>Ga0315551_10000361_pt1 | contig 36482 bp, 30 predicted proteins | sample SalMarSW160290MG_FD_203678 | JGI IMG/M metagenome (GOLD analysis project Ga0315551, IMG submission 203678) | Salt marsh sediment microbial communities from the Plum Island Ecosystem LTER, Massachusetts, United States - Salt Marsh Sediment SW1602-90 ...
AATAATGAACAATGTAATCTTCGTTACAAACGAAGTCAAACGAAAAAGGCTGATTTTATGCGTGCTTTCGGACTTATCTATGTTGGGTTGGTTTGTCCCTGCTCAAACACCACTCGCCCGCCGAGGATGGTCCTGTACACCTGTCCGGAGAGTTTGAAGCCGATGAAGGCTGAGTTCTTCGAGCGCGAACGGAACCTGTCCGCCCTCACTGTCCATTCTTTGTCGGGGTCGATAATTGTAATGTCGGCGGGTGAACCTACCGCCAACGAGCCGCCGGGAAGCTTCAATATCCGGGCTGGGTTGACCGTCATCTTCTTGATGGCATCGGCCCAGCTCAGGTATCCCTTGTCAACGATGAACGTTTTGATCAGGCCCAGGGTCGTCTCCAGACCGATCGTGCCGGGTGGTGCTTTTTCAAACTCACAATCTTTCTCTTCCTCGGAATGAGGAGCATGGTCGGAGGCGATGCAGTCGATGGTGCCGTCCACTAACCCTTCAATCACAGCCTCTCGGTCATGGGTGGACCTCAACGGCGGATTTATGCGCAAGTTGGTGTTGAACTGTTTGCCGATTTCCTCGTCAGTCAGAATCAGATGATGTGGGGTGGCCTCCGCCGTCACACTTATTCCTTCTTGTTTCGCTTTTCGGATTGCATCCACCGCACCCCTGGTGGTGATGTGCTGGAAATGCAGTCGCGCGCCGGTCATGCGGCAGAGAGCAATGTCGCGCAGGACGGCAATTTCCTCCGCTACGGGCGGAGCGCCCTTCAAACCGAGTCGGGTGGACTGGAAAGACTCGTTCATAACTGCCCCGGCGCACAGGAATTGGTCTTCAGCATGCTGCATCACCGGGATATCAAACATCTTGGCATATTCAAGGGCGCGCCGCATGATTTCCGGATTCTGGACATAATTGCCGTCATCAGTAATTGCCACCGCCCCCATTTTGACCAGGTCACCGATCTCGGAAAGTTCTTTCCCTGCTATATTCTTCGTGATAGCGCCGACGACATACACGTGGGTGTCGGCGTTCTTGGCCCGGTCCTGGACAAATTTGACCGTTTCTTGATTATCGATTCGCGGCGTGGTATTCGGCATGCAGCATACCGTCGTGAAGCCTCCGGCGGCGGCGGCCCGACAGCCGGACTCAACAGTTTCCTTATTTTCATGGCCCGGTTCACGAAGATGCACGTGCATGTCGATCAAACCGGGAATAACTATTTTGCCTTTGGCATCAATAATCCGGTTCTCGTCGAGGGCTTTTATCCGCTTCTGCACAGCCGGCGAATCCCCCGAAATTTCGACAATAACTCCGTCTTTAATAAAAACACTGGCGTTGGCCCCAAAACCTAAGGCAGGATCGATGACGAGGCCGTTTTTGATTATCAAATCATATTGGCTATTATCCACTATTCACCTTCTTGCTCATCTCGTCCATGGAGTAAGTACAACACCGCCATGCGCACCGCCTGACCGTTGGTGACCTGGTCCAAAATGACCGATCTATTGCCATCAGCCAACTCGCTGGTTATTTCCACCCCGCGATTTATCGGGCCGGGGTGCATGATGGTGTAATTCTTATTCAGGTGCTTTAAGCGCTCTCGGTTGATGCCGAACAGTTTGGTGTATTCACGCTGCGATGGGAACAGCCCTGCTTCTTGCCGCTCAAGCTGGATGCGCATCACGTTAACGACATCGGCACCGTCAAGCGCTTCATCAAGATTGGTATAGACATCACATCCAAACCGCTCCACCTCGCATGGCAGCAGCGTAGCCGGGCCGCATACTGCCACTGAGGCACCCATCGTCTTCAGTCCCCAGATATTAGACCGGATAACTCGAGAGTGCTTGACATCACCGACCAAAACGACTCTCAGGCCGTCAAGGTGACCATATTTTTTGCGGATAGTGTATATATCCAGCAGTGCCTGGGTGGGGTGTTCATGGGCGCCGTCGCCGGCATTGATAATGTTGGCATCTATGCATCGGGTCAAAAAATACGGGGCACCGGGAGAACCGTGACGCAACACGACCATGTCTATTTTCATAGCTTCTATATTCTGGGCGGTATCGCGCAACGACTCTCCTTTCTGAACCGAGGAGTCAGAAGCGGTAAAATTGACGATGTCGGCTGATAGTCTTTTCTCAGCGAGCTCAAAGGAAATGCGCGTGCGGGTTGATGGCTCGTAAAACAGATTCAAGACGGTTATCCCTCGGAGAGTCGCCAGCTTCTTGATGGTTCGGTCGAGCACTTCCCGAAAGGTTTCGGCAGTATCCAGGATGAGGGTGATGTCCTTTTTTGATACTCCTTCCAATCCTAACAAATGGCGAGAGCTTAGGCGACTCATATTTTCCTCCCCGTGCGCTTCTTGCCGGCAGTTTTTGAGTGTGGTCCCTTGTTCATGCCGGATTTCCCATCTCGGACGACACATACCCGATCGGTTCCTTCCTTCTCCAGAACTTCCAATACTACCTGGTCTGTCTTTGCTGTGGGAATATTGACCCCGACATAATCAGCTTTAATGGGCAGTTCACGGTGCCCGCGGTCGACAAGCACCGCCAGTTGTATTGTTCGCGGTCGACCGAAGTCAATGATCTGGTCCAGCGCTGCCCGGATAGTGCGGCCGGTGAACAGCACATCGTCAACCAGGATGACGTTGCGGTCAACGATAGGAAAGAGTATATCAGTTCTTTGGACAATCGGCTGGTCAAGCTTGGAGTGGACATCGTCGCGATACAGGCCAATATCCATCAGACCAACCGGTACTTTGACTCCTTCCAGATTTTCGATAATACGAGCAATTCTTTGCGCCAGGTATGCGCCACGGGTCAGAATACCGATAATGACAACAGTTTCAGCGCCGGAATTGTGCTCCAGAATCTCATGGGCGATTCGTTTAAGCACCCGGCTTATTTTCTTCTCATCGAGGATGACATCTAGTTGATCAACCAACAGACCCCTCCTATTGTCTTATAGGGAAAGATTGAACTTGCAACGAGGAAGTTGAGATATCGTGGCTTAAATAATCCAGACATTGTCAGCCTTTAGTGACCTCACAGGATCACCTTAAAAGGGTGGCGTGGCCACTCTTACTGTTATTCAGCGGCTGTCTTGTTTATATACGTACTAACAGCCGCTCTGTCACTTAGAAGCTTTTTCGAAAACTTATTATAACTAATTTGAACTATGAGTCAAGACTATTTATTACAAATATCTGCTTCGGGAGGTGCCGACACAACACCAATCCGGCGATCATCCTGGAAAAATTCTGTCTTAGATAACTCGAAGTGACTTGAATCCTTTCTCAAGTGTATTATCCTGTCAGCCAGAGCCTGAATGACGCTACCATCATGGGTGATAATTACCATTCCCATCCCGCGCTCTTTCAATGCTTGCGCCAGCAGAATAAAGCGCCCCACGCCCTCTTGATCCAGCCCACAGGTTGGCTCATCAAATACCACAAACCGGGGTGACATTGAAAGTACGGCCGCAAAGGCTAACCTCCGCTTTTCGCCTCCTGAGAGGGTGAAAGGATCCTTCTGCGCGAAGATTTTCGGCTCCAGTCCTACCATAGCAAACCACGAGTCGATCGCATTCCCGTTCAGTAAGTGACCTAAATTATTTGGACCAAACGCTATCTCTTTTGAGCATGTGGGCAAGAAAAACTGCCGCTCTGGTTGCTGAAAAATAGTCGAAACTTGACCGACAAGTCGGTCAGATGGAACCGGCTGCTGATTGTTGTCCAGGTACTCGATAGAGCCGGAACTTGGTTTCAAAAGGCCACACAACACTAACCCGACGGTGCTCTTGCCTGAGCCTGAAGGACCTACCAGACCGATTATTTCTCTTTGGCAGAGATTGAAGCTGATGTTTTTAAGAACCGGGCGACTGTCGGAATATTCAAAACAGACGTTTCTCACCCGTATCAGATCCAAGGTATTGGAGGCCCTTTCTGTTTTTTCCTTCACATACTCCGGAATTGCAAGCCGGCGTTGGCCTTGCAATGAAAATCCAAGACCGGTTTTGATACAGAACTCCCGGTCCTTATAAATCTCATGAGGTGTACTATCGGCAACTACTACCCCTCTGTCGAGGACAACCAGCCTCGGGTACAACAGTGCTGTGTTAGGATATTGGGTAATGTGAATCTGCACCATCGATGGGTTGTCCTGTCGCAGTTTAACCAGCACTTCTTTAAGCGTGGTTTTACCACTTTCATCGAGGAAAGAGTCGGGTTCATCAAGGACCAGAATCTGCGGTTGGCACACCATTACCGCTGCCAGTGCCACCCGCTGCTTTTCCCCACCGGAAAGTTCGGTTGTCAGGCGGTTCCGCAAGTGAGCGATTGAAAACCTTTCCAGTGTCTCGGTAATGAGTCCTTCCATTTTCGAAATGGGGACGCCCAGGTTTTCCAGGGCAAAAGCTATCTCTTTCTCCACCGTGACAGCCACTATCTGGTTGTCCGGATTTTGGAAGAGTATCCCCACTGGCATCGGGGAGGTATCGCCACCCTCAATAACCATATGCCCCTGTTTGATCTCAATCAGCCCAGCTATGATCTTGGCTAGGGTTGATTTGCCGGAACCGTTGGCACCCATGATGCACAGCGTCTCGCCGGTTTGTACGCTAAGGTTAAGATTTCGTATTACCGGTTCACTGTCCTCGCGGTAGCGGTATGTAACGTTCTCCAAGCGTATCATATACAGAAGCCAATGCACTAAAAAAAAAGGCATCGGCTGAGAATCACAAGGACAATTCTTTAGTCTTGGTAACAGATATCCAGATTTCGCGCAGCGCTAACCTCGTCAAGACGACGCACTGGCGTGTGGTGGGGAGCCGAAGTCACCGTTTCCGGCTCTTTTTCAGCCTCGCGGGCAATCTGCTTCATCACTGAGGCAAAGTAGTCAAGAGTTTCTTTACTTTCCGTTTCGGTCGGTTCGATCATCATTGCTTCCGGAACAATGAGCGGAAAATAATATGTGGGTGGATGCACGCCAAAGTCCAGAAGACGCTTGGATATATCAAGGGTCTTCACACCCAGCTTTTTCTGGCGACTGCCGGAGATAACAAATTCATGCATACAGTGACTGTCATACGGGAGTTCATAGTCTTCTCGCAACAACTCCTTCAGGTAATTGGCGTTCAGAACTGCATTTTCAGAGGCTCGTTTTAACCCAGCCCCTCCCAGAGTCTTGATATACGCATAGGCACGGACGAAGTTGGCAAAGTTGCCGTAGAAGCTGTGCAGCCGACCAATCGAGTGGGGACGATTGTAATTAAAATAGAGTTCACCTTGAGAGCCTCTTTCCAATACCGGCAGGGGGAGGAACTTATCCAGCTCGGCAGTCACCCCGATGGCACCGCCACCGGGACCACCACCGCCATGGGGTGTCGAGAAGGTCTTATGCAGATTGAAATGCATAGCGTCAAAACCAACATCTCCGGGACGGAAAATTCCCATATGGGCATTCAAGTTAGCGCCGTCAAGGTACATCAAGCCGCCCCCGGAATGAACAATGTCGGCAATCTCCTTAATGTGGGTCTCGAAAAGCCCCAGCGTGTTGGGGTTGGTCATCATCATCCCGGCCACATTTTCATCCATAACCGCCGATACCGCATCGGGGGAGATTATGCCAAGCTCATTTGACCGAATCTGGACAGGGATAAACCCAGCGGAGGCAATGGAGGCTGGATTTGTTCCATGTGCGGAGTCCGGTATGATAATCTTTGTCCGCCTCTTACCGTGGGTCAGATGATAGGCCCGGATAATCAACAGACCGGCGAACTCGCCGTGGGCACCGGCCGCCGGTTGCAGCGTGACGCTGGGGAAGCCGGAGATTTCACCCAGGAATTGTGAAAGGTGCCACATCAAGTACAAGATACCAAATGCCGAGCTGCCGGGAGCGAGGGGGTGGTGGCGACGAAAAGCTGGAAAAGCTGCTGCCACCTCATTCAATTTCGGGTTATATTTCATGGTACAAGACCCCAACGGGTAGAACCCCTTGTCAATATGGTGGTTCTTGACCGATAACCCAATGAAGTGGCGCATGGCCTCACCTTCGGTTACTTCAGGAAGTCTGGCGTCCGATGACCGACGGATTTTTTCCGGAATAGAAGCAAGAATCTCCTTTTCAGTCTTCTGGATATCCGGCAGGGTATACCCTTTCCTGCCGGAAACCGATTTTTCGTATATCAATAGGTTTTCATTCATTGAATAACTTTCTTGATTTCTCTCACATTCTCCCGTGGTCACGTAGGTTGGGTCCCGAATCCCCGCCTGTGGCGGGAACGAGAAACCCGACATTCACCTACTTATTTTCTAAAGTATCACCTTTCAGCTTGTTGATCTGTTTTTTTGCGTAGTCCACATCTTCTGATTCAGGGTAGTGTTTGATGAATTCTTCAAAAGCAGCGATGGCGGCGGTGGTATCGTTCTTTTGCCGGTAGACCATTGCCATCCAAACCTCGGCTTCTTCGGCGAAGGAAGTGCCGTGAAAATCCTTCATGATACAGCTAAAGGCCTCCAGCGCCTGATTGTATTTCTTGGCCCGACGAGGCATGTCCGCCAGAGCCAAACGGCTTTCACCTGCGAGCGAGTCCCGCGGATCGCCATCGTTGATAACCTTTTGATACCAGACGGCAGCTTCATCACTACCGCCACGATACTTATATTTCTCAGCAATCTCGAAGGACAGAGAGCGATCGGAGTTAGTCTTGGCTTTATTGAGCAGATCGGCCAGTGTACCAATTCCGTTGCGGTAGTCCCGAAGAGTTATAAGAAAACTGTCAGGGCCTCTGTAACCGACAACGCGGTCCACCTCATCACCGCTTTTATCCAACATGACAAGCGTCGGGAACGCCGAGATGTGATATTTCTCTGCGAGAAGCGTATCTTCTTTGCCGTTTACCTTGACCAGAATCATCTCATTGGTGAAAAAGTCGACGACTTTGGGATTGCTCAACACGACCGTGTCGAGCTTTTTACACCACGTTCACGTCGGTGAGAAGAAATAAACGAGAGCGTCTATGCCGCTTTCGGCCGCTTCCGCTTTGGCCTGGGTAATATCGTTCAAGTATGGTGCTTTAGCTACACCAGTTGAGTCCTCAGCCAGTACAGGCACAGTGAAAAAGAGTAACGCCGCCAAAGCTGCTCCCAATCTCGTCCGGTTCATAGGTGTTCCATTCCTATTTAATATTATAAACTTGCTACCTTTTTTCCGGTTGAATCAGGTCATCACCCAGCACCGCTTCGAGGATCAAACCCGCTTCCTCACGATATTCACGCGGTACCATGATGACATTTTTTGCTCCGCCTGAGCTGTCCAGACCGAAGTGGAAGTCCACTCCTTGACCGTATGCTCCAAATATGGAGGAGAGAATCATTGAGGGGATGTTGCTGGAGTCAAGAGCGCCCTTGGCTATCTCCGATTTCATCTGGCTGGCAACACTCCCTATCGGAACCCAACTATCGTCCGGGGTAACCGCCGTGGGCGTTCTTGGCGGGAGTTGATCAACTAAGGTCACTTTGCAATCCGGGCAGATCAATATGCCTGCTTGATACTCATATCGACACTTAGGACAGTATGACACTCAGCTCTCCTTTCTCTGCCACTTGTCACCGATTATCATGTCTAAAATTTCAATGGCCTCATCACGATAGGCAGCGGGAACCGATATTTCAAATGGGGCTGATTGTGAGTTATAGAAAGGGCGTAGGGGCAGTCCGATATCGCCGAAAAAGCCGTCTTTTGAAATGACTACGGCCGGGATGTCATACGAGGCCAGCGTCTCCTTGGCGAAATCAGCATACAGCTTATTCTCAATTGAACCTAAAACGACCCACTGGGTCTCCTGGGTATCAGTAAGATCGCAGCCACAAACGTAGCACTCGGTAGCGCCGTTCGGCAGCTCATGGTTACATTTGGGACAAAACGCCACTGTGCGTCAGCTCCTTCACTCCTTCAACCAACTGCGTAATCTCCTCGTCGGTTCGTTTTTCAGTAAGAGCGACAATCAAACAGTCATCCATATTCTTATACCAACGACCGGCATCGATGCCGGGGATAATCCGCCTTTCGACCATCGACAGGATGAGCTGGCGGGCCGGGCCGGGAGTCTTTACGGCAAACTCACGTACGAAAGGTCCTTTGAAATAAGGTTCGAAGCCATCCAGTTTGGACAGGGCAGCCGCTGTTTGCTGAGCCTTCTCCGCTGATAGCAGCGCCGCCCTTTTCAGTCCAGTTTTGCCCAGCAAAGTCAAGTATACTGAAGCCGCCGTGGCACACAGCGCCTGATTAGTGCAAATATTGGAGGTTGCCTTTTCACGGCGAATATGCTGCTCGCGTGTTTGCAGCACCAGAACGAAGCCGGTTTTTCCTTCGACATCGGTAGTGCGCCCAGCGATGCGCCCCGGCATATATCGGAGCAGTTCTTTTTTAGCGGCGAAGAAACCGAGTAGGGGCCCGCCAAACGAGAGCGGCAATCCCAGTGGCTGACCCTCTCCGACCACGATGTCAGCCCCGCACTCGGCTGCTGTCTTCAGGATAGCCTGGGCAATCGGATCCACCGACATGATGAACTTACCGCCGACTTTATGAATCATTTCAGAAACAGCCTCAATATCCTCCAGCAGCCCAAAGAAGTTGGGCTGGCTTACCAGGACGCAGGCAGTGTCTTCATCTATTGTATCCTCTAGGCGGTTGAGGTCACAGATTCCTTCTTTCATCGGCGCTGTTACCTGCGGCGCATCCCGCCCGGATAGATAGGTGTTGATTACTTCGCAATAGAGGGGATTGACGGTTTCCGAGACAACTATCTTATTCCTTTTTGTAACCTTAGCAGCAACTACAATCGCCTCAGCCGCCGCCGAGGCGCCATCGTACATCGAGGCATTGGCTGTATCCATACCTGTCAGACGGCAAATGTGCGTTTGAAACTCGTACATGGCTTGCAGCGTCCCCTGGGAAACCTCCGGCTGATAAGGCGTGTAAGCGGTCATAAACTCCGGGCGACTGATAATCGTTTCAACCGCCGCCGGTATGAAGTGGTCATAGACACCACCACCGGCAAAACACACTAGCCCCTCACGGTTTTGTTTGGAAATCTCTTCGATCTCATGTAACAGCTCCATCTCAGATAGAGCCGGGATGTCAAGGGGACGGTTCAGCCGGAGCTTCTCAGGTATGGGGCTGAGCAATTCCTCAATGCTCTTGACGCCCATTTTACTCAGCATAACCCGGCGATCATGGTCGGTATTTGGTACAAAGGGCATGATTGCTTCTACAACTTTCTTCTCTTATCCGGTTCCAGTGGACTTTGTTGGTGTGAAGCCTACTCGCCAATAATGCTTTTATAACTGTTTGAGTCTAATAATTGCTCTATTTGAGAGATATCGGATAATTCGACTTTTATCATCCAGCCGTTACCATATGGGTCGCGGTTAATCATCATCGGGTCATCGTCGAGAGACGAATTGATCTCGATGACTTTCCCCGTAACAGGTGAGAAAAGATCGGAAACAGCCTTAACTGCTTCGATGGTTCCGAACGGCTCCATCTGCGTCACTGTGTCGCCTACACTTGGCAGTTCCAAAAAAACGATGTCCCCCAGCTCGTCCTGAGCGTAGTCGGTTATACCGACAGTGGCGATGTTTTCTTCAATTTTTACCCATTCATGTTCCTTGGTGTACATCAATTCTACCGGTATGTTCACCTGACCCTCCGGAGTTTATACATTATCGGTTTCGCTTTTTGCCGTTTCTTTGGCTTCTTCAATCTTATCTAACTTATCTAACACTGGTCGGCTCTCGAATTGTTCACCTACCCGCTTGACAGTGAGGGAACTCTGTATTGGCTCCTCAACTTTGGGAGTCCCGCGGAAGGCCGTTTCTATAAACGTAATATCGTATTTGCCGGCCATGAAATCCGGATGATTGAATATCCCCTGATGCAAACCAATGGTAGTGGGAACACCCTCCACGATAAACTCATCGAGGCTGTGGCGCATCCGTACCACTGCTTCTTGGCGGGTGCGAGCCCGAACAATCAGCTTGGCAATCAGAGAATCGTAGTAGGGAGGAATGACGTAACCGGTGTAGACAGCACGATCCACCCTCACCCCCGGTCCGCCGGGGATATGAAGGCCGGTAATCTTTCCAGCCGTGGGGCGGAAATCCTTCTGTACGTCTTCAGCGTTAATCCGGCACTCAATGGCAGCCCATCTGGGTTGAAGCTCTTCCTGTCGATAGGTCAACTTGTCACCCAGTGCCACCCGGAGCTGGTCTTTGACAAGATCGACCTCATAGGCCTCCTCGGTAATGGGATGTTCTACCTGGATACGAGTGTTCATTTCCATGAAGTAGTAATTACACTCACCGTCCACAAGAAACTCAATAGTGCCTACTCCCTGATAGCCCACCATCTTGGCCCCGCGAATAGCTGCTTCACCCATAGTGCGGCGGAGCTCTTTCGTCATGAGCGGCGAAGGTGTCTCCTCGATAAGTTTTTGATGACGGCGTTGGATGGAGCAATCCCGCTCGCCAAAGTGGAAGAAGTTTCCATGTACGTCACCCACCAACTGAATCTCGATATGATGTGGGCTGTCGATCACTTTCTCCAGATACAGATCATGGTTGCCGAAGGCATTGCCAGCCTCAGTTGAGGCAATGTGAAACCCTCGCTCCAGTTCGGCGAGGTCGCGGCAGATGCGCATCCCTTTCCCACCCCCGCCAGCCACAGCTTTGAGCATCACCGGATAGCCGATCTCCCGGGCAACCTCGCTGGCCTGTTGAAATGACGAGATGACCCCATCAGAACCCGCAATAACCGGTACCCTAGCCTTTTTCATCAATTCCTTGGCCTGAATTTTGTCTCCCATCTGCCGAATTTGGTCCGGTGTCGGGCCAATAAACACCAGTCCGCACGACTCGCAGACCTCGGCGAAATCAGCGTTCTCCGCCAAGAATCCGTAGCCGGGATGAATCGCCCCGGCGTTGGTTACCTCGGCCGCTGCAATGATGCGCTTGGAGTCAAGGTACGACTCGCCCGGAGAAGGAGGACCAATACAGACGTCTTCATCGGCAAAACGGACATGGAGAGCATCGCGGTCTGCTTCGGAGTATACCGCAACGGTTTTCAAATCCAGTTCCCGACACGCCCGGATAACTCGCAGGGCAATCTCGCCTCGATTGGCTATCAGGACTTTGTTAAACAATCACAATCCTTTTCTTCAGTCACTAGTCCAGGCCCACTCTGTTCGTCTTGAGCCTACCCAAAATATAAAAATATATATCAACTGCTCTCGAATCACAACACAAAAGGCGACCACAAGCCAGTTTTTACCGACAACCATTGCTTAATTTATTGTTTCTCAATGGGTTGAACATAAATCTACCTTTAATACTGACTGCCGAATAACAAAACACTCTGAATTTTGTGGGGAGCTAAAGCCAACATCCGAGACTCCTGTTAGACTGTTCTCGAGAAGATTTATTGACTGTAATCCACAAAAGGCAACAGCTTAAGGCCATGAAGGATTACAAGCAGAACGGCTACTGGAGTAATAAACCTCAGAACAAACTTGAGGCTTCTGTACAACCTGCCGGAAGACCCGAACTCATCAATCTTGTCTGCTTCTTTCATAAACCACGCTATAAACAAGCAAGTCAGCAGACCGCCGGTGGGAAGCATGTAGTTAGTGCTTATGAAATCAAATATGTCGAAAAAGCCCTGTGATTTCCCCCGAAAGGGAATCGTCCAGTTTGCATTGGCGGACAAAAAACCAAACAGCCAGATCAGTCCGCCCAAAAGCAGCGTTGATTTGACACGCCCCCAGCCTCGTTCATCAACGAAATAGGAGACGACAACCTCAAGCAGACTTATTGCGGAGGTTAGTGCGGCAAAAGTGAGCAGGATAAAAAACGGTACTGAGATAATAGGACCTGTTTCCTTAAACAGCACCGGCAGCGTTTTGAAGATGAGGCCGACACTCTGAGCCGGTTCCATTCCGAAGTGGAAGACAAGGGAAAATATAGCAATCCCGGCCATCAAGGCGATCAATGTGTCCAAAACGGAAACAGTCACCGCGTCGAGGGCGAGGTTGGCTTCCCGTTTCATGTAACTTCCGTAGGTAATCATGGCCCCCATCCCCAGCGACAAGGTGAAAAAGGCGTGCCCCAAGGCGGATAGCACCCCTTCACACGACAGACGAGAAAAATCCGGCTTAAATAGGAACGCTAGCGCTTTGATTCCACCTCCGGTAAAGAAGAGGCCGTAAAACATCAGCCCCAGCAGGATGCACAAAAGAGCGGGCATCAAAATCTTCGACCATCGTTCAATACCACGTTGGATTCCTCCAATCACGATGGCTATACAGAGTGCCATAAAGGCGGTATGCCACAAGATCGAATCTCGTGGACTCAACACCAGGTTGATGAATTGCGACTGAATATGTTCGGCGGTGCCGCTGAAGCCAATAATCGACTTGAATACGTACGCCAGAGCCCAGCCGGCCACCACACTGTAGAATGAAAGAATCACAAAGCCGGAAGTTACTCCCAGCCACCCGACTCCCTGCCAGACGCTTCCCCGACGATGCAGGCGCTGGAAGGCACCCACGGGGTTTTCCTGCGCTCGGCGTCCTATCATAAATTCCGCTATCATTAGCGGAAGACCGACAATTACCACGCATACCAAGTAGACCAGGACAAAAGCTCCGCCGCCGTACTCGCCGGTGATATAGGGGAACTTCCAGACATTCCCCAGCCCTATGGCTGAACCGGCGGCAGCCAAAATGAAACCGAGGCGTGTACCCCAGTGACCGCGGCCTATCCTTCTTCTGTTCACACCTGTTCCACCTTAAGAAGAGAGTCGGCACCCATCTTCTACCTGACTTCCTTATCCTGTTTTGGCGCAAGCGCCGTCAGATCAGCAGAGTTGTTCACCAAGATCACTACGTTCCTGAAACGATGCCTAGCGGTTAATTTTGCAACTAAAACCATAAAACAAAGCGCAAAAAAGAGAGCTCCGGTGTTACTGTCAACTAATAATCTGCTGCGGTCGAGGTTTTTTGGTTGACTTGCTTTCGACAACACGATAGGTTCGGTGCGTTAGAGTGAAATGATATCTTGTCTAAGGAGAGGAATACAAAATGAAGAAGCTTGTGGTCATCTCAATGGCACTTATCGCTTTCGCAACAACTAACGCCCTGGCTTATGACGCTCACGGATCCGCTTTTGGCAGTTTCGCGATCGCCAAAGCTTCGGGGCAGGGGAAAGGTGCCTTGGGGAGTGGTGTTGGCATCGCTGACAACGCCACCTCAGTCATCGGCTGGTTTAACTACGGGCTGTCCGAATACGTTGACGGCCGCGTGAAGATTGGTATTCTTGACCCGGATAATGGTGATTCGAAAGTGACCTTGGGAGCTGACATTCGCTATCAGTTCTGGGATATAGGTGATATCATCAAAAGACCGTTCGACATGGCCTTCGGTGGTTTCTTTGAATATGTTGATTATGATTTCAGATCTGTGTGGCAACTTGGGGGGCAAGCTATCGGTTCTTATCCTTTTGAGCAAAAGAACGGGACAACCATAACCCCATATGGCCGTTTCAACATCAGGTTGGAAGGGTACAGCCCCGAAATAGGTGACTCCGATACCGAGATCAAATTCGGCATCAATGGTGGCGTCGCTTGGAAAATCACCCAAACTATCAATATATACGGTGAGTTTCAGATTGATGGCAACGATGGGATCTTTCTGGGGATTGACTTTGGTGTTCTATAAAGTCGATTTCTGCCATCTACACATCGGCCCCGAATTCCGGGGCTTTTTCGTATGACGTACTTCGACGCGTTACTGCTGGGAATTTTGCAGGGACTGACTGAGTTTCTGCCGGTATCTTCCTCTGGGCATCTTGTTTTAGCTCAGGCAATCCTTGGCGTTAAGCAACCCGGCGTCGCCTTTGAAGTTCTTCTCCACCTCGGAACGTTGCTGGCGGTTCTGATCTACTTCCGATCACAACTGACATTATTGGTGAGGTCGATTTTTGATGCAAACATGAAGCGCGAACGAACCATCGTCGGCTATCTTGTGATTGGAACCATTCCCGCCGGACTGGCGGGGTTGTTTTTCAAGGATTTCTTTGAGCGGGCTTTTTCAAATCCGGCGATGACCTCGCTGATGCTTCTTGTCACCGGCCTGGTATTGCTCTCAACACGGTTTTTCAAAAGGGGAAACAGGCGTGTAAGTATTTTATCCGCTATTATAATGGGCATTGGACAGGCAGTGGCGATTCTGCCGGGAATTTCTCGTTCAGGGACAACGATTGCCGCCGGTATGATCTCAGGTGTGAGGCCTTCGGAAGCGGCTGAGTTCTCTTTCCTGCTGGCCATACCGGCAATTTTAGGAGCCGCGGCGCTAAAGTCGAAAGAAATGTTAACTCTCACCTCTGACCTCCTCGGTCAGTATCTTGTCGGCGCTGTTTTCTCCTTCTTGTTTGGACTGGTAGCGGTGTATGTGGTCCTGGCAGTGGTCAAACGGGGGAAGCTGGATTACTTGGCGTATTATTGCTTTGCCGCCGGCGCCGTTGGTCTGTATCTTTTCCTGTAAATGAGCCGAAAAATCCTCGTCGTTCGTTTCAGTTCGCTGGGTGATGTCATACTGACCTCAGCAACAGTTTTGAATCTTAAGATCAATTTTCCTGACAGTTACCTTGTGTACTTGACGAAGGAACGCTATCGGCCTTTGGTCGAATGTTTCAAAGGCGTTGATGAAATCGTGACTCTGCCTCTATCAGCCGGGTCGGTTGACTATTTCAAACTTCTCTTAAAGTTGGATAAGTTTGACTTCGACACGATCATCGACCTGCACGGCAACTTCCGCTCCTGGTTGGCCGGGAAAATGGTCACGGCCAATGCCAAAGTTGTCTATCCCAAACGGCGGATGGAACGTTACAGGATAGTGAGAAAGCATAGGATCCCTTCGGCCTGGCCACACACCATTGACCTCTACAATAGTTGTGTTGAACATCTTGGAGGGCGGGTGGTGTGCCAAAGGCCGCTGCTTTATCCTTCCCGTCTTGACAAAGACATCTCGGAGAAACTGGCTTTGTTGAGAGGCAAAGGGAAATTAGTTGTAATAGCGCCGGGAGCGGCTCACCCCACCAAGCAATGGTCGATGGAAAAGTTTGCTCAAGTTGCCATACAACTGCATCAAACATGCGACTCGGCCATCGTCTGGTTGATTACTTCAGCCGATAAGGGAAAAGTGGGGCTTTCAAGCAAGATACCGAGCGATTGCTTCCTGGAACTGGTCGATTGCCCGGTGGAGAAGCTGGCCGGCGTTATCTCTCAAGCTCACCTGACAATCGCCAATGATTCGGGAGTGGCGCATCTCTCGTCTGCGGTGGGTACGCCAGTGGTAAGCATATTCGGACCGACTCACCCGGCGCTGGGCTTTGCGCCGCGAGGGTTGTTTGACAGGGTGGTCGAGGTGGACGAGTTCTGCCGTCCCTGTTCGCTTCACGGGAAAAAGCCTTGCTACAGAGAGGAACGTTATTGTTTCACTCGTATCATGCCGGAGATGGTTTACGAAACTGCTTGCAATCTGCTCAACTTGGAAGCCAACTCCTCGCGAGCTCTGTTCGTTGACCGGGATGGAACTATTATTGTTGATAAGGATTTTATTTCCGACCCGGATAAAATTGAGTTCGAGCCGGGAGCGATCGAAGCACTCAAGTTGGCCAAGGGGATGGGGTTTAAGCTCGTCATACTCTCCAACCAGTCGGGCGTAGCGCGCGGACTTTTTGGAGTAGATACGGTGGAAAGAATCAACGAGTGCCTGCTTTCTAAGCTTTCAATCGCAGGCGTCGAGGTGGACGGACTGTACTATTGCCCGCACCTGCCCAACGGCATCGTGGACGAGTATGCGGTGGCGTGCGACTGCCGCAAGCCGGCGCCCGGAATGGCTGAGAAGGCCGCTCAAGATTTGGGAGTACATTTGCGCCGGTCGTATGTGATCGGTGACAAGATTGACGATTTCAATTTAGGCCGGGTTTTCGGGGCACGTTCCCTTTTGGTACGGACCGGTTACGGGAGGCAGCAGGAACAACAGTTAAAACTTTACGGTATTACCAATAGGACAATGATTGTCTTTGATGATTTATTATCGGCAGTGAAGAAGATACAATCGATTGAAGGTTATGATTAAGCCAGCAGCATACGCAGAAAAACTCGATGGCAACAAAGTCGTCTGTCACCTCTGTCCGGCTGAATGTAAGTTGACCGAGGGCAAGGTGGGCATTTGTGGATGTCGGTTTAATCGTAACGGCGAATTGCTTGTGGATAACTACGGCGAGCTGGTGACCCTTGCTATAGATCCCATTGAAAAGAAACCGCTGTATCACTTTTACCCGAGGACTGATATTCTCTCGACCGGCCCCAACGGGTGTAATCTCGGTTGCATACATTGCCAGAACTGGACCATCTCCCAGAAGAAAACCAAAACGATGTTCGTAACGCCCGAGCAACTTGTGGAGGCAGCCAAGCAACACAAATCAATGGGGGTAGCCTTCACCTACACTGAGCCGATTATCTGGTACGAATACATAATGGATGTTGCGCCGCTGCTTCGCCGGGCCGGCTTGAAAACAGTGCTGGTGTCTAATGGATATATTAATCCCGCACCACTCGAGGACCTCCTCGGCGTCATGGACGCCATAAATGTTGACCTGAAAGGGATTCGGTCGGAGTTTTATAAAAAGATTTGCAAGGGGAAAGTCGAGCCGGTATTGCACACCATCGGGCGGGTGGCAGAATCCGGTGTGCATCTGGAAGTGACTAATCTCATTATTCCCAGTTTAAATGATTCAGATAAAGACCTTACCGACTTGGTCAACTTTGTCGCTTCGGTTTCAGACATGATCCCCCTTCACTTTTCCGCCTACCGTCCTGATTACAAACTGAGCATCGAGGCCACGCCAATTGATACCATGTTGAGAGCGCAAGAGATAGCCCGCCAGCGGTTGAAATATGTCTACCTTGGCAATATCTCAGTAGATGGATGCTCCGACACCTTTTGTCCCAACTGCGGTCGCTTGCTAATTCAAAGAAGCGGCTACCATACGTCTGTGGTTGGATTAAACCAGGGTCGCTGTGTGACCTGCGGTTTTCAAACCGGAATTGTACATTAATTGGATTTTTAATGGGTAATTTCTGATAATGCCTAAAGTGGTCATCCCTTCCAGGTCCACGGCAATAAACACTATGTTTTCCAGGCTTCTGAGAACAGGTCTTTGGGCGCTGTTGATGGTAAGCGCAGCGAGCCACTCATCGTATGGGCAGTTCTACTTTGGTAAGAACAAGGTGCAGTATACTAAATTTGACTGGCAGGTCATGACTACCGACCATTTTCGCGTCTATTTCTATACTAGTGAATCTGAGGTCGCAAAAATCGCCGCCCGTCTGGCCGAAGATTCGTACCGGGTACTGGCAGTCAGGTTCAACCATGAACTCAAGGATAAAGTTCCTCTTATCATATACTCCTCCCCCAATTATTTTTCTCAGACGAATGTTATCCCCGGCCTTCTGCCGGAATCAGTTGGCGGCTTCATGGAATTTTTAAAAGGGCGGGTGGTCGTGCCGTTTCATGGGTCGTATCATGACTTCAATCATGTCATACAACATGAGCTGGTGCACATCTTTACCTATTCCAAACTGGATGAGGTCTTGAGTCGACGGCGACGACTCCGTTATGGGAGCCCGCCGCTGTGGTTCATTGAGGGGATTGCCGAGTTCTGGTCTGAGGAATGGAACACAGAAGCGGATATGGTAGTGAGGGATATGGTCATCAATGGACGATTGGTGACAATCCCGCACATGTCACAGATCAACGGCACCTACTTCATGTACAAGCTGGGTGAGTCAATCTGTCATTTCATCGACTCCGCCTACGGGCGCGATAAGATGGTGCGGATTTTTGACAATTGGTACAAGGGACGCAACTTCAATGAAATTGTTAAAATAACCCTCGGAGACGACCTGTCCGAACTGTCCAGGAAGTGGGAGTATCATCTCAAGAAGTGCTACTATCCTGAGCTGGATGAACTCGACCTGCCGGCGATGGAATCAAAGCAGCTTACCACCGATGGTTTCTCGGTAAAGGGGGTCCCAATCCGCTGGGATGACGGTCGCGGCGAGAAGAAGAACTGGATTGTCTTCAAGGCCAATCGACGGGGCTACTCGGGCATTTACATGATGCCGGTTGATGGAGATAACAGGAAGGTGAAGACACTCCTCAAAGGAGAGCGCTCATCGGATTTTGAGTCGCTGTATCTGCTTCGTTCCGGTATTGATGCCAACAATTCCGGATTGATTGTCTTCTCGTCAAAGTCCAAGGAGAATGATGTCATTTACCTCTACGAGCTTGATAAACGCCGGGTTACGAAACGCTTTGAATTTGTCGACCTGGTGGCTGCCCGTTCACCCCGGCTATCACCGGATGGTAACCAGGTTGTGTTTTCAGGCATCAAAAAGGACGGCTTCGACGATCTATATGTTCTGAACTTATCCACCGGCGACTATCGAGCAATTACAAACGATGTATATTACAACCTTGACCCGGCCTTTTCCCCTGATGGACGGCAGGTCATATTCGCCTCTGATCGTGGGGCTGACGGTCCTAAGGGAGCCTTGAATCTATTCACCATAAATCTTGTAACGGGCCACCTATCACAACTCACCTATGGCTTATTTCGCGATCAGTCGCCTGATTGGTCAAAACGGGGTATCTTCTTTTCCTCCGACCGGAATGGGGCATTCAATCTGTATCTCTTAGATAACGAGGGGAAACTGACCCGTCAGTCGACTTATGTGACCGGCGCTTTTGACCCCCGTCCATCGTCTGACGGCCTAAAGCTGGTTTACACCGGCTACCAGAACCTCGGATTTCAGATTTATCTAATGGATATTATCGACCAACCCCAGCTCATCGAGCAGCCGCTGGCGGCAAATGCATCACCATGGATGCCAAAGCTGATTGACAGTACCTTCAGCCGCACCTCTATCAAGTATGACGTCAAGTATTCTCTTGATATCGCTCAATCTTCGATTGGGTATGATCCGGTGTACGGGTCACTGGGGGGACTGCAGGTGGCTGTCTCCGATGTACTCGGCAATCGCGCCTTTTACCTGCTGCTTGCCAATACCGCTGAGAACACCGATGAGCTGCTGGAGTCGTTCAATTTCGGATTGACGTACGTTAACAGAGAGCGACGGGTGAACTGGGGACTTGGTGCCTATCACTTATTTGATGAGTACTTCAATGACTATGACGGCTATTACAAAGAACGTCAGGCGGGGGTTCTGGCGCTGGTCAGCTATCCCATATCGAAGTTTCACCGCGTGGATCTCACTTCGTTAGCCCGGTATTCAAACCGAATGAAAAGCTACGGCCAGTCCGGACGCAAGGCGTTCTTATTGACGCACTACCTGAGCTGGGTTTTCGACAATTCATTGTGGAATATCAACGGCCCAATTGAGGGCAGGCGTTACAACTTCACTGTCGGGGAAACGGTCCGGATGGACAAATTGCAGCACTTTAATCGGTTGGCCATGGTGGATGTCAGGCACTACTTTCGACTGGGACGGTATTCTGCATTTGCCCATCGGCTCTTTGCGTATTCCTCTTCAGGTACCGAGCCCCAACGGATCTACTTCGGAGGGAGCTGGTCGTTTCGGGGATATAGCCGCCGTGCCTTTTACAGCCGAAATGTCCTGTTTGCTTCGAGCGAGCTGAGGTTCCCGCTCATTGAGAATCTTCTGATTGGCTTTCCGTTTGGCGGACTTGATTTCAGGGGGATTCGTGGGGCGCTCTTTTTCGACGTGGGCTCAGCCTGGGACGACGATTTTGATCAATTCTTTGGATCTTTTGGAGCGGGTTTCCGAGTCCCTCTTGGCTATGTGGTGGTGCTTCGCTTTGATTTCGCACGTAGGACCGATTTCAATGCCATCAGCGCCAAAACTTATTTCAACTTCTTCTTTGGATGGGACTTTTGATGGTTAAGACGTTACGGTCGGCACTGTTTCTCATAGCGCTTTTGGCGTTGGTACAGGTGCTTTCATGCTCTCATCAATACCGACTAACAGAGGAACAATTGCTCTGCCCTTCATTCTGGCCGTTCTACCGTGGTGACCTGGCATCACGCGGGGCCGCTAGTGATGGGACATTTAATGGGAAGCTGGACGTTGTCTGGAAACGCAGAGTGAGTGACAAGCCCGTAGGGCCTCTTACTTTGTACTATGGCACGCTCGTGTACCCCAGCGCAAAGAATAGAATAAAGTTTTTTGACGGGCTCACCGGAGACTATCTCGGCTACTTGAAATCCCGAGGAACGGCTCAGACCGGTGTCGTTGTGCTTGACAGCCTGGCCTTTTTTGCTACCTCGCCTTCCCAAAACTGGCTTCGCTGTGTCAACCTGCGGACGGGTATGTTAGTCTGGAAACGGCGGGTAAAGGACGCTGCGGTTGGGTCGATAATAGTAAAGAATAGAATTATTATCGGCTCAACGGAAGGTGCGCTGGCAGCTTACCGAATTGAGGACGGCCACCTGATGTGGACGTTTGAAACCGAGGGTGCCTGTAGCAGCCCACCGGCGTATGAGGATGGCAAGATATTCCAGACTAGTGACAAGGGAATTCTATATGCCGTCTCACCTGCCGATGGCTCAGAGCAGTACCGGGTAACGGTTGAAGGGCCAATAGTCAGCGCCGCGGCGGTGTCTAAGATGGTGTTTGTGACCGATGTACTTGGCTATGTTTACGGAGTTGATCCGGGAAACGCCACGATTGATTGGAAGAGAAAGTTAGATGGACCGATATGGACGACACCGGCGGTTTATGACGGACATCTGTTTGTCGGTCACAGCGGTGGTCAACTCGTGGCGCTGAATGAGGAAAGTGGGGAAATACTGTGGCAATTCGACGCTGGCGAGGTGATCAAAGCATCCGCAACGGTGGTCGACGGCTACGTACTGATCGGGACAATGGGCGGCAAGTTGTTTTCGCTCGATATAGCTGATGGAAAATTGGTCAGTCAGTGGCAGCTTGACGGCGCCGTGGCGTATTCACCGGTAACTGATGGAGAACGGATATATGTCGCCACAGAAGCGGGAGCGATTGTATGTTTAGGAGAAGCAGATGAACACCTTACTGCAACAGCCGATCAATGAATCGGCTCTTTTGACCAATCTGAATGAACTCGCCCAGGAATTCATCCGTGAGCTATCCATGGCCTGTCGAAAGGTCTCCGTCTATGGCTCCTCTCATCCGATGGCACAGAAGGCCGTTGAAAAGCCGTTTTTTATGCTGGACAAGATTTTCAGGTTCAAAAACAACGTCAACCTCAACATTTATGAAGGCCTTCTTTACGTACTTAATATCAATCTCAAGAAAAGCGTTTTTAGTGAAGAAATAACTCGATACATGCTGATTCTCGATGCCGAAGCGGTCCTTTTTGACCGCAGAATAACGATGACAGAGTTTGGCAGATTCATCGCTCGCTTTATCAAGAGAGTCAGCCTGTCTGACCATGCTAACCTGTTGGGCGTTTACCTGGAAAAGAATAATATCGAGACTATTGAAGTAAATTCTGAGAAAGCATTCCGGCTTTTCGAATCCCATAAGAAGTATCGCGGTGACATCTACCGTGACCTGAGTGTAAGAAACATCGCTTTGCAGCAGTTGGGGGATAATCTCGAACTGCTGGCCGAGATCAACAGTTGTGGGCAGACAATTTTAGGCGAACATAACATTGATTTTCGCCTTGACATCATTAAGTATCTCTTACCAGAGAAAATCACTTCCTTTTCTCAACAAAGTATCGTCGAGGCATTGGTGCGTCTTGCTCGGCAAGTCAACACAGCCAAGGAGGGTGAGAAAAGAGAGAGCTTGCTTCATTCCTACAAGTCAGTGTACAACCTGGTCGACTACCATCCTGATCGAGAGGTTATCATAACAGCATTGGAAAAACATCTCAGCGGTGATGAACTTCATGCTGATATAGCCAGACAGCTCAGCACGCCGGTGGGGGCCATTCGCGTTGAGTCCAGCGAACAGATAGACAACCTGCTGAAACAGGCATTCCTTTCGGGAGACGAAGATTATGACGTCAACGAATACGGCAATACTTTCCAAAGGCTGCTAAAAACAGGTCAGCGGGGAAAGGCTGTCAGTGTCATAGATCATTTACTTGAATCTCTTAGTTCTTCCGAGGCCGGAGTTCGCCAGAAGGCTCTTAACCTAACACTGTGCTCTCTCAGATTGCTGAACATGGATACTGATGCCTCTGTATTCGAAAGCGCTATAGACCGAGTCATAGACGTTCTTAGCAAAAAAAGAGAAACCTACGAGTATTCGGAGGTTATCTGGCAGCTGGTGGAAAAATGTCTGCTCACCCGCCGGTTCGACCTGATGGCTCGTTTGACGAAAGCTATGGCAAGTCGCAGGAGAATCGTTGACAGCGTGACCGTTTATGAGTCGATGACTGTGAAGAAAGCGTTTGAGAGCATTAGTCGTCGGGAAATAATCGATACCTTGATTGATGAAATGCTCAGAGCCGATCATGAGTCAGCGCGATACATACGCGAGATTCTGATTGCTACCGGCTCCGACCAAGTGGCGGTCGCTCTGTCTCACATAATCTCCCATCCGGTCAGGCAGATTAGACAGCAGACACTAAAAGTCTTGGCTGAGCTTGGCAAAGCCTCTCTCCGCGTCTTCTCACAAATACTGATGGATGACGCCATGTTCGCGCGCGAAAGCGACCGGCATGAACTCCCCGACAGTAAGTGGTACGTCATACGCAATTCCATTTTTGTCCTTGGGTCTCTGCGCGATCCTGAAGGGATCTCTCCTCTCAGACTGCGGATCATCGACAGCGATATCAGAGTTAGAAGAGAGATTGTCAGCGCTCTGGAAAAGATCGGTGGCGAAGAAGCTTGTGATCTGCTGATACTAATGGCCGACGACACGGATAAGGAGATCCGAGACTGTGCAGTCATTGCACTCGGACTGGTCGGTACACCAGATGTGGTCCCTCTATTGGTAGACACTGCCCGGAGCAATCCTTCAGTGGCGGTGCGTGCAGTCACTGCCTTAGGAAGGATCGGCGGGGAAGAGGCCAGGTCGTATCTGGTTAGTCTCCTGGAAGATGACAGGAAACTGTCCGAGCTGGCTGGTGGTCAGGTGTCAAAAGTGGAACTGCAACTGGCGGCTGTCAAATCGCTTGGAACTATAGCTGACGAGCAATCTATCGCTACCATAAAGAGATACAAAGATAGTCTATCTGCCACCCAGAAAATCTTTTTCAAAAGTTCCCCCATCAACAAAGCGATAACAGAAATACTTTCAAGGCATTAATACTTTATACTGCCATTTCAGCAGCATAAGGTCATAATGGCATACCATCGGTGCCATTACGTCTTATCAACTCTGCCATAATGGCGCACTATTGCCATTTTAAGACCCTCTCAATTTGTTATCTTGTTTAATAATAACAGGTTAGTGGCTTTGGCACAGAGTTTGATAAGTATAAGGTTAAAAAGTGAGAAAAAACAAACAATAAAACAGGAGGTAAAAGAAATGACGTACTTAGTACCAACTACAAACCGGATGGTTCGGGAAATGGACAGCCTGTTCAACAGCTTTTTCAACTTCCCGAGCATCAAGACCGAAAGGTGCTGCAACTTCATGCCGCGCGTCAATATCAAGGACACCAAAGACGATGTCACCTTGACATTTGAACTGCCCGGTATGGAGAAAAAGGACATCAAGGTCATGGTGAAGGACAATGTCATGACCGTCTCCGGCGAGCGGAATCTCAAGTCCGAGGATAAGGACGACGGTTATGTCCGTAGCGAGATCAGCTCAGGATCGTTCTCTCGCTCCTTCACTCTTCCCGACACGGTCGACAGCGAGAAAGTCTCAGCCGACTACAAAAACGGCATGCTCGAGGTTAAGCTGATCAAGAAGGAAGAGGCGAAGCCCAAGGAGATCGAAGTCAAGATCGGCTAAGCTTTGTCTGAACCGGTGGGAATGAAGCGAACAGAAAAGCCGGTCGGTTTCGACCGGCTTTTTTGGCAAGAACATAAGAAAGGGAAAAATCATGGGTAAGATAATAGGTATAGATTTGGGAACGACCAACAGCGTGGTGGCGGTCATGGAAGGCGGCGAGTCAAAAGTGATCGCCAATTCCGAAGGTGGACGCACCACGCCATCGGTTGTAGCCGTGGATAAAAATGGTGAGCGGCTGGTGGGCACGGTGGCCAAGCGGCAGGCCGTCACCAACCCGCTCAGTACGGTTTTCTCCATCAAGCGTCTGATGGGGCGCACGTTTGACGAGGTTAGCCAGGAGATCAAGAACTTTCCGTATAAGGTGGTTAGCAAGAACGGTGAGCCGTATGTGGAGATGGGTGGCCATCAGTATCCACCCCAGCAGATCTCTGCAATGGTGCTGGGAAAAATGAAGAAAACGGCTGAAGAGTATCTCGGTCATTCGATCAAAGAAGTCGTGATTACCGTGCCGGCTTACTTCAACGACCGCCAGCGCCAGGCGACCAAAGATGCCGGTAAGATCGCCGGATTGGAAGTCAAGCGTATCATCAACGAGCCGACTGCGGCATCGCTGGCCTATGGGCTGGACAAGAAGAAAACCGGCAAGATAGCGATCTATGACCTCGGCGGCGGCACCTTCGACATCTCCATTCTTGAACTTAACGAAGGTGTCTTTGAGGTACTGTCTACAAACGGTGACACCCACCTTGGTGGTGATGATTTCGACAAGCGGATTATCGACTGGCTCGTCGACGAGTTCAAAAAGTCTGACGGTATCGACCTGTCGAAAGACCCTGGCCCTGCAGCGTCTAAAAGAAGCGGCGGAGAAAGCCAAGATGGAGCTGAGCTCCACACTGCAAACGACAATCAACCTGCCCTTTGTTACCGCCGACAGCAATGGCCCCAAGCATCTCAATGTGACCCTCACCCGCGCCAAATTTGAACAGCTTGTAGACGACCTTCTGCAGCGGTCGATGAAGCCGGTTGAGATGGCTCTAAGCGACGCCGGTCTTAAGATCAATCAGATCGATGATGTCATCCTGGTTGGTGGGATGACCCGTATGCCGAAGGTGAGGGAACTGGTTAAGAACTTCTTTGGCCGTGAACCCAATCATTCGGTCAATCCAGATGAGGTAGTGGCGGTGGGAGCGGCTATCCAGGGCGGGGTGCTGGCCGGTGATGTAAATGACGTGCTCTTGTTGGACGTTACCCCCCTGTCGCTTGGTATCGAAACGCTGGGTGGTGTCGCGACAAGACTCATCGAGCGCAACACTACCATCCCGACCAAGAAATCACAGACCTTCTCAACGGCCTCCGATAACCAGATGCAGGTGGATATTCACGTCCTGCAAGGTGAGCGGGAGATGGCGATTGACAACAAAACAATCGGTCGCTTTATTCTCGATGGCCTTCCGCCGGCGCCGCGGGGTCTGCCGCAGATTGACGTTATCTTTGATATCGATGCCAACGGCATCCTGAACGTGTCGGCCAAGGATATGGCGACCGGCAAATCGCAGAACATCAGGATTGAAGCTTCCTCTGGTCTAACCCAGCAGGAGATCGAGAAGATGGTCAACGATGCCAAAGCTCACGAGACAGAAGACAAGGTAAAGAAACGCGCGGTCGAGGCGCGCAACCAGGCCGATGCGGCTGTTTTTCAGAGCGAGAAGCAGCTCAAGGAATTTGGTGACAGGCTAAGTCAGGATAATAAATCAAAGATTGAAGCCGCTGTTAGCCGAGTCAAAGAAGCGCTTAAAGGCAGCAACTCCGACGAGATGGTCTCCGCTACCGAAGCACTAAATCAAATCTGGCAGCAGGCATCGGCGGAGATGTACCAGAAGGCCAGCTCTACGGGAGCTTCTTCAGCGACGGATGGTAACAAAGGCGGTGATGCCGCCGACACTGTGGATGCGGAGTTTGAGGAGGTGAAATAGTTGTCGCTTGGTGGCTATGAATCATGTCACCCTTCGACTCCGCTCAGGATGACGGTCAGCGGGCTGCTTTTGTGACAATGTCATGGTGAACGAAGTGTCATTGTTACGCTAAGGTGAACATCCCTGTCATGGTGAGCGGAGTCGAACCATGACGTATAAATGTGACGTGGACACCGCGTAGAGCGCGGCCTTGCTTCGCACCGAAAAGGAAGTACATTAATATGTGCCCGGAAGATGTGCACATCTGCCGTGGCCACGTGGAAGTGACGTGATACTTAAATGGGCAAAAACTACTACGACATACTGGGCGTAAGCGAAAACGCCTCGCAGGACGAGATCAAGAAGGCGTTTCGCAGCCTGGCCAAGAAGTATCACCCCGACCGCAACCCGGGCGACAAATCCGCCGAGGCCAGGTTCAAGGAGATTTCCGAGGCAAATGAAACGTTGTCCGATCCCAAGAAACGATCGGAATACGATATGATGCGCAAGTACGGTGCCTTCACGGGCGCCGGTGCCGAACGCGGTTTTGGCGGTGCCAACTTCGACTTTTCCGACTTGTTCCGCCAGGGTACAGGTGGGCGCGGAGGGTTTCAAACCTTCCGTTTCAGCTCCTCGGGGATCGACGGCCTGGAAGACATCCTTTCGTCATTTTTCGGAGGCGGCGACCCATTTGGCTCCCGCGGAGGGCCGTTTGTCAAGCGAAGGGCACGGCGGCCCCGGGTGCAAAAGGGCGCCGACCTGAAAGCGTCGTTGAAGCTCTCATTTATGGAGGCTATTAATGGTACGGAGCGAAAGCTGAAAATACATCAGACCGGCAGAACGCTGAATGTCAAGATTCCGGCAGGGATTGAGGACGGAGGCAAGATTCGTTTGGCCGGGCAGGGGATGCCGGGGCCGCCCGGCGGACAAAACGGAGACTTAATTATTACGGTAAAAGTTATGAGTGACCAGCAATTCGAGCGCAGAGGCAACGATATTTACACCAGCGCCACGATCAGCTTCAAGGAGGCCATCTTGGGCTGCAAGGCGCAGGTGAAGACCCTGACCAAGACGATAGCACTGACAGTGCCGCCGGGGACGCAGCCGGGGACGAAGCTGCGCCTCAAGGGCCAGGGCCTGGCCGTCGGCGAGTCACAAGGCGACCTTTATGTGGAAATCAAGGTCGAGATACCCAAGACTCTGACGCAGGAGCAAAGGAAGATGCTAGAGGAGTGGGGAGATGCTTGATGAGGAGCTAAAATCTCGATTAGCCTCGGTTCCACCGATAGAGCCAGCCGTTGATGAACTCTTTGAAAAGGCAATCCGAACCAATGAAGAAAGGTTCTATGTCGCGATAGTGGACGTTGAGCGAATGTACCATAATGGAAGTCCGCACCTCATTTGTGGGGACACTCATTTTTATGCTTTACAGCAGTTCGCCGAATATTTTAGCGATGTCGTCAACGCCAAAGGTATGGAGTTCAAAGATGAACACACTGAACGATTCGTCAAACGACTCCAGATCTTGGCATACAGTCAGTTTTGGGAGTGCAGTGGTGTTCAGCGTTTGCTTCACGGGTTGGTTGGAACAGTGACAGGTGATCGATACGAACCGAGACTCTGGTTGGATCACGATCCCGGAACATATCAAATTTACCAGAAATTTAAAGAAGAAGCTAAGACCAGGAATCCGAGTATCTCTGAAGTGATTGATATTTTGTACCATAATAGAATCAGAAACGCGTTCGCTCATAGTGATTTTTGGTTCGCGGAACCTTGGATCATGTTTTTTGGAAGTACAATCACAAAATGTGGCGACCTACCGTCAGTTCATTATGACACATGGAAGATGCTTTTTGATAAGACATGCAAGTTTATCACAGCCTTGTTCAACTGTCGAGTTGAGGCGGAACGGAGATTGAAAACTCTCACGCCTTTCTCAGTAAACTTGCCCGAATTCAGTGGGCCATTTAAGCTCTATCAAAATGAGCGAGGTGACTGGGTTGCTGATAGTGGGGTTAGGTGATGACATAGGGCAGGAGTCCCCGACTCCTGCCACAGAATAGGCAGGTCTCAGGGAGACCTGCCCTACGATAAGAAGGAGACGCTTGGAAACAAGCAACGAGTAGGTCAGGTCCCTTGTGGACCTGACAAAGTCAGGAGGGCAAGCCTCCTGACCTACTTCGAAACAAGAGAGAGAAAACGAAAGGAAGTGATTATAGATGAACCTGAATAAATTCACGCAGCGATCCATTGACGCCGTCTCGTATGCGCAGCAGATGGCGCAGGCGGAGTCGCATCCGCAGATCACGCCGGAACATTTGCTGGCAGCGCTGTTGCAGCAGGAGGAGGGGCTGGTGCTGCAGCTTATTAAGAAGCTAGGCGTGGATGCAGAAGAAATCGGCAGCGAATTAACCGATGCGCTCAAGATGCTGCCGCATCAGGAAGGCGGACAAATCTATCCCTCCCATGAATTCACGCAGGTGCTCTATAAAGCGGAAAGCGAACTGAAGAATTTCAAGGATGAATACGTCTCGGTCGAGCATATCCTGCTGGCGCTGCTGGAAGTCAAGAGCAAGGCGCAGGAGATTCTCAAGCGGTACGGCATCAAACGGGATGAGGTGCTCAAGGCGCTGACTTCTATCAGAGGGACGCGGCGCGTCACCGATGTCGAGCCGGAATCAAAATACGCCGTGCTTGAGAAGTATTCTCGTGATTTGACCAAAAGAGCGCAGGAAGGAAAACTGGATCCGGTGATCGGGCGCGATGATGAAATCCGCCGTATTATCAAGATTCTTTCACGCCGCACCAAGAACAACCCGGTGCTGATCGGCGAACCGGGCACCGGCAAGACGGCGGTGGTCGAAGGATTGGCACAGAAGATTGCTATCGGCGAGGTGCCGGAGACGCTCAAGGATCGACAACTTGTGGCCCTTGATATGGGCGCGCTCATTGCTGGCTCCAAGTTCCGCGGTGAGTTTGAGGAGCGCCTCAAAGCGATCCTTAAAGAGGTTGAGGAAGCCCAGGGGAAAACGATACTGTTTATTGATGAGATGCACACTATTGTTGGTGCGGGAGCAGTCGGCGGGGCGCTGGATGCATCCAATATGCTTAAGCCCGCTCTCGCTCGCGGAGAGATTCGTTTCATTGGCGCAACGACGATTGATGAGTACCGCCAGCATATCGAAAAGGACGCTGCACTGGAGCGCCGTTTAGCACCTATTTTGATTGAGCCGCCGAACGTGGAAGAAACGGTGTCTATTTTGCGGGGACTGAGAGATCGCTACGAAGCCTTCCATGGCATCAAGATATCTGATGCCGCTATGGTGGCAGCAGCCAAGCTCTCCGACCGATACATCGCAGACCGCTTTCTGCCGGACAAGGCCATCGACCTGATTGATGAAGCTGCGGCAGAGCTGCGCATTTCGATTGACTCGATGCCGGAGGAACTGGATGCCGTCGAAAAACGGATTCGCCAGCTTGAGATTGAAAAGGAAGGTGTCCGACGGGAAGAAGACGCCAGTGAGCGGTTGAAGCCGATTGAAGAAGATCTCTCCGAACTGTATGTCCAACGTGATGAACTTCAAACTCAGTGGATAAAAGAGAAAGAGACGGTAGAGGCAATACGTGACATCAAGGTTGACCTTGAAGAGCTTAAGAAGAAGGCGGCAGAGGCGGAACGTAAAGCTGACTATGAAACCGCCGCCAGGCTCAAATATGCCGACATTGCCGACGCCGAAAAGAAGCTTCAATTGTTGACGCACTCACTGACGGTGATTCAACAGAAGCGTCAGTTGTTAAAAGAGCAAGTCGATGCCGATGATGTGGCTGAAGTTGTATCCAAGTGGACGGGTATTCCGGTTACGCGCCTGACCGAATCCGAATCGAAAAAGTTGCTGCGTCTGGAAGAGGAATTGCACAAGCGCGTTGTGGGGCAGAACGAAGCCGTGGAAGCGGTGTCCAATGCGGTGCGGCAGTCGCGGTCAGGTCTTTCGGATCCAAACCGGCCAATTGGCTCTTTCATCTTCCTCGGACCTACCGGAGTTGGCAAGACTGAATTGGGGCGGGCGCTGGCGGAGTTTCTGTACGGAACGGAGGATGCGATAATCCGTATCGACATGTCGGAGTACATGGAGAGGCACGCCGTGTCCCGTTTGATCGGCGCTCCACCCGGCTATGTCGGGTATGAGGAAGGCGGTCAGTTGACTGAGTCGGTGCGGCGGCGACCTTATGCGGTGGTGCTGCTGGACGAGATTGAAAAGGCACATCCGGAGGCGTTCAACATTCTGCTGCAGGTGCTTGATGACGGTCGGCTTACCGACAACAAGGGTCGAACGGTGTCCTTCAAGAATACGATCCTGATCATGACATCCAATATCGGCACGCGTGAGATCCGCGACGCCAAAACGGTCGGATTCGACGGTTCTCGCGAAAACGCTTCGTACGAGAACATGAAGAAGAAGGTATTGCACACACTTCGCCAGACACTTAGTCCCGAGCTCTTGAACCGGATTGATGAAACGGTCGTGTTTATGACACTGACGCAGGATGAAATCAGTCAGATTGTCCGGTTGCAACTGAAGCGACTGGAGAAGTTGCTGGTGGAAAAAGATGTTGCTCTTGACGTGACGGATGCCGCCGTTGAGTATATCGCTAGGACCGGTTTCGATCCCGAATACGGTGCTCGCCCGATTAAGCGGCTTATCAGCAAAGAGCTCAGCCAGCAGGCGGCCAAGATGCTGTTATCAGGCGAGCTTAAATCGGATCAAACGCTGCGTATTGATTTTGTCGAAGACAAGCTTAAATTCACAGCAGCGGTAGGGCAGAAGTCTCCGACTTCTGCCATTAAATAAGCAGGTCCCAGGGAGACCTGCCCTACGGTTATTTAACACTATGAAAAGAGTCGCCTGGTTGACCGACATCCACCTGAATTTCATTGACTATATGGACATCATTATGTTTGCTGACAGGATTCTAAAAGAGAACCCTGATGCTGTCCTTATTGGGGGCGATATTGGTGAGGCGGATTCGGTCGTTGGATATTTGCTGGAACTTGAAAAGCTGCTACAAAAAGATATCTACTTTGTGCTGGGCAATCATGATTATTACAAGAGTTCTATTCATGACGTGCAAGCGAAAGTGCGTGTGGCGGCACGGCACTCGACTCACTTGCGGTGGTTACCGGATATCGGTATTGCGGAGCTGACGCCAACGGTCGGCCTGATCGGTCATGGGTCATGGGCTGACGGGCGTTATGGTGATTGGGAACGTTCCGAGTTGCTGCTCAACGATCATTTTCTTATTAAGGAGTTCAACCCGTCGCTGATTACTGAGGAGCATGACAGCAGAGACTTTTTCGATCCTGATCCGGCTCTGGCGATGGTTTTTAGCACACACGATGCCAAACGGCAGCGCCTGCAAACAATGCAGGCGCTGGCAGATGAAGCGGCGCAACATTTTACCCGGGTACTGCCAAAAGCCCTAGGATCATATGAGCATGTGGTGGTGTTAACCCATGTGCCCCCGTTTCGTGAAGCGAGCTGGTACGCAGGTAAGCCCTCTGATGACATCTGGTTGCCCATATGTCTTGCAAGGCAGTGGGGGATGTACTTTACAGTGAAGTGAAAAAGCGTCCAGAAAAACACCTGACAGTCCTGTGCGGTCATACGCATGGGGAAGGTGATGTGCACATTCTTGAGAATTTGCAGGTCCTTACCGGCGGAGCTACGTACGGTCAACCCAAAATTCAGAGGATTCTTGAATTCAGGTAGTAAGGAAAGTGTTCTGTCTCCCACCAAATCAGTCTGATATAAGAAGGTCACTCGCCTGATTCTTGCGAGCGCAACTTTGATTTCTTTCTCCCAAAGCATGGGGTGGGTGGGCCGCCCATTCTGTGATACCCCTGTATCGCCAAGCAGTAAGCGCCCTTAACCGGACAGCCGATAGCCGGTGCGGCGACGGTATTTACCGTTGACGCGATCCATCATTTTTTCGGCCACGAATTCCCGCCTGACAGTGCAGAAATCGTCATGGTACCGTATGATAATGTTATTGACCTCATCTTCGCTGTAGAGCCGATTAGGTTCAAACTGGGCCAGGATATACTCAAGCAGATACTTTCGTTTGCTGCGCTGTGCCGGTAGTTTTTCGATATGTTCTCCCTTGACAAAGTTGGCCACTACCTTCTGCTTGGCAGATACTATGAGCTTTTTGTTCGAGTGCTGCTCCAACCATTCATAGACAGATTTTTCTGGTATGCGCCAGTCTTTGCCGATTTTGTATGCGTTGATTTCCCCAGCCTGCACCTTGCGAGTGATGACTTGGACATTCATCTTAAGCTTTTCAGCCAGTTCCGACGTGGTGAAGAACTCGGTGTTTTTGATAATCCCTTCGCAGTATTCCATATAGTATCTCCTCTGTGGTTGTGGCAATGGTATGGTTTCATTGGACGCAGTCAAGTATTATTTCGTATTCTATTGCAGTTTCTCTTCAAGCCTATTCAATATGTACTCCTTGTCACCACAAGGCCGATCACAGCAGCATTCGTTGACAGTCGGGGACTCGTTTCTCCCTTATTTCAACACAATGAAAGCGATCGTGATCTATGCTATTATTCTTCTGAAAAGGTATTCCTTACCCAAATGTGCATGGGAAACGCTTTAACTTGCCTATCCTTTCTTGTACATAGAAGCTGCTTGCGATGCCTTGATTTATATTCTGGATCATTAACGTCCGCTTACGGGATGCTCATTCAAAAGAAGCACTACACCCAGCCGATTTTTCCGTCACTATGGCCTTAATCAGGTCGATATTGTACTTGGAGATTATTAGGTACAGTCATGGCGTTTGTGGCATACTACTGGCTCTTATCTCGTACGAAAGCAGTTATTGTTTCGCTGATTGCCTTCATTACAGGGTCTTTTTGGGCGAATCGTTGTCGCTTCATACACTTATGGGGACAATAACGATTTTGACAGGGATACCGCTGGTGGTGAGAAAGTGAACAGAATTTTTGATGGAAAAGTATTAAGTTATTTTTAGTCAATGGTTTACGCGCAAATAAAACAAAGTGTATTACTCTTGTTTGTTGTGTAGCTTTTAGGGACAAACTGCAACTTAGGACTTGACAGCCAAATAAACAGGGGTTATATTTGTATGCTAGCCTTCCGAATGTAGGAAAGGAGCCAGGCCGCCTCAACTTTCTACGTAGGTCTGCATCTGAGACGGTATCGGCTGGCCGGAATCAACTTCATAGTTGGACGAAATCGAACGTCGTGAGCAGGAAAGCTGCCAGGCGGCATATTGTCTTGACGGTTGAGGACCCCAACCTTGCAAGGAGGTCGATATGAGTTCAAAAAATGAACATGGAATCAGGCAGGAGAGAGCAAGGGTGAGGTATATCCGCAATATTGACAGAATAGCTCAGTTAACCGAAGCCGAAAAGATTCGGCTTAAGGAAGTTACCAAAACCTACCCTTTCCGGGCCACGGACTACTACCTCAGTTTAATCGACTGGAGTAACCCGAACGATCCCATCAGACGGATGGTCATACCCCACGAGGACGAGTTGATCGATTGGGGCGATCTTGACGCCTCCAAGGAGAGTCAGGTGACTGTTCGCAAGGGGGTTCAGCATAAATACGCCACGACTGTTCTGCTGTTGGTGAATGAAGTATGCGCTGGCTTTTGTCGCTTCTGTTTCCGCAAGCGGCTCTTTATGAACGACAACGACGAGATAACATACGACATCAACCCCGGGCTAGAGTACATCCGGCAGCACCCGGAAGTCACCAATGTGCTTTTGACGGGTGGGGACCCCATGGTCCTACGAACCCCCAAGCTGAAGAGAATAATCAGCGCTTTGCGTGAGATCGAGCATGTGCGGATTATCCGCATTGGTTCGAAGATACCAGCTTACAACCCGTTCCGTTTTCTCAATGATGCTGCTCTCATAGCGATGCTCAGAAAGTACTCCAGATCCGACCGACGCATCTACATGATGTGCCATTTCGATCACCCCAGAGAACTCACTCCCCAGTCGCGCGAGGCAATCGCACGGTTGATAGACGCCGGGGTTATCTGCGTCAATCAGAATCCTATTACTCGCGGTATATCGGACAGCCCGGAGATCATGGCGACCCTCTGGAAGGAATTGTCTTACATGGGAGTGCAACAGTATTACATTTTCCAGGGGCGCCCCACTGCCGGTAATGCTCCCTACCTAGTGCCCATTGTCGAAGGTTACCGCAAAGTGGAGCAGGCCAAAAGGAAATGCTCCGGTCTAGCCAAACGGGTCAAGTACGTTATGTCGCATAAGTCCGGTAAGATTGAGATTGTTGGCGTGGATCATGGGTACATCTACTTGAAGTATCACCGAGCCAGGCTCCCCAAAGACGAGCAGCGGTTTTTGGTTTGCCACCGTGACAATGACGCCTACTGGCTGGATCAACTCAAACCTGTGAGCGGGTATGTAAACGAACACTACCGTGAAGGTTATCGCGTCTCGAGCTTCATTTAGAGACGGTGCCGAACAGTGTGATGTCAGGTTTCTTGCCGCCTTTGGCGCCTGCTGAACTGATCTACAAAGATTTCCAATATGTTCCCTACGACTCCAACTCCTCCATCAAATCTCTCGCTGATATCTTTTCACACGTGAAAACCGCCTCCTGAATCTCCTTCTGGCGGCCTTCAGACAAGAATCCAGCCGAGAGAGCGTTAAATTTAGCTGTTAGGTCTTCTATCGTCATCGGCTCACGCGGATCGCCCTTCGGGTATTCGAGATACTCGGAATACTCCTTGCCGTCTTTTGTTTTGATAACAACTTTTGAAGGCTGTTTGGCCGGGAACATCTTTTCGAACTCTTCGGAGGCCTCGCCCTTGATCTTGTCGATCACCTGCCAGATGCGTTCGTCTTTGAGCTTCTCTTCCGAGAACGACTGCGTTGTTACCTGATGATCGACCAGAGCGGCGGCGATGCAGTACGGCAGAGAATGATCGGCAGTCTCGCGTGACTCTGGGCGATACTTGTGCGGGTCAAACAGAATGTCACAGGCGCGGGCAATAGTGGTAATAGTCACTTCTTCTATCTGGTCATAACTGATGTTGTTCTCCCTAACCACCTTCAAAATTGCCGTCAGGTGGGTGTGGGTGAGGGCCTCGGTAGGGAAGGCTTTCATGCCACATTCGAGGATTCTGAAGTTCTGACCAAGGTTGCCGGTCAGTTTGTTCTGCGCCCATTCAGGACCGTAGACGTCCATCAACCCCTCTTTCCCTTCGAAGACCGCCTCGGTGCCGGTGTAGCCTTTTTGAGCCATCAGCGCTGCAAAAACGCCGCTCTGCACCGCCATTGGGTCGACGGTGTTTTTCATCATGGTCAGTTTTCCGGCGGTGGGGCAGCCGATGGTATGATTGTGCGAGCCATTGATGCCGATGGCGTTGACCATCTGGTCGACCGACAACCCCAGCAGCTTTCCGGCTACAATCGGCGAGACAAACTGTGTGAGTGTGGCATGGTGCCACTTACGCTCGCGGACGCCGGGGACGGCAAACTCACACAACCGTTGCTCAAACTCGTAGGCAAGGACGATTGCGACAATGACCTCTTTCATTGAGGCATCTACCATCTCGCCAACAGCCAGCGCGGCAGGAATCAAGTCGGAGGGATGCGACGGATCTTCTTTCCAGTAGATGTCATTGAAGTCAAGGGCTCGGATCATCAGGGAGTTGATCAACGTGGCATTGACTGCCGGCATCTTGTCACCGAAGGCAACAAGTGTTGCCTCTTTTCTCCCTCCCATATTCAGGTAGATATCCCTGAGGATGTTGACATCCTTGGTGTAATAACCGCCGTAAGCACAACCAATTGAGTCGTACAGGAAGCGTTTCACTTCGTGAACAACGTTGTCCGGCACGTCCTTGTATTGCAACCTGGCGGCAAATTCAGCGATTTGGCGTGAGATTGACTTCTGCATGGTTCTCTTTCAGCATTTGTTGTGTGCAGCGCACGAGAATGTACACCGCCCACGGTATAATGTTGTGCGCGGCAGATGTCCACATCTGCCGCTTTCTTCTTTAACCAAGATTTTTCCTCACCCAATTCTCCAACCCATCCACAACAATAAGCTCCTGTGCGGCTGCGCCCACCGAGCTGATATGATACTCCTTGCCTTCAATAGTCAGCGTGGCCCTCGTAAAATCAATTGTGGCTTGCCACCCTGTTGCGACGGTTAATTTGTCGGTGCCGAATTTCTCTTTCAGATCGCGAACAAGCTCTGGTGTTTCAATAGCCAGGAAGCCATTGTTGAGCGCGTTGCGCTTGTAGGTTTCGCTGAATGATCCGGCCAGTACAAGGCGGATCCCGCGATACTTCAGCGCCGTTGCTGCCTGCTCGCGCGACGAACCCGTCCCAAAGTTAAACCCACCAACGAGAATGTCACTTTTCTTGACTATCTTGCCGAACTCTGGA
>Ga0315551_10000364_pt1 | contig 36407 bp, 36 predicted proteins | sample SalMarSW160290MG_FD_203678 | JGI IMG/M metagenome (GOLD analysis project Ga0315551, IMG submission 203678) | Salt marsh sediment microbial communities from the Plum Island Ecosystem LTER, Massachusetts, United States - Salt Marsh Sediment SW1602-90 ...
CCATACAATGAGTCGCGTTTATTCTGGAGATGGAAATTCCAGTTCCCTGCTCCTGGATTATCGTATCTATCGTTCTGTAGGGATTATCAACATTGACGTAGCAGAATTTGCCGCCATAAACTATTATGATTTTCTTAGAGTGCTGCTTGGCGACGTCTATTTTTTGTATCAATTGGCTTTCAAGCTCTTTAAGAACCTCGTGCCGTCCGGGTGTCGTATAAACAATTTGCTTGGCATCTAAAAAACCCTCCTTTTTCAGATAGTTCAACTCTGGCGCAAGCGTCCCGCAAGAGACTATGGCATAATCGTTAAAAGATAGCTCTTTTGCCATTTTACCCTATGTCGCACTTTCTTTTTCCAAATATTGCCGTTCCGATTCTGACCATGTTGGAACCTTCTTCTATTGCAACCCTGTGTGAGTTTGTCATTCCCATAGACAAATATTTCATATCCACATTTGGTAAACTGAGATTCTTGATTCTTTCGAATATATTCCTTGTTCTTTTGAAATATGGTCTAACATTCTCAGGGTCACCAAAGCGAGGTCCCATAGTCATCAAACCCTCAATTCTCAAATGCTCAAGTTTAGACATATCCTCGACCAATCTTTCCATATATTCATCAAAAGGTTCGTGTTCTGCTGGTTTTATGCCGGCCTTGGAATCCTCGCTGCCAATATTAATCTCTATGAAAACCGGTACTTTTCTTTTTCTCGCATTTTCTACCCTTTTATCAATAGCTTCCGCGTTTACCAGAGAGTCAACAGTTTGAATAACATCAAAGACCCTTAAGGCCTTGTTTATTTTGTTCGCTTGCAAATGGCCTATCATGTGCCATCTGACTTTAGCGGCTTTCTTCTGCAAAGCACTGTACATTTGCCCGGCTTCCTGAACGTAATTTTCACCAATATCTGTAGCCCCGGCATCTATTACCTCTTCTATTTCTTCTGCTGCCCTTGTCTTACAGGATACAACTATGGCCACATCTGCTGGAATCTCTTGTCGTAATCTGGCATAATTTTCTGTAATGCTCATATTCGTTCCATCAATTTAGAACTTTTTAGGTGCTTGATTAAGACTCACACGGCTTTTTATCACACGGTGTATCACGGCCACAGCAAGGTGTATCTCGCCCACAAGATGGAGAATTGCTGGTAGCATAATCAGTTGCATAAAAGCCTGAACCTTTGAAAATCACACCGGCTCCACCGCTAATCAATCGCTGAACCTTGCCATTGCACTTTGGACACTTTGTGACCGGTTTGTCCTTCATACTTTGAAATCTTTCAAACAGATAACCACAATCCTCGCATTTGTATTCATAGGTAGGCACTATCCTGACCTCCTGTTTCTTAAGTTTCGACTGAAAACATTACTTCATCTCAAGAGGAGCAACTTCTATTTCTCGAGGCCGGGTCATCTTGCTCCAATCCTTGGGTTCGACTATCTTTCTCATCTTCTCCAGCTCACCCAGCGCTTTTAAGCGTTCATAAATCTTTACCCAAGCACAATCGCGCTCAGGATCTACTTCACATTTTCCATCTTTACTTCCTCCACACGGCCCATTTAACAATCCTTTAGCACACTGAGTTAAAGGACAAATTCCGGCGAATTTACCAAGTTCACATTCTCCACATTGTTGACATTTCTCTTTGAATAGAGTTGGACCTCCTCCCATGTGCCCTATTGGATTTGTCGCAGGATAAATGGGCTTTGTAATTTCAAACTCTTCTTCCAGAATTAACTCCCTCACAACTTGAAGTCCATCGCCGCATGTCAACATCAGGATAGCATCAGATTCTTCGATTTCTTTTCGATATTGACTCAAACGACTTTTACTCCACGGAGCATAACAGGTAAATTCTCCGAAGGGCGGGGCAATAGCTGCTAAAACCTGTTTTCCTCTTTCAGTAAGCTCTTTCTCCATTTCTTTTACTTCGGTCTCGCCGCCTGTATGAAAAATTGTAGCGCATCCGCCACAACCAACGAGAACAACCTTTTCCTTGCCTTCTAAGTACTCGAGAATTTCTTCTATCGGTTTTTGAGTTTGGCCAATCATTTTTATTTTGTCCTTTTTATTCCATGCTCGTTTTCAGGAGCTAATTCGTCCACAAAAACATCAGAGTTCATAAAATCTATCTCGTTTATTTTTGCTCGCAAACTTTTACTTTCTCCCGCAAGGTTCTCCATCTCTATTTGGTTACCATCAACTTTAAGGTAGGCAATGTCTTTTATAATTAGCTTGCCCCCATTCCCACGTTGGTAAATATTAGCCAGGCACATGTTTTTGTCCTTTGTTTTTTTATGTTGATTTAATTATCGCTTTCCTTTTTTCAGATTCTAATCTATCAGCAATCTCCTTAATTCCCTCAAGAGAAATCGTAAGCTCATTGCCATAGAGACACGACATGAATACATCCTTGTTTTCATGGATAATGGCTATTACCTTCTCTTTATCTACTGAGTCCAAAAGTAACTTTTCTGTTTCTCGGTCTACTTTATTGAGTACATAATACGTTGGCTTGTTAATCTGTTTACCAAAGTCGGATATTTTTTGGGCTAAAAGTATCGAATCTTTGGAAGGCTCAATGACGACAACAAGTGAATCGACACCTTTTTCTACGCCTCTGCCAAAATGCTCTATACCGGCATCGGTATCTACGATCAAAAACTCTTTATCTCCTACATCAAGAACCTCCAGCACCCTTGAAGAAAGTACGTTAATAGGGCAGGCACATCCTTCACCGAATTGGTAAATCTTGCCCATCGAGAGAAGTTGAATGTTGCCCTTCTCGGACAAATATTCTTTAGGCAAGTCATCTAATTTCCATTTACCTGTTATATCTTTAGTTTTTTCAAATAGAATCTTTTTACCACCAAAGTAATTCATAAAATCTTCCGGCTTTGTCATCCCCAGACGATGGGCAAGGCCGATATTTGACTCATCACTATCTATCACTAAAACCTTATTTTTCCTTTTGGCCATCTCTTTGGATAGCAGGGTTACAATAGTACTTTTCCCGCATCCACCTTTGCCGCATATCAGAACTTTCATAATCGCTCACCGCATTTCAGTGATCACAGATGTTATCTCCAGTTTGGAGTGTGTTTTCCAGATAAGCCGCCACAAGCTCTTCAGGAGTTTGGTCGGATGCGCCTATCACAACTTTGACGTTATTCTGGGTAAAAAGCTGCTGTGCACGCTGGCCCATCCCGCCGGCTATAATAACACTTACATTGTTTTCGTGTAACCACTGCGGCAATACTCCGGGTTCATGGCCGGGAGGGGTTGCATCTTTCCTGTTTGTAACCTTTTTAATGTTGTCATCGATGTCAAAGATTGCAAACTGATCACAATGGCCAAAGTGAAGGCTTAATTTGCCTCGTACTAACGGAATTGCTATGCGCATTTTCTTATCTCCTGTTTGTAAAGATTGTGTTTCGATTAATTCCTGCCCCGCTTCGGCTGGGGCCTTCGCCGAGACGAGAGCACTGGTGTCAAGTTTGAGAATGGGTTCCAATATTTTTTCGAAAGTTTTCGCCGTTTGACTTTGGTTGTAGTGATACACAAACGGTCTGCCGGAATCACAGGCTTGTACGATTTGCGGGTCTATAGGGATTCGACCCAAGAAGGGTACGTGCATCTCGTTAGCCATAATTTCACCACCGCCGGATTTGAATACATCGGTTTTCTGGCCGCACTTGGGACAGATAAAGCCACTCATATTCTCAATAACTCCTAAAACAGGTAGGTTTAATTGCCTGCAGAAAGTTATGCATTTTTTAACGTCAACTATAGAAACCTGCTGCGGTGTAGTAATAATGACAGCACCATCGGCACTGCCGATTAACTGGACTACCGATAGGGGCTCATCGCCGGTGCCGGGCGGACAGTCAACAACCAGATAGTCAAGCTGGCCCCATTTAACATCGGTGATGAACTGCTTTATGATATTATGTTTCATCGGGCCACGCCATATTACAGCGTTATTTTCATCCGTTAATAGAAATCCGATACTCATTATTTTGAGTGTGTCACTATATAAAACGGGTTTGATCTTGTCGCCTTCAGCTTGAAGGCCCTTGTCATCGAGAGCTAATAGTTTAGGTATGCTCGGTCCATGAATATCGATATCCAACAGGCCAACATTTTTGCCTTGCATAGAAAGCCAAACGGCAAGGTTGGCAGCGATAGTGCTTTTGCCAACTCCACCTTTGCCGCTTAGAACAAGAAATTTGTGTGCTATATTTTCCATTACTTAGTTTCTCTTGTACTTAACATATCTAATACTGATTCCCATAAGGATATTATTTGATTCCTCAGGCCATTATTTGAGTATTCTACGATGCTCTTTCCAGCGATTTGGGCTTTCGTCACAGATATATCGTAGGCAATTTTGCCTGCGAGCTTCAGGCCTTTTTGTTCAGTGCTTTTCTCAATCGCTTTTGTTATTTCAGGATTGATATCGCATTTATTGATACAAACTGCCATTGGAATACCAAAGTGACTGGTTAATTCAATGACTCTGTCAAGGTCGTGCTGAGCAGAAATCGTTGGTTCAGTAACAGCTAAAACAAAATCAGCCCCACTGATAGAGGCAATGACCGGACAGCCGATGCCGGGTGAGCCGTCCGCAATTATAAGGTTCTTGTTTTGCTCGGTTGCGATTTGCTTTGCCTGTTTGCGAATTAAGCTGACGAGCTTTCCACTGTTTTCCTCGGCAATACCGAGCTTGGCGTGCACCATTGGGCCAAACCTTGTATCTGATATGAACCACTGGCCGTTAATCGCCTCTTCAAACTCTATCGCATCGACCGGACAAAAATGGAAGCATACACTACAGCCCTCGCATGCGACAGGGTCAATCGTGTAAGTTCTGTCGACCACATCGTTGGCTGGTCCGTTAAATACCGCGGCTTCAAAATTGCAGACCTCTTCACATCTGCCACAGCCGATACATTTTTCTGTAATAACAGAGGCCCGCTTGCCGCCGCTGAAGTCATAGGTCTGTTTTATATTTGGCTCCAATATCAAATGCAAATCTGCTGCATCAACATCACAATCTGCCAATACTGCGTTATTCGCAAGTGCTGCAAACGATGCAACAACGCTTGTCTTGCCCGTACCACCTTTTCCACTAATGACAACTATTTCCTTCAATTTATCTTTTCCTCGCAGCTATTCCTTCTTTGTTCCTTTTATAACGTAAAGACTCGCTAAATTGGGATTCCTGGTTTCAAATGTATCCTGCCCCTTAATTCCTAAAAAGTATTCGGTTTTAACAGCAAAATACTCGGCAATTGTTCTTTCAATCTCCTTCAAATCCGCATGCTTAATCTTGTTTACGTAAGAGGTCAGATTCTTAGTTCTTTCTTTAAAAAACTCGGATTCCGGGTTAAGCAACATAGCCAAAATTCTACCGGCTGGCCTAAGTACACGAGCCGTCTGCTTAATAGCTTCTTTATACTTTTCAATAAACTGCAAAGAGGCAACATAGATAACCACGTCAAAAAAACAATCTTCAAAATCCATATTTTCTGCCTTGCCTGCTACTGTTCTTATGCTGTTCGGTGCCTGGTCTAAAGCCTCTTTGGAAATATCCAGGCCGGTAACGTTAAAACCGTGTTCAGCCAAGCCTGCCTCTATAATCGCCGGGCCACAACCAACACTCAGAATGTCTTTAGCCCCTTTTAAGTGGTTCAGAATATAGTCTAACTCCGCTTTAAAGACCTTCTTCCAAAATTCTGTTTTGCAGGATTGTAGATACTTATTCATACCACCTAACCATTATTTAGCTAAAGAACTTTTCGCGCCACCACAAAAAGTGGCCCCATAAATTATCGAGTTTGTATTTCTCATCCTCGGGAACGCCGGGCCAGGAGTTGATTTCTTCCAACAGTGCCGGACAGGGCTTGTCTTCCACCAATAGTTCGTATGCACATTTGACAAGTGCAAATTTTCTGCTTGTGTCAGGGTCGTCCAGGTTTTTATCAGGATGGAATTTCATTGCTGTTCGCCGGTAAGCCTTTTTTAGTTCTTCCTTAGTTGCCATTTCCTCTACGCCAAGGATTTTGCATGCTGCATCACGAGCTTGCAGGTCACGGGTTATTTTTTCTCCGAACTCGTAATCGTCTTTTATCATCAATTCCTGCCTTTACACTTTTTATACACTCGTATAATTCTGAAAACTTCTCCCTATATTCACTCAATACATCAACAATTATCTCGCCGGATGAATAAACCTCGGCAATACGTCGGTCGTCCGGCAGCTTCATAACAATATCTATCTTTTCAGCTTCACAATATTTTTCTACCTGGTTATTGCCGATGCCGTGACGGTTAATAACAACAGCAAAAGGTAAATCCAATTCGCGGACCAATCCTATAGCTAATTTCAAATCATTTAAGCCAAATGGTGTTGGTTCCGTAACCAGCAATACAAAATTTGCCCCTTTGACTGCCTCGACCACGGGACAGGATGTCCCCGGAGGAACATCGATTATCGCCAGATAGTCTTTTTTTATATGCTTTTTCACCTCTTTTATCAGCGATGGTGTTCGCACGTTGCCGATACGCAGTTTGCCAGTAACAAAATCGACATCGCCGGCTTTGCCAAGCTCAATATCGCCAATCTTAAGTGGTTTTTGTTCGATGGCGTTAGCGGGGCAGATACGCCAACAGCCGCCACAAGAATGGCAGAGCTGCTCAAAGGTCAACACATGCTCTTTGATACAGATAATAGCACTATACTGGCAGATCTCGCCGCATTCACCACAGGCGGTACATTTGTCCAGATTGACCTGCGGTACATCTACGGTAACTTCTTCGCTGGTAGTTACTTGCGGTTTTAGAAAAATGTGGCCGTTCGGCTCTTCCACGTCACAATCAAGGTACTGAACATTTTTACCAAGACCCGCAAGATAATAAGCGAGATTAGTGGCGATAGTAGTTTTTCCTGTTCCGCCTTTACCACTGGCTATTGCAATAGTGAAGTTATCCGGCATCTTAGTTATCCACACCAAAGTGAGCTTGAACATTTGGCCCTGCGGCCTCGGTCGATTTACCGCTTTTGAAAAGCTCAATTGCTTCTGAGATTGTCCCTGTTACCGCCGTATATAACTTCACACCCGCGGCAGTTAAGGTGCGTTCAGCGTTAGGGCCGCAGTTGCCTGTAAGGACGGCACCGGCACCGCTGTCAATTACCACCTTGGCAGAGCTAATGCCAGCTCCGCCTGCAGCAGCAACACTTTCATTCTCTATCACGCTAAAATCCATTGTTTCGGTGTCAACAATAATAAAATGTGCTGCTCTTCCAAAACGGGGGTCAACTTGCGAATCCAACGTTTTTCCGGTTGACGTAACTGCAATCTTCATAATTTATCCTTTCTAAGACATGGGACAAGTGCCGGTAGGACAGGAATCGTTGCTTTGTGATGTTGAACTGCTGCTGTTCCCTGCGGCAAAAGTTGACAATAGTTTTTGCAAGTCCGGACTTTTACACTGTTCGCAGATGTGTTTGCGGTGGGTGCTGCTTTTTTCCAAAAACTCCATTGTATGCCCGCACTTATTGCATTTGTACTCAAATATAGGCATCGTTTACTCTCCTTGTTAAATTATTCTCATACGTTATCTACCTAAGCGTCGGCTAAAGAACAAACAATTTGCATCCCTTGTTCGATGCTTTTAGTTATATGACAGCTGTCAGCTGCTTCTAAGATACCTTGCTGCTGTTTTTGGGACAGTTTTGCGCCAAGACGGATTTTGGCATCTATTCTTGCGGTGTGTGGTGGTTTAGCCCCCGATGGGGTGGTGCCTGATGAGCTGGTTTCTGTACGGCGGCTCAATTCAATTGTCATATCGTCGTAAGAAATATTTTGCTCCTTACAGAACTTCGCGATGTAGCCGCCGATGCACATTCCGATAGATGCTTCGAAAAGCTGAGCCGGCCACATCCCGTTCCGCTTGTCATTGCTATCCTCACCGCGTCCGGTTGTAACGGTATATCCTTTGCAAACGGCTGAAAAACGGAATCCGCTTTCATATTTAACTAAAACTTCCATTGGTAATGTCTCCAACAATCAAAACCTTCTTTGTAGATTATCATCTTTGGTTATCGTAGGCGCACAATGTCTCCACGAAGGCTCGAAACCGCATCAGAAAGCCACAAATCTGCGACTGTCTATTTTTTACTCTTTGCTGCTTTTCTGGCTTTCGAGTTCTTCTATACGCTTTTTGATTCCGTCGAGGCTATCTTCAAGATATTCTGCCTGGCCTTTAAGGCCGTCGAGTTCCTGCTCGGCTGTCACTGCTGGAGCAAACGGCGCACCGCCGTAAGCGTATGGGCTCACAGCCCCGCCATAAGCATAAGGGCTTACGCCACCTCCCCAAGCAGGCATGCCATATCCAGCTCCGGCCCAACCAAAACCTCGACCTCGGCCAAAACCGCCACCTCGGAAACCTCGGCCCCAGCCACCGTAGCCACGGCCACCAACAGGATTCATATAACCTGGCACCGGATAGCCTGCACAAAAACCCGCAGCTCTACCTGTCATTGGTCCCATACCTCCAGGACCTGTTCCATCTCCACCTGGCATAGTAATTCTCCTTTCAAAAAATGTTAACCTCTTGTCATTTTTGTACCACATTTAGGACAGCTTTTTGCATTACAAGGCTGTCCGGCAGCATGAGCAACCGTTACTCCGCAGTTCGGACAGACACAATTTCCGCCCGGCCCTGCCGCAAATGGTCCGCCCATCCTGCCTCTACCCTGGCCCTGTCCTTGGCCCATACCCCGGCCCGTGCCGGGACCTTGACCGGTTGGCCCTGTACCATCTCCTCTTGGCATAATACCCATCCTTTCTGCAATTTACCCTTAAGGGGTTAATCGCTAATTCGAATCTACCACCAATAACCAAATCTGCCTCTGCCGCGGCCTCTACCCCGGCCCCGACCGAAACCTCTACCAAAACCAAAGCCTCTGCGAAGCCACGGATTGACCCAGCCAGCATAAGGGGTTGCATAGCCAGCACCATAACCGTACGAACCTGCACCGTAGGCTCCGAATGCCGGTGCGCCGGGACCATAGAAACCGGCTCGGCCCACAGCAGGGTTCATATAGCCCGGTACCGGATAGCCCGCACAGAAGCCGGCAGCTCTTCCAGTCATTGGTCCTAAACCCGCAGGGCCTGTTCCATCTCCTCTTGGCATGTTAATCACCTCCTTTACAGTATTTTCAAAATTTCCATTTACTTGTTCAACGGGCACACTCTGTAACCCTGTAAAACCTTTCAGTTGGCCCTGGTTTTCTTCGGAACTTGTCAAAACGCAAAACCCGAGACCTCGCCCTGTCATTGGCCCTTGACCTAATGGTCCTGTACCATCAAAACCTGGCATCTATTTGGCCTCCTTAACTAAATCAACCGCGTTTCTATAAGCCTGGCTCCTCCTCAAAATCATCTCACCAACTTCACAGCCCAAGTCCTTAGCGATTACAGGGCACTTTGCTTTTAGTATGAAGAATATATTCTTATTTACATCGCTTAGAGTTTCGTAGTTGCCCTGTCCCTTCGCTATAATTAAGTCAGCATCATCAAAACGATTCCTAAAATCTTGCGAACAACTTTCTAAAATAGTGCCGGGTGCATCTGAGCCGTTATCAATTACTTTTACTATTTCAGTTAGCCCGGCAAATTCGGCATCTTCCATCGTCGCATCATTGATAACAGGCTTGCCCTTGACGACCAAAGTAATCTTCTCAGCAGGTAACTGCTCAATTAACAATCGGTCAAAAACAACTTCGCCGGCATTATCCGCCAAATAGAGTATTTTCTCTGCTTGGCTTACCGCACTTTCAAATTCTTTTATCTGCCGACTGTCGAAATCCGCTGTCAGCGAATCATTAATTATCTTCTCAATTTCAGACTCCTTTATTGATGTTTTAACACCCAAATCAATAATGTTCCCCGCAATAGCCAGCCGGACGGTTGTTTCCAGGGGATTTTCAGATGTCCTAACGCCTTCCTTTAATTCATCGCATATTCTCAAAGCCAGGCGGTTATATCGCTGCTTCAATTCGCGATACGGGTCATCATCACCAACCAGCTCCCGAATCAATCGGTGTATCTGCTGGCCAATTGCCGGAGGGCTCTGGCTCATATCCAAATCAGCCGCCAAACGAAGAACCTCTCGTACGACCTGTTCGTGAATCCGCTCATCGCCCGTTATAAGCCTTGCTGCATCAAGTGCTTGCCGAACAAAACACGGGATACAGTCAAAATAGGTTTTCATAACCAATCTGGCCTTATTTGTTGTAACTGGTTGTTAATCTGTGCTTTTTCTGTGAACAAGCGTCTATACTCTCTACATATATTATGGGCATATGCTCATAATAAAACAAGTAAAAATTTGTAAAAAATTAAAAATTTTTTAGCTTTTACCACTTTTATAAGGTTTGGCAAGCCAAGGTAGAAAAGGAAAACGTGTGCAATTAGCAGAATTCCGGCTAAAATAGCGGATAATCCGCCGATAATCGCGTTTTTTACAGGCATTATTATGAAAATAGTAGCTGATGAGAATATACCGTTCGTGGCTGAGTGCTTTTCCTCGATAGGGGAGGTAACAGCTATACCCGGCCGGGAGATAACTCCGAGCATTGTTAGCGATGCCGATATTCTGCTGGTTCGCAGTATAACAAAGGTAGACTCGGAGTTATTGGGTGGCAGCAAAGTACGTTTCTTGGCAACTGCAACGATTGGTTTTGACCATATAGATACAGAATGTCTTTCGCGAAATAATATCGGCTTTGCCTCGGCGCCGGGGTCAAATGCTAATTCTGCAGCAGAATATGTTATTGCAGCGCTGCTTGAGATTGGGCAAAAACACAATATCAATCTACAAGGCAAATCGATAGGCATTATAGGTGTTGGCAACGTCGGCAGCAGGGTGACTAAAAAATGTGAAGCGTTGGGAATGAAGACCTACCTGAACGACCCGCCTTTGCAGAGACAAACGGGGGATTCAAAATATCTGCCGATAGAAGACCTCTACGATTGCGATTTTATAACATTTCACACGCCATTGACATTCGAGGGAATTGATAAGACATTTCATTTAGCTGATGAAAAGTTTTTCAAGTCATTAAAGCCAGGTTGCGTTTTTATTAATACCTCACGCGGCGGCGTTGTTGATAACAGCGCTCTTAAACAAGCCATAAAAGCAGACAAAATAAAAGCCACTGTTCTGGATGTTTGGGAGAATGAGCCGAACATCGATACGGAACTTCTCAAAATGGTCGATATTGGCTCGCCGCATATAGCCGGTTACTCACTCAATGGCAAGATTGCCGGTATGATTATGATATATAAAGCTGCCTGCAAATATTTTGGTCTTGATGCAGAATTCGATAGAGATGATTTTCTGCCGGAACCAGCAGTACCAAAGATAAAAATAAACTCAACCGGCAGCAGTGAGCAAAAGTTATTGTTGGACGCTGTAAGACAAGTTTATGATATCCGAGAAGATGATGCCAGACTCAGGCAAGTACTGAATAAGCCGGCAAAGACAAGAGGTGAGTTTTTCGATGGTCTGCGGAAGAATTACCCTGTTCGAGGGGAATTTCAGAATACGAAAGTGATGCTCGAAATTAAGAATGAGAGCTTATCTAATAAGCTAAATGGTGTTGGATTTAGAGAAATTAAAAAATCAGAATGACAGAGCAAAATTCAAAATTAGATAATAAACACGAGCAAATTGAATATGAACTTCCTTTCAAAAATTACTTGTATTTATTTTTCAGCACTACATTAATTATATTAGCATTAGCAATTATCTTTGTACCTTTTTGGTGGATTATTAATAGATTTATCCCCTCACTTAAGTATTGGTATATTTTCCTTTTTATGATTTGTAATGTACTTTTCATCGAATCTTACGAATGGTTTAAAGACTATAAAAAATACAAAAGACTCAATATCCCTTACAATCCTTGGTTGATAATATTAATATCTACCTTATCCAATCTTATCATCATTTCGATTTGTTACTTCTTAATTTCCAAAATAATATAGAAATAGGAGGGAAAAGTGAAAATCAATAGCAAAAATATCGTTGAGTGGCCAAGGGGTCAACTGGATTTTTCGGCTGGCTGTATCGTGATGGGTGTTTTGAATATTACGCCGGATTCGTTCAGTGATGGTGGTCAGTTCTTCGATACTAATAAGGCCATAGGGCATGGATTAAAAATGGCTGCCGATGGTGCTGCGATAATAGATGTAGGCGGAGAATCTACCAGGCCGAATTCTGAGCCAGTGTCAGCAGAACAGCAGATAAAACGTGTGGTGCCGGTGATAGAGGCACTTGCTAAAAAGATAAATGTGCCGATTAGTATTGATACTTATAATTTCGAAGTTGCCAAAGCTGCACTAAATGCAGGTGCGGCAATGGTAAATGATATAACCGCATTAAGTAATAAGCAGTTGGGAAAATTGGTAGCAGAGCAGCAAGTACCGATTGTCTTGATGCATATGCAAGGGACACCTGCCACAATGCAGGCAGAACCAAAATATGAAGACGTAGTTGCTGAAGTTCACCAGTTTCTTTTAGAGCGTGCGAAAAAAGCGCAGGGATTTGGAATAGCAAAAGACAGGATTTTCATTGACCCCGGCATTGGTTTTGGAAAAACGTTAGAGCATAACCTTTTGCTTTTGAGAAATATCGATAGATTTGCTGCAAGCAGCTATCGGGTTTGTATTGGTACAAGTCGCAAAAGTTTTATCGGCCAAATCACCAGCAAAGAAAATCCTGCTGAGCGGATATTCGGCACCGCTGCAACGGTGGCCCTATGTGTGGCAGCAGGAGTTTCAATCGTCCGCGTCCACGATGTGGCGGAGATGGTGGACGTAGTGAAGGTTTCCAGAGCTATTTAATAAGGAGGTAGCTTTAACATCTCGACCCAATGATATAGCATCTGCCTGAGTTAAATACTTTCCGGCTGAGGTTCGTTTGGGTCTTCGTCAAAACAATTGATAAAGCTGTTAATCAATACTGCCTCCGGCTGCGGCTCATTGGGGTCATCGTTGAGGTAAGTAATTCTATTGTCGGCAAAGATGGCCGAATTTGCATTTGCCACGGCTGTGGAGAATACCGTTAGCAACGATGCAAGCAGCAGTATGTTTAAGATTAGCTTTTTCATCCTTTTTTCCTTTTGAGTTAGCTAATGGTTTTGGTTTATTTCAACCTCTAATCCACTATAGCTTTCATCCTTCTGAATAGGTTTCCTGCAAAGTTTTAATAACGATTGGGCTGGTGATACCGCTGGGCAGCATCTTATCCTCCTCAGGCGTGATGCTAATGACGCCTATGTCACCCAACTCCGTTGTTTCAGAACCTCCATCATTAAGTGTAGCACCGATATTGGTTACATATCCCGAACTCCACTGTGTTGTATCGCACATCGAAATAATTGTCCCATAGATTTGTGCATTACCACGGACGTCAACAATCCCGCCGACAATAGCACCTGTCAGCACGTTGTTATCATTTTGCTCCGGGTTGGTATTGCCAAGGTTGACGTTAAAGTGCGGGGCAAGGATAGTTGCTTCCTGTACGCCAGAGGTGTTGTCGAAGGCTGCTTCACCGGTAAAGTAGAGACAGTTATTCTGCCATTTAAATACTTTAGGTACATCGGTTACAATCACGCCATTGAAGGTGCAGTTATCGAAGCGAACGTTATTATAACCGGTACTACCACTTTTATAACAATCGACATACAAGATGTTCTCAAAAGTACAATTCCTGAACAATGCATTGCGATTGTCGGGAAGATATGCGTTGTTAAACGTCTGATTTTCGTAAACGTGACGGTTTAATTGTCTGCTGCCACTTTTTGGCAGATTATAGTCACCCGGAGCATGGGGGAAGTACTCAATTACCCTTTCCCCACTTGGGCATGGGGGTATATCTGTGAGACTGCTTTTATAATCATCGGTGTCATAGTCAGATATATTCATACCGGGCATGTCTTGGTATGGCTGGCCATAGTTGATGCCCTCGTGGTACGCCTGAACTTCGTCGGCAGGGCTATAATAGCGGTCTTCATAGTTGGTACCCAATGGGTCGCCATTTGCGTCGATGGGATAGCCGTCTTCGTTAAGGGTTTCCAGTTGGTAGCTTTGGGCTTCAATTTGTTCAAGGGTTAAGACTGTGTTAATTGTTCCCAAAACGGCTGAGTCGCTGGTCATATTGTAAGGTGGTATTTCGGGACGGTCCCAGGAGCTGAATATATCTCCATGTATCGTTGTATCGCCGGTCAGCCACATTCGGCCTCTGCTGGCAATGGCGTAGTTCAAGACCTCGTTATCTTTTGTAATGGTCATATCTACGCTGACTTGCCTTTGAACCTGCCCATCAGTTCCTATACCCTCAAGCCGAATGGTATGTGTATCATCCCGATAGAATCTGACCTGAAAAGAAGCATCTGCTGCTCCAAAACTTACAGCAGGCGTAATAATTTCGTTCGAAGTTGGTGTTGTTGCTTGTCCTGCCACCCAGGGTTCTGCCTGCACCTGGTCACACAGATTGCTCCAAGCTTCGTTGGCCTGGACAGTCGTAACTATATTGAAAGCGGTGCTTGGTAAAGGAGTGTTGGCTACGATGTATTTTCCACACTCCAGAGCTGATTCGGCGGCGGAAAGGGCTGAGTTGACCTTATGCTGATTATCCGCGATTTGTAAATTGACGCCGGACAACGAAGCCATTGAAACAGCCAGGGCGGAAAAGACAAGTACAAATATCATAGATATGATAAGAGCAGCGCCTCTGCGTTTCGAGTAGATTAGTTTATTTGCGGGATTCATTTTCCCCCCAACCGGAAAACATCCCCAATTAAATGCAATTTATGTCACTTCTATGTGCCATCTAAAATATAATAAATGTTCACAATAAAGCCAAAAAAGCTGAAAAAACGACGTGATTAATGAAGCCACATTTTATGTCCTATAAGAAGGCGCAAAAGAATCCAACTTCTATGGTTTTTTGCTTGCCTGCTTATACTCTGTCCTCAAAAAAACCACAAAAACTTAGAATGGGCGTGTAAGAAATCTTTAGTTATTGTTACTATTACTATTGAGAGCAGGTAATCTGGATGACAGACGACAAATGTGAAACAACGTTTAAACAATGGCTTGGTGAGCACCAGGGGCTGATTTTCAAGGTTGTTTGGGCCTATGCAGGCACGCCGGAAGACCAGGACGACCTGTTGCAGGAGATTCTCTTGCAGTTGTGGTCCTCAATTCCTAATTTTCAAGGAAAAGCCAAGGTATCGACTTGGGTTTACCGCGTGGCGCTGAATACAGCGTTGGTCTGGAAACGAGCCGTGAGAAAAAGCAAGCGACGACGCACACCAGTGATAGACATCAACAAAATGCCTTATACGGGACAGGAGCATACTGATTCAGGGGAAAATAGGCAAATCGTGGACAAGGTATATGGGGCAATTCGTGAATTGCCGAAAATCGATGGTTCTATTGTTCTTATGTGTCTGGATGGTCTTAGCTATGATGAGATGGCTGATGTTCTTGGGATTTCCAAAAGCAACGTGGGGGTGAAATTGAATCGAGCCAAAAAACAAATGGCTAAATTATTGAAAGGTCTTATAGATGACTTTTGATGAATTACAAAAAACGTGGCAATCACAGGAAAGCAGCTTCAAACTGCGTATTGATTCGGATGTGCTTTTTAAGGAAGTTCGAAGAAACAAAAAGCATTTTGAGTCGGCTGTCTTTTGGCGAGATGTCCGGGAGATAGCGGCTGGTACCTTTGCCATTTTAGGATTCTTGGGTTTCTCCGTATTTTTCTTCTACCGCGGCTTGACGCTGGTTGCCTTGGGGTCAGTTCTGGCGGCCTTGTTCGTGCTTTGGGTGGTCCTATTCTTTATAGCTGACCGCGTCGTTCAAAGAAAAAGACACCCCAGCCGAGACAAATCGCTAACCGCGTGCATCGAGGATTCTCTGGCACAGGTCAACCACCAGATTTGGTTGCTGAAAAATGTTTTCTGGTGGTATTTGCTGCCGCCGGGCATAGGTGTGGTCATTTTATCTGGCACTATGGTCTGGCAGATATACGCCGTGGTGAAACCGGTGTTGATAGAACTTCTCGAAAACCTGACCCTTGTTGCCCTTGTCTTTTGGGGCGTTTACCTCCTAAACCAGCGTGCTGTCCGAAAGGACTTGATGCCCCGCAAGGTCGAACTTGAATCGCTGCTGAACAGTCTCTCTAACAGCAGTAGAACTACGTAGCTGTAGCCTGCTCTGCAAAATATGAGCTGCGGGCAAAGGGCGAAGAGATAACCCAGGAAAATCCCAGTCCAATTGCTTTCTGTCTCCAGAAGTCAAACTTGTCAGGTGTGATGTATCGGACGACTTCAAGTGAATCTTTCGATGGCTTTAGATATTGGCCGATTGTGATTCTGTCACAGCCGACATTGTGTAAATCTCTTAAGACCTGCTCGATTTCTGCATCAGTTTCACCCAGGCCGAGCATAATCGAGGACTTGGTCTGAATGGTACCATAGCTTTCTTTAGCCATTTTGAGTAGATTTAGAGAGCGTTGATAGTTTCCGCCCGCTCTGGCAACTGGGTATAAAGAGGGCACGGTCTCGACATTGTGGGCGAATACAAAGGGCAAAGCACCGCTGAGAATTTTTATGGCCTTGGCCTGGCAGTTGCGAAAATCAGGCGTCAGTATTTCAAACCTAATATCAGGGCACTTTTGCCTAACAGTGTTAATACAATCACGAAAATGGCTGGCACCGCCATCCGGCAAATCATCCCGATTGACACTTGTAATTACAAGATATTTTAAGCCCATTTGCTTTGCCATCTCAGCTAAACGTGCTGGTTCGGTTGGGTCCGGCAGGGCAGGCTTGCCAACGGCTACCGAACAGAATTTACAATTCCGTGTGCAGATATTACCTAATATCAAGACTGTTGCAGTGCCTCTTTCCCAGCACTGGCCTTTATTGGGACAGTTCGCATTATTGCATATAGTTTCCAGGCCCAGAGAGTTTAATACTTGCTCAGTATGATGGAAAGTTTCGCCGGCTGGTGAGGGCCTGCGAAGCCATGGAGGTAATTTGCCTCTTGAATTGCGTCTGACAATCGGCGGAAAAGTCTGCACATCAGAAAAATGCTCGATAAGTAACTCCTTTAGTTTCTCCTTTACTTGATTCATTGTGTGTCGCTTGCCGGTTTCTTTCAGGACTGAAGTCATTTCTATATTATCCAGACCACAGGGGATAATGAAATCGAAGATACTCAAGTCATTCTGAACATTTATGGCCATACCATGATACGTTACAAATTTCGATACACGTACACCAATAGAGGCAATTTTTCCGGCACCGACCCATAAGCCGGGGTAGCCTTTTCGCCTTTTGGCTTGAACGCCAAATTGCAAAAGCAGCTCTATACCTATCTCTTCGAGAGCTCTAATGTACTCGCTGATGCCCAGGTCGAGCTGCTTTAGATTCAGAATCGGGTAAAAGACCAATTGGCCGGGATTGTGCGCTGTAGAACCGCCGCCTCTGCGGCTCTCAACGACATTAATGTTGCATTTTGCAAGCTCTTCATGGCTTGCCTGTAATTTATTTGCGCTCTGCCGGGCACCGAGGGTAATGACAGGGGTGTGCTCAACCAATAAAACGGTATTTGGTATTTCACCTCGGCGTCTTTTTTCGTGTAGCTGGTGCTGTACTTGCAGAACCTGCCGGTAATCGCTAAGGCCGCAATCGGTAATACTCAAAGGATAACTTTTTGTTTTTTCAGCCGCAGATTTCACAGATTTAATTTTAACATTAGATTGAGCAGATTGCACGGTTTTATCTTTCAATGCAGAGTTTGTAGGAATAAAGAAAAAAGGGCTGACTAAGTCAGCCCTTGATTTGCGAATTAAATTTTATGATGGCTTATCTCCTGCGTTTTTTTCTCAAAGCCAGACAACCTAACCCAAGCAGCAAAACCGTCGCCGGTTCGGGGACAACTTTTGTTCTGAATATCTGATACTCGCCATAATCACTACCAGGTGTTAAGGCACTGCCCCATATCCAATCGGCCTCACTGCTAATTCCAGGTATGTAACCCCATGGACTACTGCCGTGATCTATATAATCTGAAACTATATTCCAACTTGCACCGCTAATTTCACTGGCCAATTCAGATTCGGTTGGTGCCGGCGAGCCATCGTCTAAGTCATTAAAAGTTAAATAGACTTCCCAGTCTAAGGTGTTGGTTAGAATTGTGGTACCAACGTCAGGAATAACGAATTGTCCAATTAAACCCTGAGCGGTGCCATCATCACTCCATGCGACGACATAAATGTAGTCTCCAGCCGTTATGTCAAATGTGAAGGATTCAGCCAGGGACCAGTTATATGAACCTGGAGAACCACCGCTGTCTAATTCATTTCTTCCCACAAAGGTGGCAAAACTACCATTCACGGCGCCAAAATATAGCCCATAATGGTTATCAGCTGTAATCGTAGCCTCTATATTTATGGCATATGCTCTTGTAACGCTACCAAGAATAAAAATAAATATCATAACGGTTATTCTTTTCATATATATATCTGATTTTTTCATTTTTCTAATCCTTTCCCCTCCAAATACCACTGTCTTTATCTAAACCCTTTCCACACTTGGACTCTAAAGCAACCTTGTTTTTGCGAGTACAATGCTGATTTTGAACTTTTAGGATTTGGACAGACCCATCTTCCTCCTCAAATTTGATTAAAGTTTTAGGATGCTCCGCCCAATATCCTTAAAATCTTAATAAGCTTAGAAGGAGTACTTGCAAAGGATATACCAGCCTCAACAAACAAAGACAAAACACCACATATATTTTTACCTAACGGCTTATGGCAGAAATGATTAGATTTATATATAATGTTTTTGTGTCTATAACAGTTAGATTATGCATTTTAACATTATGTTGTTTTTTATCAACACCGATTATACCTAAACAACCCATTTTTGCGTATATATCGGATGTAATATGTCAAATGGCCCTATAACTTGCTTAATGTTTACAAAAAACAACGCTGCTTCAAAGGATAGGTAAAAGTAGGCAAAAAGATAGTTATCTACGAAGAAAATAAAAAAATACCCTGCATTATATCTTTGGTGGATTATGCAAGCTTAGGCCGAAGGTGTCTTCGATGGATTCTTTTAGTACCTCTGAAATAGTTGGGTGCGGAAAGCTTAAACGAGTGATTTTTTCAGTTGTCCCCAAGAGTATTCCAGCGGCAGCTATAAGCTCGGTTACCATTGAGCCGACCATTGTAATGCCAACAATTTTGTTTGTGGTGTTATCTTTTATGGCCCGGATTTCACCGACGGTTTCGTTATGTGCGACACTTCGGCTGTTTGCCTTGAAGAAAGAGCTTCCGACAGAAATATCGATGCCTTGTTCCTTGCAGGTTTGCTCATTTTTGCCGACTGAAGCTATTTCAGGAAATGTATAAACTGCTCGCGGTATGTTGGAGTAGTCAGCCATTTTTTCATCACTGCCTGTTGCATTCATCGCCGCAACCTCGGCTTCAGCAAAGGCGCCGTGAGCTAAAAACGTTGTACCTACAGTATCACCAATAGCATAAATGCCGGGAACATCGGTTTCCATCTTATTGTTGACTTTAATTGCATGACCAGACATTTCAAGATTAAGGGCTTCGACTGTTTCTTTATCGACAACTGGTCTTCGTCCGACTGAAACGAGCACCTTTTCCGCATCGATGGTCTGGCCATTTTCCAAAGATACTTTTGCCAATCCACCGGTTTTATCTATCAACGTTACTTTCCGACCTGTAATACAATCTATGCTGAGTTTGCTTAATTCGCGCTGCATCAATCGGCCGACCCATTCGTCCTCCATCGGTATCAATCGGTCAAGAGCCTCAACGATGGTTACCTTTGAACCTACGACAGCGTACACACAGCCAATTTCACAGCCGATTACTCCGCCACCAACAATGACCATTGATTTTGGAATCTGCTGTAGTTCGAGGGCTTCATAACTACTGATAACGGTCTGACCATCAAAAGGTACATCTGGAAGCTGTATCGGCTGTGAGCCGGTAGCGAGGATTATTTTATCCGCTTGTATTTGTGACGAGGTAGTATCAGAGGTGATTTCAACTTGATTTGGTTCGGTGACGATGCCCCGACCCTGGAATATTTTTATTTTGTTGGCCTGTAGCAGTCCTGTTAGACCCTTGCGAAATCCGGATACAACAGCGTTTTTTCTTACCTGCATTTTTGGCCAATTAGGGGTGGCTAATGCAACATCAACTCCCATCATCGCAGCGTGCTTTATCAAAAGCAAAGTGTGGGCTGATGCAAGTAGTGTCTTCGATGGAATACATCCGCAATTCAAACAGGTACCGCCAATAAAGCCCTTCTCTATGAGAGCCACGGAAGCGCCTCTTTGTGCACATCTGATAGCTGCCGCATAACCGCCGGGGCCGCTGCCAATTACCGCAACATCAAATTTTTCTGCCATATCTTTAACCTCATATATGATTATACAGCTTTAGTTACTTTGCGATAGTGGTATGGGCGGCGTCGAACATTCTTACTCCGCCGGTATCCAGTTGCAAAATCAGGCCTTTTTCAGGGTCTATTCCAACGCAGTTGCCGCTGAATTTTTTGCCATTGAAGATAAGCGTTGCCCTTTGATTTAAAAGGGTGCTTAACTGACGCCAACAGTTTATAACTTTTTTGCTGTTTTTCTCCGCGACTCGAAGCCAATGGTCTACTGAATAAAGCATCCTCTTTACAATTGAGTTACGGTCACATATTGTTCGGGCTTCGATGTCGATGCTTGTGGCGATTGATTGTAATTCGGGCGGAAAGGAATCTTCCTTCTGGTGACAGTTTATTCCAATGCCAAGAATGTAGACGGGGTGACTATTATAGTTTTTGGATTCAAGCAGAATACCAGCGACTTTTTTAGCATTTAGGATTATGTCGTTGGGCCATTTGATTTTTGCAGACTTGCCGCCGATTTCCCCAATAGCTTCAGCAACTGCGACAGCTAAAGTTAATGACAGCAGTTCAGCTTTGCATTTGTTTTTAGTCAGAACAATTGAGCAAATGATGCTGTCTGCTCGTCCGCTCATCCATTTTGCACCGGCCCGGCCTCTGCCGGCCGTTTGCTCTTCGGCAAAGACAACCAGACCATCATTTCCCTTGTTCGCCGCATATTTGGCTGCGATATCGTTGGTGCTCGAAGTGCTGTTATAGATGATGATTTCTTTGCCGATGCGATTGGTATTGAGATTGGCCTTTATTTTTTCAGGGTCCAGCGGTTCGACGTTGCTCACCGCCCTGAGTTTATCGAAGGGCAGGTCGTTTTCTTTCATAGCATTGTTTTACCTGTCGAGGGCGATATCGGCCGCTGCTGCTGAGTGAGTGATTGCACCGACGGCGATTCTATCGACACCGCACTGGGCGATGGCTGAAACACTGGTTAGTGTAATGTTTCCTGAGGCCTCGAGCAGTGGTCTTTTGCTTTTGCCGCGCATTTTATTTCGCATTTCGACTGCGTGTTTCAACTGCCACTGCCCCATATTATCAAGCAGCACAATGTCAATGCCCGGTATCTCCAATACATAATTAAGCTGGTCATCAACATGGTCAACTTCCACAGCGATGAACTTGGTGCCTTTTACCTTTCTGGCCTCACAGACTATTTTTCTGAGTTTCGGTTGAAAGTTTCTTCCGAGCTGCGCGAGGTGATTGTCCTTAATCAGGATTCCATCATAAAGCCCCAGGCGATGATTATGCCCACCACCACAGCGGACAGCATACTTTTCGAGGATTCGCCAGCCGGGCAGCGTTTTTCTGGTATCGTAGATTTTTGCTTTCGTTCCCTGAACAGCCCTCACATATTTGCCGGTTGTTGTGGCTATTCCACTGAGCCGCTGCAGGAAATTGAGCATAACGCGTTCAGCGCTGAGCATTGAACGCAAAGGCCCTTCGATAGCAGCGAGTTTGCAGCCAACATGGGCGGATTGGCCGTCATCCACGTAAACCTTCAACTTAAGTCTTGAGTCGTAGTGTCTGAGAATCTCTTTGACAACCTCCATCCCGCAAACGATTATCTCCTCACGTGATATGATGTTTGCTTTATCGATGGTATTTTCTTTGAATAGAATATCACTCGTTAAATCCCCTTGCCCGAGGTCTTCTTCAATTGCCATTTTTATAAGGGGCAGGGCTTTTGCTATATTTAGTTTTTTCATTTTTCTCTTTTCTCTCATTTGCTAATCCACAATTTATAAAGATTGAAAAAGGTAAAAAAGCAATCAGATTAAAGATTGTTTTTTCTGCGTCTTTTATGCTCTTTTGAAGCTAAAAATTCGCTTTTCTTTTTTCGAGAGCTCACGAGGACTAATTCCGGCAGCTCTTTTAATTCGCGCAGCTGGTCTCGCAAAAATGCTGCCCGTTCGAAATCAAGCCCTTGTGCTGCTTCAAGCATTTCCTGCTCTATCTGAGAAGCTAACTGCACCTTGTCATATTCGGACTCGCCAAAACGGATTGCCTTTCGGGCAGTTTTCCTTGCTTTTATTTGTTCAGTTAAGCTCCTGCGAATCTCCTTTTTTATCGTTTCAGGCGTAATACTATGCTCTTCGTTGTATTTTAATTGGATTTTACGCCGTCTGTTTGTTTCGTCAATAGCTTTTTGCATCGATTTGGTAACGGTGTCAGCATATAAAAAGACGGTGGCATTGATATTTCGTGCGGTTCTGCCGATGGTTTGTATCAATGAAATCCGGCTTCGAAGGAACCCTTCCTTGTCAGCATCGAGGATAGCGACTGCAGAGACTTCCGGCAAATCCAGGCCTTCACGCAGCAGGTTTACCCCCACAAGAACATCGAACTGGCCATTACGCAGGTCCTGGAGTATTTCAATACGCTCAAGAGTATCGATTTCGCTGTGTAGATAACGGCAGCGAAAACCTTTCTTAATGATAAAACCGGAGAGGTCTTCAGCCATCCTTTTGGTCAGGGTTGTAACGAGCATTCGTTCTTTTATTTTAACACGCTTTTCAATCTCACCCAGCAGATGCGGAACCTGGTTGCCGGCCGGGTGAACAAAGATTTCAGGGTCTAAAAGTCCGGTGGGTCTTATGATTTGCTCGACAACTTCATTATCACACTTTTCCAGCTCGAACGGCCCTGGTGTAGCTGAAACAAAAATGACTTTGGCCCAATTTTCCTGAAACTCTTCAAATCGCAAAGGTCTGTTATCCAGCGCGCTGGGCAGCCTAAAGCCGTGTTCGACAAGGACCTCTTTTCTGCTTCTGTCACCGGCCCACATCGCCCGCAGTTGCGGAATGGTAGCGTGGGACTCGTCAATGAATAATAGAAAATCTTTCGGGAAATAGTCAATCAGTGTATAAGGCCTGGCTCCGGGCGGAAGCCCTGAGAGGTGTCTGGCGTAATTTTCAATGCCGCTGCAATAGCCGACCTCCTCTATCATTTCAATATCGTACCTGGTCCTTGCCTCGAGGCGCTGGGCTTCGAGCAGTTTCCCCTCGCTTCGCAATTCCAACAGTCGTTCTTTTAACTCTGCCTTTATGCCCTCTACGGCTGAGCCGACCCTTTCAGCGGGCATAATATAGTGCTCAGCCGGATATATGAAAACCTGGTCCTCGACAGCTATAACCTCGCCTGATACGGGGTTTATATAGCTAATCTTTTCTATTTGCTCTCCGAAAAACTCGATACGAATTGCAAAAGATTCATAAGATGGATGCAGCTCGACTACATCGCCGCGAACTCTAAACGTCCCACGTTGAAAGTCAATATCGTTTCGACTGTATTGGATATCAGCTAATCTCCCAAGCAGAACATTTCTATCGACACTGTCGCCGGTGCGGATAGCAACTACGCTGGCTTTATAATCTTCAGGTGAGCCAAGTCCGAAGATGCACGAGACAGAGGCAACAATTATACAATCATTCCTCGCTGAAAGACTTGTAGTGGTGGAAAGCCGGAGGCGGTCGAGGTCGGCGTTTTTGGAAGCGTCCTTTTCGATGTATATATCTCGCTGTGGGATGTAGGCCTCGGGCTGATAGTAGTCATAATAGCTGACAAAGTATTCGACCGCATTTTCAGGGAATAACTCCTTGAACTCCTCATAGAGCTGGGCTGCCAAAGTCTTATTGTGAGATATTACGAGTATAGGCCGGTCCTGCTGAGCTATGACGTTGGCCATCGTGAAGGTCTTGCCGCTGCCGGTAACTCCCATGAGCGTCTGGAATTTTTTGCCGGCCTGCAAAGCTTCCACGAGCCGCTCTATCGCCTCCGGCTGGTCGCCTGCAGGATTAAACTCCTTGTTTATTTTGAATATCGCCATATCTTCATTGCAGAAAGCAACAAGCGTTTAAGGATACACTGACGCTTATTCTAACAGTAAGTTGGGCATATTTCACCTATAAATTAGCGTATAACCTATGGCAGTGGAAATAGATAAGGTAACACTATTTCTATTTTGAGGCGCTCGTACTTCGCAGCGAAGCGCTGCTTCGCAGAGTAGTAAGGGTTTGGGGATAGGTGATTGCGGAGAGGAGAGCATCACCGTATCGCTGCCAGAGTGCGTCCGAACTAAGCGATGAGTCAATTTGGGTCATCTCGAAGGTTATGATGGGGATGCCGAGGGTCAGACCTGCGTATGAGCCGAGCGAGCCGGGCTTTTCGCCGATTTTTTCCACCGGTAAATTACAATGCTGCGACATTTTCTTAGCCAGATAATAAGCTGGCCCATCATAATCGATGCAGGTCAGCGGTTGATGAATGCTAACGATACGGTCTGGAGAATATTCGCTGATTAGCTGCTCAATGGCCCGTGTCTCCGGCTCAGAAAGTGCTTTGTAGCCGAACTCTTTATTGTTAATGCGGTTATCTGTTTTAAAATTGCGGTTCAAATCCACATCATTGGCATTGAAACGGCTGTTGTAAGCCAGACCATCGGGATTGGCCACAGGCAGGAGCACAACCTTTCTACCTGTCAGCAGTTGCGGGTTATTCTGAAGATATTTTGCCAGCTGTCGAACAAGCGGCGTTCCAGCAGGTTCGTTTCCGTGAATTGTCGCTAAGATTAAGGTTACATCTTGGCCGCGACCAATAACGGTGCACAGAATCGGCCGCTTATGGACAGAACTGCCGACAATACGATATTCGGGAACAACTAAAGCCGGTGTCGGTGGAGGTAGGCAAGGAGGTGAAACAATTTCCGGATAGCTAACCGGCTCAGCACAGCCAGCAAAGGCCAAGAGAGCAAAGAAAGCACAAACCAGCAAGATAATGGAGTACTTGTTATTCATTTCAATAACCTAATCGGCATTATCTGCCTATTTGCTCCAAAAACTGATGTAGCAAGGCATTATAAACGCTCAGGACAACGGCGAGAAAGGAAATAGATTGCAAATTGACAGGCCAGAGTATGTTGGTTATTGTATGGAGTGAAAGTCTAATTTTTACCCCTAAGGGGGTCTGCATTTCGGGATTTGGATATGGGACAAAATATCGATTTTGAGATAGTTGTGATAGGGGGCGGGATTGTAGGTCTGGCTTCGGCTTACAAGATTGCGTTGGGTCATCCTGATATTCGCATTGCTGTACTGGAAAAAGAAGAAAGAATCGCTGCTCACCAGACCGGACATAATTCCGGCGTTATCCATTCCGGGCTTTACTACACACCCGGGTCAACAAAGGCAAAAACCTGCACTAAAGGACGAAAAGAATTGGTGGATTTTGCAAAGAAGCACAAAATCCCATACGAGATTTGCGGCAAGATTATTGTCGCAACGCAAAAGAAAGAGCTGGCGAATCTTGAGCGAGTTTTCCACAACGGCCAGAAAAATGAAATAGAAGGGATTGAAAAAATTGGGCCTGAGCAAATTAAGGAAATTGAGCCGTTTTGTCACGGCATCGCAGGAATACGAGTGCCCTGCACAGGGATTATCGACTTCACTGAGGTCGCAAAGAAATTAGGTGAGCTTATAGAAAAGGGAAAAGGCAATAAAGTTTTGACTTCGCATAAAGTACTGAGGCTTGACAAGCACGATTTCTTCACGAATGTTGTGACAAATAAAAAAGCTTTCACCACCAAGTTTATTATCAATTGTGCCGGGCTTCAAAGCGATAGAGTTGCCAAAGCCGATGGTAACGAGCCGGGGATGAGGATTGTTCCTTTCCGCGGAGATTATTATGAGCTGACAGAAAAGGCAAAGGAAAAGGTCAAAGCGCTTATTTATCCTGTCCCGGATCCGACTTTCCCATTTTTAGGTGTTCATTTTACGCGCAAGATTGACGGCTTGGTCGAATGCGGGCCAAACGCCGTCTTCTCATTCAAGAGAGAAGGTTACGGCAAAACAGATTTTAACTTCAAAGACAGCTGGGATGCACTATCTTACCGTGGGACGTGGAAGATGTTTTTAAAGCATTGGAGATATGGCCTGGGCGAATATGCAAGGGCATTTTGCAGCAGGTGGTTTCTTCGGCAACTTCAGCGGCTTATCCCCTCACTTGAAGCAAATGATATAAAACCCGGCAAAGCCGGCGTACGTGCCCAGGCGGTTGGGCCAAGGGGCGAACCAATTGATGATTTCAAGATAGAAAGACAAAAAAATTCCATTCACGTTCTAAATGCACCATCGCCGGCCGCAACGGCATCGCTCGCAATCGGCGATTATATAAACGAAATAGCCACGGAATACTTTAAACTCTAAGAGAGCGTACAGCAGCCAGCGTTTAGCGGACAGTGAATAGTCGTTAGTAGATAGTATTTAGCTATAGAGCACAGAGGAATTCAAAATGAAAAAAGCAAGAATGAAGGAAATGGTTTTTATTTTGATGGTCCTTTGTTTTTTGGGTGGATGTGCTGAAAGAGGTGAACAAAAAAATACCGTGAAAACAAAGGCAAAGAGTCATAAAGGATTCCCGGTTGCATTGTACGTGCCAGGTGATGAGGGAATGCCCGTTAGGGTAAAAACCAAAGAGGGAACACCTCTTAAAGTACAGTTGCAGGAGGATAACGGAAAACCTTTGAAGATAGAGATTAAGAGCGACACAGCTTTGCCTGTAGCGTTAGATATGGAAGGGGATAAGCGTTTGCCAATAGAAATTAAGCTGCCACAAGTCGCATTAGTATCTATAGCAATTGCAGCAGGAGCAATTTTGTGTATTACTATTTTCACCTGCTTTGCCGCTATAGGTGCTGCCCACAGCGCCAGGGCAGCTTGTAAATCAGCCGATGCAATCAAAAAAGTCCTACAACAATCAAAGTCGGATTTACACGCTACGAAGAAAGATTTAGTTACTAAATGAGCAAATACCGAACTGATAGTTTGTTTGAGATAGAACAGGCCGATAAAACGGCCTGTCATCATATTATCCGCGTAGCGTTTGAGTCAGCGGCGGACAGGGAGTTCGATTATCTTGTGCCGGATGAAATCTGGCCGATTCAAGTAGGCCAGAGAGTCGAAGCTCCTTTCGGCAAAAAAGATAAGCTGCAAATCGGATTTTGTGCGGATATTACAAGTCCAAGGCCAGATCCTTCGACTCCGCTGCGCTCCGCTCAGGATGACAAAAAAAGGAAATTTAAACTCAAAAAAATATCTAAAGTCATTGATAAAGAGCCATTGTTAGATTCCGAGCTGATGGAGCTGGCGCGGTGGATTAGCAGTTACTATGTTTGTCCATTAGGCCAGGTTTTGGCTGCAATGGTGCCGGGGGCGGTGAAAAAGGCAGCCGGAGTTAAAACGCAAAGATGCGTTTACCTTGCAATCAATTCCAGGGACATTGAAGAAATCATTAAACAGTTAAGGGGCAAAAAGCAAAAGCAAATTGTAAATTTCCTGCAGGGTAAAGGGGCTTTCAACAAAGAAACAGCTTTAGAGTCGCAGGAGCTTTTAGAAGCAGCTGGCTGTACAAACGAGCCGATAAAAAAATTAGCCGAGAAAAAGATTATTAAAATAACCGAAAAGACAATATTGAAATCTTTACCTGCCATTCCGAAAGGTATGGCAATCAAAACAGAAGGGCGAATAATCCTCAACGAAGACCAGCAAAAGGCACTCACCCATTTCAAAGACCAGATAGAAACAGGCCAATTTGGTGCTACACTTCTACATGGCGTAACCGACAGCGGCAAAACAGAGCTTTATATCAGGGCTATCGAGCTGGTCTTAAAAAAAGGCAGGGGGGCAATTGTGCTGCTTCCGGAAATTGCTCTTACAACGCAGACCATTCAGCGATTCATCGCAAGATTTGAAAAAATAGCTGTAATGCATTCGGGATTAACCGCTTCTCAACGAAATTCACAATGGCAGAAAATAAAAGCTGGCCAGGCAAGTGTAGTTATAGGTGCTCGCTCAGCGATTTTTGCACCGCTGCCAAAGCCTGGTCTTATCGTTGTCGATGAGGAGCATGAGCCAAGCTATAAGCAGGATACTGCACCGCGTTATCACGGCAGAGACGTGGCCATAAAGCGAGCACAACTGGCAAATGCGCATTGTATTTTAGGTAGTGCCACCCCGTCATTAGAGACATTGTTAAACTGTAAAAGCAAAAAATATTACAGCCTGGTACATCTGCCCAGAAGAGTGATGGACCTGCCTATGCCTGAAATGAAACTTGTCGATTTACGACAGCCCCCGCTCCTGTCTTCCGACAGGAAGACGCGGGGGCAAAAAGGAATCAATCTAATAAGTGAACCATTAGCTGAGCGTTTGAAGGAAGTCCTGGCAAAAAAGGAGCAGGCCATTTTACTATTAAACAGACGCGGTTACAGCAATTTTGTATTTTGTCCATCCTGCAAGCATACCTTACGCTGCCGAAACTGCGACGTGACGCTAACCTTTCATAAATCAGAGGCCTTCGATAGTGACCAGATGCGGACGGTTACTGGAAAACATTTAAGGCACGGTTTCGCCATATGTCATTATTGTTTATCTCAGACGCTCGTGCCTGAAAAATGCCCGGTTTGCGGTAAGGCAATGGCGATGATTGGACTTGGCTCACAACGGTTGCAAGAAGAGCTGGCCAGGAAATTCCCCGAAGCTCGAACATCGCGGGTTGACAGTGATTCTATGCGGGGCAAAGACTATTACCGCATATTGAGAGATTTCAGCGACGGGCGAATCAATATATTAGCAGGAACCCAGATGTTAGCTAAAGGACTGCATTTTCCAAATGTTACGCTGGTGGGCATCATCAGCGCCGATACTTCACTTTATCTGCCGGATTTCCGTGCGAATGAGAGAACCTTTCAACTGATTTCCCAGGTGGCCGGCCGGGCAGGACGCTCTGCGAAAAAAGGTATGGTATTCGTTCAAACATTTTTGCCGGACCAGCCGGCAATACAGTTTGCATTAAAAGGAGATTTTGACGGCTTTGTGAAGGAGGAACTAAAACATCGCAAGGCCTGTAACTTGCCGCCGTTTTGGAGATTGGCAGCTATTGTGATGCGAGACAGGAATTTCGACAAAATTGAAGCTGCCTGCAAAAAAATGCGTGAAAAAATCGACCAGATTACCGAACATGATGGATTAGACATGGTGGTTCGAGGACCGATGCCGGCGGTGATAAGTCGTATCCAGCGTTTCCACAGAATGCAAATAATTATCCAGGCCCCACACGCGGAAACTATACAAAAATTGTTTACCGGCTTGCGGGCGGCAGGGCCTGTTCGGCCAAAAGTAAAGGTTGCCATAGATATAGACCCTGTAAATTTATTGTAGGTTGCAATTTATAAGCCAATGTGCTATAAATATCTTCGCTTGTTCGGGGAGTAGCTCAGCTTGGCTAGAGCGCTGCGTTCGGGACGCAGAGGTCGCAAGTTCGAATCTTGTCTCCCCGATTTTCCCCTTTGAAATCTGCTGTTTTTGTGCTGATTTCCCCGAAAATTTGTTAATTCGGACACATTTAAACCCGCAACATACCAGTTTATTCTTGAAAAAAACGATGATTTATGATACACTACCGGTGTAGAAAGCACATAAGCTAAAAAATCTGGAGCAAGCGGCTGATTGTGCCTAATTACTGCCACCATCACGCATCTTTTGCGTTGTGGGCTGACCTATTGAAGTCATATCAGGAGGTTGTTTGGTCTTTTGAAGGTTGAAATTACGAAGTCGAAGATAAATATGATATCCTGTGCAAAAAATTCTGTTAAAATCGTTATTATGTGCGTGCTTTTTTATTCAATCACGCCGCTTTATGCCGCTGATTTAACAATAAGTGTTGATGCAGACTCGTTTATTCGCACAATTCCAGAGACGCTATATGGGACGAGTATGACCTCATGGTGGGGCTTTGAGGCCGGAATTGAGCCGAACTACAACAATTTAATGTTGGCTACTAGCCAGAAGTATGTTCGCTGGCCCGGCGGTTCATTCGGCGACATTTTTATATGGGATGATATGGATGCAATTCTAACATGGGTTGTCAACTATGAAAAGGAACTTTACATGCTTAGTATATTAGATGCAACAATGCAGCCGATTGTCAATTTTTCAGGATGGTGGTCCGGGTTCCCACCTGAACAGGGAAGCCAGCATACACGTCAAGAAACAGTACAGAAGGCAGTTGAGTGGGTAATAGACCAGAGCAGCAGAGCTCACCCCGCACAATACTGGGAAATCGGAAACGAGATTTTTGGACCCTGGGAACAAGGGCATACTTATGGTTCGGATTATGGTGATCGTTTTGCAGATTTTTACATTGCTATGAAAGCAATGGATCCTGACATAAAAATTGGAGCTGTTGCACAGCCGTATGATGTACCCGATTGGTGGAATCCAGGATTATGGACCCGTGATACGCTCAATGCTGCACATGCAAAAGGCGTGGTGCCTGACTTTCTTATTATCCACTCTTATCCAGGCTCATGGGAACTTGGCGATTACAATCCGATTCTCCTGAGTTATGATGTTGATGAGATTGAATACTTTACCAACAGCCTGAATTACATCATATCAGACACCATAGGGCCCGAGTATGTCGGTCAGGTAGAATACTGTATGACAGAATGGAACTCAGGAGGAGTAGACTATGACCCTGAACATCCTGACGAACCATACTATGAAAGATGGAGACTGCATTCAGGAGCTCTATTTTTGTCCCAATACCTTATGGAAATGGCAAAGCACGGCTGGACAGTGTCCAATTCATTCGATAAGTTTTTCTATCAGTCCTGGATGCCATGGCCCTATCCAGAGTTTTATCCCTTTCCGGACTGGTATGTATATCCGTTTTTCATTAACAGGTTTGGCAGGGATATGGTCGATGCGTCAAGCTCTAATCCAATAGTGAGGGCATATGCAGCCATAGATGATTCAAATAACTTAACTATGTTTATAGTCAATAATTCTCCTGGTACAGATTTAACGGCCCAGGTTAGTATAGCAGGTCTATCCGCCGGAACTAATGGAGAAAGCTGGGTGATTGAACCTGCGGGACCGATACAAGCTGGTGGCACAACAGTTCAAGATATGGAAGATGTACAGATAAACGGAATATTTCATCCGGACCCACTCACTTTAGATTCATTAGCCCCACAAACGTTTACATCCGGCAATACTTTCGAGGTTAGTCTCCCAAAGAGTTGTATGATATTTCTTAAAGTGTCGAATGCGTCAGGAGTTCCCTACGGCGATGTTACAGATGATGGTATAGTAAATTTATATGACCTGTCTGAATTCTGTGAAATCTGGTGGCTGGAGAATGATTGTAATGTGACTATTGGGCTGGATTTGAATAACGATTGTATAATTAATTTTTATGAATTTTCTTTCCTTGCTCAGAATTGGCTTGAAGGAGTTGAATAAGTTACTTATCGCATACTGTGCAGGCCCCTGCATAAAAGAGACAATTAGGAATAGGAAGCCTCGATATGAAGAAAATTATTCAAACTAGGTTTATTAAAATCATTATTGTGTGCATACTTCTTTATTCAATCATACCACTTTATGTTGTACAGGCAGATGAGACCTACGGAGGCTCATCAATGCAAGTGTGTGGGCCAACTACAAGGTACGTGGATAATAAATCCAGTTATGAGCTCACAGAAGCTACCTCGGATACAACCTATCCGTTCCAGGATGCCAACCTGCCTCTTGAGACCAGGGTCGATGACCTGATAGACAGGTTAACCCTGGACGAAAAAATCTCTCTTTTGCACCAATGGCAGCCGGCGATACCTCGTTTAGGGATAGCTTCTTTCAGAACGGGCACCGAGGCTTTGCATGGAGTGGCCTGGCTGGGTGAGGCGACCGTTTTTCCACAGGCGATAGGCCTGGGTTCCACCTGGGACCCTAATTTGGTTAAGCAAATCGGCTCTGCTGTTGGAGATGAGGTAAGAGTATATCATCAAAGAGACCCTTTAAATGTTGGAGTATCTATATGGTCGCCTGTTGTTGACGCATTAAGAGACCCGAGAGCTGGAAGAACAGAAGAGGGGTACTCGGAAGACCCATATTTGACAGGGCAGACGTCCATGGCATATTGTTCAGGCCTAAAAGGAGATGACCCTTTTTACTATAAAACAATACCGTCATTAAAACACTTTTATGCCTATAATCAGGAAGCAAACCGCGCCACTACTAATGTGGTCATTGATGAGAGAAACCAGCATGAATACTATTTGGAATTTTTCAGATATGCGATAGCTTCCGGTGCTGCTAAATCCACAATGACTTCGTATAACCTGGTGAACGGAGTGCCGAACACGGTGGCCCTGGAGATCAATAGTGTTGTAAAAACGCAATGGGCGCCAATTGATTACGACGCTGATTTCTTCGTGGTAACCGATGCCTGGGCACCGGGAAATCTTGTCTCGCCGCAGGGATATTACCCGGATATGCCGCATGCTTATGCAGGAGCTCTAAAGGCCGGAGTTGACAGCATGACGCAGGACAGCGAAGATTCCGCCTCGACATTGGCATATATAAGAGATGCTTATGATGATGGATTAATTACAGAAGCAGATATTGATAAAGCTGTGAGGAATATTTTAAGAGTAAGATTCCATACAGGCGAGTTTGACCCTGACTCAATGAATCCATACGCAAACGTACCTGATTCCGAACTTTGTCATCCTGACCATGCTGCACTATCATTACAAGCTGCGCGTGAAGCTGTTGTACTATTAAAAAACCAGGGTAATATTCTGCCGATAGATAAAAATGATATAAATTCCGTTGCTGTCATAGGGCCTCTCGCAGATGAGCTTTTTAATGATTTTTACGGAGGGACATTTCCTTATGAAGTAACAGCCCTTCAGGCAATCACCGACAAGCTGGCCGGCAAGACAATTATTTATAGTTCCGGAAATGATAAGGTGGCGTTAAAAGCACTCGTGAACAGTAAATATGTAACTACTCACGGCGAAACCTCTCTTATCGCCGATTCGGCCACCATAGGTACAGACCAGACATTCGAGTTAGATGATTGGGATTTCGGGCAATATACTTTTAAATCTATCGCTAATAAAAAATATTTTACAGTAGATTTCGATTGGCCATACGTAGTAACAGCATCTCGCGATTATCCCGATGATTGGTTTGTTAATGAGATTTTCAATCTTATTAGTAAGGGTGGTAATAATTATTTACTAAAAATATGGAATTTATGGGCTAATCTCTATGTAACAGCACCCAATAGTGGCGTTGACCCACTAAGAGGAAACTCATCCTCTACAGGTACTTCGGAAACCTTTACAAAAGAGCTGATCACCGATGGTTTAGCCGAGGCAGTAGCGGCGGCTCTATCGGCGGACATCGCTATTGTATTTGTTGGTAATTGTCCGGTAATTAATGGAAGTGAAGATGAGGATAGACCCTATATAACTTTACCGCCTGACCAGCAGGAATTGATAGAGCAGATGTATGATGTGAATCCAAATACAATTGTAGTTTTGGTAAGCAGCTATCCGGTGGCTATTAACTGGACAAATGATAATATTCCGGCGATTGTTTATTCATCTCATGGCGGACAGGAAATGGGTACCGCACTTGCAGATGTCTTGTTCGGCGACTACAGTCCTGCAGGCCGGCTAACTACGACCTGGTACAGCTCATTAAGTCAGATACCGACGATTACTGATTACGATATTATCGACGGCAATAGAACCTATATGTACTTTGAGGACACGCCATTATATCCGTTCGGACATGGCCTGACCTATACAGCTTTCAACTATAGTAATTTGCAGTTAAGCTCTGATTCAATCGCAGCAAATGAGCAGGTTACTGTAAGTGTAGATGTTACAAACACCGGTTCTGTTGCAAGTGACGAAGTAGTTCAGTTGTATGTCAAAGATGTACAGGCGACTGTAAAAAGACCGATTAAGGAATTATTGGGTTTTGAAAGGGTTTCTATACCTGCAGGAGAAACTAAAACCGTTAACTTTACACTGCCAGCCAGCGAACTGGCATTCTGGGATGTATCAAGTCATAGTTGGCATCTTGAAGAAGGTTACTTTGGTGTTATGGTGGGCAGCTCTTCGGCAGATATCCGGTTAACCACATCACTTTATGTCAGAACACAACTTACTTCTGCCGATTTTGAGAGTGGCTTTGTCGAGTGGGTAAATGTTACCGGTGATACTCATTACTGGACTCGCAATTCAGGCCCTACCGATACTAACTGTACCGGCCCTTCTGGCGGGGCAAACGGCAGCAACTGGTATGTCTATCTTGAGACCTCTGCCGAAGGTGCGAATTCTTTGGGCGATACCGCCTGTCTGGAAGGTCCTGAGATTGGCGGCAGCAACCGCATATTGACTTTTTATTATCATATGTGTGGCGCGAATATTGGCACGCTTAATGTTGATGTAAATAGCGGCGGTTCCTGGGATAATGGCGTCTGGAGTATCAGTGGCCAGCAGCACAGCTCCAGCGACGACCCATACACACCGGCGATAGTAGATTTGAGCGGCTACACAGGCACGATTAAGATTCGTTTCCGCGCAGTTGCTGCCGGTGGTATTTATGGCGATACGGCTATTGACGATATTGCGGTAGTCGAATGGCTCTACGGTGACCTTACGCATGACAATAAGGTAGATGTGAATGACCTGTCTGAATTTTGTGAAATCTGGTGGCTGGAGAATGATTGTAATGTGACTATTGGGCTGGATTTGAATAATGATTGTATAATTAATTTTTACGAATTTTCTTTCCTTGCCCGGAATTGGCTCGAAGGAATTTAAGAGGACAGACTATGAAAGAGATTATTCAAACCATGTTTATGAAAGTTATTATTGTATGTATGCTTATTTATTCAATCATACCACATTATGCTGCGCAAGCATATGTGCTTTGTGGACCAGGGGATACAATAGATGTCTTAGACGGAGAATACCGAGTACTTAACAACGTCTGGGGGGCGGACACCAATCAGTGCATTGACGTGTATCCGGATTCAACATACTTTAGCGTAATTTATTCCGAGCACGACCAAAGCAGCGTGGCTTCTTACCCCTTCATTTTAAAAGGGTGCCATTGGGGGGGACAAAACTGCACGAACAATAGTGGTATGCCGGTGAGGGTAAGTAGTATCGTGACCGCTCCCTTCAGTTGGGACATTAACACAGCCGGTGTTAGCGGAACCTGGAACGCCTCTTATGAATCCTGGTTCTCTACAAGCGGTGGTACTGCACCCGACGCAGCCGAATTGATGATTTGGATCGACTATGGTGGAGGTGCCTGGCCCGGCGGTTCGTACCAGGGGACCGTGTCCATTGGAGGTTTCAACTGGGATGTTTATCATGCCTCACCTTGGGGGGACTGGGACCATTATATTGCCTATAGGCTAATCACTCCTGCTAATTATGTTAGTCTTGACTTCAAAGACTTTATCGATGATTCGGTGAGCCGAGGATTTATAAGTCCATTATGGTACATGGACAATATGGAAGCTGGTTTTGAGATATGGCGGGATGGCGAAGGTCTCACGACTAATTCGTTTTCGGGCTCGGTCATTGCTATAGAAAACAACCCACCAACTGTATCTATCACCTCACCATCAAACGGCGTTAGATTTAATCATGGAGACGATATTACCATCAATGCCGATGCATCTGATAGTGACGGTTTTGTGACCAAAGTAGAGTTCTATGAAGATTCCACAAAATTGGGTGAGGATACGATTTCACCTTATTCTTGCACCTGGTATGACGTACCAACCGGCTGCTATAGCTTAACAGCCAAAGCAACTGATAATAATAGCGATAAAACTACCTCATCAACAGTCAATATCATGGTGACCTACGATGATGGTCGCGGCATGATACTTCGAGAATGGTGGTACGGCATCCCAGGATTTTTGGTCAGCAATCTGACCTTAAATT
>Ga0315551_10000369_pt1 | contig 36231 bp, 36 predicted proteins | sample SalMarSW160290MG_FD_203678 | JGI IMG/M metagenome (GOLD analysis project Ga0315551, IMG submission 203678) | Salt marsh sediment microbial communities from the Plum Island Ecosystem LTER, Massachusetts, United States - Salt Marsh Sediment SW1602-90 ...
CATTTTGCTTTTTAATTTTTGATATTTAATTTTCGAGGAAAACAAAATCAAGGGAATTCAAACCCCAAAGGACTGCAAGCGACTCTGTCCCATTTGTGCCGCGTACGCGGATTCTGCTTTCCCTTGACTTTATAAGTGTTAGGGATATATTTGCTTGTATGAAAGCAGGATATGTTTCAATCATCGGAAAACCTAACGTAGGCAAATCTACATTGTTGAACCGCCTGGTCGGTAGCCCGATTTCAATTATCACAAACAAACCTCAAACGACAAGGCACAGAATCCTCGGAATATGGACCAAAGAAGATAATCAGATTATCTTTGCAGATACACCCGGACAATTCGAACCGGGGAACGAACTGGAAAACGCAATGCAATACCAGATAAAGACGGCTATAAACGATGCCGACGTTATAATGGTAATGATCGACAATCGGGAACGGTCAGGTATATCGGAATCCCTTTTAACCGATTCCAAACCTCTTTTTTTAATAATAAACAAGATAGATTTAATCACTGAAGAAGAATTAAATGAGATAAAAGAAACCATCGACCCTAAGTCTTTCAAGAAAATTTTTTCTATATCCGCTTTAAGAGGAGACAACGTCGAGGAGATAATATCCTCTATACTGGAATACCTGCCCGAAGGGGAACCGTTTTACCCCGAAGATGACTTATCCGATCGACCCGAACGCTTTTTTATAGAGGAAATCATCAGAGAAAGAATACTTGAAGAGTACTCCCAGGAAATTCCCTATTCGGTTGCCGTTAAAGTAGAAAATATGGAGAATAATCGGATAGATATAAAAATTTTCGTGGAGAGAGAATCTCAAAAAGGTATCATAATAGGAAAAGGCGGGGAGAAATTGAAGAAAGTTGTAAGTGAAGCACGAAAGAAAATAGAAGAATTTCTCGGGCAACAGGTATACATGAAAACCTGGGTAGAAGTTAAAAAAAACTGGAGAAAAGCAAAGGAAGAAGTCAAAAGATTAGGTTATTATGAATAGAAAAAACTTCATAATCATTCTTCTCGGGATTTTTTTAGGTTTAAAGAAAAGGATATCATTACTTTTTAGAAAAGACAGCTCAATAAGAGAAGAATCCCTTAAGCCCGATAACAAGAGATTGGGGTAAGTTTATGTGCTGGTTTATACTCTTAATTACTCTCCTTTCTGTTGAAGTAAAATCTCCTGAGGAAAGATTGAAAATCCTCCGGCAGCAACTCAAGGAACAGCAAGAAAGGATATCGGAGTTGAAGGGAAAAAAAACAGGTATTCTAAAAAACATACAGGAACTTGATAAGGAAATCAGTTTAAATACAGAACTCGTTAATGTTCTCAAAAGAAAAAAAGAAATAACAAATGAAGAGAAAAAGAACATAGAACTTCTTATGAATGAAATACATTATCGACTGCAAGAGAAAAGAGAGATATTGAGTCAGAGAATAAAAGAGATATACATCCACGGTCCGCTGCATCCGATAGAAATTATATTGCTCTCATATTCGTTTTCCGACGCGGTGAAGAGGGTAAAATTTCTTACCATAATAGCCGACCAGGACAAAAGAGTTCTTGACGAAATCGAACGTCTTGAAGAACGTCTTAAATTACAAAAAGAAAGAATCGAAAAAAAGGCGAAAACTCTGGACGAATTACTGTACGAAGTAAAAGACCAGGAAACCGCTCTCGAAAAGACTAAAAAAGAAAAAAACGAATATTTAAATGAAGTCGAGGGCGAAAGACAAAAAGCTATAGAGATGTCCAAAGAAATGGAAAAGGCAATGGAAGATCTCGAAAAACTGATAAGAAGTCTTTCGACGCAAGAAAAAGCCCCCGGCAGCAGATATTTCTCCCAAAAAATACTTAAATTACCCGTAGACGGAATGGTAACGGGATATTTTGGAAAAGAAAAAGAAGAAAAGTACGGAACCGAGACCATAAACAGGGGAATAGACATCGAAGCTCCCTTGGGAACGGACGTCAAAGCGGTTGCGCCGGGCAGAGTAGTGTATAACGATAATTTCCTCGGATACGGTAAAATGATTTTAATAGAACACGGAGAAGGATTTATTACCCTATATAGCCACCTTGCTTCTGCCAGCGTAGAAACCGGAAGCACAGTAGCGGAAGGAGATATAATAGGCAAAGTGGGACAGACAGGGTCGGTAAAAAATGCTACACTTCACTTCGAAATAAGACAATCTGGCAAAGCGGTCAACCCTTTCAATTATATACAGTTGTAAAAAATGGAAGAAGTAAAAGGGCAAAAAATCGCAAAAAAATTTTTATCCTCGATAATAAAAACAGGAAAGATTCCTTCTACACTACTGTTTAGTGGTCCGCCAGGCGTAGGTAAATTCAGCATGGCACTACATTTTGCCGCAGAACTACTCGGCGATAAGAAAAAACCGCTGCGCGGCACTCATCCCGACCTTGCTATCGTTTTTCCCGAATTCGAGGGGTATGAAAAGAACGAGATAATGAATTTGCGCATAAACAAAGAATATTTCAAACTCAGGCAAAAGAAGGGAAGTATTTCCATCAATACGGTAAGAAAATTGCAGGATTATGTATACGTTACACCTATGGAGAGCAAATGGAGAATAGTAGTAATCGCACATGCTGACCGCATGACAACCGAAGCAGTTAACGCATTTTTAAAAATCCTCGAAGAACCGCCTGAAAACGTTATTTTCATCCTGATAACACCGGAAAAACTGACGCTGCCGCAGACAATTATTTCAAGAAGCCAGCTTGTAAACTTTGAGCCTTTACCCATCGAATTACAAAAAGAAATCTTACAAGATGAATCCATCCATCGCTTCGGAAGAGGGATAGAAGAAACTCTTTTTCTTAATTCGCAAAAAGATATGGAAAAAAAGATCGAAGAAGTTTTTTTTGACCGTCCGGCAAAATCACGCATAAAAAACTGGTCGGAAGAAATAACGAAAGAATGGAAGATGGAATTTTTATTGCGTTTTTTGCAGAAACTGGTCGAAGACAAATATAAAAATAAAGAATTAACGCTAGATAAAGCGTGGACGATTTTTCACTACCTGAAAAACGCTTATCTATACTACTACTCGAACATCGGCCCGGAAAAAATAATCTTTTATCTTTTATTGAAAGTCTGATGTTGTATTTTGTAAAATTTCACGGCGTACAGTACCCTATAGAATCCGAATTCACCCTCAAAAGCGGAGAGTATATTCTTTGTGAAATAAAAAAAGAACACTTCGTGGGCAAAGCAGGAAGCGAAATTCACTGTAAGCTCCCCCCGGAAGGCAAGGTATTGCATCTCCTTTACGATAGCGAGAAAGAAAAATTGAAAGAAATACTGAAAGACGAAGAAAAAGCCCTGAGTTTCTGCAAAAAAGGGGTTAAACAGCACAATCTTCCGATGAAAGTAGTCGGCGTGGATAAAGAATGGAACGGAAAGAGGTATAAATTCTACTTCCTCGCCGATAAAAGAGTAGACTTCAGGGCGCTTGTAAAAGATTTAAAGAAAAATTTCAATTGTATAATTGAACTACGACATATCGGAGTCAGAGATTACGCCGGATTCACCGGAGGTCTGGGATTGTGCGGGAATACGCTTTGCTGCAATACTTTCTTAACCGAAAAGCCGAGAATAAAACTCGAAAATGCAAGACATCAGGATATATATATCAGCCCTTCGAAAATTTCCGGATTATGCGGTAGACTGCTATGTTGTCTGAAATTCGAAGATTATTTTTACGACAAAATCAGTCTGGAATTCCCGGAGAGGGACAATGTAATCAAAACCGATAAAGACGATAGCAAGGTGCTTCACCGAAATATGATAACTGGCATCGTAACAGTTTCCCATCCGGATGAAACTCAAGAAGAAATCCCCATCGATGAAATCAAGAAAAAGGGTGAAACATGGGTAAGGATAATAAAGAAAAAAGGAAAATAATAGTAACGGGAGCCTTACCTTACGCAAACGGCCCGATACACATCGGACATCTCGCAGGCGTTTATTTACCTGCCGATATCTATACCCGTTTCCTTAGAAAAAAAAATAAAGATGTAATTTATATCTGCGGAACGGACGAAAACGGCGTTCCGATAACTATAGCCGCGGAAAAAGAAGGAATTACGCCAAAAGAACTGGTAACACGTTACCATAATATCATAAACGATTCCTTGAAAAAACTGGGAGTGGAATTCGATAATTTTTCGGGCACCTCAAGAAAAATTCACTATGATTTATCACAGAAAATTTTTCTTGAATTACACGAGAAATCTTACATAGAAGCGAAAACGACAAAAGAATTTTATTGTCAAAACTGCAGAAAATTCCTTCCAGATAGATACGTCGAAGGGATTTGTCCGTACTGCGGTTTCGAAGAAGCAAGAGGAGACTCCTGCGACTCCTGCGGAAGCTGGTTGGACTCCGGACAATTAAAAGACCCTAAATGTAAATTATGCGGGTCTACACCAATTAAAAAAGAAACCAAACACTGGTATCTTCTACTAGATAAATTTCAAAGCCAACTGGAAAAATGGATCGAAAAAAAGAATTGGAAACAAACGGTAAAAAATTACCTTAAAGGATGGCTCCGCGAGGGACTGCGGCCTCGCCCGATAACAAGAGATCTCCAGTGGGGCGTTCCGGTACCTCTTCCGGACGCTCCCAAAGACAAAGTTCTTTACGTATGGTTCGACGCGCCCCTTGGTTACATCTCATCGACAATAGAATGGGCAGAAAAAATAGGGCAACCGGACCTATGGAAAGATTACTGGCAGGACCCCAACACCACTCTGATTCACTTTATAGGAAAGGATAATATCGTGTTCCACGGTATAATATGGCCTGCAATCATTATGGGCCTCGGAAACTTTACATTACCGGATGAGATACCCGCAAACGAATTTTTGAATCTAGAAGGAAGACAAATTTCCACAAGCAGAAACTGGGCTATCTGGTTACACGAATATCTGGAAAGTTTCGATCCTGACTTTATCAGATATTATTTAACCTGTATAATGCCCGAAACAAGAGACTCGGAATTCAAATGGAAGGAATTTCAGGAAAGAGTAAACCAGGAACTTATAAACAACCTCGGCAACTTTGTAAACAGGACATTGAAATTCATCGACATATATTGTGAAGGAAAAATTCCGGAACCAAAAAAATTAACAAAAGAAGATAAAGAAATGTTGTCCAAGGTCAACTCTTCTATTGATAAACTGGACAAAGCGCTTTCTAAATTTCAATTCAAACAGGCAATAAAGTTATGGATGCAAATCAGTACCACGGGAAACAGGTATTACGACCAGACCAAACCATGGGAAACCCGAAAAAACAACAAAGACAGGATGTCTACAACGATTTATCTGTGCTCTCATTTAACTCACATCTTGGGCACGCTCGGACAACTTTTTACTCCTTTCAGCGCAAAAAGAATCCTCATCATGTTAAACCTGGAAGAGAAAAAGTGGGATAAATTACAAGATATAGAGTTACCCCAAGGTCATAAAATAGGTAAAATAGAACCACTTTTCAAAAAAATCGAAGACGCCGATATAGAAAAGCAAATAAGGAGGTTAAAAATGTCCCACGTGACAAAAGATGATTTTAATCAAATGGGTCTAAAAATAGGAATAATAGAAAAAGTGGAAGACATTAAAGGAGCCGACAAACTTTATAAACTCACAGTAGATACCGGGGAGAAACGCACCATCATAGCAGGCGTAAAACAACAATATTCACCCGAGCAACTACTTAATAAAAAGGTCGTCGTTATAACAAATTTAGAACCTGCAACTATAAGGGGAGTAACATCGGAAGGCATGCTTCTTGCAGCAAGCAGCGGGGATATAATCTCGATTATCTCTCCCGATAGCGACGTTCCGGCAGGGTCGAAAGTTTCGTAACACGGCAAAGCCGTTAAAAATGCAAAAATGAATTTAAAAAACAGAGAAACAACGAATCACACGAATAACACAAATATTAAAAAAGCAAACTTTATCTTCTATATTAATAAAAATGATTATTTCTAATTTATTTGTGAGATTTGTGCAATTTGTTGTTAAAAAACGGGTGTGTTGGGACCCCTATAATGAGGATTACTAACGCATTAATCGCCGGAGCGGCTGTAATTCTCGGAGCTTTTCTTACACGAGCTTTCATCGGAATCCATGTTTATATTGCGTCCTTATCGGTAATCCTACTAACCATCGGCGGAAATCTGATCAACGATTACTTCGATGTTGCGACGGACGAAATAAACAGACCGGACAAACTGATTCCTTCAGGCAAACTAACAAAAAAACAAGCGCTATCTATTTCAATCTCTCTGTTCATATCAGGTAACGTCTTACTGGCTTTCGTTGGCAGAAATCCATTAAAATTAGGGCTGGCAGCCACCATTCTACTTATTATTTATACACCCTTTTTAAAAAAACGCCCTCTTATCGGTAACATAACTGTTGCTTTATTACTTTCCATGACTACCATAGTCGGAGCTATGGCTTCTTTTGCTTTTTTAAATTTAAAAAACGCAATACTTCCTTCCCTATTAGTATTCTTACTTAATCTTCCCAGAGAAATATTAAAAGATGGAGAAGACCTGATAGGAGACCGGGAAGCCGGCCTGCGTACCTTTCCTGTTGTATTCGGCATAAGACGTACCCGTAATCTTGTCGTTTTTACTTTATGGATATTAATCTTGAGTATTTTAGCTACTTCCTTTGTATTCGGTAAACTTTTCGCTTCCTGCGCTATTCCTGGAATTGCGTTGCCTCTTTTAATTATGCTTAAAAAAGCCTCTTCTACTCCTATCTGGTTCAGCAATACTCAAAGAATCTTGAAGATTTTGATTTTACCAGGATTTATCTCACTTATTCTAAGCAGAATATAAATAGCAAATCAAAGTTCAAAAATAATTAAAAAAAATACCACAGAGTACACAGAGAAAAAACACACAGAGCGCACAGAGACCCACCACACCCCTTTTAATATTGTTGTTTAAAACCCTACCCACACACCAAAATTTTTTACATGTAGAACATGTAGTGATTGTAGTTTTTATTTTTACAATTTTACTTTTTTTCTATTTAACTTAGATTCTAAGAATTTACGAAAGTAACTATTGTTTGTTGGAGCAAAAGATAAAACAGTTACCTAACACTACTATTAACTAGGTAGGTTCAATTATATAAAGGATAATAAAAAGGATTTATGTTTTTTTGGTGGTATCTATGACTTGTTTCGGAAGCGAATCCGATTCGTTTTTTACTCTTTCGAATTCTTGACCAATAAACTCTCGTATCGTCCTATTTTCACGCGCTATAATAGCCCCTGCAATCCAATCCCATTCTTCCTCACCCATTCCCAACTCTCTATATACAGAATCCTGCTTTCTATCCCAGTCTTCACGTAAAGAGTCCCATGCTGCCACAACTTGAGGGTATTTTTCTTTGTATTCGTTATCATTAAGCTCAGACATACCGGTTGAAATCCCGTATTTTTTTCTGAGCTCTCCGAGTTTCACCGCTTCGCTTTCAGCAATTTTTGTAAGAGCAACTGAAACCCTGACATATCTCACAGCCATTTCTTCGGTTACAAGTCCGTCTTCGGGCGGAGTAAATTTACTTTTCCCGTCTCTTTTACATCCGGAAACCAGAATAAGCAAAATTCCTAAAAACATTAATTTAATTATTTTATTTCTCATTTACTCACTCCTCCTTTACTTACGTCAAATTAATTAATCATTCCTTTATGTCAAGCCCCTTCATCTCTTTTCCGACAAACTCAATAGCTTCTTCTTTCGTCTTAATTTCTCCCTCTTCATAAGCCATCTGCACTTTATTCAAAATATTACCAAAAGCTGGTCCGGGAGTCAGGTCGAAATGTTCGATAAGATCCCTGCCTCTTAGCAAAGGTTCTTCTACTTCGTCTTTCATCGAAAAATAATAACCGATAATTTGCTTGCATACTTCCATAAGATGCGGATCTTTGTTACCTGTTGTAGCTATCTGATCTGCCAACGAAAGCAGAGCTAATCCCATAACGTCTTCACCCAGCTCAAAACATAACCTTCTCCTGGCGCGCTCCGTTATTTCCGGTTGAGCGGCAAGAAGGTGTATCCACATATGATTTTCAATTAATTTAGAAATATAGTTTCTCTCATTAGCGGAAAATTTCAGCTCTTTCCCGATTTTTCTAAACCAATCCGAAGCCATCTTATCATGTCCGTAAAAATGAACCTCGTCTCCTACCATTTGTTTCGCATCAGGTTTTCTGATATCATGCAAAAGGGCAGCCAGTTTCAGTTCTGTTTTATTTTTTAAATAATATGTCTCCACCTTTTTCCTGGAAGCCCCAAAAACAGAAAAACCCTTGGAAAGAGAATCAACTTCTTTGAGAGTCAATATTGAATGTTCCATAAGATTCTCCGAAATTTTGCCTCCTTTAATCTCCTTCATCTTCAAAAACCCGGGAAATATTTTATCGAAAATTTCAGGAACTATGGCAAGATGTGCTCTGTCGCTTTTAAATATCAACAAAAGCTCATAATGTATTCGCTCAGGCGGAACAGAGGCAAGTTTATCCGAATACTCGTTAAATAAGTTTGCAGTGTTTTCTTCGATTTCGAAACCAAAAGAAGCTCTAAAACGTAAACCCCTCAGGATTCTACAGCTATCTTCAACTATATTTTTTCTTCCTACAGCTCTAATAATGCCCTTTTCAAGATCTTTGACACCGTTAAAAGGGTCTATAAAGCGTTTATCAAGAAGATTATAAGCCATAGCATTTATCGTGAAATCCCTTCTTTCAAGGTCCTCAAAAATTTCCATCGACCCAAGACCCAGCACGTCAATATCCATATCCCCGTTCGTAACTCTGAACTCGTTTAAGTCCTTCTTCAACCGGAAACACTTGCCGAGAGACCTTGCAAAGTCCTTACCGTTACCGTTTATTGCAATATCTATATCGTTGATTTCAAGACCAAGCAAAAGGTCTCTTAGCATCCCTCCTACCAGATAAACTTTTTTGTTCGATTTACTGGCGTATTCTTTTATCTTTTTCAGAGGCTTTATTTTTCGAAGAACACTTTCAAGATTCTGTCTTTTTATCATTTTATTTTTTCTTATAGAACATCAACGATAAGGTAAAGCACAAAAAAACCCATCCAAAAGTATTGCCAATTTTCGCGTAAACGGTCTTACCTTTCAAAAGGGGAACTTTACCAACAATGCAATCCGTATTATATATCCGAGTTTTACTACTAATTTTCCCATAAGGAGTAGAGATAAAAGAAATCCCCGTGTTTGCCGACCTGACAACGGCTCTTCGGAATATAATCGATTGAAATACAGCCATTTGAGCATGCTGGTAGGGACCGCTTGTCCTGCCGAACCACCCGTCTTCCGTAATGTTTATCAGGACTTCTGCCCCTTTATTAACAAACTCTCTGATAAGCTGTGGGAAAATTGCCTCATAACAAATGTAAACGGAAAATTCTAAATTTCCTACTTCAAAAACCGAGAAGTCCTCTCCCGGCGTATATTGCCCCTGCCCCAGGTCAATCTCTTTTAATTTTGGGACTACGTCATCAAAAGGAAGTCTCTCCACAAAAGGCAACAGAAAAATTTTTCTATAAATACCCCTGATCCCCGATGAATCTACAACGGCTGCTGCATTGTAATAGACGATCTCCCCTTCCTTCCGCTGGTAATCGAACATGCCGGTAATGATGGAGGCTTTTTTCTCTTTTGCAAGTTCCCTGAAAAAGATCTCCGTTTCCTTACTGTAGGAAAGAGGATAAGGAGATGCAGTCTCCGGCAGAACATATAAATCGGCATCAGGACTCTCCTCGATAACCTGCTTTATTTTGAGCAGTCTCTTGAAATCGCTCGTTCTTTTATCTTCGGGCAGGACATTAGGCTGTATAACTCCTACGGTTATATATTCCGCTGCGGGAAAACCCTTACGGATTACGACTTCCGAATATATAAGAGGTATGATAATCAAAGAAAAAAAACAATACAGGTAAACCATTTTCTCTTTCTTTTTCGCCATAAAATTCTTGAAAAATAAATATAAAAATACGTTTAAGAAAAGAACCCACAACGTTACAAGAGGGAACCCACCGATAGATGCAAATTGAATCAAATAAATTAAGTTGCTCTGAGAAAAACCAACGGAACCCCAGTTAAAACCCCATACGGAAGAAAGACTTCTTAAGAATTCCAAACCCGTAAAGGCTATCGGAAATAGATAAGGATATCCGAGTCGGTTCAGCTTGTTATAAAAAATACCGGACAAACCAAAAAAAACAGACAGATAAAGTACCAAAAGAAAAGAACCAAGTATTACCATCGGGACATCCGCATTATCCACATCCGAGAAGGCAACCCAGTAGAGCAGCGTGGAAAAGAAAGCGATACCCATTATAAAACCCTTAAGAAAGGGGCGTCTCCCATCCCGGAGAGAATGAAACAGCGGAATAAAAGAGAACCAGGCAAGAAAGCTACAACTAAAAGGGGCAAAAGAAAACGTCAGAGAAAATCCGCCCAGAACAGGTAGAATATAAATAAAAGGATATTTTTCAAAACGATTTTTGAAATTAAGCATAATCGAGAACAGGACTTTAGTCCAGATAAATTTCTTTTTTCTCCTCCGCCGATCTATAGGCTGCATCCACTATTCTGGCAATCGCATATGCTTCTTCCCATGTGTTTTCAACGAGACGTTTTTCCCGGATAGCTTTTACGAAACAATCGATAAGCCCCTTATAGGAAGTTTTTACCGGATGTTTAGGAACGGCGAGAGGAGTAATGTCCTTAACTTTGTTATCCTCCAGTTTCTTTATCTTCAGAGGATTCAAAAGCCCTACCCCGTCGCTACCGTAAACGTTAAAATAAGTAAAATCCTTCTCGAAAAGAAGAGTCCATCCCACTTCAAGTAAAAGGTATCTTCCGTCTTTATAACGTAAAAAGATTATGCCTGAATCTTCAATCTTATCGGTGGTATGAAATCCGGCAACAACGGAAGAAATATCCGAACCGAAAAGATAAGTAACATAACCGAGAATCTGGACCCCTAAAGTCATGATAGCACCGCCCCCTGATTTCAAAGGATCCCTTCTCCAGCCATCGGGATGTTCCTCGTGCAAGGATTTAAGCCATCCGGCCTTGGCAAACGATAATCTTCCCAACTCCCCTCCGAAAACGAGTTCTTTGAGTATTTCGACATCGGGTCTGTATTTTCCGTTGAAAGCAGGCATAAGTACAAGATCCGAAGAATCGACGACTTCACCCAGGCGTTTTACCTCCTTAGCATCAAGCCCAAGAGGCATTTCGCAGAGAACATTTTTCCCGTACTCGAGAGCAGAAATAGCCATAGGGGTATGTAGATAATTAGGCGTGGCTATCACAATCGCATCAATTCCCGAATCCTGCAACATTTTTTCATAATCCACAAATATCTTTTCTATTTTATATTTCTTCGACAGGATATCTACTTTTTCGCTGTTTGATTCGCAAACCGCTTCGAGAACAAGATCCTTACTTTCCGAAATAACCGGTAAATAACCGATTTGCGCAACAGCACCTGCGCCTACCAAACCAACTCTTATTTTATTCTCCATTATTTCCCTCAATTAAAACTTTATTATCTTTGATTTTTATTCTATTTCCGGAAAAAAGATCAATGGCTTCGGGATAAATTCTATGCTCCTCTTTTAAAATTCTCTTTGAGAGACTCTCCTCGGTATCATCCTGATAAACAGGAACTACTGCCTGAAGTATTATAGGCCCCCCGTCTACGTCCGTTGTCACAAAATGAACTGTGGCGCCTGCAAAACGTACTCCATAATCCAGTGCTTTCTTCTGTGCGTGAAGACCTTTGAAAGAAGGTAAAAGAGCAGGGTGTATATTCATAATTTTCCATTCGAATTCGGATATCAGTTTTTCTTTTACTATTCTCATAAATCCCGCAAGACAGACGAGGTCAACCTTATGCTTTTTCAAAGTATCTATATAATTATCTTCGGCTTTCCCGACGAGCACCGGCTTCGCGGTTTCCGGGTCAATATAATAAGCCTTGATTCCCGCTTTTTTTGCTATTTGTAGTGCATAAGCTTCAGGATCGTCTGATAGAACGACCACCACCTCGGCATCTATCTCCCGGGACTTACTCTTATCTATAATAGCTTGGAGATTCGACCCCCTTCCCGAAACCAGAACGCCTACTCTACAGGGCACTTTTTTCCTCCTCCGTGAGTTTAAAATAAACCTCTTCCAGAGTCGAATAGGTTTTTCCCTTTCTTTTCTTAAGCTCGGACACTTTCCCTATCTCAATCAAATTCCCGTTATCGATAATGCCAACACGATCGGATATCTCTTCTGCAAGCGAAAGAGAGTGGGTAGACATAAAAACGACAGCCCCTCCGGAAACCCGCTCTTTCAAGAGTTTTTTCACAGTCCTGGTGGAGACCGGATCAAGTCCGACCATAGGTTCATCAATAACTATTACATCCGGGTTGTGAATCAACGCCTGTATGAATATTACCTTCTGCCTCATCCCGTGCGAATATTCGGATGACGGCGAATCTATCCATTTATCTATTCTAAATTCCTCAAATAGATATCCCATCCTGTCTTCTATCGTTTTCTTTTCAAGATCGTACAATCTCGATACGAAAAAGATAAATTCCCTTCCCGTCAATTCAGGATAAAGAAAGGGTTCGTCGGGTATGTAAGCTATCACGCTTTTGGCTTTCTCAGGTTCCTTCAAAAGATCAATGCCTTTTATAAAAATTTCTCCCTGGGCCGGCAATATTAGCCCCGTAATCATTTTAACGGTCGTGGTCTTACCTGCACCGTTTGGTCCAAGCAGGGCAAACAATTCTCCGGGCGGAACTACCAAGTTTAAGTTGCTCACCGCTCTTGTCTTCCCGAAATTTTTAGAAAGATTCTTAAGTTCAATCATAATCCAGAACGGAGATTCGAAGTTTATTTATAACTCTATAGAGTTTCGCCTGATTTTCAAAACCTCCGTACTCTAATTTTACATGGGTGGGGTCTGCTATTACCTGCCCGAAAGTCGGGTCGGAAGATATCCATTTACCTCCAAGATAAACCCCTACCCAGGCATGGTAATAAAAGGCTCCGTTAACATAAACAAGCCCCACTTCAACTCTCGAAGGTATTCCCGCAGCCTGAAGGAGTGCAACAGCAAGCGCAGAATGTTCGTTGCAATCACCCTCTCCGGAATTTAAAGCATCGAGAGCGTTCGGGATGGAGAATGTCGGTTTATCGGCAAGTTTTTTATCGACATAAGATATAATTTTCGCTACAGCCCCAAGACCCTTTTCTTCGCCAACAACCTCTTTTGCTATCTTTTTAATTTTCTCATCATCCGAAGGGATGAAAGTAGTTGCTTTCAAGAATTCTTTTACATCCTCAGGGATAACCGAAGATTCTCCGGGATTAATTGTTCTGATTGTAAGAATATTGCCTCTTAGAGTCTGCCGGTCATCCTCTATCCTGAGTCCGGAAAGCTCCACAGAATCCAGGCGAATCTTCAACATTGAAATATCACGGGGATTTTCTATCTCTTTTTCGACTCTTATAGCATAGGAATCATACAACTTAAAACCTGCCGGCTTTATGTCTTCCTTTAATACTTTTTTCTCCTTTATCATGACCAGACCTATCGGTGATTCGGACCGGAGCAATTCTCCCTTATCGGACACCCAAAAGATTATTTCTATGCCGGATTGTCTTACCCTGTACTTCGTAACGGGATTCCCTTCCAACATATCTTCTCCCAAATTCTCGACCTCTATTTCGAACACCGATTGCAACGTGGGGTCAAAGAATTCGAACTTTCCGGTTTTCCCGGTCATAACCAGACCTTCTATGGTTGCCGGCATATAAGGAGATTTAAGCCGGTACACTTCTTTTCTTTTTCCCCCACCTATGTTCACCTCGACCGACAGCTCGTCTCCCTGTCTTTCTCCCTTTGCTTCGAACAGATAATCATCCGAAAACATCGAGAATTCAAAGTTCTTCAGGTTATACGAACAATCGGTATTGGCAGTCACTTTATACGTGACTTCCTTTTCCATCCCTGCTATGGGAGATAACTTCATATAGGTACTCGAGTAAACGCGGTAACCATCTTCGACGGTATCGATTCTTGAGGCAAGATAACCGACTTTATAACCTTTAAGGTATATACCCATATACTCGGTATTCGAACCGGTTTCGAAAAAATCCTGAGAGAAAACTTTTTCTGTTTGGAAACGGTCTCTCAGAATATAAAAAATCAAGCTGCCGCCTACCAATATAAGTATAAGAGGCAAGTAGATTCGTAACTTTTTCAATATCTCTCCTTTTCGAAAACAATAACTTTGTTTATTTTAAAGTCAAGGGGCTAACGCTTTTATGCGGCAGTCCCTTATCCCAAAAATTTTTGTTATCAGTGTTTCTCCGTGTCAATATTTTGGATTTGGGATTTGGGGGTTAGGATTTAGTAAAAAAATAAAAATTTTTAACTTTTTTCTCTGTGTTCTCCGTATATTCTTTTTTTCTCTGCCTGCCCCGTAGAGAGGAACAACCGTATCGGGGTGTCCTCTGTGGTAAATGTTTTTTTAGTGTTTTTAGTGCGTTTCGTGGTTTAATTTTTTTTAACTAAAGAATTCTATTGACCGTTTTAAATCCCCAGGTAAAAGTAATAAAAGTAGAGAACACATTACCCAAAACTATTCCCCACCAAACGCCGGCAAGTCCAAAACCAAGATAGTCTCCCAGGATATAAGCAAGTGGTATCTGGAAAACAAAAGTCCGTATAACGGTAACGATTAGCGCCTGCATTCCTTTGTTTATTCCCATAAACATGGCAGATGTTAAAATACCGAAAGGAAGAAACGGATAAAAGAAAGTACTTACCTTTAGAAACCTTATAAGCTCTTCGGAAATTCGAGCAGCCCCTTCCGAATAAGTGAAAATATGAGAAATCTGTTTTGCGAATATTAATATAAAGGAAGCTATAAAAAGTTCCAGAAAAAACCCGGATTTTGCCGCATACAAATATGCGGTTTTAAGTTTTTCTTTATTTCTCGCCCCATACGCAGCCCCGGTCACGGCAGTCACTCCGGTTGCCATACCTAAAATAGGCGTTGTTGCTATCATGACAATTCTCCATCCGCTGGTGAAAACGGCAATACCATCCGTTTCACCTACAAAAACCACTATCTTATTAAGTATAATCATACTTAGGGACATAGATAATTGAGCTAACGTTGAGGGGATACCGACGGACAGGATTTCACTTAATATTCTTCTGTTGTATTTGAAGTTATTTATCGATATATCAAGATAAGTTGCTTTCTTGCTGAACATCCAGTATACAAAAAGCAAAGAAGAAACTGCCATTGAAAGAACAGAAGCAATTGCAGCGCCGGCAACACCCAATCCTAAAGTATATATAAAAATCGGATCCAGTATTATGTTTAATATGGAACCTATGAGTATGCCATACATAGACCTCTTCGCATTCCCTTCTCCCCTTAATATTGCACTTGCAATATTTGAGAAAATCAATATCGGTGTGCCGAGAAAAATAATCTTTGAATAGCTTATTGCCATACCGGTAACTTTTTCGTTACCTCCACTTAATGATGTCATAATTCTATCAAGGAAAGGGAAAGCAAATATACTGATAATAATTGATACAACAAAACCCAATATAATTGCATGTTCCGCGGTATTGTCTGCATCTTTTTTGTTCCCTGCGCCGATTCTTCTCGAAATCGCAGAACTACTTCCGACACCAATTCCTACGGCAAGAGATATTATAATGAAAAAGAAAGGGAAAAATAAACCAACTGAAGCAAGCGCATCTGCACCTAAGCCTGCAACCCAGAACCCGTCGGCTATATTGTAAAACGTCTGAACGAGCATGGCAATCATCATAGGTATGGATAGTTTTAAAATAGCTTTTTTAGGCTCGCCCAATAAATCTTTTACGCCACCGGTTATATTGTTATCTATACTCAATTAATTTTCTCCCTTTTTAAAGATTGATTTTTTGTTTCTACCAAAACAAACGCAAAGCAAATATACGACAAGGATAATAAAATTAAAAACTTACAAAGCAATGGGGGTCAATCGTTAACGAATCCTGATATCTATATCTTCCTTCTCAAGCAATTTTTTCAGCTCGGGTATCAAATTATCATCGCGATGGTAGAGATATAATATCGCCGGTTTAAAAGCAGTTGCTGCATCAGCTACCATCTCAGGGCTCATAGTGTAGGGGAGATTCATGGGAAGGATGGCTACATATATATTTTTCAATGCTTTCATTTCGGGCGTGTTTTCCGTGTCTCCTGCGACGTATATTCTCCTGTCACCGAAAGTAATTATATATCCGTTGCCAACCCCTTTTGGGTGGAAGGGTTCTCCGTTTGCCCTTTTGCTAACTATGTTATATGCCGGAACCGCTTCAATAGCTACCCCCTTTACGGTATCGCCATCCCCGTTTTTCAAAACGATTCCGCCTTTAACTTTTTCAGAACATCTTTCCGTCAGCACAACTGCGGTTTCTTTTGTTCTTATGGCATTTATAGCCTCCGGGTCCAGATGGTCTCCGTGTTCATGAGTTACCAGTATGATATCCGCTTTCGGCATTTTATTGTAATCCCCTTCCCTCATTATGGGGTCAACGTGTATGATTTTCCCGTTAAAAACAAACATCAAAGAGGCATGACCTATAAATGTAATCTCAAGATTACCGGCGGATGTTTTAATCGTATCGACATTAAAACTACGACCTCCTGCGTTTTTTTCTCCTGCAGACAAAGAAACACCAATAAAAAGAAATAATAAAATCCCCATTATTGTAATCATATAAGCCCCCTTCCTTATTAAAGATATGTTCTTTGAATAATTTGTAAACCTATTTTGCATAATTTAGTTATTGGTATATTAGTAGATTAGTTAATTGGTAAAATTAGTATTTTGGATATAGGGTAATATAGTCATCTGCCATTAATCACTGGTCGCAAATCAAAATAAAAAAAATAAAAACTACAAGTACTACATGTTCCACATGTGAAAAATTGGGGTATAGGGTTAAGTTTTAAAAAAACAAAATTATAATTTTTTCTATCTACTCTCTGTGTGTTCTTTTTTCTCTGCTTGCCCTGTGCAATAAATCAACCAGTTTCACTATTTCACAGGGTGCTCTCTGTGGTTAAATTAGATTTGGTGGTGTTATCCTTACCATTTAACTGGAAGTACGCTTCAAAGTGGCTCGGGATGCTTTTCTCATCACAAAGTTAATTGGAATGTATAATAACGACGATTTTCTTAAATGAAAAGTTCTTTTGAAGATTGAATTAAAAGAGGAAAGCTGATGTCTTGCCCAGTAATATCCTTCCTGAAGTTCTTCAACTTTTAGATTTTTGGGCTGGAAAACAACCTCTCCGATAGTGTATTTTGACCAATCACGTTCGATTATCCTTCCTGCTCTTTCCATCCTATCGTAAAGGCGTGTTCCCGGGAGTGGAGTAAGTATTGCAAGGCTGGGCAATTCTATTTGACTTTTTTCGATAAAAGATACGGTCTCTTCAAAAACGCTTTTATTATCCGAATCGAAACCAAAGATAAAAGCTCCTATAATACCGATACCATGGTCCTGAATTATTTTTATCGATTCTTTGTAATCTTCTACTCTATTCATACTCTTTCCGACTTCTTTTAAACTGCTTGGAGATACGGATTCAATACCCATAAAAAGGGATATGCAACCGCTTTTTGCGGCAAGTCTCAACAATTCTCTGTTTTTTGCGATAACTAAAGATGCCTGCCCGAACCATCTTATATTCAGAGGAATTAAAGCTTTGAATAATTCTTTAGCGTATTTCGGATTGCCCGCAATATTATCATCGACGAAGAATATTACAGTGCGTCTGCTCATAGTGTTTATCTCTCTGATAATGTCGGATATGGGTCTTGTTCGGTAAGTTTGTCCGAAAAAATCCGTAACACAGCAAAAATCGCAATTAAAGGGACATCCGCGGGTTGTTTGTATCATATGCAGTTCTTTGTAGTACTTGTTCTTTTTGTATAAGTCAGTTCGGGGGAGAGGAAGATTTTCAAGGCTTGGTCTTGTTTTCGAAGAATAAAACTTCTGTAATTTCCCTTTTTTTAAATCATTTACAACAAGCTTTATTTGCCCTTCGGCTTCTCCGATTACCACTGAATCAGCGTGTTTTATGGCTTCCTGGGGTAATGCTGATGAGTGTATACCTCCCATTATAACAGGTATACCTTTTTTTCTGAATTTATCGGCGATCTCATATGCTCGAGGCGCCGTTGAGGTAATCGAAGTTATTCCGACAAGATCTACCTTTTCGTTATAATCGATCTCTTCGATACTATCATTTATTATTTCAATCTTAGTATCCCGGGGGAATAAAGCCGCGACAGTCGCAAGACTTAAGCGGGAGAAGTTTATAGCCTTTTCTCTCTTGCTAACAAATTTAACAGGAGATCTGGGCGAGATTAGTTTTACAAACATTTCATACTCCTTCTATTTGTATTAGGTGTTTTAATATAATACCAAGAAGAAAAAAGTAAAGAGTTCAACTTATCCTCGTTCTTTTTTCTTTGGGTTTCAAGTTCACCCACTGAAATCCCCCGGGAAAAAATCGTTTTCAATATGTGATTGGGGCCAATATTACATACAGTTTTATATTGTTGAGCACCGCCCCCTTAGATATCAACAGTTATATACTATACGTTAACTTCTATCTTACCAATCGGAACGTTCGCCGCGAGCTGCCCCGCTTCTTCTCGAATTTCCTCTGAAACCTTCAGGACGGGGGCGCGCTTCATTTACGACGATTTGCCTGCCCTTCAGTTCCTTACCGTTCAAACCGTTAATTGCGGCTTCGGCTTCAGCTTTCTCAGGCATTTCGACAAATGCGAATCCCCTGGATTTACCTGTATGTTTGTCCTTAATTATCTTAGCCGATGATGTCTGTCCGAAAGCTTCGAAAGCTTCCTTTATTTCGTCCTCTGTTAAGTCCCACGAAATATTTCCTACGTATATATTCATTTTACCTCCTTTAGGTTTAGAATATTTACATATTTTCGAAAATGTAATTAAACTCGAATACGCTTCCAGATGGAAGGTACTGCGTAATATAACCGGCAAAACCAGAAGGGAAATAAACGGGGAAAAACCACAGATATATTCCTCGATCTTGAAGGTTCTTAACTACATTTTTCTCGGATTATTATATATGGTTTTTGCAATATGTCAAGTCAAAATCTTTACCTGCTTGCTTTTCTCAACCACAGAGGGAACAGAGCAAGCTTACCATCCCGGCAGCAGAAAGTTACCCCACAATAGAGGGCTTTTACAATTTTCTTTGGTAACGAAGACAGCATTCGTCTCGAACCAGAGATAATCGTTCTCTATCTCTTCGCTGTATTCTGTCATGTGTTTAATCTCTGCGGGAGCCCAGACAGGTTTTTTCCAGGGGTCGACTCCCAGATGTTTATTCCCGATGCCAATAGTTAACTGGTCTGCAGTTATAGTTTCACCTATTCTCGGTAATGCGGAATCTCCTTTCTTTATATATTCACACATATAATGAAGAGCAATCGGATTGTAGAAGGCAGGAGGTTGGTCAAGAGCAATATCAATGTACCCCGCTTCAATTTCTTCTAAAATATCTGGAAAGGCGTCTACGGTTGCGATATATACATCCTTAGGATTTATACCCTTGTATGATTTCAAAGCACTGCAGGCTCCCAGAGCCATTGACCCGTTCTGTGCGAAAATCGCATCTATTTTTACGCCGCTTCGGAGGATATTTAAAGTTTTGATTTTAGCCTGTTCCCTGCTTGAATGGGCAACCTCGGTAATTACTTTGATGCCCTTATATTTGTCGATGACTTCATGAAAGCCGCCTCCCCTCATGATTTCTTCTGAAGTACCCAGCCCGGAAGAAAGTTCAAGAACGGTTCCCCTGACCTCACCAATCGGTTCTACTTCATTCTTTAGATACTCGACGATTTTTTCGCCAAGTTCTTTCGCGCCTCTCTTTGCTCCATACCCGACGTGCATAAGAGGATAGCTATGGTTGACAGCTGTGTTGGTTGTTATAACAGGAACACCTTTCTCTTTGGCATAATCCATCGCCACCCTCAACCCTTCAACATTCCAGGGTGATATTATAAGCCCATCAATTCCCATATCTATTAATCTTTTTGCCTGTGTGATTTGCAGGGAAGCATCATACCCTGCCTCGGACCAGGTCGTTACAACTCCTATATCCTCAGCATACCAGTCGAAAGCTTTGACATAAAGATCTTCCCAGGCATTACGGACCGCATGCGCAGACAGCCCGATAAAAGGTTTCTTCTCCCTGGCAATAACATCAGTTATTGCTGAAGCAAACAGAACAATCGCAAATAAAAGTAATTTTAAAATGTTTCTCATTTAAGGAACCCTCCTTATATTTTAAACTAACCGGATATTACAATTTAAAGAACATATTTTATGATGTCAAGGTCTTTTATAAAAACTCAAAACCGCTGATTTCAATTAATCACAAAGAACCTAACGCGGCATAGCCGCTAAAATGTAAAAATAAAATATCAAAATGGGAAAAAGATAAATAAGCTCTTCGCTTTTGGCTTTTAGCTTTTAGCTTTTCAATAAAACCAAATTAAAGCTAAAGGCAAAAAGCTAACAGCTAATGGCTTTAATGACAGTCATCCGTCATTTTGCTTTTTAAATTTTTGATATTCAATTTATCTTAAGACAGAATCACCCCCCAATACAGTCATTCCTCCTTATGGGGCAGGCAAATAACACGAATAAAGTCAAAACAGATTCTGTCCTTATAAACAAAAATGATTGTTATTTATCTGTGTAATTTGTGCTATTTGTTGTTGAAAAATGGGTTGTTGGGGGAAAAACGATTAGCGTTGTTTTCCCTAGTTTTTTCTTCGCCCTTTTTTTCTCTCTCTTGCCTTTGTTACGAACAAACCCGATCTTTCTTTTTTGTTTTTAAAATGCGATAATAATATTTCCGCTTCATGAAAGGGGAGTGTCACGAATGAGAATTTATCGAGTATTTGTATATCATTTATTTTTTCACCCGGAATATTACATATCTTTTTTATTAACTCAACTAATTTTATGGCGTTCAGTCCATCTTTTTTCCCGTGAGTTACAAACAAGCGTGTCTTACCTTTATTATCAACAAAAGCATTTTTTACTTCCGTATAGTTCTTCTCGTTCAGCTCATCTCGAAAAGTGTACTGGAGAAGAGCTGCAAGTATATTTTCCGGATTGTTGTTATGGAGAAGTTCATGCGACATTTTAATATATTCTTCATTAAGTTTAGTTCTTGCTATTTGTTCGAGATCCGATTTAATCTTGAACTTTTTTGTTTCTATTAAGTCTTTAATTTCCGGAAGTTTTGCCCTGCGGATATCGGTTTTTGCTGTCTTTTGGATAAGTCTTAATTTTCTATATTCTTCCGGTGTAACAAAAGTTATAGCAATTCCTTCTTTGCCTGCTCTGCCGGTTCTTCCTATTCGATGAACGTAATATTTTGGGTCCTGAGGAAGAGCATAATTGATTACATGAGTAAGATTTTGAACATCCAATCCTCTTGCTGCTACGTCGGTTGCCACAAGAATATTTATAAAATGTTTTTTAAACTTGTTTAATATTTTTTCTCGTAAGTGTTGTGACATATCTCCATGTAAAGCATCTGCATCATAGCCGCGTTCCATCAGGTGTTTCGCAAGGTTATCCACGTCAATTTTGGTCCTGCAAAAGACAAGTCCGTAAAAGTCATCTTCAATATCTATAATTCTGCAGAGAGCTTCGAATTTATCTTCCGGGTTTACTTCGAAGTAAATCTGATCGGTCTGACTGACCGTAAGTTCCCCGTGGGATACATTAAAAACATCATATTCTGTCATATATTTTTCTGCAATATTTACAATTTCTTCCGGCATGGTAGCTGAGAACAGCATAGTTCTTTTTTCTTTTGGAGTGTATTCCATGATTTTTTTTACGTCATCGATAAAACCCATATCCAGCATTTCATCCGCTTCATCCAGAACCAGATGAGATATTTTATCCAGTTTCAAAGTACGTCGATTAAGATGGTCTATAACTCTTCCGGGTGTACCAACGACAATGTCGACCCCCTTTTTCAGGCTTTTAAGCTGCCTGGAGATTGCCTGTCCGCCGTAGATAGGGACGGTTCGCAGGTTTTTCCTTCCCTTTAGCGAGTTGATTTCTTCCGCAACCTGGATCGCAAGTTCTCTTGTCGGTGTAAGCACAATTGCCTGAACGGTTTCCGATTTTTCACGAAGAAGTTCGATCAACGGCAGCCCGAAAGCGGCAGTTTTACCTGTTCCGGTACGAGCCTGCCCTACAATATCCTTTTCCCCGGCAAGCAAAGCCGGTATAGTTTGATCCTGTATAGGTGTCGGTTCCTCATATCCTTTTAACTCTAAGACTTTCAAAGTCTCTTCTGATAAGCCCAAATCTTTAAAAGATTTCATGATTTATTTCCTCTCTGATCTAACATAGTTTAAGTGTACTGAAAAAGATAACAAATATACTATATTAAAATCCTGGTTTTTTATTGTTAATATGTACTAAATCCAATATAGACTTCTATAATAATCACTTTTTCCGAAATAACAAGCCTTTTTATTTGTTTTTATAGAAAAGCTTACTTTTTACAGTACATCAGCATATCTTCAGAATTGCTTAAACTTTGATATTGGTCGGTCGTCTTAGTTTTGATGAGAAAAAAATATATATCTCTTTAAAACCATTCTCGTGTTCTAAGACAGATTTTCACTAACATTAGCATAACCGGAACTTCGATAAGTACCCCAACCACCGTGGCAAGAGCGGCTCCCGATGATAACCCGAATACCATCGTGGCTGTGGCAATAGCCACTTCAAAATGGTTGCTGGCGCCAATCATCGCCGAAGGAGCGGCATCTTTATACTTTAACTTCATCAATTTCGCTATCCCGTACGTAATCCAGAATATCAAATTAGTCTGTATGAAAAGCGGGCTGGCTATCCATAAAATTGTAAGAGGCTTTTTTAAAATAATATCGCCCTTAAAAGAAAATAAAAGAACCAATGTAATCAGAAGCGCCACAATGGAGATAGGAGTAAGTCTATGAAGGAATCTCTCGGCAAACCACTCTTTTCCTTTGCCCCTGATAATCCATTTACGAGAGAAATATCCCGCGGCTAATGGTAATGCCACGTAGATACTTATAGAAAGCAATAAAGCCAGCCATGGAACAGGCATCTTTCCAACACCAAGCAGAAAACCTCCGAGCGGTCCGTAAAAAAATAGCATTGTCAAAGAGTTTATAGCCACCATTACCAGAGTATGTCCATCATTTCCGCGCGCGAGGTAGCCCCAGACGAGAACCATTGCGGTACAGGGAGCGATGCCCAGCAAAATACATCCGGCAAGATAACTCCTCCAGAGAGGAATCTCGAGCATTTTAATTCCATTGTTCAAAACCACAGTGCCCGCACCATGAATTGAGCCTACCACCCAGTTAGCTCCGGGAGGGAGTTTGACTAAATCCACAGCTTCGATTCCTATAAAGTTTTTGAATACAAAACCCAGGAAGAATAATGATATAGCATACATTGTAAACGGCTTAATTGCCCAATTGGCAAAAAGAGTTAATCCAACAGGCTTTGGAGATTTCCCGGCTTTAAGCACTTCAGCGAAGTCAATTTTTACCATTATGGGATACATCATAAAAAACAGACAGATTGCGATTGGAATTGAAACAACCGGCGCTTCACCGACATATATTGCCAATCCATCAAGGAACTTTGCCGCACCAGGCGCAACCCTACCTATGATTATCCCTATGCCTATGAAGAATAAAACCCATACGGTCAGGTACTTTTCGAAAACATTGAGGTTTCTTTTTACGGGCGCAACCTGTTTCATATAAACTTCTTCTTTTTACACAAGATTTATAATAATGTGAGCCCAGAGGAAATAAATTCCAACCACAATAAAAATGACGCCTGTAATTTTCCGCATATGACTTTCGAGTTTAGTAATCCTGTTAAACCACTTTGTGGTTGAATGTATGCCGAGAGTTATACCTATAGCAAAAATAACAACAGGTAAACCTGTCCCGATCCCATATACAAAGGGAAAGACTATCCCGAAATTATTATTTAACGCCAGCGGTATTAAACTGCCAAAAAACAGCGCTGCCGATATAGGACAGAAAGAAAGCGCGAAAACCGCGCCCAGGGCAAACGAACCGAATATACCCATTTCTGCCAGCTTGTTTTGTTTTTCACTCGATATTGAAAAATCTAAAAAATTTAATTTCAGAATATTTAAAAGGAAAAGTCCGACAACAATAAGAACTGGTCCCAAAATTTTATTCATGTATTTTTGCAAAAAATTAGCAGTAGCGGGAATACCGGCAAGAGAAGAAATAAGGATTACTCCAATAATAACGTACGCAGCCATTCTCCCCAGCGTATAAGCAAATCCTGACCATAAAACCTTGCGCGGATGATTAATCCTACGGGAAAGAAAAGAAACAGCCGCGATATTTGTAGCTAAAGGGCAGGGACTTATTGAAGTAAGTATCCCGAACCACAATGCCGAAAACAAAGCAATCATTGTTCTTTCTCTGTCTTTATTTCGTCGAGGAATTTCTGTGTCTCTTCTTTAATATATATATAAAAACGATCTTTATTTCTCAACAACTCCCAAACTTCCTTCAAATTCTTAAACCTTACCTCCTTTCCATCTTTAATCAAAGACAAAACCACAGATTTTGTATAGAGCTGATAATCGTTAATAAAATGTTCTTTTTCTTCTACGTTTACGGCTTTAAAAACGAGTTTCCCTGAAACCAACTCATCCTCAAAATTACTCTCAATCGCTTCTTTGGTATACTTTTCTATCGTGTAGCACGATTGGCAGCGAAAATTCGTATAAAAGTAATAAGCAATCACTTCTGTTTCCCCGGGCGAACTTTTTTCTTCAGTAGATATTTTTTCTGCTTGAGCTTCACTTGCGACACTTGCTTGCCCGCGCTTTTGCTCTCCTCTATTTTTGCATCCAGTGGCTAAACCTATTGTCAATACTATTATCGGTAATCCAACAATCGCAAATTTATCAAGCCTTCTCATTTTTCTATTCCGCTGAAAGCAAAATTTTCTTTATTTCTTCTTTTCCAAGTACCTTCCCCGCAGCCTTCACCTCGCCATCAACCGCAAGAGCGGGTATCGTCATAACACCATAACTCGTTATGTCAGTTATATCCTTAATTTTAAGGATTTCCGCGTCTATATTCAGTTCTTTTACCGCTTCTTCGACATTTTGTGTTAGTTTTTTACATTTCGGACAACCTGTTCCCAAAATTTCGATTTTCATTTTTTATCTTTCTCCTTTTTTAAATTAGATTACCAAATATCATTCCGCTTAAAGTTGCCATAAAAACAACAAGCAAAATATATACCAGCGTCTTTTTTAGCCCTATGATACTCCTTATTACAAGCATGCTTGGCAGGCTGAGCGCAGGGCCCGCAAGCAAAAGAGCCAGTGCCGGTCCCTTACCCATTCCCGAGCCAATCAATCCCTGGAGTATCGGTACTTCGGTCAATGTGGCAAAATACATCAAAGCCCCTGAAACAGACGCGAAGAGATTCGCACGGAAACTGTTCCCCCCCACCAAATTTGCTATCCGCTTCCCGGGAATAAGAGCCTCATGCCCGGGTCTTCCAAGTAATAAACCCGCAATCAACACACCCGCAAAAAGAAGAGGGAGAATCTGTTTTGCGAAATCCCAACTTGAAGTTGTCCACGCCTTGAGTTCTTCTTTTTTAAACCATTTATTAAGTATTGCCGCTAAAATAACAATTAAGAATCCGGAGATAAACCATTTTATTTTATAAATTGCCTGCCATATTTTTATCGATTCGTCCTTCCCCCAGTTGACAAAAACAAGAATTCCAATCATAACTGCGAAATAAAGCACTGTTTTCCATAAAGGTCTTAAAGCGGTTTCGTCTTCTGGGATTATAAAATCCCCATTTGTTTTTTTATCTTTTTCTTCTCTATAGAAAATAAAATGCATACAGAGTCCTATAACAACAGAAAAAACAATTGCCCCCAGAGCTCGTGCAATTCCTAACTCAAGACCGAGAACCCGCGCAGTCAAAATGATTGCAAGAACATTGATTGCAGGACCGGAATAAAGAAATGCCGTTGCCGGACCTATTCCCGCGCCTCGTTTGTAAATACCTGCGAATAAAGGCAAAACCGTACAGGAGCAGACCGCAAGGATCGCTCCCGAAACCGAAGCAACGGAATATGATAAAACTTTATTTGTTTTTGCTCCGAAGTATTTTATGACCGACTGCTGGCTTACAAAATTGGCAATCGCACCGGCAATAAAAAACGCAGGAACAAGACAAAGAAGAACGTGTTCTCTTGCATATTCCTGAAGCATCATAAGAGCTTCAAGCAGAGAACTTCGAAACCTTATGGACCCAAAGGGCAGGAAATAGGCGCCGATAAAAACAAGAAGTATAATCGAAATTTTATATTTTTCTTTCATTTTGAAATCCTTATTGTTTGCAGGTACCTCTTATATCTTTTTTTTTACATTGCTGCAGTTTTCTCAAATCGTTTGCAGATATTTTTATATCATCCGTTAGACCTTTGACAATTCCCAACTTTAGAGCTTCTTTCCTGGCGGAATAAATCCTCCATTTCCCGTCACGAGTTGTTTTTACCAGACCAGCCTCGCTCAACTTTCTCATAATGTGGGATACTCTGGGTTGTTTCATTTTTAGTATATCGACAAGCTCGCAAACACAAAGATCACTACGGGCAAGGAGAAGAAAAATCCTCAACCTCGTCTCGTCCGAAAGAGCATCAAAAATTTTCAAAATTCTTTCCGTCATTTTATCCTCCCTAATTTAACATATCAAAATATCGTAATATGTTAATATGAAAATCGGTTTTGTCAAGTGACTTTTTTCTATTAATAAAAATTTAGTTTATTGACTTTTTGCTTTGATTTTTTTATAATTTTTTAGATAAACCGGGAGGTAAAATTATGAAGGAAGAAAAAAACAACGGAGTATTTCCGACTTTTGCATTAGTCGTTTTGCTGATCGGCGTCTTCTGGCTGCTGAACGATTTGAACATTTTAAAGGTAAATGTGCCGTGGGTTCCGATAGTTATTATCGTCGTAGCTATAGGCTGGATTGTAGACCATTTCGCCAAGAAGTAGCGTTTTTGTGCTGATTAGTCGGTCTGCTAGCTAATAAAAAATTTATATGAGATTGCCCCGATAAGCTCGGGGCAATCTTCAAGGAGGTATTCTTACTTTAAGAACTTTGAAACAAAAGGAGATGTATCTCCTCGACGTAAGAAGTGACCGGATGGGCCTTCTCCCAGAAACTCGGAAAACCATGATTCGTGCTCTATCTCTTCGTTAAGAATAGCAAGGACAAGGTCGTACGTCCTGTGGTCCTTGCCTGCCGTCATATGACAGATTTCCGTGTATCCCCTAACAGCACATCGCTCCGCCTCTACAAGTACCTTTAATATCCCCTTAGCATCCGGGTTTTTGGGCAGGGACGCAGGCGGACATGCAGACAGGTCGTGAAATTCCTTCATGCAGCCCGGTAACTCGCCTCCGAGTTCGTATATCCTGGGCATCAAAGCTTCAAAATGATTGCGGTCTTCAATCCTCGCAGTTTCTGCGATTTCCTTGATACCTTCACCCTCCAGACCAATCAGATTAGCACGAAGAATAGTGTAGTAGTAGTAAGTCGTTAATTCCGCAGAAGCATTCTTAACCAGTAATTTTAGAAGTTTGTCTAAATCTACTCCTGATTTTTTTACCATTTCAATTGCTACTTTTGCCATTTTATTTTCCTCCTTTTTTAACTTTTGTTGTTTAGATTTTTAAAAAATTACAATACAACCATATTAATTACCTACTTCCGATAAACTCTTCCTAATAATATCACCTCCTTTGCTGATAATTACTAAGTAGTAGTTATTACTATTAAACAGCATTTTTTTTACTGTTTGCTACTGCAATATTTACAAATTCCTTCAAGGACTACTCTCTTCTTTATAACTTTAAAGTCCTTTCTGATTTCTCGAGGTATTTCTATGTTATCATAGAGCTCGCTCTTAAAATCCGTTATCTTGCCGCATTTCATACACCGAAAATGATGATGAGGCTTGGTATCGGGGTCGAATCGTTTCGGCTCGCCGTGCCCCTCGATAGTATCGGCTATCCCTATCTCGGAAAAGGACAGAAGAGTTCGGTACACAGTATCGAAAGAAATATTAGGCAGACTATTTCTTACTCTCTTGTACAGCATGTCGGCAGATGGGTGGTCTTTAGCCTTCAGCAGTTCTTTGTATATTACGGTACGCTGAGGCGTTATTTTTAAGTTGTGTTCCTCGCACACATCTCTAAAATTTTTCATTGACGATTCCATATGATTTTCTGTCATGTTATTATTATATAGTAATAATTCTTATTTGTCAAGGGGGTATTTAGCCTTGGCGGCTGCGATGAGCTCTCTGTAGTAAAAATTTTCGGGTTTTTAGAATCACTTGACAGGATTTTTATTATCTGTATGTTTTAAATAAAAAGGAGAAAATAGATTTATGTTTTCCGAAATCAAGAAAATTGAGAACTTATTTGTTTTGTTTATAATCCCAATTTTTCTCTTGCTGTTTGCTCCTTTTAGGCTATTTGGCGAAGACGGCTATGAGTTGTGGTTAAGGTATAAAAATATCGATAACGCAGATAAATTAGAAGAATACAAAACAAATATACAGGCAGTCTATTTCCCGGGAGACTCTCCCACCCTGCAAGCCGCACGGGAAGAATTGACAAAGGGTCTTGAAGGATTACTTGGCATCCCTGTAATTTTTGCGAATGGGTCAATCGAAAACGGAACTCTCCTTGTGGGAACTCCGGCGTCTTCAAACATTATTTCTTCCTTAAAGCTCGGTAAAAAACTAAAAATTTTAGGACAGGAAGGTTTCATAATTCAAAACTCTGTTGCAAAAGGTAAAAAATGCATTGTGGTTTCTGCCAACACAGATGTTGGTATACTGTACGGAGTTTTTAATTTTCTTAAATTGCTTCAAACCAATAAAAGTCTCGAAAATCTTTCTATAAGCGATAAACCTAAAATCAAACACAGACTTTTAAACCACTGGGATAATCTGGATAGAACGGTTGAGAGAGGTTATGCGGGCTTTTCACTCTGGGACTGGCATAAGTTACCCGATTATCTAGACCCCAGATATAAAGATTACGCGAGAGCAAACGCTTCAATAGGGATAAATGGAACTGTTTTGACTAATGTCAATTCTAATTCTGCGGTTTTAACTCCGATGTACCTGGAAAAAGTAGCTGCCCTGGCAAATGTTTTCAGACCATATGGAATTAAGGTGTATCTCACTGCACGTTTCAGCGCTCCGATTGAAATCGGCGGCCTTAAAACAGCAGATCCGTTAGACCCGGAAGTAAAAAAATGGTGGAAAATCAAGGTCGACGAAATCTATAAATACATTCCTGATTTTGGAGGATTTTTAGTAAAAGCTAATTCGGAAGGGCAGCCCGGACCGCAAAATTACAATCGCACTCACGCAGAAGGCGCCAATCTACTCGCTGATGCTCTTGCTCCACACGGAGGTATCGTTATGTGGAGAGCTTTTGTATACAATTACGATGTAAATGTGGACAGAGCTGCGGAGGCATACAATGAATTTGTGCCGCTTGATGGAAAATTTAGAGCCAATGTGTTGATACAGGCGAAAAACGGACCTATTGATTTTCAACCTCGTGAGCCTTTCCACCCTTTGTTCGGAGCGATGAAAAAAACTCCCGTGATGATGGAATTTCAAATTACTCAGGAATATCTGGGCTGTGCCACCCATTTAGTATATCTGGCAACTTTATATAAAGAATGTCTGGAATCCGATACTTATGCTAAAGGCAAGGGTTCAACTGTAGCTAAGGTTCTTGACGGTTCGCTTTTCAACTATTCGAATAGCGGTTTCGCCGGGGTCTCGAATATCGGAACCGACAGAAACTGGACAGGGCATCATTTTGCTCAAGGAAACTGGTATTCGTTTGGACGGCTTAGCTGGGACCATGAACTTTCGGCAGAAGAAATAGCAAAAGACTGGATACGCATGACTTTTTCTAACGATTCTGAAGTCGTAAATACTTTAAAAGAAATTATGATGGCTTCACGGGATATAACCGTAAGCTACATGACTCCGCTCGGATTACATCATATAATGGCGGAACATCATCACTATGGTCCGGGACCCTGGGTTTCAGAGTCCGGTAGACCGGATTGGACTTCTGTATACTATCATCAAGCAGATTCTAATGGGATTGGGTTTGACCGTACGGAAAAAGGTTCAAATGCACTTGCCCAGTATTATCCTGAGGTAAGAGAAAAATTTTCAAGTCTTGAAACCTGTCCTGATGAATATCTTCTCTGGTTTCACCATTTGCCATGGGACTACAAAACGAAATCCGGAAGAACTTTATGGGAAGAGCTCTGCTATAAATATTACAGCGGTGCCGACTCGGTAAAATGGATGGTTGATAAATGGTCTTCTTTATCCGGAAAAATTGATGAGGAGAGGTTTGAGCAGGTATCGGCATTTTTGAAAATTCAGCAGAAAGAAGCCATCTGGTGGAGAAATGCATGTCTGTTGTATTTCCAGACATATTCAAAAAGACCCATCCCTTCAGAATATGAAAAGCCTTCGGGAACGCTTGAATATTATAAGAATCTCCGATTCCCTTATTCTCCGGGAATTAGACCATCATGGTAATAAAAATGAATAAGAAATTGATTCTAATTGTTACGTTGATTTCTTTATTTCCTTTTATCGTATCGGGAAAATCCGAGAGTAAATTACCTCATCTAAGGCAACAGGGGACTGCGTCCCAACTCATTGTAGATAATAAACCTTTTTTAATACTCGGAGGTGAGTTGGGTAATTCAAGTGCTTCCAGCCTATCATATATGAAAAATGTTTGGCCGATTCTCCTTAAATTAAATTTGAATACGGTTCTTATACCGGTTTATTGGGAACTTATCGAACCTGTTGAGGGAGAATTTGATTTCAGTATTGTAGATAATTTGATTTACCATACCAGAAAAAACAACTTAAGAATTATTTTTTTATGGTTCGGCAGCTGGAAAAACAGCATGTCATGCTATGTCCCGGAATGGATAAAAACTAATCGGGAACGATTTCCGAGAGCCAGAGACGATAAAGGCAATGCACTCGAAATACTAACAGCTTTTAACGATAATAATCTTAACGCAGATCTAAAAGCTCTTCAGCAATTGATGAAGCATATTGCAACTATTGATAAGAATCATAGTACAGTAATTATGGTACAAGTCGAAAACGAAATAGGAATGATTCCTGTTGCAAGAGATTACTGTAACCAAGCCAACATTGCTTTTCGAAAAGATGTTCCGATGAAATTAATCGATTACCTGAAAGAAAATAAAGATAATTTAATGCCGGAATTACATGATTTATGGGCAGCGAGCGATTACAAAAAAGAAGGTACCTGGGAGGAGATTTTCGGAAAAAGTAAATCAACTGATGAACTATTTATGGCCTGGCATTATGCTATATTTGTCGAAGAACTGGCAAAAGCCGGGAAAAAAGAACATGATATACCTATGTTTGTAAATGCCGCCCTCATAAGGAAGGGGTATGAGCCGGGGCAGTATCCAAGTGCCGGACCCTTGCCTCATTTGATGGATGTGTGGAGAGCCGGAGCCCCTTCCGTTGATTTTCTTTCACCTGATATTTATTTCCCTGATATAGAAGAATGGTGCCATAAATATGACCAAAAGGGAAATCCGTTTTTCATCCCCGAAGCTCGCCGTGAAGAAGAAACAGGAATGAAAGCTTTTTATGTCTTTGGCAATCATAATGCCATGGGATTTAGTCCCTTTTCTATAGAATCGACTGATAATCCGGAAGAAGACCCTATAGGAAAATCCTACAATATTATCAGTCAGTTAGAACATCTTATACTGGAAAATCAGGGAAGAGGAAAAATGGCAGGTATTTTATTGGACCATAACAAAAAACAAGAAGAAATAGTACTTGGCGGTTACAAATTTATTATTAAACATGATTTTACACTTGGGTGGTCACCAGAAGCAAAAAATGATACCTGGCCCTTATCAGGTGTACTCATTATTAATACGGCTCCGGGTGAGTTTTATGTGGCTGGCAGCGGAATTGTTATAAATTTCGAAACCATAAAAGATGATAATTCAAAAGCAGGTATTGCGAGGATCGATGAAGGAGAATTTAGAGATGGGCAATGGGTGCCGGGGCGCAGGATGAATGGAGACCAAAGTCATCAGGGAAGACATTTACGCATACCGGAAAAGGTGTATGGCATTCAGAAAGTGAAGTTATACACATATCAATAATACATATTAGCTTCATGTAAAAATTTAATCATACTCTCTCGAGCAATTAAGCGCTAACAAATTTGGAAACATGAATCATAAACCAATTTTAAACCATCTTGACTTTCTTCGTGTTACCGATATTATCAAAAGATGTTTTTGATTTTTCAATCTTTTTATCATATCCACATAACCCATAACCTCATTGTCCAGGCGATAGGTATTATTGGGCTTATCTTTGTTGTCGTTTCTTTCCAGAACAACAAACGCAATTTGATTCTTATCCTCCTCGGTACTTCGCAAATCTTTTATGCTATCCATTACGGTCTTTTAGGAGCATGGACGGCTTTTGCAATGAATATTGTTGGCATGACACGCTCCTTCCTTTTTACCCAGAAGGGCAAGAAAAAATGGATGGATAATAATATAATGATGTACGTATTTATAGGGCTATTCTGGATAGCCGGTATCCTGTCCTGGGTTGGCTGGGTCAGTATTTTACCTGTACTGGCTATGACTATCGAAACCATTGGCCTGTGGATGAAAAACCCAACTAAAATTCGTTTTAATATGTTGGGGCTCCGTCCTTTATGGCTTAGCTACAATATCATCTACCGCTCTTATGCCGGTATGACAGCGGACCTTTTCGTGCTTATTTCCCTTTTAGCCGGTATTATTCGTTTCGATATTATACCCGCCATTAGACGAAAACGTAATTCGAATACATAAGACCAAAATACCTTGAAACAAATCCTACCTGACGGCTAATTCGTAGGGCAAGAACTTAGCTCCATTGACATTTTTCGCGTTATAAATATTTTCCGGAAGCGGAGAATTTTTTAAAAAAGCTTTACACGGGAAGATTGACAAGTAATATTAGGACAAACTCAACAAAATAGGAGGGTAATATGTTAAAAGAATTTAAAGAGTTTGCTATGCGCGGAAACGTAGTGGACATGGCTGTAGGTATAATTATAGGCGCAGCCTTTGGGTCAATAATTAAATCTCTTGTGTCTGACATAATAATGCCGCCGATAGGATTATTGCTGGGGAAAGTCGATTTTTCGAACCTCTTTATTGTGCTTAAGGGGAGAGGCGCTTCATATGCTACACTAGCCGAAGCACAGACCGCAGGAGCAGTTACATTGAATTATGGTATGTTCACCAACACCATAATCAGTTTTATTATTGTTGCTTTTGTGGTTTTTCTCGTGATAAAGAACGTCAATCGTTTGAAAAAGGAAGCGCCTGCCCAGCCAACGACCAAAGAATGCCCTTATTGCCTTTCGGCAATACCGATAAAGGCTAAACTTTGTGCGTTTTGCACTTCGTCTTTGGAGCCAAAAAAACCCTGATGTTCATTTAAAAATTACTTCTGTTTAATCCTATAATCGGAGGAAAACGATGAATATGCAAAAATTTTTAATAGCAATAGCAGTTATTGCATTTGGAAGTATCCTGGTTCTTTGCAGTTGTGGTACAAAAAACGACAACTCTGCAGAGAAAAGTCCGTTTCCAATAAATAAAAGAGACACTGTTATGATTAACCTGCAAGAGGTCACCGATACAAAAGTGATTTTGTACATCTGCGAGCCAGTAAAAGTAGTGGTAAGTTACAACTCCGTAATGAATAAACTGGAGGAATTTATCAAAGGGCTTGATTTGGCAGATGACAAAACCTTGCAAACCGAACTGCTATCACTGGCAGGCGGTAACGACACCATCAATGTAAACAATATTATCCAAGACAATAAATTACGCGAACGTTTATCTTTCCGTCTTGCCGAATTGCTTGAAAAAGGGGAAGCTACGATTTTAGACACAAGGACTAACGAAAAGATCAATACTATAATGATTGAGCATTATGAAATCGCTTTACACAAATTGGCAGGACGCGGAGGTCGAAGGTTCTTGTTGCCGGACGGATTTTTGTTTCTCGAGGTACTTGATTGGATGTCTTAAAATGAAAATCTCGGTGATTCTCGCTCATCCGAATAATGAAAGCTTCAATCACGCTATTGCCAAAGCGGTTGTAGATACACTTAATAAAAAGAAACATAAAGTTTATTCCCATGACCTTTATGAGGAAGGTTTTGATCCGATACTTCCCCTCGATGAGATCGAAGAAGACGCCGTATTATCTGATTCGATTATGAGTTATTGCGAAGAGATATCCATATCGGATGGTATTGTCATTATTCATCCGAATTGGTGGGGGCAACCTCCGGCAATTTTAAAAGGCTGGATAGACAGGGTAATGCGGCCGGGTATAGCTTATAAATTTTTAGAAGGCGACAAAGGAGAAGGCATTCCTGTCGGATTGCTAAAAGCTAAAGTTGCTCTTGTATTTAACACATCAAATACTGCTTCGGAGAGAGAACAAAAAGTATTTGGCGCCCCTCTCGAAGCACTCTGGAAAAAATGTGTTTTTGATTTGTGCGGTGTAAAAAAATTCTATCGAAAGACGTTTAGCGTTATAGTTACAAGCACATCCAAGCAACGCAAAAAATGGCTGGAAGAAGTAAAATCGGTTATGAAGGATTATTTCTAATGGATAATTTCACACTTAACTATGGAGAAAAGAAACAATAGATTTGTTTAATTGTAGATTGGCGTATCAGAAAAACCAAAACCAATATAAAAGCTAATAAATATAGGAACTCAACCTATGCTAAAAAAAGATAGCATTAAGAAAGATATTCTTAATCGTTATGAATCTACGGATACCGGAGAGGTAATTATAGATGTTTCTGCATCGCGAGTACAGGACCTCTACGACAACTTTGATAAAACCGCTCCCTACATGAGAAAAGACCTTGATGAACAGCTGGTTCATTACCTGCTGGACTGTGCCAGGGAAATCGGCAAGACAAAATTCGTTATCCACTTCAACCTGGACGAACCGACAGACGAAGAATCCAATATCAGGGTAAGAGAAAGCGTCAGAGACTATTTCTCCTATCTGAAAGAACTTGAAACCAGGAAAATACGGGATATGCTGCGTAAATCTTTTTTCTTTCTGGGAATCGGACTCGGCATTCTTGCATTATCTTTATGGGTAGGTAAAATTACTGTCTCCAGAAGTAACGTTTTCATTCAAGTTATAGGCGAAGGGTTAACCGTTGCCGCATGGGTGTCCCTCTGGGAATCACTGACTACATTTTTACTTCAATGGACTCCAAACCGGAATGAAATCAGACTCTGCGACCGGCTTTCCAAATCACAGGTTTACTTTGTCACTCCCTCTAAAAAATAAAAATTCGTAAATCTGATATCGGTCACAGGAATTCCAGACAAAAGATTGGGGACAACATTACAAACAATATTATAATTATATTGTTGAATGTTGTCCCCTTAAATGTCAATATTTCTATATTTATTCGATAATCTCTACTTTACCACTCGGATCTACCGCCGCCGCGAGATGGGCCACCTCTTCCCCTGCCTTTTTTAAAGTCATCTGTCCGGGGACGAGCTTCGTTCACAGCAAGTGTTTTCCCTTTCAACTCTTTACCGTTTAAACCAGCCATTGCGGCTTTGGCCTCGGCTTCTTCCGGCATCTCTACAAACGCGAAACCCCTGGACTCGCCTGTGTACCTATCCTTGATTATCTTAACAGATGATGTCTTTCCGAAAGCTTCAAAAGCTTCCTTAAGTTCTTCCTCA
>Ga0315551_10000378_pt1 | contig 36000 bp, 35 predicted proteins | sample SalMarSW160290MG_FD_203678 | JGI IMG/M metagenome (GOLD analysis project Ga0315551, IMG submission 203678) | Salt marsh sediment microbial communities from the Plum Island Ecosystem LTER, Massachusetts, United States - Salt Marsh Sediment SW1602-90 ...
GAGATTATTCGGCATCAAGCCCTACCGCAGAAGAGTCAGGAAACCAAGAAAGAAAAGGGATGAAAACAACGAGCCCATGCCTTATCCGAATCTGCTGCTTAAACCGGATTCATTTCCTGATCAGCTCCACGTTGTTTGGGCCAGCGATTTCACCTATGTTCCTTACAGGCAAAGATTCATTTATTTGGCCACAGTCATAGATTTGTTCTCCAGAACCGTTGTTGGTTTTAATGTTTTAACCTCTCATAGCGTGGATTTAGTCAAAGAGGCTTTAATCTACGCCCTAATCAATCATCCTAAGCCGAATATCTTGCATTCGGACCAAGGCAAAGAGTATACTGCCAAGGAATACATTAATTTGATTAAATCTGTTAATGTCCAAATATCCATGTCCAGAAAGAAATCTCCCTGGGAGAACGGCTATCAGGAATCATTCTATTCCCAGTTCAAGCTTGATTTGGGAGATCCGAACAGATTTGATAGTTTGGGAGAACTGGCCTACAATATCTACCAGCAGATTCATATTTACAACCAATTGAGAATTCATACAGAATTAAAAATGCCTTCGGCTGAATACGCCAAGAGGCATCAATTAAATCAATTTAGAGGTCAGAATACTTGAAGACAAGGTGTCTTAAAAAATGGGTACCTTGCACTAGCATCCAATTTTACGCCCTTTATTTCCTTCTCCAAATTTTCTAGGGTATCCTCGATTTGCCAACTATCTTCACTAATATCTTCTCCTAACAACTCAATTAACCCGTAAATTGCGCCCATTTGCCCCTCCTTAGAATATTTATAAACCCCTAACTCCTTAACTCGTCGCTTTAGATCTTTGATATATTCATCTAGAGAAGCGTTTATTGTTTCTACTGAAGATATTTTTTTCTCAAGAGCTATCTTGGTATTGTTTATTTCCGTACTTAAGGATTTTTCTAATGTACGTAGTTGATCTCCTACATCGGACAGAAGCACTTTTTTAAGATTGCTATCTTTTTTTCCTGCGACGACATCAATCTTTTCTGAAAATTCTTTCTCAAAAGTTACTATTCTGGTTTGTATATCTGAAATAAGTTTTTCATTTTTCTGTCCGATCAAGAAAGAAATGTTTTTAGTGTGCTTTTCTTCAAAGTTTTTAAGATCGCCTTTGAGTTCGTTTTTTGATGAAGAGAGATTTTCTTCTACCTCTTCCTTTAAATCAGTTAGTACCTTCTCTTGTCGATCGAGCGTTTCTTTCAGCGGTCTGATATTGAAAAGGTAAAAGGCGCCGCCTAACAAAGCCAGGATTACTACCGATACGCTTAGGTACCCAAGATTAAGGGTTGCCACCCTCTCAACTAAATCTACGATTTCTGCTATGACAATTGAACTTGTTGACATAATCTCTATATTATTTCAACGCACCCTTGGTCTTTTGAGCCGGTGTCCTAAATGGCCCGCCAGAGGCGGGCGCTGATTTTTTTGCCAAAAATAAATTTTTGACAAAAATCGTGCTGGGCATCGTGGACAATGTTAGAACCAAGATTCAGAGATTAGAACAGTATGTTTCTATTCCAGATTTAAATCCAAAAATCTAAAACTTATAATTAAAAGTTAATTTAGTATTATTAATATAATCTTCCTTATGAATCAATTTTTCCCATTTTTCCAAAATATCCTCATTAAAAATATTGCCAACTATATTTTCCCTACAAACATTCATATCATCTATAGGCACTATAACCGTACCATCAGGATTAATAAAAAAATATGCAGCGTTTCTATCTTTTCTTCCTGAAATTATAAGTTTGGGAAAATTAGAAAAACCATTTTTAATTTCTTTAGTTACTTCGTTAAATTCCTTTTGAGTAATTTCCAAAGATAGTCTATTTTCTAACGCATTAACAGATTGAGGTGTAAATTGATAAATTTTCCAAATATCCACTGAATAATTTTTTAATAATTCTTCTATCTTGTTTAACTTCCTAAAATTATCTTTTGTAACTACAGTGCCTATACGAATAACTGGCCTTTTCTGTTTATTTTTGTAATAACTAAGAATTTCTAAAACATTATTAAAATTATCCTTATTTCTGTAACTCCTATTTGGAAAATCTATTGGCAAACCAATAACATCTACATATTTTGAAATTAAATCTCTGCATTTGGAAAACAAATCGCCATTTGTGTCTAAAAAAACCTTAAAATTATACTTTTTTAATTCTTTCAAAATTTCGCCAAAATCACTTCTTATTAATGGCTCTCCGCCCGTTAAAAGAATCGCTTTAACTCCCCCTTTGTGCAATAAACCAAACATTTCCTTTTCTTTCTTAAAACCCATCTCTCTAACATTTTTTGGTCCAAAACAATACTTACAATTACTATTACATCTTGAGGTAATTCTATAGGTGATTACTTGAGGGAATTTCTTCATAACCCTATTCTACCACCGAAAAGTTCTAACGTCCACCCTCCCTATTAAAAATAACCGCATCAAATAGCAGTTATTTAGTATGCTGGCCATCGTGGATTATGTTAGAACCAAGATTCAGGAATTAGAACAATATATTCATATTCCAGACTTAAGAGAATGCGCTATAAGTTCTCCGTAAGAAAATTTTTGAGGCCATCTAAGTCTTTTTTATCTGGATCGTAATAATAAGTTTTTATACCCACAGACTGAGCACTTCTTACTGCTTCTTGATCATGCTCAAAATAAATAACATTATCTTTGCTTAGATTAAAGTGCTTGAGCATTATCTCATAGTACTTTGGATCAGTCTTTTCGGGATTATGTTTTAAGGTAAAAACCTCGTATGGCATATTATCTAAACCATATTTTCCAAATTGTTCATCATTTGCTCCTGTTAGAATGATTTTTTTGTTTGGAAAAGTCTCAAGTAAATCGTGCATTCCCTTGAATATTTTAGAAGCGCCCTCGCTCTCTATTATAAACGCATGGACTGCATCAACAAGAATTGTTTTTATATTATTTTCTCTTTTCATATTATTTTCTCCTAAGAGTATAAACTATATTAATAATCTGATTTTCGTCCTTCCAAAAACAATCTATCTTTTAGTCAATGGCTGGGTTTCGGGGATTCGAACTTTCGTTCAATCCAGTAAAGCCTTTCAAGGGTTCTGAACTAGGTGCCCACGGTGGGTAGCACAGAGATCCAGAACTAAATTTATTATTAATTTAAAGAGATTCTATAAACTCATCAATTGTCTTATATCTTTCTTTAAATATTAAATAGAGGCTTTCTGGCTTTTCCGGTTCTCCGATAAGGATTAGGTTCTTCCCAAAACCATAGGCAATACCTGCTTCAATATGAGCAGAAGTTCCAGCCGGAAGTAAAAGTATTACATTCTTGGCGTTTTTTAATCCAATTAAATCTTTTTCAAATATTTCTTTAAAATATTCGTCGTTAAAAAAGTCCTTAGTATTTTCAAAAACAGCCATCTGCTCTTCTGGTTTGGCATCAGGATTATCCTTGTCAGCTGGTATATTGCAAAAGTTATAACAGGTCTTCCCTTTTTCTAATATTTTATTAAACAAATATTCACACTGATTCTTATTTCTAAATTTAGAAATTATAGTATAATCTGTCATTGTTTTTATCTGATTATCTCTAAATGATCTTACTCAAATCCCCGTCCAGAACTACATCGACCATAGCTTTAATCTCGTCAACATAAGATATTTTTTCTGGCATAGGGTTTAATAAAAAGACTTTTTTATCATTTACATGAGCAAAGCCAATCTCCATTAAGGTATTACCACCAACATAATTCTTTATTCCTTTTTTATCAAAGTTACAGACCAAAACAGCATCACCGCTCTTAATACAATTATGCCACCATTTAATATAGTTATACTTTCTTTTGATCTCACTGCTCTCCATGCCCTTATAAGCATCAATTAATTGCGATGCCTTTCCTTCGGCAATACCAAACATCTCTTTATGCATCATCGGTTGATGACCTAACTTTTCAAGTTGATGATAAATATTAACTAACTCTTTAGCAAATTTTATACTTCCACAAATCGTAATTCTCATGATTGTTTATATTACTTCTAACTCTTTTAACCACTCGTACCAAACCGGCTCAATTCCTGGTGATTTCTCCCATTCCTTCTCTTTAATCTCGCCACGGATATATTTTTCAGTTCTTTCAGCCAATTCCTTTAACTTTTCTTTGTCATAAAAACCAGCTTGCTTTGTTTCTTCCCGGCTTCTTTTTATCTCGCCTTCTGTTTCAACTTCGTAAATCTTCCAATAATGCCAAGTTCCATCTTCACGGCGACAAGGGTTATCTTTTCTACCTTCAATCAATAAACGAATATCCTTTGTTTTTAATCCTACTTCTTCTTCCAATTCGCGTCTAGCCGCTTCTTCAAACGAATCACCTCCATCAACATGGCCTGCCGGCGGAGCAAAACCGAAAGGCGGCTTCTTTCTTTCAATAAGCAACAATTTGTCCTCTTTCCAGACCAACATTCCTACGCTTTTATGATCGCATATCTTAGTCATAAGCTATTTTAATTTTTTAACTAATTCTCTTGGTGTTTTAATAATTTCTCTGATTAAAACCTGACGGCATAATTCGTCTTTATCTTTTGATAAAGCGTAAATCGGTTTTCCTAAAGCAACAGCACAACCCATCTCCAGAGTTGTACTGATTCCCGAATATCCTCCTTTGTTAAAAACGAAAACCACGTCTGCCATTCGGATTTTATAGAAATGGTCAAAAGTCAAACCAGCACTGACGAGTTCTTTATAGCTTTCGGACATACTATTCCATTCGTCTTTTCCTCTGTGTAAATATGGCTCATAAACAACTACCCCCAATTCCTTGAGCTTTTGGGCGAATTTTCTCATTTCTGGTTTGAAGCGGCTGCTGCCGCAAATGACTACTGATTTCATGCTACTTGTTCCGAATCCCGGACAGGTTCGGGGTTTTTGCTAAATTTGGCGACCTCTGATTTTTGGCTTTTTTAAGCGAAGAAACGGGTCTGCACGATAAAAAATATGCTTGGCTGGGGAAGAAGGGATTCGAACCTCTGCTCCAATCCAGTAAAGCGTTTCTAGGCTTTCTGGCTTAAAAATTAGGGAGTGCCCATGGTGGGTAACACATAGGTCCAGAAACACATTTTTCCTTTATCTTATCATTATAATTGACTTTTATGGTTATATCAAGCACTATAATACTAAGGAGGGCCAAAAGCCCTTTTAAAAATGAATATTGAAATTTAGATGAAAAACAGAGTTTCAGAAATTCTTGAATATATATAATACAAAGGAGGCAAATCAAATGAGCAAGTATGCAAAGTTAGGAATTGACGCAAGTAAGAAAAAAGTTAGAAAAGCATTTAAGGGATATATCCATAATGACTTTCCCGGCGCGTTTGTGAATATTGTTCGGGATTCTCAAAATCCTGGTCGGGTATTTACGCAACACATGGACGGTGACGGAAGCAAATTCCTTCAGCGAATCCTTATTTTCCTTGAGACCGGCGACGTAAACGTAATCTGCGGCGTAGTAGATGACGGTCTACAAATGAATCTGGGAGATATCGCTGCTAGCGGTTTTGTTTTTGGGAAAATCGTAGTTACGGATGTTATTAACATCAACAAAGCGAATGTCCCCAAAGATGAAATCATGGAACAAATTGGCCGACGGTTTGCCGAGCTAATGGAAGAATACCGAGCTCAAGGATTCAACATCTATTTTCTGGGCGGCGAAACCGCCGACTTACCAGATCAAGTGAATAATGCTGTTTTTGACGTTACGGTTTATGCTGAGGCAAAAGAATCAGAGATTATCGCCGGCAACACTCAACCCGATAATAAAATCTGGGGGTTCGCCAGTGACGGCCAAGCATCCTGGGAAAATGAACACAACTACGGCATTATGGCAAACGGCCTGACATTGGGCAGAATTGGCTTAATATGGAAAGGGTATACCGAAAAATACCCTTATTTAGGCAGACACGAAGGACGCTATAAAATAGGCGAATACAACGGCAACTTCAAGGAAATACCGATCAGCCATGCTTTAATATCACCTACTCGCCAATGGGCCATTTTAATCCGGCTGATTCTGGAAAAACTCAAGGAAAAAAATGCGTATTCTATGTTGCATGGAATCACTATTAACACTGGTGGCGGAGCGACTAAAATTATTCACCTCGGCAAAAACATACTTTACAAAAAGAAAATGCCCTTACCTTCCCCGATCTTTCATATAATCCAGCAGGAAACCGGAGAATCATGGCACGATATGTTCCAGACATTCAACTGCGGAGTCGGCATCGATATCGTGGGAGAAGACAATCCTGTATTCAAGTCGGTCCTTCGAGAGGTATCCGAAACGACTAACGTAAACCTATTCGACCTCGGAAAATGCGAGTCTTATGCCGGAGAAGAAAACAAAGTAGTACTGGAAACTACCTTCGGCACATTTGATGACTATCGATAAAAACAGTTCTCTAAACTCAAACAAAAACAAAAAAGGAAGAGTCGCAATCGCTCTTCCTTTTTAATTTCATTGATTTTTTAGACAATACGACCGCTTTTTTCGAATCCTTAGTGGGTGTAAAATTTGACACCTCGTTTTTTGGCTTATTTAAGCCACTTCGGTCGCTGCTGACGTTGGCTGGGGAGGTAGGATTCGAACCTACGATCATGGATCCAGAATCCATTGCCTTACCGCTTGGCTACTCCCCATCAGACCTCCAGATATCTTCGGATGGCTACCCAACTGCTGATGGTCCCCAAGGCAATACCGATAGCGATTTGGAGAAAGAAAAGAGTCAGAAAGTTTGTCTGGAAAAAGTAGTAAAGGTCAGTGCCCGGCAGATAGGCGGTAATCTTAGGCGCCAGATACCATAACAGAGGATGTAAAATAAGTAAAGAAATTACGGCGGCAATAATACCGTAAATAATCCCTTCAATAATAAAAGGGCTACGGACAAACCAATTACTTGCCCCAACTAATTTCATTATTTTGATTTCTTTGCGAGCGCTGTAGATAGTCAGGCGAATGGTGTTAAAAGTAACCACCACGGCTAAGATAGCTAAAATAATTAAGATGATTAAGCCGGTTTGACGAATTGTCTTAGTAATAGAAGATAATCTGGTGATGACTGCTTTATTTTCCAGATAGTTAATCTTGTCAATAATTTCCTGATATTTACCTTGATTAAAAAATTTAACGATTGTTTCGTATTGAGAAGCAGTCTGGGCTTTAACGTTTAAGGCGGCTTCCAGAGGATTGCTATCCAGTTCCTTTAAACTCTGCATTAAAACCTGGTTATCCTGATGTTTATCTTCAAACCTTTTTAAGGCCTCTTTGGCGGAAATATATTCAACGCTGCGGACTTCGTCCAGTTTAACTAATTCTTTTCTCGTCTCTAAAATATCTTCTTCGGGAGTATCTAAATGAAAATAAACGCTGATGTCAATTTTATCTTCCAGATTGGTAATTAAAGAATTAATTAAAACATTAACTAACAACAAACTAGTAATGGCAAAAATAGCTAAACTGACCATGGAAATAGCCGCCACAGAAAGCCATTTATTCCGCCAAAAACTTAAACAACCTGACTTGATAACTCGCATTAAATTAGTAAGCATATAATTTAAATCCCTCTTAAACCAAGAATATTCCCTGAGTACGTTTGGATTTTAAAGGATGTATCTGCCTCCTTCTTCATCTCTAATTACTCTGCCTTTTTCTAAAATAATCACCCTTCTTTCCAAGCCATTAATAATTTCTCGGTCATGAGTGGCTAAGATTACTGTAGTCCCTAATTCATTAATCTTAATCAAAAGACGAATAATTTCCCAGGTGTGAAGACCATCTAAATTACCAGTTGGTTCGTCAGCAATGAGAATCTTTGGTCGGTGAGCTAAGGCCCGAGCAATGGCTACTCGCTGCTTTTCACCGCCAGAAAGCTGATCGGGAAAATGGTCAGCTCGTTCCGATAAATTGACTAATTTCAAAAGTTGAGGAACATCTCGCTCAATATCTTGATTGGTCCGAGCGCCGACTTCCATGGCAAAAGCAATGTTCTCGTAAGCTGTTTTATAAGGCAAGAGCTGAAAGTCCTGAAAAACCATGCCGATTTGCCGACGCCAAAAAGGCAAATCTCTGTCTTGAATTTGAGAAATATCATGATTGTGCCAAAAAACCTGACCTTGAGTTGGCAGTTCTTCCCGAATTAATAATCTAATTAAAGTAGATTTACCGGCCCCGGAACGACCAGCCACCGAAACAAACTCTTTCTCATTGATAATTAAATTGATGTCTTCTAAGGCCCGGCAATCTGACGAATATATTTTTGAAATTTGTTTGAATTTTATCATAAGGACTTTACTTCTGCCTCAATAAATTTATCCAGTTTGCCATCTAAAACCGCTTGAGGATTGCCTGATTTTATGCCAGTTCGATGGTCTTTAACCATTTTATAGGGATGAAGAACATAAGAACGAATCTGACTACCCCATTCAATGGCCGTTGATTGGTCCTTTAATTTACTTTCCTCTTTCTCTTTGTTTTTTAACAAATATTGATGGAGTTTACTATAGAGCAACTTCATCGCTTGCTTCTTATTAGCTCCTTGGAGACGTTCATTTTGACAGGCCGCGACTAAACCAGTTGGTAAATGAGTAATTCTGACAGCTGACTCGGTTTTGTTGACATACTGACCGCCCGGTCCGCTGGCTCGGTAAGTATCGATTCTTAAATCTTCCGGCTTAATGACAATTTCCTTGACTTCTTCAAATTCCGGTAAAACCTCAACTAAGGCAAAAGAAGTATGGCGAAGATGGTCGGCGTCAAAAGGAGAAAGTCGGACTAACCGATGAACGCCTGATTCGCCTTTTAAATAACCATAGGCATAAGGCGACTCAACAATTAAAATAACATTTTTTAAGCCGGCTTCTTTACCTTCCTTGATTTGAAGAACCTGGGCAGTCCAGGACTGGCTTTGACAATACTTCAAATACATTCGCAACAGCATCTCCACCCAATCCTGGGCATCTGCTCCTCCCGCTCCGGCGTAAATTGATAAAATGGCCTGGCGCTTATCATACTGACCCTTTAATTTTTCAGTCAAATCCTTCATTGGCCCAGTTTACCATATTTTCTGGTTAGAGTAAATGAACACTATTTTTCTTTAATTTGATTAATATCATTAACGGTTATCCAAGCAGACATAGCGCCAAAACCACTTTTATCTATGTTAAATGGCTTGATTTTTTGCGGATTTCTAAGAAAAACCAATAAACAGTAATTTTTATCTTTGAACATTTGGTAATATTTATCAATTTCATCTATATCAAGACCGTCTCTTGCCCCATATTTCTGAAGAATTTGTTTAGCTTTTGGTGATGTTAAATCCGGATATTGAATAATCTTAGAAACTTTTGTTTTTATAGTCACCGGCTCCCCAGAATTTTTAAAATAAATAATATCTCCTTTTTTAATTTTATCCCAAGGAGAATATTTATTTTTATACCAACGAGATTCAATCGTTTTTTCTCCGGTTAAAATCTTGGGTAATAATCCCCAGGATTTTCTCATGATAGCCAAATGATACATAATCAGAGCCGAGGGTGGGATTTGAACCCACGACCTACACGTTACGAATGTGTTGCTCTGCCACTGAGCTACCTCGGCTGGAGCGGGTGAAGAGAATCGAACTCTCGTCATCTGCTTGGGAAGCAGACGCTCTGCCATTAAGCTACACCCGCCTAAGGGGTAAAAAAATACTCCCACCATTTCCAAAAATTGGTTGTCTCATTACTGACCTCGTCTTCAGTTTCCGCTACTATTCTTTTATCAACTTCGGCCCCGGCCGTTTGAGAAATAACCACTATTTTTTCACCTGGCTTTTTTAAATTAAGTTTCAGACGAGCCTCTTTCTCTAAATAAGAACCTTCTTGAAAATATTCCATTAAATCAGCCATTTGCTGATTTTTTCCTTCCAATTGTTCAATTTCTGATTTCAACCCATTGATTTCTTTAGTCAATTGATATTTACGATAACTTTCCTGACCAAGACTAATAATTAAACCGATTAAAGCTAAAATGATAAAAAACAGAAAAACTTTAGAACTGAGAAGTTTTTTGATAAAATTTTTGACTGGTTGGGTCATTTATGTTATTATCTTATGGCGATTCATCTTAAGGGAATATCGATGAAAAAAGTAACTCAACAAAAACTTTTCCGTTTAACTTGGATTATTTTAGCTGGATTAGTAGTTCTAAGTATGATTGCTTTTTTGCTGATTCCTTTGTTATAGTAATATAATAACAGAAATAGTCAAAAAGGCAATTGTCAGTTCTTTGGTTATTAACTTAACAAATAAAAGGAGGGGCAAAAGGATGGATTATGATGGGTTTGTTGAGAAATGTCGTTTCTGTGGCGGGAATGTTGTGACAGTCAGAAAACCAGAAACCAATTGCTATTTTTTTAAATTCGAAGGGACTCCAGAAGTAAAAAAATGTAGCCGCTGCCAAAGGACTCTTAGAAAGGAAGATATAGTGCTTTCACGGCCCAGTGAAACATTAGGCTGGGCTCCAACCTAATCCGCATCCATCAATTGTTACAAAAAGACCCTGGCAATGACCAAGGTCTTTTTTCGTATCTAAGGTCAGACCCTTAGGCTATTTCTTCAAGACCTTCAAAAAAACATCTTGGGGAATGCTCACTCGGCCGAATTCCTTCATCTTTTTCTTGCCTTTTTTTTGTTTTTCTAAAAGTTTTCTTTTTCTGGTATAATCGCCACCGTAAAGACCAGCGATAACATTTTTTTTCAAAGCGCTAATTGTCTGACGGGCAATAATCCGATTATTAACTACTACTTGAAGAGGAACAGTAAATTGCTGGCGAGGAATAAATTTTTTCAATTGTTCAACCAAAGCCCGGCCTTGGCTATAGGCCTTTTTTTGATGAACGATTCTGGAAAAGGCCTCTACCTTCTCTCCAGCTATCAGAACATCTAACTTAACCAAATCAGCTGGTTGATAGCCGACCAGTTGATAACTCATTGAGGCATAGCCAGCGCTAGTGTTTTTTAACTGGTCATAAAAATCAACAATAATTTCATTCAAAGGAGCCTGGTATTTAATTAAAACTCGTTCGGGAGTTAGATATTGAGTGTCTTGGTATTGGCCTCTTGTCTGGGCCAATAATTTCATCACCTGACCTAAGTATTGGTTAGGGGTAATTATTTCCAAACTTAGCCAAGGTTCTTCAATCTCTTTGATTTTATTTATCTCCGGAAAATCAGCTGGTGACGAAATGAAGTGTCTTTCTTCTGGCGATTTAGTTATCACTTGATAATTAACTGACGGCGAAGTAACCACCAAATTTAATCCATATTCCCTTTTCAATCTTTCTAAAACTATTTCCAGATGAAGCATGCCTAAGAAACCGCCGCGGAATCCCCGGCCTAATCCTTGAACAGATTCCGGTTGATACTGTAAAGAAGCATCATTTAATTTTAATTTTGCTAAACCATCTTTCAACAAATCGTAATCATCGGTTTCGGCTGGATAAAAACTGGCAAAAACCATTGATTCTGGTTCTTGATAACCAGGCAACGCTTTAAGGGACTGTCCCTCAGCTCTTAAGGACTGTATCCGAGGGACAGTCCCTATAGTGTCACCTACCCGGCATTGACTAACGTCTTTTAAACCAGTAGCCAGATAGCCAATTTCACCTGCTCCAAGTGAATCTACCTTGGTCAATTGAGGTTTAAAGATACCTACCTCCATGACTTCAGTCAAGGTATTTGAAGCAAGCATCATTATTTTATCGCCTCTTTTAATCTGACCATCAACAATCCTGACATAAGCAATCGCCCCTTTATAGGAATCGTAATGAGAATCAAAAATCAAAGCCCTTAAGGCGCTTTTTGGACTACCGGTTGGTGAAGGAATTATTTTAATAATCGCCTCAAAAACTTTTTCTATATTAGTCCCTTGTTTGGCCGATATTTTGAGAACAGGCCCAAGGACAGTCCTGACAGGACTGTCCTTGAATAATTGAACAATTTCTTTTTCTGTTTCTTCTGCTCGGGCATTAGGCAAATCAATCTTATTAACCACCGGAATAATGGCTAAACTCTGCTTTTGAGCTAAATACAAATTAGCCAGAGTTTGGGCTTGAATACCCTGACTGGCATCAACCAACAAAATCGCTCCTTCCACCGCCGCTAAACTCCGCGAAACTTCATAAGAGAAATCAACGTGACCGGGCGTATCTATTAGATTAAGAATATATTTATCATACTCCATCCTGACTGGCTGCAGCTTAATGGTAATTCCCTTCTCTCTTTCCAAATCCATCATATCTAAAAACTGCTTCCTCATTTTTCTCTTTTCTATGGTTCCGGTCGATTCCAAAAGCCGGTCAGCCAAAGTTGACTTACCGGCGTCTATATGACTAATAATACAGAAATTACGGATATTTTGGCTTGCTATTGACATTGTTCTGGTTATGAAATATATTATCGGCAACTAAACATTGTAGGTTCTTTTCATCTTTTAATCAACCAAAAACATAGGAGGTTTAAAATGGCTATTGAATTACTAAGAGTAACCAAGGATTTAAGGAGTGTTTTGGGATTGAGTGGGTATCAACTGGAAGATTACCGAAAGTGCCTCGAAGTCATTAAATGGCTCGATGAGAAAGAGGGAAAAAAGACAGTGCCCGAGAAAATTAAAGATGGTGGCATCAAAGAATTGAAATCCACCTTTGTAAAAATTGTTTCGGAGTATCTTGGAAAAATCGGGTTAGAGATTTTAGGAACAAGGGCTTATTTTCGACCAGACCACATCATGGATGTCCACTGTCAAGGCATCAAGATCATCATGGATAGGGAAAATTATCTGGATGGCTTTGAACCAGAATTGAAGTTCTTCATTAATCCAGAGATTCCTTTGGAGATTGAGGTGGCCTGTCAACTTAGACAAAATGGTATGACTCTTCTCTCTTACCTGATAAAACCAACTTTGCTTCATTATCTACCCACCCAAAACAATGGACTCGACTTGCCACTGGTTAAGATGGTCAAAGAAGAAGATCTAATAACCATCGCCAGCATTGAACAAATCTCAAGCTTCTTGAGAGACATGAAAATAGTTGCTCAATTCATCGGTACAGAAAAATTAGCCCAACTGGAAAAAGCTACAGAAGCCTTTGTTTTGGCACCACCAGAACTTAAGGAAGCGGCCAAGGGGATCTATGCCCTTACCTTTCTTAAAATACTGGGTAAAGAAATTTAGTCAATTCTTATCCCGGCTTGCCAAAAGCAGCTATAATCGTAAGAAGTTATAGCTGCTTTTTTTATCTATTGTTGTTTTCGCCTATCTCTTTCCCAGCCAAGCGGCCGAATAAAGAAGCTAAAAATATTTTCAACTCATCCAAACGGAAAAGCCAGGTGAAGAAGAAATAAATTAAAAGGCCAGCTATTCCGGCCAAGCCGCCTTGTATTAAAAGGCCTAAGCCAGTGGCTGTATTAACTAAAGAAGCTAAAAATTGTAAAGCCAGATAGGCGGTTAAAGCTGCTAAAAAAGAAGCGATAATCATTTTTATTCCGGAGACAAAGATATTCTTTTCATCTAATCCTTTGACTCCGCCCTGACGTAACGTTGGAGCTCCGCTTAAGGAATAATCTGTTATTTTCTTTCGTAAGGCAACAAAAAGCAAGAAAAGATAAAAAATACTGCCCAAAGAAAAACCTAAAGCTAAACCAGGTACGCCCAAAGAACGGCTCAAGAACCAGGCCGCGGGCAAACGGACTACGGTAGCCAATAAGCCGATTAAAAAAGGTGTTCGGGCATCTTCCCAGGCAAAAAAGCCGCGCAAAAAAAGTAAGATTAAGGCCTCAGCAAAAAGAGATATTGAGAAATAAGCTAAGGTTTGAAAAGTCAAAATAGTATCTTGCCAGTTAAAACAACCTGCGCCTAAAATAACCCGGACAATTTGAGCTCGCAAGATGATAAACAAGGTGGCCGAGGGCAAAGTAAAGAAAAGAATTTGGCGTAAAGTTAAAGAAAACGTTTTAACAAAACCGGTAATGTCTTTTTTTTGAGCAGTGGCTGAAAGTTTAGGAAAAGCGGCCAAAACAAAAGAAATGCCAAAAATACCCAAAGGGAAACTCCAAATATTATGAGCTAAATTATAGACAGCGATACTACCAACAACCAGAAAAGAAGCAAAGACAGTCATTACCCAAAAATTAATTTGGGAAAGACCTAAACTCAAAACTCGCGGCAACATTAATTTGAAAATTCTTTGAACCCCTTCAAATTTAAAATCAAAAACCGGCCGCCATCTAAAGCCGCAAAAGCAAGCTGAAGGAATCTGAATAAGCATATGACAGAAAGCCCCTAAAACAACACCGTAAGCTAAACCCATTAGACCAAAATAATTAACTAAAACTAAAGCGCCGAAAATAATGCCCAAGTTATACATAATTGGAGCTAGAGCATAAATCAAGAAACGGCGGAAACTTTGCAAGATGCCGCCGAAAACAGCACTTAAGCCCAAGAAGAAAGGACTCAAAAACATAATTCTGGTTAATTGAACAGTCAGTGATAATTTTTCTGAAGAAAAACCAGGAGCGACTAATCTGATTATCCAGGGAGTCAGAATTATCAAAAGAGCGCAAATAACTATCAGAGACAAAGCCATCAAATTAAGGACACTATTAGCTAAATACCAAGATTGTTTTTTATCTTTCTGAAGATATTGGATAAAAACAGGGATAAAACCAGCTGAAATTGCTCCCAAGACCAAAAGTGAATAAACTAAATCCGGCATACGGAAAGCCGCATAATAAATATCCAATTCATCGCCAGCCCCAAACTGACCAGCTAAAATCCTGTCTCGGAAAAGACCTAAGAACCGACTAACTAAAGAAGCCGCTCCTAAAATAACAGCGGCCGCGGCAATAGTTTTTGATTGGCTCTGGAAAATTTTTTTGAACATTAAAACTCAAAAGTCACTCCTAAAAATCTATCTAAACTCAAATCTGTTTCCATCTGCCAATGACCTGGTTCCGGCTTACCTTGTTCCGGATGCTGCCAGGAAATCTGCCAGTCAACCTGAAATTTTAACTGATGACTAAAATGACTACCCAAACTACCAGCCTGCTTTTGAGTTAATAAACTATAACTATCCGTTGACTTAGTCAAGTTAATTCTGAAGGGCAGTTTGTATTGATAAGTCAAAGTAACTGTCTCGCCTGGGCTAACATAAACCCAATTGCCAAAAACGGTCTTACCATTTTCTTCAAAAATATGAGTGCCGGTTTTTTGGTCAATAACCATCTTGCTTTCAATAGAATTAACCAAGGAGTCGGCTTTAAAGCCCTCTTCTTGATAATCAATTGGCGGCTGATAAATTTCTATGGTTTGGCCTTGAGCGGAAAGTAATTGACTGCCCAAGGGCAAATAAACTCTCAAATAATTAGCATTGACCCGATTCCACCAATCGTATTGAAAATGACCGCCTTGATGCTCTCTGGTTATAGTCAGGGTATCAATAATTGATCCATCTTCTTGAATTTCTGCTTGATGGTTAATTGTTTCCTTAACTACCCGGTCGGTTTTGTAACCATTAACATTGGAAGAAACCACACTTAAATAATCTTGAGCAGTGGTCAAAAGTTCTCCAGACCAGCCTTCTTGACTAACTAAGTTTTCCAAAGAGGGCTCTTTAAAATAGATTAAAATATGTTTTTCCTTAAGACAATCAAAAATAATTGATAGGGCCTCTTTTCTTTTTGAGGAAGATAATTGATTTAAGGCCTCAATAAATACAGGCGCCAAATCAGCTAAAATTCTCTTGGGCTGATTAAGTTCTTTATCATAATCAATTTCTACCTGGCATTGAATTAACTCAACAAAATTCTCGGCGGTAAAAGTAAGGTCATAAGCGGGCATGGCCAGCGGACCGGTTAATTTGAGCAGGCGTTCAATAACCGTTGGCGTCAAACTAATCACTCCATCAACTGTTGGGCCACCAGTTTTTTCATAAAACCAGGCTACTTTTTCAGCTGAAGTGGGAAAATCAGCAAACCAATTAGCATCATGCATTGACCAAGCGGTACTGATTTTTTGAATTGGTTGCGGCGGAATAATCTTCTCTCGCAATTGACCATCAATATTGTAAATTCCCTCAATAAGAAAGTCCTTGATGGCTCCCTTATTTAAAGTCAGCAGACCATAAGTGCCGATGAAACCGCCACTGGCTCGCAGTTCACTGTTATTTTGAAAAATTAATAAATACTGACGAGGATTATCTTGACCTAAAATACTCAAGAGAGCCGTTGAATAATCTTTAGCCTGACTAAGTATTTCTTCAACTAAAGGTAATTTTTCTTCTAAAGAAACAACGGCGGCTTGAATATCAGTTGGCAGAGATTCAACTTTAACTTGAGTTAATTCCTCTTGAGCTAATCTGATTCCAATCAAGGCCTGGATTAAATTATCTTGATTAATGGCCATTAAATCAGTCAAGGAATTTTCTTGGCTGGCCAGGATATTTCCAGCCGAACCAGCTGACCCGCCTTCGTTTAATGACTTCGGCGAGGCAAGATTGATTAAACTAAATAAGTTATTAAGGGAAAAACTATTTACGGCCGAAGCTAAATTTTGGCCAGCTTGAGCTAAATTTTCACCTACTTTGACTAAATGGCTGCCTGAAGAAACCAAATCTCCGCCAGGTAATTGCTCTAAAATACCTAAAGTCAACTGACCTAATTTCTGAATTTCCTCTTCGGCCTGAAGAAAATCAAAACCGGCCGAACTGAAGTTTTGAACAGCTTGCGGCCAGTCAGCTTGTTCTAATGATTCTTGAGCAGCTAAAAGATTCTGGTAAGCAGCCAAACTACTGCTAAGCACGTCTTTTTTAATGACTAAACCCTGACTAAGCCAAGCAGTCATTGGAATAATTAAAGAAATCAAAAAACCGGCCGCTAAAAAAATTAAAAATGATTTAAATTTAAATCGAAATAATCTAGGAGTTTTTTCAGGAACGAGACTCCTAAAGGATTTTTCAATGACTGGCTGTTTTGAAAATTGAATTGCCGGAGAGTAATCCCGGGAAGCGACTTCGGGAAAATAAAAATCCTCTAAAGAAGCAGTCGGGACAACGGCTTTATCGGAAACTTCAGGGACTTTATCAGGGACATCAGGGACAATCTCTTTTACTGCGTCCTTGTTCCAAGGACGCAGTAAAAGAGATTGTCCCTGATTGATTGATTCTTTGACTAAACTGATTTGCCTTTCCCCTAAAAGATTATCAGTTATTTCAATCTCATCTAATTCAGCTAAAATTTCTTCCCTAGTCGGTAATTCCTCAGTAAGTAACTGCCCAACTAAATCTTCAGCAATACTCACTGGAGATTCAGATAAAAATAACTCTGGTTTTTTTATTTCTATTGCCTTTTCTCTCTGCTTATTTTCTTGTTCAGTTCTTCCTTCTTTTAAATCTAAAATCATTTTTATCTTTTTAATTTTCTCTATATCTAAATCGCCCTGGTCAGTGACCGGTCTGATATCAAATAAAGTAGTAAGGATACGGCAACGCTTGGTCTCTTGAAATGTTTTGGGCATACGACAAAACGCCCTAATAAATTGGGACAATTTTATTATACCACATATTCATTTATTTATTACTGTGGACAAAATAAAAAATTCCCTGACAAGAATTATGAAGTCAGGGAATTTTTAGTCTTCATTGAAACCGCTCAGGTCTACTTTTTATACAAATTTGCATCATTATAAATCCTCAATGTTTCCTGAGCCATTTTTGACCATTGGTATTTTTGAATTCTTTTAAATCCTTGGTCAATTAATTCCTCTTGAAGTTTTTGAGATTTTAAAACCTGCTTAATTTTATCAGCCATTTCTTCGGTGTTTTCCGGGTCAAAATAGAGAGCGGCCCGGCCTAAAATCTCAGGCAAACAAGTGGCTTTTGAACAAACCACCGGTAAACCAAAAGCCATGGCCTCTAAAGGAGGCAGACCAAAACCCTCACCTAAAGAAGGAAAAACATAAAGCGAAGCGTTTTGGTATAAAATATTTAAATCGGAGTCAGAAACAAAATCTGTAAAAATTATTTTTGGGCCTTGAAAGCCCAAATTTTCAGACCAATTTTTCAGCCGTTGATAAAAATAATCCAGTTCACCGACTAAAACTAATCGGTAATCCATTTGCTTATCTTCGGTTAATTTCTTAAAGGATAAAATTAATCGTTCTAAGTTCTTATGAGGATAAGCGTTGCCGACATACAGAAGGTAGGGCTTGCCCAGCGATAGTCCCGACTTAGACAGGGACAGTCCCTTAGGGACAGTCCTTGAATCAAGGACTGTCCCTAAGGGACTGTCCCTGTGGGCTATGTCCCTACGCGCGGGCGCTCCTTCATAAACCACCTTTATCTTCTCTGGCTTAATTTTTCCGCCAGAGGCGGATTCGCTTTTGGCAAAAAAGTATTTTAAGATATCTTTCTTGGTATAATCAGACACAGCAATAATTTTTTTAGCCCGTTTAATTGCCAAATAAACAACTAAACGGTAAGCTAAATTTTTTAGCCAGTATAAAAATGGATTAAGCGTGGAAGCCCGCCGAGTAGGAAATCTTCTCAGGACTAAATCGTGAATAGTGACGACAAATGGTTGGCAACAAAAAACGGGCACGTTAAAATGAGGATAGTGCATTAAATCAACTTTGGCCTGCCAAATTTTTATAGGCATTAAAATCTGCTCTGGCAAGCCATACCATCGATAATCAGCTAAAACTTTTTTGAAATTAGGATTGCCCGGCTGGTACTCGTTCCAGTTGTCCCGGCGAAGAAAAATTACATATTGATTAGATAAATCAACTTTTTCCAGATATTCAACCAGCTTCTGGAGATAGCGACCTAATCCTTTTTGTTTAGGCCCGTAAAAACGGGCGTCGATACCTATTTTCATTTGACTTTTTAGAGAATTATTGATATTCTATAGAAAAGTTCTTTTCTTAATTAGCAAATCTAAAAATGAGGTGAGTATGAAAAGAGAAAGAATAAAAAATAAAGTTTTTTACATAAAAGGAGTTCCCCCAAAAAGCAAGCTCACAGAAGTTCTGATTGTTATTTCTGTCTCGTTGGCAACGGCCTTCGTTATGATGAAATTTCTCCAATAGAAACTACATGATTAGACCAATCCAACCAGGTTGGTCTTTTCCTTTCACTGTTAAAAATACTAATATTTATCTCCGTTGACCTTTTTCATCATTCTTCGTAAAATTACATATAGTCCTAATTAATATAGTACCTTAAAAAGGGTTATAAAATGAGAGAGAAAATCAATAAAATACGGAGAAGGGAAAACTGGTAGCGAAAGGCACTGGTGATAGATTTAAAATATTTTTGTCTTGCCTTGATAACCGCTCTCCTTCTTTTTTGGACATTTGGGGATTCTTTATTAAAAATGAGGTGATGAAATGGAAATAATTTACGGAATAATGGCCATCGGCGCAGGGCCAATATTTCTCCTTTTGTTCATTAGTCCATTAATAACCTAAAATTCATAAATCGGTTAAGGTAGTCAACGCGGCTACCTTTTTTTATTCGGTCAACGTCTTTAATGTTTCTCGGGCGCACTTTGACCAAGAAAACTTTTTGGCTTGGACAATGCCTTTTTTAATAAGTCGCTCCTTTAAATTACTATCAGTCAAAGCCATTTCCATGGCCCAGGCCAATTCATCAATATTGTAAGGATCAATCATTAAAGCGCCCTGACCAACTACTTCTGGCAAAGAGGAAGTGTGAGAAACAATTGTTGGCAGACCGCAAGCCATGGCTTCTAATGGTGGAAAACCAAAGCCCTCAAAAAAACTGGGATAGACAAAAAGTTCGGCTAAATTGTAAAGATAAGGCTTGTCTTTATCTTCAATAAATCCAGTAAAAATTATATCTCGACTATATTTTGATTCTTGGGCCGTTTTTAAGATGTCCTTATAAAGCCATCCGTTGGTTCCGGCAATAACCAATTTTATCTGGGAACTTCGCTTTCCCTGGCTTTTCAATAATTCAAAGGCCTTGATTAGACCAATAAGATTTTTGCGAGGTTCAATAGTTCCAAAATAAAGAACAAACTTATCTGGTAAATTATATTTCTTTTTTAATTTGATAATTGATTGGGCAGTTAATTTGGGAATGTCATCTCCATTTTTAATTGGCCTAAACTGCTTCCCTACTCCAGAATAAATCACCTTTATTTTCCCCGGCTCAAGACCAAAAAGATTAATCAAGTCATCTTTAGTTGATTGAGAAACAGCGATAATTTTATCAGCTTTTTTAGCTTCTTGCTGGGCGGTCATTAAAAATCTCTGCCATAATCTTTTTCGCCGGGAAAAAAAAGCTGGATATCGCTCAAAAGATAAATCATGAAAAGTAATTATTTTTTTAGAGCCGACTGATAGAGGAGCTGTAAAAAAATGGGGGTTAAAATAGAGGTCAAAACCGCCCAATAATTTATCGATTTTTGGCTGATGAGCATAGCGGGCGGCCATAAAAAAAAGACGGTTGGGAATTCTGAAATCTTTTAACTGAACGTTATTTAAAGAAAGCCAGGGATAACTTAGTTGAACTTTTTGATAGGCATTATAAAAAAGCTTGAAATTAATTTTTGGTTCCAGCGGCAAAAGCTCGGATAAAAGATTAATTGTATATTCTTCAACACCGGTCCTGGTACCGCGAGCGAGAACTCTAATGTCAATTCCGATATTCATTATAGTAAGTAATAGCAAGGACTTCCTGTAATCAGGGACTGGATTCCTCCACAAGGACTGTCTCTTGGGGACAGTCCTTGATTACTTAATTGCAAGTCCTTGATTCTTGATAAACCCTATAATCTTTTCTTTAAATCTTTCCTCATCAAATTCCATGGCTTTTTCTCTAATCAACTGGGGGTTAAAATCAGCTGATTTAAATCTTTTCAGGGTCTCAATTAAATGTTCTGGGGTTTGTTTTTCAAAAAATAAACCAGTTACTCCTTCTTTAATGGTCTCCAAAGCTCCACCAGCTCGATAAGCGATAACTGGCCGACCAGCGGCCATCGCCTCAACGACCATCATACCGAAATCCTCTTCTTGAGGAAAAATTAATGCTTGACAATGAGCGTAATACTCTTTTAATTTCTCATCTGAAACTAAACCAATAAATTCTATATTATTTTTAGCTTGTCTCTGTAAGTTTTTTCTCCCCGGCCCATCGCCAACAATCTTCAAAGGCCAACCTAATCGGTTAAAGGCCTCGATACCTAAATCAAAACGCTTGTAAGGCAAAAACCGACCGACCATCAAAAAATAATTATCTAAATTTGAACTAATCTTAAATAAATTGGTCTTAATTGGCGGATAAATAACTATTGAATCATGATGATAATATTTCTTGATTCGCTTAGCCACAAATTGGGAATTAGCAATAAATTTATCAACCCGTTGAGCAGCCTGTTCATCCCAAAGCCGAATATAGTTCATAAAAAATGGGATAACTTTTTTAACCAATCCGGGGTAACCAAATTCTTCAATATATTTATGGGAATCATCCCAGGCATAGCGAATCGGCGTATGACAATAACAAATGTGAAGGGTCTTAGCTGAAGTAATCACCCCCTTGGCGTAACTGGCTGAATCAGAAAGGACTAAATCATACTGAGCCAGGTCAAACTGTTCAATAGCTAAAGGCATCAACATTAAAAAAGGACGATGATGAGATTTAAGCAAAGGGATTTTTTGTAAAAAAGATGTCTTAATCCGGCGGTTTTCAAAGGCATAGCCAGTTTTCTCTTTATGATAAAGCAGGGTGTAAATCGGCGCTTTTGGGAAAATTTGACAAAAGGCTTCTAATACCCTTTCGGCCCCTCCGTATTGATTTAGATAATCGTGAACTAAAGCAACGCGCATTTATCCAACAAATAATTTAACAGGCCGATCTATCCCTCAATAAAACAACCCAGGTCTTTAAAAAGATTTTTAAGTCCATCAATAAAGACCAGTTTTCCACATAGTAAGTATCTAATTTAATTTCTTCTTCAAAAGGTAAATCAGAACTACCACTAACTTGGGCAAAGCCGGTCATGCCTGCCTTAATAGCTAAAACCTTTTTATGATGTTTTTGATATTGAGCTATTTCATCCGGCTGATGAGGCCGGGGCCCAATCAAGCTCATTTCTCCTTTGAAGACATTAATTAATTGAGATAATTCATCAATCCGATATTTGCGCAAAATTTGACCAACTTTAGTTATTCGTGGATCATTCTTCATTTTAAAAAGAGGACCATCTTGTCTTTCGTTATAAATCCATAATTTTTTTTTCATCCCCTCGGCTTCTTTAATCATTGAACGAAATTTGTAAAGTTCAAATTCTTCCCCTCGGCTGATTCTTTTTAATTTAACTAAAATTGGTCCAGCTGAATCCAATTTAATAACAAAAGCAATCAGTATAAAAAACGGACTTAATAGAACCAAGCCAAAGAAAGCGCCAATAAAATCAATGATTCTTTTAATAATCTTCCCCCAACCATCCAAAGCAGTTCGCTTTAATTCAACCATCGGCACATCGCCCAAGGTCTCTACCGAAGTGTTACTGGTCAGGGTTTGAAAAAGATTAGGGACAAACTTGAAAACTAAATGATTTTCTTCGCAAAAATTAACCAATTCCAGAATCTTTTTTCTGGACCAATTAGGGTCGGCCAAAATAACTTCTTCAATGCCCGGATTATTGGCTTTGGCTTTAATTTCTTCTATATCCGGTTCGATTAAATTAGCCACTAATTGATAACCCAGGTTGGTTTGTTCTTTAATATTTTGAACAATTTTTTGACTGAGGCCGTCTTGACCGACCACCAAGACCCGTTGAGTGCCAAAATGATACTTTCTCATTAAATATTTCTGCCAATGACTGACTAAAAGACGACCAAAGCAGACAAAGATAACAGCCATTAACCAACCGGCTAAAATAAGGAAGCGGGAATCAAACCACTGGCGACGAAGGAAGATATAAAAAACTAAAACAATAATGCCGGCTGAAAGACCAATAACAATTTTAAAAAAATCTTCTAAAAAAGGCCGGCTAAGTTTAATTTTATAAAGACCGACCAAGGCAAAAACAATTAGAAGAAAAAGAGCCACGCCAATAACCAAAATAAAATAACGACTAAAAGGAAGATTTAAACGGAAAAGAACTGGTCGATATTGAGCCAGCCAAGGACTGGTCCGTAAAGAATAAGCCGCTAAACCAGCCCCTAAAATCATTAGAAAATCTAAAGGGACTAAAACTGAAGTAAAAATGAGTTCTGACTTTTTCATTGATTTGATTTTAATGATTTTTGAGTAAAAAATCAAGGAGGAGAGCATAACTCCGCACTTATTTTACAGTTATTCGCATCAAGTTCAGAATCTCAAATTAATAAAAAACACGTCATCAGACGTGTTTTTTATTGCCCAAGCAAGTAATAAGCCGGGTTCTGTCGAGGATAGTCATCTATCTAGGCCTATCATTACTGATTGGCTCGAGCGAGCTACTTTTCATCAGTCACCTTAGGCGACTGGTTTGCTCTTGCACCAGGCAGGGTTTACCACATCGCGGCGTCTCCGCCGGATGAGAGGGGTCTTAATCCCTCACTTTTCACCTTTACCCCACTCAAGGAGATTGCCCCTTAAGCGAAGAAATATTGTCTCTGTGGCACTTTCCCTATTCTTACGAACGGTGGGCGTTACCCACTGCCTTTTTTATCCCGCAGTATTGCGGAATTTGGTGCCCGGACTTTCCTCCCCACAGTATTGCGGAGCGACTACCTAACTTACTTGGACTGTTTTTATGCTATCACATCAATAAAGTCTTGTCAAATAAAAAAGCCCTTTGGTCTTATTATCTCCAAGGGGCATATTTTTCATATCTCCTTCTATACTGATTTTAATTTTTCAAATATTTTTCTTAATTCTGGAACAACTTCAAACCCTTCGGCGCCCTTATCATCAGGATGCTCTTTTTGTTCCTTTTTTAAACAATCCAAAGCCTTAACAATAACATCCTTACATTCAATGATTTTTAACGAATCATCTTCGTCAATTATCTGATAATTTTCCAGCGTAACCCCCATCTCTTCAAGAATCCTTCCTACATTCTGCAGATTATCAAGCAAGACATAACAACCTTGACAAAAAGTATCTGAAACGTTTAGAAGACCGGGATTATTACCCCTTTAGTTCAAACAAACGGTTCCGTTAATCCAGCATTGCATTTCAGACCTCCTTTTATTATTAATTAAGATAGAACTATTTACTTTTTAATTTACTTTATCACCTTAAACAAAATAGTCAAGGATAAAATCTATAAAAGAGTTTGAGTTTTTTCCTGATTATCTAAGGCCTGGTTGACTAATCGGTCAGCTTCTTTGTTTTGCTGGCGGGGAATGTATTTGAAATTAATCTGTTCAAAATCCAAAATTAAATTCCAAACCTTAAGAAACAATGGCTGGAGGTTTTTTTCTTTAATTTTATACTGATGATTCAATTGTTTAGCCACCAGCTCACTATCTAAGCGAATCTCAATTTCCATTGTCTTGGTTTTTTTCTTGCCAAAAAGAATTTTAACCTTTTTCAGAGCAAAAATAACTGCCTCATATTCAGCCTGATTATTAGTTGCCTGACCAATAAAATCAGAATATTTCTTAAGGGTCTGACCTTCTTGAGTGATAACTGCCCCAATGGCCGCTGGTCCGGGATTATCCCGCGCCCCGCCATCAGTATAGATAATAATTTTCATAAAGTTTTAACCTTTAAATCAATTATTTTCATCTGTAAATCCCTTGTTCCGTTCCACTCATCAACAATAAGCTCAAAAACTACATCAATTAAATCGCCGACTTTCAGTTCATCAGCCCGCTTTCCTAAATTAAAGCCGATTGCTTTAAAGGTTTTACCACTGTTTGATTGACTATTAAACATCATTAATTCCATTTTCAAATGGTAACCATTATTGCCAACCATTCTTAAATGAGCAACCTCTAAATCTTCAGCTAAAAACTTTGGCTCAGGATTAGCCCGACCAAAAGGAGCAAAAAGCTGAATCTGGTCATAATTCTGCCAACCAATTTCTTCTAAAGATAACTCTGCATCAATATCTAAATGAGGAATTAAATCTTCTTCTTTTAATTGAGTTTCAGCCATTTGATTAAAAATCTTTTTCACTTGCTCTAATTTTTCTTTTCTCATTTTAAAGCCAGCTGCTTCTTTGTGCCCGCCGAAATCATCAAAAAAATCAGCGCATTTTTCAATCGGTTTCATTAAGTTAAATTGAGGAATAGTCCGACAGGAAGCACGAATCATCCCTCCCTTTTCTTGATAGATAACTGTTGGCCGACAATATTTATTAGCGATCTTGCCGGCTACCAAACCGACCAGACCGACTGGCCAATCAGCGCTGCCTTCAAAAATTAATTTTGGATTGACTTCTTGGGTAATTTTTTTTTCTAAACGGCTTTTTACTTCTTGAACAATCTTATCAGTTAAGCTCTGTCTGGCTAAATTATTTTGATTAATTTGTTTAGCTAAACTGGCCGCTTCTTTTTTATCTTGAGTAATTAAAAGCTGGAAAGCCCAATTAGCGTGGTCCATCCGACCAGCCGCATTTAGGCGCGGCCCCAAAATATAGCCGAGGGTATAGGTATTAAGATTAGTTGCCGGCGCTTCCCCATTTAAAGATGGTTGAGTTAATTGAGGGGCTACTTGAGCTATTTTCATTAATTCCTGAAGGCCTGGCCATTTAGTTTGAGCTAAAACCCCTAAACCATATTTAACTAAAGTTCGGTTCTCGCCAATAATCGGCATAACATCAGCTACCGTAGCCAAAGCCACCAAATCAAGCAGCCATTTTTTTAGAGAATTCGTCTGATTATTTAAGGGAATGCCTCTCCTTTTTTGAGAGTCAGACTCCGAAATTAAAGCGCAGGCCAGTTTATAAGCGACGGTTGCCCCAGCCAATTCTTTAAAAGGGTATTTATCTCCCTTCTGCCAAGGGTTAATCAGGGCAACTGCCTTAGGTAAGCTATCTCTTAATTTATGGTGGTCAGTAATAATAATATCAATGCCTAAAGAATTAGCTAAGACCACCTCTTCAAAATCAACACTACCACAATCAACCGTAATAATTAAATTAGCCTTGGCTTTGGCTAATTCCTTAATCGCCTGCTTATTCAAACCATGGCCTTCTTTGGCTCTGTCGGGAATATAAATATCAAAATTTTTAACTTTTAAGGCCCGGAAGGTTAAAAATAAAATAGCGGAAGCGCAAACTCCGTCAGCGTCAAAATCTCCATAAATAACTATGTTCTCTTGCTTCTTAATCGCCTCAAGAATTCGTTTAACCGCCTTTTTCATTCCCTTAAGTAAAAAAGGACTATGAAAATCTTCCTGAAAATCAGGATTAAAAAATTCGTCAATCTGTTGTTGGGTCTTGAAACCGCGATTATAAAGAAGTTGAATGATTAAAAAAGAGTATTCGGGAAATTGTTTTAAAAAAGCGCTGGGCGCTTTTGGTTTAAGTTGCCAATTCATAATTATTCAAGAGCCTCTAGGCCCGGCAATTTCTCGCCAGCCAGAAACTTAAGCATCGCTCCGCCGCCGGTAGAAATATGGCCTATCTTATTTGTTAAATTTAGTTGTTCTAAAAGAGTAATTGTATCACCGCCGCCAACCACTGAAAAAGCCGGGCTTTGAGCCACGGCCTGGGCGACGGCTCGGCTGCCAGAAGCAAACTTAGCTACTTCAAAAACTCCCATCGGACCATTCCAAACAACCATTTTAGCTTGGGATATTATCCGATTAAAAAGCTGAATAGTATCCGGCCCAATATCCAAAATCATTTCCTTTTCTTCGGTCTGGCCCACCGGCATAATCCGACTAGGCGCTTGACCTTGAGCATTAATTGAGGCCACCACATCAACCGGAATATGAAGCTTAGTATCGGTTAATTCTAATTTCTTGACCTCATCAACCACCTCTTCTTCAACCACTGACTTACCGATAGCCAAACCCTTAGCCCTGATAACCGTATTGGCCAAAGCGCCTCCTAAAAGCAAATCGTCAGCTTGCTTCAAAAAGTTTTTAATTACTTTAATTTTAGTGGAAATCTTGACCCCGCCAATAATTACAACCAAAGGGTGAACTGGCTGAAGTAAAATTTTAGAAAGTGCTTTAATTTCCTTTTCCAGAAGTAAACCGGCGCAACTGGGCAAATATTGAGGCAAACCGACTATTGAAGCGTGGCCCCGATGGGCAGCTCCAAAAGCATCATTAACATAAACCTCTCCTAATTTAGCTAATTGTTGGGCAAAATCTGACTGATTATTTTTCTCTCCAGCCTGGAAACGCAAATTTTCTAATAAGAAAATTTCTCCAGCTTGAATATTTTTGAGCCGTTCTTTAACTTGCCCTCCCAAACAATCATCCAATTTGACCACTGGCTGGCCCAAAAGTTCCTCTAATCTTTGGGCCACTGGATTTAAACGCAAGCTTTCTACGATTTTGCCTCCGGGCCTGCCCAAATGAGCCAAAAGGATAATCTTAGCTTTTTGACCAAGTAAATAACGGATAGTCGGCAAAGCGGCCTCCAAGCGCCAGTCCTCCTTTTCGTCAACTCGCCCATCATCGCCCAGCGGAACATTAAAATCAACTCGGACGAGAACTCTTTTGTCTTTAAAATTAAAATCTCGGAGAAATCGCATTAAAAGTAAGGCAAGCTCAGGATATGCTTTTTTCAGCTAACGCGAAATTTCCCAGCGTGAAATTTCGCTGCAGTGAATTGCTCGCTCTTTTTGTTTCGCAAAAAACCATGCCCGCTCGCAATTCAATGCCGCTGAAAAAACATATCCCGAGCTCGCACCTTATTGTCCAACAACACTCTCAATAATCTTAACAAACTCTGTAGCATTCAAAGAAGCATGGCCAACTAAAACTCCATCCATTCTTGCTCCTTTGATATAATCATTGGCGTTCTGGCTATCAACACTTCCGCCATAAATAATTTTAACTTTATCAGCTGTTGACCGATTATAGAGTTTAGCCAAGGTCTTGCGGATAAACAAAGCTGCTTTCATGGCTTCGTTTGATGAACAAGGAAATCCGGTGCCAATCGCCCAAATTGGCTCGTAAGCAATTACTATTTCCCTGATTTTAGCCGCCGAAATCCCCAGCAAATCTTTTTCTAATTGCTCGCCAACCTTTAAACTCATTTCATTAAGCGGCTGACCTTGAGAATCAAAAGTATCTCTGACTTCTTCGCCAATACATAAAATAGGTCTAAGGCGAGTTTTTAAAGCCGTCTTAATTTTTCTGTTAATGAGTTCGTCGCTCTCTTGAAAATACTTTCTTCTTTCCGAATGCCCAATAATGACATATTGACAGCCCAAATTTTTAAGCATCAAAGGAGAAACCTGGCTAGTATAGGCACCTTTTTCTTCCCAAAAACAATCTTGGGAGCCGAAGGCAAGTCCGCCTCTGGCGGAGGCGACCAAAACAGATAACCAAACGAACGGCGGACAAATAACTATTTCCGCCTCTTTTATTTTTCTGACCTCTTTCTCAACAGACTCAAAAAGATGCTCCGCTTCTTTTTGAGTCGTCGGATTCATTTTCCAATTAGCAATGATGAGTGGTTTTTGGTTCATAAAATTAAAGTTTAATAACAACAACCAATCACTTCATTGAGCGTGGTAACTGTCACACCATAATCATCTCCTGTTCCTCTAACTCCATCAGGTCCAGCTGATGACAAGTTAGAATTTCCGCAATTGGAATTGCAAGCATTATCGTCATAAATAAAATGATGGCCCCATGGATCTTGGGGAATAACTGATTTTAAATAAGGTCCATTCCATCCAGAGCCATCATTATTTAGCATAGCATTGATAACGCTATCCCAAGACCCCTGACAATTAGGATAACAACAAGCTGGACAAGAATCACCTCGCGGCGGTAATTCTCCTACATCTATTTCGTACATCTTCATTGCTTTAACTATTTGATCTATATCTGCTTTCACTCGAACGTACTTTGCTTTTTCTCGGGCCTTATTCACGCTCACCAAAACAATGCTGGCCAAGAGCCCAATAATAGCAATAACAACTAAGAGTTCTAAAAGAGTAAACCCTTTTTGATTGGACATATATACTCAAAAACTTTTAATTATCAAGTATCTTTTTCGATTCTTCTTTTAATTATTATTCCGACAACTACAATCAAGGCCAGAATGATTAAAAATGTAGAAATTTCTCTATAATATCTAACCATTAATGTCTGGTTAGAGCCAAAAGCGTATCCTAAAACAGCTAAAATTATAACCCAGATACCAGAACCCAAGGAGGTATAAAAAACAAATCTCTTTAAATCCATCTTGGAAAAACCAGCTGGGATAGAAATCAATTGTCTTAGCCAGGGGACTAACCGACCAATAAAAGTAGAAAGGTTGCCGTATTTCAGAAAATACTTTTCCGCCTGAACCAGTTTTCCAGGATTAATTAATAAAAACTTGGAAAACCTTTTTCCAGCCAAAGCATAAATAATTTTACGGCCCAGAGTATAAGCTAAATAATAATTGATTAAAGCCCCCAGTAAACTACCCGCTATTCCGGCAATAATCACTAAATAAATATTAAACTGGCCCTGTTCGGCTAAATAAGCAGCCGGCGGAATAATAATTTCCGAAGGGAAGGGGACAAAAGAGCTTTCTATAGTCATTAAAACAACTACTCCCCAATATCCTATCTTCAAAATTATGCTGGTTACCAAAGAAGCTAACCAAACAAAAATACTTTCTGTCATTTTGTTCCTCTCAAAAATTCAGCTGCTTTTTCTGGCTCAATAGTGCTGATTTCTATGCCAGCTCCTAATTCAAAGCCGGCCCAGATGGCTATTTTAGGCAAAATATTCAGATGCCAATGATAATTGCCATAATTTTTCCCGTCGCCAGGCGCCGTATGGATATAGAAATTATAAGCCGGGTCTTCAAGTCCCTTGTAAATCATACTCAAGGCTTTTTGCAAAGCATCAGCAAAAAGCTCTTTATCGTTCTCGTCCATTTTTTCAAAATAGGGTTGATGCTCTTTGGGATAAACTCTGACCTCAAAAGAAACCTGCGAGGCAAAGGGACAAAGAACAACAAATTTTTCGTTCTGATAGATAACCCTTTGACCGTCTTTAATATCCCAGTCAATCATCCTACAGTAAACGCATTCGCCCTGACTGCGATAAAATGATTCGGCGCCATCAACGCTATCTCTTAAATCCGGGTCAATTACCGGAATAGCAATCAATTGAGAATGAGGATGAGCCACCGAAGCCCCCGCTTCCCGACCATGATTATGAAAAATAGAAACATATTTAATAAACTTTTTGTTTATCAAATCTAAATATCTTTCTTGATAAAGGTCAACAACTATTTTTACCTCTTTTTGAGAAAATTGAGCCATTTGTTTCTGATGGTCAGCCATGATAATAACCTCTTGATAACCAAGGCCGTCCATAATTCTATTAGGCCCTTCTTTTCGTTCGTTAAGCTGGTTTCCTTTGGAAAAAGCCGGAAAATCATTAGGTATAGAAATAACAAACCAAGAACCATCGGGTTTATCATGACGAGCAATTGCTTTTTCTAAAATCTTTTCCTGGCAAAAAGGACAATCTTTGGGCAAAATCGCTTCCTTAATTCTTTGGTGTTTAACGAAAGTTTCCGGCCGTTGAGCCCGGCCGGTGGCAATAGCCACCCAGTCATTAGAAACTAAATCCATACGTAATTCTGAAGGAAACCTCTTTTTCAATTTACTTTTAATCATATTTTTTTCTTATTGAATTCCATTTAACTCTTAATAATTCTTTAAGAGTCCGCCAATAGGCTTTTAAGGTAAGAGTGCCTCCGCCGGGGTTTATCCAGGTGACTGGCAATTCCTTTATCTGATATCCTAATTTCTTGGCAATAAATAAAATCTCAAAATCAAAACCCCAACGTTCAAGGGTCTGCCGAGAAAAAATATTTTCCGCTACCTTAGCTGGAAAAAGTTTAAACGCCCGCTGACTATCGTGGATCTCCCAAATAGTTAAAAGACGAATTAAATACTTTGACCACTTACCAAGCATTCTCCGATACCAAGCGGCTCCCTCTTCGATTTTAGCTCCTTTAACTTCAATGGAACCAATAATAACATCGTAATTCTGTTTTAAATAAGGCCAAAAACTTTCAATTTGGTCAATAGAAATAGCGTTATCCGCATCAAGGTAGATACGATACTTTCCTCTAGCCTCAAGCATCCCCTGCCTGACCACCCAGCCCTTGCCGTGATTTTCTTGATTATCAATTAACTTAAGATTTTTAATTAAATTAATAAAATTTTTGACAATCTGGACGGTTTTGTCTGGAGAGCCATCATTAACCACAATAATCTCGTAAGAATAATCCTGCTTGCTCAAATAATGATCAATAGCTAAAAGGGTATTGCTAATCCGCTTTTCTTCGTTATAGGCCGGAATAATGACTGATAAATAAATCTGGTCAGACATATAATTGTATTATATCATAAATCTGCTACTATACAAAAGCATGAAATATCATATTATAACCTACGGCTGTCAAATGAACAAATCTGATAGCGAAAGGATAGCCACTCAGTTAGAAAAAAAAGGATATCAATTAGCCCGACAATTAAAAGAGGCGGATTTAGTAGTGATTAATGTTTGTTCAATTAGACAATCAGCTGTTAATAGAGTTTACAGCAAGGTTAGACAACTTAATGAACAGCGAACAGCGAACAATGAACAAAAAATTGTTTTAACTGGCTGTATTTTAGCCAAGGATAAAAAACAACTTAAAGGCCAAGTTAATGAAATTTGGCCGATTGTTGATTTAAAAACCAAACCAAAATGCCAATCCCTTGGCCAGGTCTTTGTGCCGATTATGACTGGCTGCAATAATTTCTGTTCTTACTGTGTTGTCCCTTACACCCGTGGTCGGGAATATTCCCGACCAGCCCAGAAAATTATCAAAGAAGTCAAAGATTTGGTTAAAAAGGGATATAAAAAAATAACTCTTTTGGGACAAAATGTAAATAGTTATCAAGATCAAGAGGGACTGTCCCTAAGAGACAGTCCTTGGAACAAGGACTGTCTCTTAGGGACAGTCCCTCTTAACACTCTCAATTTCCCAAATCTTTTAAAAACCCTTAACGACATCCCCGGTAGTTTCCAAATAGAATTTCTTACTTCTCATCCCAAGGATATGTCTGACGAATTGATTAAAATAATTAGCCAAAGTAAAAAAATCTCTCGAGAAATTCATCTACCAGTTCAATCAGGCGATAACCAAATTCTTAAAAAAATGAATCGGGGCTACACTATTAATCACTACAAAAAATTAATTAAAAAAATTCGCCAGCAAATTCCCCAAGCAAAAATATCAACTGATATTATCGTGGGCTTTCCCGGCGAAACCAGAAAACAATTTCAAAAGACAATTAACTTAGTTAAAGAAATCGGCTTTAAACAGGCCTATGTATCTGCTTATTCCCCACGGCCCGGCACCGCAGCGGCCAAATCAAGAGATAATATTACATCTAATGAAAAGAAAAGAAGGAAAAGAATAATCTTAGATTTAGTGAAATGAAAAAAGCGCCTGATTTGATAATTTATGTGTAAATAAAATGGCGCTTTATAATTTCAGGACTCTATTGGAAGCGGTGTCCTGGGCTGCGCTATTAAAAAAGAATAAATTCTATATTTTTTAAGAGCGGAATCTACGCTCTCTTAGTCCAAAAGGACTAAGCATAAAAGAACGGACAAAGAACAGGATAATTTAATTATATAAACCCCAAGCCCTATGTCAAGAGAAGGTTATCCACACAACAAACTAATCGTCATTCTCGGACCAACTGCTTCGGGAAAATCTGACTTAGCCATTAAATTAGCTAAGGAATTTTCCGCCAGAGGCGGACCAGCCTCTGATTGGAACGGCATTGAAATAGTTAGCGCTGATTCCAGACAAATCTATCAGGAAATGGACATTGGGACAGGTAAAATAGAGACGAGAAGGACTACCGAAATAAGGACTGTCTTACGAGGACAGTCCTTGAAACAAGGACTGTCTTACGAGGACAGTCCTTCCAACATCCCTCATTATTTAATTGATATCATTAAACCAAATCAAGAATTTACTTTAGCTCAATATAAAAAACTAGCCATCGAAGCTATTAAAGATATTCAAAAACGAGGCAAATTACCTTTCTTAGTTGGCGGCACTGGTTTGTACATCCAAGCTATCGTTGATAACTTACAAATTCCCAAAGTAAAACCAAACAAAAAATTAAGAAACAAATTAGAAAAATTAACCAATCAAGAATTATTCAAACAACTTAAAAAAATAGACCCATTGGCTGCCGCAACTATTGACCTTCACAATAAAAGACGTCTGATTCGCGCCTTAGAAGTTTGTTTAATTACTAAAAAACTTTTTTCTCAACAAAGAAAAAAAGGTCAACCGCTTTTTGATGTTTGCCAAATCGGCCTTAAAATAAATAAAAAAAACCTTGAAAAAAGAATTAACCAAAGGGTTGATAAAATGTTTAAAGCCGGCTTAGTTGAAGAAGTAAAAAAATTAACTCAAAAATATAGCCCTAATTTATCCTCAATGAGCGGTATTGGCTACCGGGAAATTATCCAAAGTTTTGAAAGCGACGCTTCCGGAATTAATCAAGCCAAAGAATTAATTAAACAACACAGCCGGCAATACGCCCGGCGCCAAATAACCTGGTTTAAAAGAGATAAACGAATTAACTGGGTTAAAAATTATAAAGAGGCAAAAAAAATAATTACTGAGTTTCTCTAAGCAGCTATCTTATTTCTTGACCCCTGGATAACGACTAACTAAGCCGTTATGTTTATTATTTCAACTCATTTTTCAAAATTTCGCCAACCATTTCTGGGTTGGCTTGGCCTTGACTGGCGGCCATGACTTGGCCAATCAAAAACTGCAAGGCATTTTCTTTGCCTGATTGATAGTCCTTGACTGGTTGAGGATTCTTTTTAATCACCTGGCTAACTATTTTAATTAAGGCCGCCTCATCGCTAACCTGCCTTAATTTTTTATCCTCAACAATATGAGAAGGGTCAATGCCTGTCTGAAACATTTCCTGCAAAACTTTTTGAGCGGCTGAACTGGAAACTTCTTTTTGCTGGATTAAAGTAATAAATTCAGCGAAATTTTCCGGACTAATCTGACAATCCTCAATTTTTGTTTTACTGACTAACAATAACTTTTGCAATTCAGTCAAGAAATAATTAGCCGTTAGTTTAATCAAGGGTTGTTTATCACTAATCGATTTAATCTTCAGCCAGGTTTCTAATTCAGAAACAATCTGTTCAAAATAATCAGCCAAACCCTTACTGCCCACCAAGGTATTAATATCAGCTGGAGGCAATTTATATTCCCGACTAAATCTTTGACGTTTGACTTGGGGCAGTTCGGGCAGTTCGGTTGATAAGTGCTGACTAATGGAAGCCAGTTCAGTCAAGGGCGGCAAATCCGGTTCAGGAAAATAGCGGTAATCTTGAGCTTCTTCTTTAATCCGTTGAGAAAAAGTTCTTTGTTTGTTCTCATCCCATCCCCTGGTCTCTTGAACAACTTTCTGACCTGATTCTAATAAATCACCCTGTCTTTTAATTTCGTAATCAATGCTTCGTTCAACCGTCCGAAAAGAATTAAGATTTTTTATTTCTACCTTAGTGCCTAATTCTTTCTGGCCCGACTTTAAAGAAATATTTACTTCACAACGCATCTGACCTTTTTCCATATTAGCTTCAGAAACGTCTAAATAACGTAAAATCATTTGTAATTCTTCGCCAAACTGCCGGGCTTCTTGGCTAGAACTAATATCTGGTTCAGTGACTAATTCCATCAAAGGCACACCAGCTCGATTAAAATCAACTAAAGAATAATCAGCTCCAACTGGATGGACTAATTTACCTGTATCTTCTTCCAAATGAATCTCCCTAATTTTAATTTTAATGCCCCCGATTTCTAAAAAACCATTTGAAGATAAAGGCAAACCATATTGAGAAATCTGGTAATTTTTGGGTAAATCAGGGTAAAAATAATTTTTGCGGTCAAATTTTGAAGAATCGGGAATCTGACAATTTAAAGCTAAAGCAGTTTTAATAACAAATTCAACCGCTCTTTGATTAATCACCGGCAAACTACCTGGATGACCCAGGCAGATTGGACAAATATTTGTATTGGGTTCTTTAGCTTCCGGGTCATTAAAACAATCGCAGAACATTTTGCTCTCGGTTTTTAATTCAGCGTGTATTTCTAAACCAATAACTGGTTGGTATTTCATGAATTTATTTTTTAGCCGCTAAAACAACATTTTTTAATAAAAAAGCGACGGTCAGCGGGCCTAAGCCGCCCGGCACCGGCGTCAGCCAGGCCGCTTTCTCTTTAACGCTCTCATGGTCAATATCGCCGACTATTTTATTATCTACCCTTGATATACCGCCGTCAATTAAAATCGTCCCTGGTTTAATCATTTCACCCTTAATCAATTTAGGTTGGCCAAGAGTTGTAATAACGATATCGGCTTTCTTCAAATCTTCTATAAATTCAATATTAAAACCAATTTGATAATCAACTTGTAACCCTTTTAGATACAATTTCAAGGCCTGACCAAAAATATTTGAATTAACCAAAGCAACAATTTTTTTATCCTTTAGTTCTTGCCCGGTAGCCACTAGGGCCTGCCAGATAGCTGAAATAAACGGCGATTCAAACTGGCTTCCCTTGATAAACCCATCAACATCTTTGGTTGGTTTAATTGTCTGAACAATTTTATCAGCTGCCAGATGGCTGGGCAAAGGCAGTTGAACTAAGATACCATTGACCTGGTCATCTTGATTCAAAGAATCAATTAAAT
>Ga0315551_10000379_pt1 | contig 35918 bp, 33 predicted proteins | sample SalMarSW160290MG_FD_203678 | JGI IMG/M metagenome (GOLD analysis project Ga0315551, IMG submission 203678) | Salt marsh sediment microbial communities from the Plum Island Ecosystem LTER, Massachusetts, United States - Salt Marsh Sediment SW1602-90 ...
AGGATTAAATGACGACCCCTTGCCCTGGTTACTGGAGATCGACCCGCAGAATCCGGGTGTACGCTACTTCGTTTTAACTGAACTACTGGGCCATTCACTACAGGACCCGCAGGTCATCACTGCCCGGAGGGAAATTATGAATACCGGACCGGTACCTGCCATTCTGGATGCTCAATCATCCGAAGGGTATTGGGTGAAACCCGGCCCCGGTTATGGCCCTAAATACAAATCCACTGTCTGGGGGATAATTATGCTCGCTCAGCTCGGCGCCGACGGTTCGGACGACCGCCTTCGAGCAGGCTGCAATTATATCCTCGATCATTCCCGCGCCCATTACGGAGGCTTCAGCATTGATGGTAGACCTCCGGGATTGATTCATTGCCTGCAAGGCAATCTGGTCGCAGCCTTGATTGACCTGGGCTGGCTGGAGGATAAGCGTCTCCAGGAAGCTCTAGATTGGCTGGCGCGCAGCATTACCGGTGAAGGCATCGCGGTTGCGGGTGAAAAATCAGCGCCGGAACGATATTACCGCAGCGGAAACAGCGCCCCCGGTTTTGTTTGCAGCGCCAATAACCAATCACCTTGCGCCTGGGGTGCCGTCAAAGCTGTCCTGGCGCTTAGTAAGGTGCCAACTTCCAAGCAGACGGCTTCCATCCAATCTGCCATCCGGGTTGGGTTGGATTTCTTGCTGGGGCATGACCCGGCCATAGCTGACTATCCTATGGGGTATAGTTCCAAACCGAGTAGGAGTTGGTTCCGCTTTGGCTATCCAATTTTCTACGTCACCGATGTCCTGCAAAACCTCGAAGCCTTGACTCGCCTCGGCTATGGAGACGATCCCCGTTTGAAACCAGCCATCGAACTCTTGTTGAATAAACAGGACTCCTTTGGGCGTTGGAAAATGGAATACACCTATAATGGCAAAACCTGGGTGGATGTGGAGCAAATGGGCCAGCCCAGCAAATGGATTACGCTCCGAGCTCTGCAAGTTTTGAGCTATAAATGATGTAATTTATTAGAGGTAGGGAAGCTTGTATAAGCCTGGTCGCCGAGTCAAGACAACCGGATGGTTTAAAACAGGAATTTTGACACTTGTTGAGATCGCCTTTATGCTTTATTCTGGAGCTATATGGTGTTAATAATCAATCTCCGACAGCCTGGGGATTGTCCCAAGCGACCTGCACATGATTTCCGCTCTAAATACCTCAATCTGACCGCTGAGATCCAGGCCTTACCATTGCCATGATTCTAAAAACTGGGTAAACCCTTTCGGTAATAAATTTAGGACTTACGCAGTTGGTGGGAGGATGGGGGTGTTTGGGCGGGCGTTGCCCAAAAACCCCCGGTTTTCCCCTGAACTGCGTAACTACTATAATTGTTAACCCTAACGTTACTATCTACATGAGAGCGTAAACAAGGATGGATAAATGAAGATATCTGGATTACATCTACTGTTAACTTATCAATGCACATTTGAGTGTGATCATTGTTTTGTTTGGGGTAGCCCCTGGCAAAGCGGCACCATGACACTTGCCGACATCGGTATTATCTTGGACCAGGGTAAGCAGCTCGGCACCGTCAATTCGATCTATTTTGAAGGGGGAGAACCTTTTCTCTATTACCCTATCTTGGTGAAAGGGGTTACTCTGGCAGCTCGGATGGGGTTTGAGGTTGGGATCGTTTCTAACGGCTATTGGGCGACGACTTTAGAAGACGCACTCACCTGGCTGCAGCCTTTCGCAGGGTTGATTGGGGATCTCTCACTGAGCAGTGATCTTTACCATTATGACCAAGAAATCAGCCAGCAAGTTCATAATGCTACAGCTGCCGCGCAAGAAATGGACATCCCGGTGGGCTTGATCAGCGTGGCTCAACCAGAAACAGATGAGGCGCATCCATCGCACGGACAGCTCCCCCCAGGTCAATCCGGGGTCATGTTCCGAGGGCGCGCCGCCGAAAAGCTGGCTCATCTCGCCTCACCCCAACCGTGGCATAGTTTTACCGAGTGCCCTCATGAAGACCTGCGAGATCCTGGGCGAGTGCATATAGATCCCTTGGGTTATGTGCATATCTGCCAAGGAATCTCATTGGGAAATATGTTCCAAACCCCCCTGCGGGAAATTGTTAAGAACTATAATCCCGAGACTCACCCAATCACTGCCCCTTTATTGGAAGGGGGGCCAACTCGATTATCCGAGTTTTACGATCTGCCTCACCATATCGAATACGCAGATGCTTGTAATTTATGTTACCAAGCCCGCCTGGCGCTACGCTCACGTTTTCCCGATATCTTGGCGCCAGACCAGATGTACGGCGTACCTGGGTAAACAGATATAAATTTATCGCGATCACAAGAAAACCAAAGGGGAAACTAACCTCTAACTATGAGAGTCTCACAAGCCAGAGAAACCGGAAAACGGATACAGACAGCTATCCATGATGGCAATTTGGATCAAGCCTATCAAATTCTCCAGCCAATTCTCGCCCAACGCACGCCCTTCCGTTTGCTGGATCTAATCGCAAAACCCATTGGTAGTGAGCCTCTACCCCATTTGAGCTCATTTTTAAAGTGCATCGCTAGCAATAGGACTGAAGGCGTGTGGGTGGTGATCGCAAGTGCCCTAGGTCAACAGCTTGATAGAGATATTGCCAGTGCATTTTCCTTATCCCGCCAGTTCATTATCTCAGCCGATGTCTGGTACGCTGCAGATATTTTCGGTGAGCGCCTGCCCGGTCCAGCCCTGATCGCCAACTTCCAAGACGCCCTCGACCAATTGGTTGCCTGGCGTGAAGACCCCAACCGCTGGGTTCGCCGGACTGTTGGGGTGGCTGTTCACTTCTGGACAAAACGTTCGGGCGGAAAACCTGACAAGCTCGATCAGGCGCGGGCATTATTGGCATTTTTAGGGCCTATGTTCGAAGAGTGGAATATGGATGCCCTCAAAGGCATAGGATGGGGTCTGAAGACTATGGGCAGGTATTATCCTGATCTCCTGACAGATTGGTTGCATTCGCAGATTCTTCTTCACCGTCGCCCGCATCGAACCTTGATCCTTCGGAAAGCTTTGACCTACCTCTCCGATGACCAACGGTTACGGGCGATCGGTAGGAGGCTGAATGAAATTGGAGTTTGAAGAATATCGAGCACGCACAATTGTCAATATCCATAAACACGTGGATGGCCCCTGGTTTTGGGACAAATACAGCGCCAAACCCTATGTGGGCTGCCGCAGTGGCTGTGAATTTTGCTATTTGCGCGGAAGTCATTATCTGGGCAAACGTCATCCGGATACCTTTGACAACCTGATACAAGTCAAAACCAATGCCGTTGAGCTCTTGCGTAAGCAGCTATCTCGCCTGGAGCGGGACGTGATCGTTTCCGGTGATTGGCAACAGCCTGCTGAGGATCGTTATCGGTTATCACGTAAAATGTTGGAAGTTGTGCTTGACTTGGCCTTTCCATTATTGATCATAGAACGATCCCCGTTCTTAACCCGTGACCTGGATTTGCTGGTTGAGATCAACCGTAAGTCCTGGGTAGGAGTTATTTATAGCATCAGCAATCTAGACCCAACCCTAAAACATGCCTTCGAACCACATAGCCCTGCAGTACGACGACGCCTGGACGCCATGGAAAGGCTGTCAAGTGCGGGTATTTTGATTGGTACGTCTTTGATACCCATCATTCCATTTTCAGGCGATGATAAACACCATTTAGAAGAAGTAATTCGTGCAACCGTAGACCACGGCGGTTCTTTTGTGGTAGCTGCTGGAATGACTATGCAGGGAGTTCAGGCAGAACGTACGCTTGAGGCTGCTCGACGGTTTGATCCAGCTCTGGAGATTTCTTGGCGAGAGCTCTACAGCTGGGGGAAAAACGCCCAGTTGAATTACGCTACCCCACGGGCTTATACCGCTGAACTGGGACTGATGGTCCGGGAATTATGCTCCAGGCACGGCTTGCGGGACCGCATGCCACGCTATCTACCGCCGGGACCTTTAGCGATAAACAAACGCATCGCGGAACAACTCTTCCTCAAGACTTACGAATTAGAGCTACAATTGGCCCAAGCGTATCGCATCTGGGCTTACCGTAAAGCAGCCTGGACGGTGGATGAGTTGCCTATAAGTATTGAAGATCTATATAAATCTCAAGGAGAGCCAGCCTTACTTGCCCTGCCAGGTATTGGTAAACGTATGTGTAAGGAAATTATCGAAAAGTTTGGAGAATATTCATAATTATTAGATAACTATCTATTCCTGGGTATCCAACCGAAAGGTTGACTGCCCTGACTGACATAGAAAACATCCAAGCTCAGAAGGTACTAGAGCATGCCGGCTATCATCGCGAAGGTTTGCTACGCCGTTCCACCTTCCGCAATGGCACGTGGAGCGACCTAGTGGTATACAGCCTTATAAGGGATGAATGGAGCCAGGTGGAAATTAATGTTCCAGGATCAGATTAAATCTAATTTGCCCTAAGTGAGTATAATTCTCCGTGTTATCCCCTTGGAGGCCCTATGACTGTCGACAGCTTTAAATTTTTACCGCGCCTGATTGCCCTATACTACCAGATGACCGAGGTCCACCCAGAAACGCCCATCCCTTGGACGCCTCTACCCCGTCCATTATCAGAATGCAAAATAGGTCTGGTCACCTCTGGGGGACTATTCCAAGAAGGTGTGGAACCAGCTTTCGATCTTGAGCGTGAGGTTTATGAGCCCACCTGGGGGGATCCAACCTACCGTACGATCCCTTCCGACATCCGCCAGGATCAAATCGGGGTGGCTCACCTGCACTACAACCCCCAAGATGTTCTCCAAGATCTCGATATTTTACTGCCAGTTCACAGGATTCAAGAGCTGGTTGAGGAGCGGCGAATTGCAGGCCTGGCACAACGGGCTTATTCCTTCATGGGCTACCAGGGTTTTCCACCGGATAGCAGCCAATGGCGCCAGGTTTACGGACCACAGGTGGCCCAAGAATTAATAAATGAGAGGGTGGACTGCGTTCTGTTAACGCCCGCCTGACCTGACTGTGCCATCAACGTGCCCGTGTTGGCGCGTACCCTGGAAGCTGCTGGATTGGCGACCATTCTGGTGACCATGATGCCTTTCTGGGCAGAAAGGATTGGAGTGCCACGTTCCTTAGCACTGGAATTTCCATTCGGGCATACCCTGGGACAGCCCCACAATATACCCCAGCAAAGAAGGGTGATTACACAAGCACTAAAGGTATTAGAAGGTGCTGAAAGCCCCGGTACGGTAGTGCACTCACCAGAGACCTGGCCAGTATCCCAGAGAGAATCTATCGCCCAATGGCAACCCGCCGAAACAACGCCCATCATTAAAGTGATGGCTCCTAAAATACGCGTACTGCTGAGAGGACAAAGAAAAGCTCAAAGTCGCAGATAAACCGGTCAAGAAAAGTGTGTTTATCCAACATCGCATCTCTCCATATTTAATGTTCATATGACCACTTCTTTTCCTTATCTGTCTCTATTCGAAGGATGCCTGGTTTCGCTTATTTGGGCCTCATCCTTTGTATTCGTCAAGATCGGGATGGAATACACGGGGCCATTCACCATAGGTGGTTTGCGTTACTTCCTGGCTTTTCTATTGCTGCTGCCTATCATGGCTATTAAACGCAATAGTAAATCAGCCTATCATCTTTCCAGGCAGATGTGGGTACGACTGGTTGCTATCGGGTTGGGCACCTATACGATTGGTAATGGTGCTTTCTATTGGGGGTTGAAATACCTGACTCCCACAACTGTTTCCTTCTTATTGAATCTCTCACCTCTGGTTGTACTGATTGCCAGCTTATTGTGGATGGAAGAGTTCCCCACCCGGCGTCAAATCCTTGGTGTCATTATTACTCTTTTGGGAAGCGCTCTTTTTTTCTCACCCGGTTTGAAATCTGGTGAGCCATTAGGCATTGCAGTCGTACTCCTGGGGCTGTTGGGGTTCAACTTATTCGGCATCCTGGGTCGAGGGGTTGCTCGAGAAGATCAATTGGATACATTTTCGCTGACTGCTCTTCCATTGGGCATTGGTGGGGCATTAATGTTACTGATTGCACTACCTCTAGAAGGTTTGCCCATATTTGGAATTAAAGCGTGGCTGGTAGTTGGGTGGCTGGCTGTTATCAACACTGCGCTGGCTTATTCCCTGTATAATCATTCTCTTAAGGAGTTGACTGCCCTCGAGATGAACGTGTTGCTATCGCTCTCACCTCTTGGTACGGCTATTATGAGCTGGTTTATTCTGGGAGAAGAATTGACCGCGGTACAGATTTTGGGTTTGGTGATCGTGATTGTTGGCGTACTTCTGGTACAGCACTACCGGGCTGTAGTAATAGATAACCCTGCCGTCTCGGTGGAAATGTATGAAAAAAGCGATATGTAGTGGGTGACGTGATTATGAAAGGATAAACTGCTTGAGGTAACCCAAATTTATTGATTTCTATCTGTAAATCCAGACACTGTAATTCCAGTGATCTTTATTTATCCATAATGTCGACTAAATGATTTATCAAAACGACTATTAGGTAATCTCAATGGATCCAAAAATAAAAATTCACGAAAAGGACATATATACCCTTGATCTTAACTTCATGGGTATTCCGGGCACAATCGCGAGTTATCTTATCCCTCACACCCAGGGCGTGGTACTGGTAGAAAGTGGTCCCGGATCAACCCTACCTGCCTTGCAAAACCGCCTCACTGAATTTGGCTTGAAAGTACCTGACATAACCGATGTATTGCTCACCCATATTCACCTCGATCATGCTGGGGCAGCTGGTTGGTTAGCCCGTCAAGGAGCACGCATCCATGTACACCCCGTCGGTGCTCCTCATTTGCTTGATCCAACCAAATTACTGGCCAGTGCAGGCCGCATTTATGGTGACATGATGGATCAACTCTGGGGAGAATTTCTGGCAGTCCCACCAGATCACCTATCAATCCTCGAAGATAATCAGGTACTCGAAATAAGCGGATTACGGTTCCAAGCTTTAGATACACCGGGGCATGCCAACCACCACTTTGCATATTTATATGAAGATGTCTGTTTCTCCGGTGATATTGGGGGAGTGCGGATACAAGGACCCCGGCATCTTCGACTGCCAATGCCGCCCCCAGAATTTCATCTCGAGAAATGGCGACAGAGCCTGGAACGTTTGCGTTCGGTAAAATTCAATCGCATTATCCCGACACACTTCGGCATCTATCAGGATCCTGATTGGCACCTTAATGCCATTGTACGAGCTCTCAACGAAATTGAGGATTGGATGGGAAAAGTAATGCCCGCCAACCCATCCTTTGATGAACTTAACAAAGAATTTCTCAATTGGATCAAAAATCGCTCTCTGGAAGAAGGTCTAACCACAAGTCAATTGGAAGCTTATGAGACTGCCAACCCTTCATGGATGTCAACCTACGGTATCCAAAGATACTGGAGAAAATATAAAAGCCCCCAAGAGAATAAATCGATATAGCGAAGAGAAGGTAAAACATATTACCCAACCACCGCAGCTGGCGACTCGCCAGAGACAGGCATCCTAACCTCCAAAAAAGCCCACAAACGAGTGATGGCGCATTGGGGATTCCCAGACCATCTCAGAACATCATATCGTTCACATTCTTTATGGATTCCTTGGAGGGTCGAAGGAGATTTTTCGGTAACCGGTTAAGGGGTGTATCAGGCAACTCGTAGAGATCCAGTAATGTGGGGTGGGTTGTGTTGATATATATCAACCCGGTAACTAACCAGTTCTTAGCATTGGCTTCTTCCAACATGCACAATACTTTGCTCCGATCTGTGGGATCGTAATCTTGTTCTAACTTTTTTAAAATGATATTGGATCCATCGTGCAAAGTGACTTCTATGATCTCGCCTGATTCGTAATCTATCATGATGTCTTCCCGGGGAGGGACATAAGACAATTCATGCAATGGCGCCTCATGATCTTTACCCCAGGCGTATGAATGCATCGAATCATCCCTATTGTTGAATGTCACACATGGGCTAATGATGTCCAACACCGCTATACCGCGGTGGCTCAGCGCAGCTTTTATCAACTCCTTAACCTGTTTGGGGTCTCCTGCAAAAGATCGGGCCACAAATGTGGCATTTCCTACTACAGCTTCCCAGGCGATATCAATCGGCATGTAAGGGTTTCTGCCGTGACCCTTGAGGGTCAAACCGGGTTCTGCAGTGGCAGAGAATTGTCCCTTGGTTAGACCATAAACACCGTTATTCTCAACAATATAGACCAGAGATAGATTTCGGCGCATGACATGTTTGAATTGTCCCATGCCGATGCTGGCAGTGTCGCCATCGCCACTGACAGCAATGCCGATCATTGAGCGATCAGCGAACATGGCGCCGGTGGCAAGCGATGGCATACGTCCATGCAAGCCATTAAATCCAAATGATCGGTTTAAAAAGTATGTTGGGCTCTTGCTTGAACATCCAATACCACTAAATTTTATGATCTTTTCTGGCGCGATGCTTAGTTCATAACACGCAGCGATGATCTGGCTGGAGATTGAATTATGACCGCAGCCTTGGCATAGCGTACTTGGTTGCCCCCGGTAATCTGATTTTTCTAACCCTATCAGATTCACATTTAATCGCGACCGCGCAGTTGTAGTTTGATCGGCCATGCTTACAAAACCTCCTTGGTTTTGATGGATTCTTCAACCCAGCTTGCCGTCAATGGCAGGCCATCCAAATGAGCCATTGAGGTCAATTTCGTAGAATGATCGGGATAGCGCATCCTCAAAAGCTGGCTCAATTGTCCGTCCCTATTTAATTCAATGACATAAAGACGGTCATGCTCCTTGATAAACTCTGTAACTTCCGTGGTGAAAGGGATGGCGCGCACTCTTAAATAATCACTTTTTAATCCTTCCTTGGCAAGATGGTTACGTGCTTCTTCAATCGCAGGTTCCGTCGATCCAAAAGCGATAATCCCGATCTCAGCACCTGCCTGAGTCTTTACGATAGGTTTAGGCACCATAGATCTGGCTGTTTCATATTTCTTACTCAGGCGATCCATGATCCGTTCATAGTCCTCGGGGTTCTCAGTATATTGGGCGTACTCGTCATGACCGGTTCCTCGAGCGAAGTATGCGCTGCTTGGATTTTGATTACCAGGGAGTGTCCGATAAGGAATACCATCCCCATCAACGTCCAGATAACGTCCCCAATCGGGCATCTTCTCGATATCATTTTCCCATAAGACTTTACCCCGCTCTAAAGGGCTTTGGGGGTATTCGAACGGGGTTGCCATCCATTGATTCATCCCTAGATCAAGATCACTTAATACAAATACCGGAGCTTGCAATTGTTCAGCCAGGTCGAAGGCTCGCCAACCAAACTCATAACATTCATTGGCAGAACCGGGAAACAAGATAATTTGCTGGGTATCGCCGTGGCCCAAGAAATAAGTCATGGTAAGGTCACCTTGGGATGTGCGAGTCGGCAAGCCAGTGCTCGGTCCCACACGCTGAACATTCCAGACCACAATGGGTACTTCGGAGTAATAAGCTAAGCCTGCGTATTCTGTCATCAAACTGAAACCAGGCCCAGAGGTGGAAGTCATCGCTCTTAAACCAGCCCAACCAGCTCCTATCGCCATACCGATAGCTGCCAACTCGTCTTCAGCTTGAACTACTGCAAAGGTGTTCTTACCGGTCTCTGGGTCTTTGCGCAACATGGGGAGATATTCATCTAATGATTCCGATAAACTTGAAGCTGGCGTTATTGGATACCAAGAAACGAATTGCACGCCACCATATATCGCTCCAAGGGCAGCGGCCGTATTACCATCTGTCAGTATGTAATCATGAGTCTTATCCATGGGTTCGATTAGATATGGATCGCGTTTTTCCAGATTTTCAGCTGCCCAGCTGGCGGCTTTCTCAATTATGTCGTAATTGAGCTGGATGGGTCTCTGCTTACCTTTAAAGTGGAATTCCAGGGCCTGGAAGATTTTTTCAAGATCGATGCCCAACATTTGAGCTACCACGCCAACATAGACCATATTTGAAACGTAGTTCCTCAGGCTGGTTGGTGCCTCCGATTCATTTACCAGTTGCTTTACTGGCATGGGGTAAGCGACAACATCTTCACGCCCAATTTCCAGCTTAATATCATCAGGATAGAAGAATGCTCCTCCCGGGAGTACCTCTGCCAGATCTTCGCTGAATGTGTTCGGGTTCATCGCCACGACGATTTCATGTTCATCCCGACGTGCCAAAAACCCATCCTTGCTTACTCGGATGGTATACCAGGTAGGCAGGCCTTGAATGTTGGATGGGAACAGGTTTTTTCCAGATATTGGGATCCCCATCTTGAATAAGGCGCGCAGGATAGTAAGGTTAGATGTCTGGCTTCCCGATCCATTTACTGTGCCGACTGTGATTGAAAAATCGTTCACTTTCGGCTCTAATTCTTCCGACGGTTTTAGGTGTTCTATGGATTGAACAGCACTCATTTCTTTGATCACTCCTAATATCCAGATATGACGGTTTCGATTGTCTTGATTCTATGAATGGTCTAACAAACTACCTTATCCAGGATTAGATACAGGTCGGTGATAAATTAAATCTGTATGATCCAGTAATGCTTTGAAACCAGCCTCGAAATCTCCTTCACAAATGGCGTCTACCATGCTCTCGTGATAGTTCCAAACTTCTTGCAGATAATAATAATCAGCATACACATTCAATCCGACCGCTTCGTATGCGTCCCAATACGCTTCTAAAATTCCCAATACGAAGGGGTTATCCAAACGGCGGTATATCAGCAGATGGAATTTCCGGTGTTCGGCTTGAGGGATCTGGATCGGATTACCTCTTAATTTTTCCCAAGCCTGAGCTAGCAAAGATCGTAAAGATTCGTGATCTATCAAGGTAAGGTGACTAACAGCCTCGTGCCAATAAGTCGCTTCAAGATGCTTACGTAAATCAGCAAAAGCATCGAAGTAACTTTTATCCAAGGCAATCGCATAGGAAAGGCTCTCTATTACTGCCGGCAGGAAAGTATACGGTCGGCGTCTTATCCCAGTGCGTGGACGCACTTCTACGAATCCCAAAGCCCTCGCTACCTCCATCTGTTCCCGCAAGCGCGAGACGCTAACTCCTAGCTCTTTGCTCAATGCGTTCAAGGATGGCAAACGAGGTAAAGCATTTTCGCCATTCCCATTCTTAGCTAAATATTCTAAGAATTCATAAGAGAGTAGCTTGCGGCTCCTGGGACTCATCGCTTAACCCTTCAATGTGATTAATATGATCATTCCTATTATTAGGATGATTATTATTTTATCATTTCTTCAATACGAAGTCAAGCAGTACTGAAAATCTCAAACTTATGTAAATAAAAATGGTAATTCTCGAAATGCCTTGCCCATTCTGGTTCCATGCCAGGTAAGCAAACTTCCATCCACCAATACTATCCGCCCTTTTACTACAGCAGGTGTCCCCTGTAATAATTTCATAAATTCATCGTAATGGGTCTGATTAAACGCATATGGTTCGTTTGGAAGCAAAATAATCTCCGGTTCTAATGCTCGGATTTCTGCTAGAGAGACGCGTGGATAACGAGTATCCCGCTCACCGGTGTCGATTGGATTACTCAATCCCAAATCCGCCATTAACGGATACTGTCTTTCCCTTTCAGCGAAGATGTTTTTTCCCCCAACAATCCTTAATAGGTCATGCACATAAGTATGTTGATTGAAAGTCATCCACCATCGCTGACCATCTTGCGTTTTACCCATCCAGATCGGACAAAAGTAACGCAACGGTGCATGGTCATCTGTACGAGACTGCAACCAACTAAAAGTCATTTCTAATGTTTTTATGCGCATAAAGGCGGTTTGACGGGAAAACATCCTGGCTATCCTAATAAGTACATCCAAAGCCTGGCGAACGGTTTGCGGAAATGTCACCAATACTGGGATCCCCTTTTTCTTCAAATCCTCCACGATTCCGCGTGGGTTTTCCTCTTTATTAGCGAGCACCAGGTCAGGTGCCAGGGATAGAATTCCCTGTAAATGCGGGTTTTTCGGACCACCTATTCGGGTAAGACCCTTGACATCCTCGGCAGGATGAACGCAGTAATCGGTGATGCCAATGACAAATTCCCCCAACCCTAAATCGAACAAACTCTCTGTCAAAGAGGGTACTAAAGACACTATTCGCTCTGGGGGATGTGCGATTCGAACAGCGTCATCCGAGCCATCGCTTACTACACTCATAACGGTCTTCTCGTTAAGATTTCAATAAATTTGCTACAACTGAGGCCATCAAAGCGATAGCAACTGGTAATGCTTGCTCGTCAAAATCAAACCGGGAGCTGTGATGAGCCCCGTCCAAACCCTTTTTATGATTCGCAGACCCTACGAAGAAATAGCATCCTGGAATGGCCTCCATCATATAAGCCATATCCTCTGAACCCATTGTACAGAAGGAAGTATCCACCTGGCTTTCTGGGAACATTTCAGCAGCTATCTCTTTGACTTTTTGGGTAATTTCAAGGTCATTTCTAACCGCAGGAGTCAATTTTTTCAACTCGATTTCCGCAACACAACCTAATGCCTTGGAGACACCCTCAACAATCTCCTGAAAGCGGTTTAATATCATTTCCCGGACTTCGAGTTTAAAAGTTCTAATCGTTCCCTTGATTTCGACATCCGCCGGTATCACGTTGAAAGCCTCTCCAGCATGCAAGCTGGAAACCGTCACGACAGCTGTATCCAGTGGCGATACATTACGGGAAACAATCGTCTGTAAAGAAGTGATAACCTGCGTAGCAGCCACTATGGGATCAATGGTTAAATTCGGTAAGGCGCCGTGCCCTCCCCTACCCGTAATTTTTACACGAAATATCTCCGAAGCTGCCATAATAGGACCAGGTGTTATCCCAAACCATCCCAATGGCTTCTCATTCCACAAATGCAAAGCCAGGGTGATGTCTGGTTTCGGATTTTCCAATACCCCAGCCGATACCATCCCTTCGGCACCACCTAACCCCTCTTCAGCCGGCTGAAAAACAAACTTCACAGTTCCAGCCAATTCATTCCGGTGATCGTGTAACAACCGAGCCACGCTAAGCCCAATGGCAGTATGCCCATCGTGACCACAAGCATGCATGACGCCAGGCACCTGTGAAGCGTATTCTGCTCCGGTTTCTTCCAGGATGGGCAATGCATCCATGTCAAACCTTAACAAGACTACCGGTCCCGCTCGAGAGCCCTCCAAAAGAGCCACGACACCTGTATCAGCGATTCCTGTGCTGACTTCCATATTGAGTTCGGTCAATTGGCGCGCCACGATCCCTGCCGTTCGAACCTCCTGAAAACCCAGTTCGGGATGACAGTGGAAGTCACGCCTTAAAGCTTGAGTGAAGGGAAAAACCTCGCGGGCCTCTTTTAGAAAACTGTCCATTCGAATTCAGTGAGTGAAGTGGAGAAAATGCCTATCTCAAATTCGGGCCTATTCAATCGAACACGATCCTGCGAAACGGTTCCTCATAACGTGGATTTTCGGGGGTGGTATCCCCTGTGGTGCGTTTTCGCATCCGTTCTGCCAGGGCTTTGAAATCATCGATCTGGCTCTTATGTTCAGATAATGCGCGGATTTTCACCTCCCAATATTCTGTCACGTCTAAACGGACATTTGGTTCCAAGGGGAGGGAAACCCAAACCTCTCGAACGATGTGTGGTTCTAAACCTTCGTCTCTCCAAAGTTCGACAAAATTTAGATGATCTCGAGCAGCAGGAAAAACTGCGTCCAAAGCCGCCTGTCCAGCTGCACGATGGTCTGGATGGTTAATATATGAATCGTGGATATACAGGTTAAGCGGGTCGCACGTGACCAGAATATCCGGTTTTTCCCGCCGAATTTCGCGGGTGATGTCCTTTCGCAAGTTCAGATCGGGGACCAGATACCCATCAGGATAGTCTAAAAAACGAACCCGAGTTACACCAAGGATTTTTGCAGCTGCCATCTGCTCTTCGTGACGGATACCACATAAATCCTCAGATGTGAGCGTTCGATCTTTTGTTCCTTTATCGCCACAAGTCAGCAGGCAATAAGAAACCAGATGCCCGGCATCTCTCCACCGGGCAATACTCGCCCCACAAAAAAATTCAGGGTCATCGGGGTGGGCTAGCACAACCAGAATGCGTTGAGGCTTACCCCAATGATCAGGATCTTGCGTTTCGCTCATTTTTCCACTTTCCCTCAATCGCAACCGCCATTTTCGTGTTTATCACAAGGTCCCTCAGATTTTCTTCGCAAGGCCTCGAGCTCATCCCAGGGTTCAAGATCCTCGCGGTTGAACTCAAATTCCCCTATATCACCCAAATCGACCAAGACTGCGTCCTTCAGAGGATAAACATCCACGACTTTACCCTCGCCTTGGGGCGAGATCACTCGCTTACCCCGTTTTGGGAGTTGCTTACGAGCCCGGACATACTGTTCATATTCGTAAATCAGGCAGCATCGCAAGCGCCCGCACATCCCGGTGATTTCCGAAGGAGACAAGGAAATGCCCTGCTCCTTGGCCATTTTGATCGATATCGGGCTGAATTCGGTTAAGAACGTTGAGCAACAGCGGGTTTCCAGGCCGCAGGCGCCCATCCCACCCAAAATCTTGGCTACGTCGCGCGGGCCTATCTGGCGCATATCGATGCGTGAACGCGGATACGCCCGGCGCATGGCGCTCCTCAGAGATCTCAGATCGACCTTTTCTCCCGTCTCAGTGCTATATAGAAAAGAAAGCCGAACGCCATCAAAACTGAATTCAGCTGCTACGATCTTTACCTGGTCTATTTTCAATTCAGCTGCTTTAGCTCGGCAGTTAATCATGGCCTCCAGCTCTTTACGTTGCCATAACTGTCGAATCAAAAGATCTCTTGGGGTTGCTTTGCGTTTAATCGGTTTCCAGTCACCTTCAGAAGGTCCATTTAGATTGTGAATTATTTGCACGATTTCCCCGAGTTGACGCCCTCGGCTTGTTTCCACTATCGCAAAATCCCCAGTCTGAATCTCTGGATTACGACTCGCATCGAAGTGATAAATCTTTCCGGTTTTTTGAAAACGAATACCTACAACATACGGCTGCATGGTCACTTTAACATCACACTCCCTGAAAAATCATGCTTGTTTTTCTACCGATAAAAGCATCAGCCGCCTTATTTCAGCCGATCATATTGATCGGGATTACGTTGCTTTGTTGTACTGCGGCAACACTTACTTTTGCGGCTATGTCTTCAGCAACTGCGATTAAAGCTCGGGCGACAGGCGAGTCAGGCTTGCTGATTACAACCGGCACACCCGTGTCTCCACCTTCTCGTACGGCTGGATCCATCGGCACCGCCCCGATAAAGGGAACGCCGCTTTCGTGGGCTAGTTTTTGACCTCCACCAGACCCAAATACATCCATGTGGGTGCCGTCTGGAAGTTCAAGATAGCTCATATTTTCCACGACACCAAAGACTGGCACATTCAGCTCCCGGAACATTTCAAGACCCCGTCTGGCATCATCCAAAGAGACCTGTTGAGGCAGGGTTACGATTATCCCACCGCTAAGTGGCATCGATTGAGCCAGACTCAAACCAGCATCACCGGTTCCAGGTGGGAGGTCCACGATTAAATAATCTAATTCACCCCAGAACACATCGCTTAGAAACTGCCGGATGGCAGAATGTAGCATCGGACCACGCCAGATCAAAGGTTGGCCTGGCCTCACTAAAAAGCCAATCGACATCATCTTGACGCCGTAAGATTCGGCCGGTAAAAGCTTGCTATCCTTCGGGGGTGGTAAATGGTCAACCCCCATCATGGTGGGGATATTCGGTCCATAGATGTCAGCGTCCAACAAACCTACCTGCGCACCGCGTTGTGCCAGCACCACAGCTACATTCACAGCCACCGTGCTCTTTCCCACACCACCTTTCCCAGAAGCCACTGCTACAGCATTCTTAATGGGCAACTGCAGGAGACCCCGTTGCCGTCCATCACTGGGAACACTGGAATCCATCTTAATTTCCACCGAAGAGACACCTGGCAATCCAGCTACTGCTTCCCTGGCTTCTCTCTCTATTTGAGTCCTCAAGGGGCAAGCTGGCGTAGTCAAAATAATTGCAAAACTCACCTTGCCCCCATCTATCTGTAAATCTCGTATCATATTCAAAGTGACCAAGTCTTTATCCAATTCCGGCTCCTGCACCCTGCTAAGTGCAGCCATGATTGCATCCTGGTCGATTTTTTCTTCTCTAGCCATACATATCATCCTTTAATACATGCTTAAATCCATCGATCTGTTTATCACACAAATAACGATCGATTTCCTGTCTGGCATCCACAAACAAATCCAAAAGTTCTAAATCGCTTCCTTGAAAACGACGCACCGCCTGTCTGGCGCATTCTGTACATCCACGCATCGCTCGATAAGAATCGGCACTACACGAAACACAGCCACTCAAACGAATCATAAAGAGCACAAAGGCACAACGCTCAGGATCAAGCGGGTCTTTTTCTAACAATCCATCCACGAAATCATGCCAAATCGCGCCTCGCAAGTTTCGCAATGAGGGGATTACACGTGGCGGAAACAGTATTTCTGTATCGCTATTGTACATCGAATCAAAGATTGACGGTTTAACCCGATCCGCACACATACAAAAGATCTACCTCATGTTGTTTTTACAATCGCTCTTCGTTCTCATCATCGTAAGGAATGGCTAACTTTTCTCTCGTGCAGCTTTCCTGGCTGCTTTGGCAGCTTCCGCTTCTGCTCGAGCAGCTTCTTCGCGAGCGTAATTCTTTGGACGGATCGAAGCATAATAAGAAACTGGACGCGATAGCTTCTCCTTGTTGTAGATATTCCGGCTGTGGCGGTCATAAACCGACAGTTCGTAATCGTGGTCCATTTTAATTGCGTCGAATGGACAATATTCAGCGCACAACCCACAGTTCATGCAAATATCAACATCGATATAGAATTCTTCTGGCTCAGGGACCGGTCGGCCGGTTTTTGGATCGTTGGTACGCACAATCCATATACATTGAGGCGGGCATACCTTGGCACAAATGCCACAAGAAGTACAGCGATCTTGCTGCTTTCCATTTCCATCCTCCTCATAAATCAAGAAGGGGATGAAGCGAAATTCCTCGGGGACTGGCAGCTTCTCCTCTGGATACTGAACCGTAAAAATCCCATCGGTTTTCGTGCTCGAACGATGGGCAATACCTTCAGCAGAATAATATCGATTTTTGCCCAACCATTTCAGATCATCCAGGTATGTTCCAATAAAATGCCTAAAAGTTACGCCTAATCCTCTTAAAATTCCCTTTCCGTACATAAATTAACTCCGTTTACGGTCAATGTTGGATAAATCTTATGGTTCCTTATCGAACTGTAATTTCGACATCTCCATTCTATTTGGGGTTAAGGATAACCTGATGAGGTCTCCAGGTTGATCCAGTAAATAGTTATTTATTATCAACGATCCGTCTCCCCCAAGACGATATCAATTGATCCTAATATGGCCACCACATCTGCGATCTTGTTTCCTCTGCACATTTCGTTCATCGCTGTCAGGTTGATAAATGATGGTGCCCTGACGTGATATCGCCATGGGTTTGGTTTACCATTCGAAACCACGTAAAAACCCAATTCCCCTTTGGGTCCCTCCACTCGACCATAAGCCTCACCGGCAGGTACTCTAACCTGATATTGAGGTTTTCCTTCCTGGATAGGTCCTGCTGGCATATCGCTTACCACCTGCTCCAGGATTCGCAGGCTTTGGCGGATCTCATCCATCCTGATCAGGTACCGGTCATATACATCGCCATGGTAGCGAACTGCTACATCGAAATCGAACCGGTCGTAAATGCCATAAGGGTCTGCTCTCCGCACATCGTACGGAACGCCTGAGGCTCGTAAGACCGGTCCAGCAGCCGAGTAAGCAATGGCTTGTTCAGGCGTCAAGATTCCCACTCCTTCGCATCGAGTGCGAATGATCTCGTTTTGGGTCAAGAAAGCGTCCAGCTCATCAATTTTACGGGGGAGGCGGTCGAAGACCAACTCACGGATTTTTTCAAAAACACCCTCCGGGAGATCGCGGGCGACCCCACCAAAACGAAAATAATTGCACATCATCCGAGAGCCGGCGACTGCTTCAAAAATATCTAATATCAGTTCTCGTTCCTCGATGGCATATAAGGCTGGCGTAAAAAAGGCGCCTAAATCGTTTAATAAAAACCCAATTGCCCAAACATGGTTGCTGATACGGGTTAATTCCGCCATCATTATACGAAGATATTCAGCGCGTTCGGGAGGGGTAACTCCCATCAACTTCTCTACTGCCAGTGCGTAGCCGAAATTATTGCTCATCGAAGACAGATAATCCAGGCGATCGGTGAAAGGCATATTCATGAGAAAAGTATTGCGTTCACCGATCTTTTCATGGTTTCTGTGCAGATAACCCATCACTGGTTCCAGATCCATGATGGTTTCACCTTCCAACCGGACGACCATGCGGAATACCCCATGGGTAGAAGGATGTTGCGGTCCTAGATTGACCACCAGATGGTCAGTGCTTATTGCAGTTTCACTTACAGGATGTTCGATCTTGCCAACGCCGGCATAAATAGCCGCATCCCCTATGGGAGTCCAGGTATCAGGGTTGAAATCAGCCGGATAATCCACATTTTTATGAAATACATTTTTATCCTCGGCTCTAGAGACGTGTCCATCAGGCCAGCGGCTTTTGAATGGTTTGCCATCCTCTTCGTGATATGCTTCTCGCCAGTCTTTTCTTAGCGGGTGACCGTGAAAGCCTTCCCACATCAAAATGCGCTTGAGATTCGGGTGGTCCTCAAATAGGATGCCAAGTAAATCCCATGCTTCCCGTTCCTGAAAATCAGCACCTGGAAAAACGGAAACAAGGGAAGGCACTACCGGATGCTCTCTTGAAACCTGAACTTTTAATACCAATGCCGGTCCCCCGGTGCTTCTATAAGCATGGTACACCACTTCCATCTGATTATCCGGGAAATAATCCACACCTGTCACCGAGGAGAGGAAATCATAACCTAGCTCATCACGCAAGGTGGTAGCGCATGACACCAAGTCCTCAGCATTAACCACATATCCTTCGTAACCCTTACGTTCGTCGACGGTCACAACTCCAGGAAATCGTCTTTCTAAGTCTGATTTTTCTTGGATAAGTATTTCTTCATTCATAGGATCGCTCCGGTTCAGGCCTCTTCTTTTTCAATAACCGGTTGCTCACCGAGGGGTTGATCAGCCTTTTCACGAGCAAAATTCTTGATGGCCGTATATTCTCGTGGATCCATGATATCGGGGCCGAGCACTGGAACAGGGATCGGCTCTAGAGGTTCTCGGCGATACCATCGTACCGTCTTGATTGATTGCGTATCGATTTTTTCCTGCAGCTTTATCAATCCATGGAGCAGCGCCTGCGGGGTTGGGGGGCAACCCGGTATATATACATCCACTGGCACAAACTTATCCACTCCCGAAACCACGTTATAGCCCTCTTTGAAGGGACCACCACCCGATGCACACGCCCCCATAGCTACCACATATTTCGGTTCTGGCATTTGGTTGTACAGGCGAACGATTTGCGGGATCATCTTCTTGGTAACTGTTCCCGAGACGATCATCATATCGCTCTGCCGGGGGCTTGGTCGCATAATCTCCATACCAAAACGGGCAAAATCGTAACGACTTGCGGCGGTGCAGATCATCTCGATAGCACAACAAGCCAAACCGAACATCATCGGCCAAAGCGATGATCGGCGTCCCCAGTTATAAATCTTATCCAGGGTGGTTATAGCCACCTGACCCTGCATCTCAGGGGGAATATCGTAGCCAGGAGAATTAATATCATCCGTCATAAGGAATTTACCTCCTCATACCATTCTTGATATATGGCTGCCAAAATGCCATCATTAGCTAATTCCGGCTCATCGTCGAAGTCAGGTAAAGCGACTGTCCATTGAAAGATCATATTTAAGGAGACATCTTCTAATTCAACCTGGGGATATTTATCAATTAAAGATCGAGCAATAGCGAAAGAATCTTCCCAGAAAAGTGGATTTTGCATATTAATCACTCCGGTGCTAAACCCTGTTATTATACCTTAGGGGCAATTCCTGTCAATGCATATTAACGCAAATTATTATTTGCGTTAATTATTTAAAAGGTATAATACCGATTATGAAAAGCACGCGCCAGCGTCTAATCGAATATTTGGAAACCCGCAATGTGGCTACACCGCTTGAATTAAGCCACGCCCTTCAGGTTACAGCTGCAGACGTACGCCATCACTTGGCGGTTTTACGAGAAGAAGGCTTCGTGGAAGTCGTGGGCGAACGAAGACCTAAAGGTCGCGGTCGGCCTGGTCAGCTCTATAGCCTTTCTCAACAATCCTTGGATGATAATCTTGATTTATTGATAGGTATTCTTCTAAGTGAACTGATAGGAGAATCTATATGCTCATCAGAGGCAGCCCTGAGACGCATTGCAGCAGGCTTAATGGGCAAATCCAGGTCATATGGCAATCTGACCCAACGCCTTTATCTGACTATTTCACGGCTTAACCAATTGAATTACCAGGCGCGGTGGGAAGCTCACTCCGAGGCACCACGGGTAGTCTTAGGTCGCTGCCCTTATGCCAGGATCATTGCCGCCCATCCAGAATTGTGCCAGATGGATACGATTTTATTAAATGACATGCTGGATAACCCCGTCGAACAAATTGCTAAACTCGCTAAGGACGATCGCGGTGCGACTTATTGTTTATTTTTAGTAGATATCAAGTGAATTATCCCATTATGAGGTGGTTAACACGTTTTTATGAGGACTTTTGTATAGTTGATATATGACAGTCATCACTTCCCAAAGATGCCAAATGTAATAATAATAAAGATGACAATATTCACCAGAGTTTATCCAACTTCTCGGAAATGGAGGTCGCTTTATGCCAGTTAAGGGATGGATTGAAGTCAGTGATAAATATTGTAAAGGCTGTGATCTTTGTGTGAACGCCTGTCCTCAAGACGTTCTAGGCTTAGATTTAGAGCATTTGACCTCAAAGGGATATCATCCAGCTTACTTAATATCCGAGGGCTGTACCGGTTGTGGCATATGCGCTATCGTATGCCCTGAAGCTGCCCTGACAGTATTTCGCGAGATGCACGCCCGTGCTGCTCGTACTGCAGTTTAGGAGGGAAGACATGCCTCGTGAGCTTCTAAAAGGAAATGTCGCCATGGCTGAAGCTGCCATCCGTGCAGGCTTGCAGGCCTACTTTGGTTATCCCATAACTCCACAGACAGAGCTACTTGAATGGATGGCGAAACGAATGCCGGAACTCGGTCGCACATTCTTACAGGCTGAAAGCGAAGTGGCTGCGATCAATATGGTTTATGGCGCAGCCTGCACCGGTATACGGGTGATGAGTTCCTCTTCCAGCCCCGGTGTAAGTTTAATGATGGAAGGTCTATCCTATATCGCTGGTACAGAAGTGCCGGTGGTTTTAATTGATGTCGTGCGCGGCGGTCCAGGATTAGGAAATATCGCCCCCTCCCAAGGAGATTACAATCAAATAGTGCATGGCGGTGGCCATGGAGACTACCACCCTATCGTATTAGCGCCTGCCAGCGTGCAAGAAGCGATCGACCTAACCGTATTGGCTTTTGATCTCGCCGAGAAATACCGCTCTATCGTGATTGTGATGGCAGACGGCAGTATAGGACAAATGATGGAACCAGCCGAATTACCGCCCATGCACCCGCTTCCTAAAGAATATCCAGATTGGGCAGTACGCGGGGCAATAGGTCGTGACCGTCGCATCTTGAGCTCAATTTACATTGACCCTCAAGATGAAGAAGTTGTCAATTTCAGGTTGATGGAACGTTGGAATGAAATCGGAGAAAACGAAGTTCGCTACCGGGAATATTTCCTTGAGGATGCAGATATCGTCATCGTAGGATTTGGAACGGCAGGGCGAGTGGCTTTATCAGCTGTACGGGCAGCCCATTCGCAAGGGATCCGTGTCGGCCTTCTCCGCCCCATATCACTCAGTCCTTTTCCTTATGCAAAGATCGAAGATATTGCTAACCGAGCAAAAACCATTTTGGTGACAGAGATGAACAGCGGTCAAATGTTAGATGACGTGTTGCGGGCAGTGAGAGGAAGGATCCCAGTAGAGTTCTACGGGCGTATGGGAGGCATGATGCCTTTTCCAGACGAAATCACCGCAGAGATCCAACGCTTAGCCACTCAAACCCCAGTTCCGGATGGAGACCCCCGCAAACAGTGGATGGAGCGATTTGGAATTACCTTGCATGGCTTGAAATCGAATAATTAACCAGGGAGAGAGAACCAATGGTATCGACTGCACCCTTTGAAACGGTTTACCAGCGCCCAGAGTCACTGACCGATTTTCCCACTCATTATTGCCCCGGGTGTACCCACGGTATAGCTCATCGACTGATAGCTGAAGTACTTGATGAAATGGGATTGCGTGAAAATACAATCGGCGTTGCTCCGGTTGGTTGTGCTGTATTTGCATACAATTACTTTGATTGTGATTTCGTTGAAGCAGCCCATGGTCGGGCGCCAGCTATGGCTACCGGCATTAAACGGGTATTGCCAGACCGGACGGTATTCACCTATCAGGGCGATGGCGATTTGGCTTCAATTGGCATGGCTGAAATTATCCATGCTGCTGCTAGAGGTGAAAACATCACTGTCATATTCATCAACAATGCCATTTATGGCATGACTGGCGGGCAGATGGCACCAACCACACTTCCCGGCCAGAAGACTACCTCCTCCCCCAATGGACGTGATGTCGAACAAATGGGGTTTCCCATCCGAATGGCGGAAATCCTCTGCACGCTCGATGGGGCTGGTTATGTTGTGCGCCGTAGCCTGCATGATCCCAAAAATATCCGCTTGGCCAAAAAAGCAATTCGTTTAGCCTTCGAAGCCCAGCAAAGGGGTTTGGGTTTCTCTCTGGTTGAACTGCTTTCTACCTGTCCAACCAACTGGGGCATGACCCCGCTCGAATCACTCCACTGGGTAGAGCAACATATGGTACCTTTTTACCCTTTGGAGGACTTCAAAGTCTCTCCAACTCTGGCTGGGCTTCGTGTCAGATAAAGCAAGGATGGAGGATCAACAATAATGCAAACTGAAATTGTGATAGCCGGGTTCGGAGGCCAAGGAGTTTTGTTTGCTGGTGAAGTATTAGCTTACGCCGCCATGGATACCGGGAAAGTAGTCACCTGGATACCTTCTTATGGACCGGAAATGCGCGGGGGTACTGCAAACTGCACTGTCATCATTTCTGATGAAGAGATCGGATCACCCCTGGTGCTAAATCCTCGCGGGGTGATCGCCATGAACCTGCCTTCATTCGATAAATATGAACCATTGGTGACTCCTGACGGCGTGCTGGTTGCCAATGCTTCTTTGATAAACCGGAGCGCCAAACGCTCAGACATCACTGTCATTTCTATCCCCGCAAACGAAATTGCGGAAGAGTTGGGCGACAAGCGTTTGATGAACATGGTGGCATTGGGCGCCTTTTTAGAGAAGCTGCCGGTCCTTTCATTGGAATCCGTCGAACAGGCACTAAAAGACCATCTACCAGAAAGGCACAGGAGGTTGCTGACCCTGAACTTTGAAGCCTTGCAAGGGGGTGCCGAGTTTGCGCGAAAGGAATCCGTAAAAGAATCGGTATCGTAATTAACCAAGTCGATCCTTTAATGGATGTGAAGGATTCCTTGTTGCCCGCTATGATCATCCACCTTTAAGAAGCGCCTCACCACGATTCAGGGGCAATTTGCCAGGTTATATACGCACTCCCTGCATTCTATCTTATTCCAAAACCAACTTCTGCTAATTTCTCAATAATGCAAGTACAATATAAAGGATATCTCTGGGTTGAGATATCTGAGCACGTCAGTTCGGGTTAACCATTATGACCATCAATCAAGAGATTTGATGATGGAAAGTGAAAGGAAAGCAGATGGATAACGAGAGAATATTATATATTTGTCCGATATGCTTTCGAGTATGTGATACCGATCAAGAATGTCATGAACACCAAATGATAGAATGCAACCCAGGCAAAATTGGCGATGAGCGGCGGAAACCAGTCACCGATAAATTTGGCAATTACGTATCGCGGGCACCGCGCTGGTATTTAGAAGCGGTGGGTCGGATTCAGAAAAAAGGTCTCGAAACCTGATCATATTCTTAAATTGTATAAGGAAAATCCCCGTTCTCATTGGCTTCAATAAAGAGCACACCGAAAACGGGGATTTTTGGTTTTGAAGATTATTTTAGGCTGCTTCAGGGACGGTAGCCCCCTTGTGTTTGATGGCTGCATGGGCCGCAGAAAGCCGGGCAACCGGCACCCGGAAGGGTGAACAGCTGACATAATTCTGGCCGATCATATGGCAGAATTCAATGGATGCGGGATCACCACCATGTTCCCCACAAATGCCAACTTCCAAATTTGGACGTGAGCGACGACCCTCTTCAACTGCTATGCGCATCAAACGCCCCACCCCGTCCCGATCGATCGTCTGGAATGGATTCTTAGGAAGAATCCCATCTTCCACATATTTGAGCAGGAAATTTCGCTCGGCATCATCACGGCTATATCCGTAAGTCATTTGAGTCAGATCATTGGTACCGAACGAGAAAAACTCTGCCACCTGCGCGATTTCAGCTGCGGTGATTGCAGCTCGGGGTATTTCTATCATAGTCCCAAATTTATAGGGAAAGGAAACGCCTTTCTCAGACATCACCTTCTTAGCGATTTCTTCTAAGCGCGGCTGTATGACCTTCAGCTCGTTTACATGCCCGGTGAGTGGGATCATAACTTCAGGTTTGGCCTCAACACCCTTCAAAGTCGCATCCGCTGCGCCTTCGAAGATTGCTCTCACTTGCATCTCAACGATTTCAGGCATCATGATACTCAAACGCACACCACGTAGACCCATCATAGGGTTGCTTTCATGCAAGGCCTGCACGTTTCCAAGCAACTCTTGTTTTTCTTCCAGACCTTCAACCTCTCCCTTGACCTGCATTGTGATAACTTCTTCAAGAAGTTCTTCAAAAGATGGGAGAAATTCATGCAGCGGCGGGTCAATCAAGCGTATGATGACTGGATAACCATCCATAGCCTCGAAGAGGCCCTCAAAATCCGAACGTTGGTAGGGTAGTAATTCGTCCAAAGCAGCCTTTCGCTCATTGCTGGTTTTCGCCAAAATCATACGTTGAACAATAGGTAAACGCTCCTGTTCGAAGAACATATGCTCAGTACGGCAAAGGCCAATGCCGACTGCCCCATAAGAACGCGCCCGTCGCGCATCAGCTGGGTAATCAGCGTTTGCCCACACTTGTAACCCTCTATTGGGCCAACTCTTCGGAGCCTTACGGATGCCAGGAGAGGCAGAGATCTCATCTGCCCATTTAAGTAATGTCAGCAGGTCGGTTTGTTCTTCGAGAGTTGGTGCAATTGTCGGAATCTTTCCGAGAAAGACTTCACCACTGGTGCCATCTACGGATATCCAATCGCCTTCTTTTACTAATGCACCGTCAACCTCCATTTGCCGTCGCTCTAAGTCAATGCGAATGGCTGCTGCCCCAACAATACACGGCACGCCAAATTGCCGGGCAACCACCGCTGCATGGGAGGTGGCTCCGCCTTCACTGGTTAGAATACCCTTCGCAGCTAGCATACCGTGAACGTCATCCGGCTTCGTGAAGGGTCGCACCATGATGACATCATGTCCTTCTTCCTTAGCCATGCGTTCTGCCGTATCAGCGTCGTAATAAACCTGCCCAACTGCTGCACCGGGAGAAGCATTAACACCAGTGGCAAACATCCGCCCTTGATCCCTGGCCTGGTTTTTGGCCTCATGATCAAACTGCGGGTGTAGCAGCGTATCGACTTGCTCGGGGGTAACTCGTAATACCGCTTCTTCTTTTGTGATGACACCATCATCAGCCATATCCACTGCGATTTTCACCGCAGCTTTAGCAGTTCGTTTCCCATCACGAGTCTGCAGCATCCAAAGCTTACCGTTTTCAATGGTGAATTCCACATCCTGCATCTCGCGATAATGTTCTTCTAGGGTATCGCAAATATCTGTGAACTCTTGATAAACCGCCGGCATCTCTTCCGATAGGTTATCAATCTTCTCAGTGTTTCGGATCCCTGCGACGACATCCTCACCTTGAGCATTGAGCAGGTAATCCCCATACAAAACCTTTTCTCCGGTTGCTGGATCTCTTGTAAAAGCTACTCCTGTTCCAGAATTCCAACCCATGTTTCCAAACACCATCGTAACGATATTTACACCAGTGCCCAAATCATGAGGTATACCAGCTGCATTGCGGTAGTCCACCGCCCGTTTTCCATTCCAGGACTTGAACACCGCTTCTGTTGCCATTTTTAACTGCTCATAAGGATCCTGAGGAAAATCAAAACCCCTGTGTTCCTTCACAATGGCTTTAAACTTCTCGGTCAGTGCTTTCCAATCATTGGCATCCAGATCAGTATCCAGACTTGCCCCTCTTTTCTTCTTGTACTGTTCCAAAACATCCTCGAAGGCTTCGTCCGGAATCCCTAAAACCACCGAACCGAACATCTGTACCAAACGGCGATACGCATCGTAGACAAATCGCTCGTCTCCTGTTAGTTCTACCATGCCTTCAGCAGTCTTGTCATTGAGACCCAAGTTGAGAACGGTATCCATCATACCGGGCATAGAAAATCTAGCTCCTGATCGACATGAAACCAGTAACGGATTATTTGGATCACCGAACTTTTTTCCTGTTTCAGACTCAACTTCCTTGAGAGCCTCCAATTCCTGATCCCACATGCCTTCAGGAAATTTCTCTCCAGCTGCCAGATAGGCATTGCATGCTTCCGTGGTAACAGTAAAACCAGGGGGGACTGGCACGCCAATGCGCGTCATCTCAGCCAAATTAGCGCCCTTACCTCCGAAGAGGGCTCTTACACCCGCCCATTCTCCCCCCACATATTTTTCAGCTTCATCTACCTCCTTAAATAAATAAACCCATCTCTTCTGTGACATCATAACCTCCTGCATAATGGTTTAGAACATATTTAGAATAGCACTACAACAGCATATAGTTTACCACTCCAGCATAATTTTCTCACAACTTGATAGCAGGCCAAAGGGAAATAAAGCTTTTTGATTAAGGTAGTTTAATGAAACTTGCACGATTGATGGTTATTTCAATTTGACTTGCCAAAGATATCATGCTAAAATATGACCAGTCCGAAAAGGCAAACCCGGCGAAAGCCGGGGGCGCAAAGCTATGGGTCTAAGACCATTCACTCGGATGGTTATGATCGCCAGGCCGCCGAAGATAGTTGATTATATTTCTGTCTCAGCGTTTTAACAAGCCTGGCTTCCAGGCTTGTTTTTTTTGATGCTCACACTAACCGGAGAAAAGCAATGAACCACACTACAAATTCATGCCCCTCAAAGCGTCTAATAACTATTGCAACCTCCTTGATCGTGATATTCTCGTTGGTTTTAGCGCCATCACCCAAAGACACCCATCAGGCTTCCTTCATAATCCAAGGGAAGAATGTAGATGAAGTTGCCCAAACCGTAGAATCTTATGGAGGAATAATCACCACTCGATTGGAAATAATCAATGGTGTGGCTGCAAATCTGCCTTCAAATGCAATCTCGCCCTTACTCGCCAACTCAGCCATCACTTCCATTACAGCAAATTCCTCGGTGAACTTAGCAAAGAAGAGTGGAGATGTCCCCACTCCAGAGACAGATTATCCGGATGTCGTTGGAGCAGATATTGTATGGGAACAAGGTACGATCGGTACGGGCATCTCGGTTGCAATATTGGACACAGGTTTGAGTAAAGAATCCGGCATCTTCAAAGACATAGATGGTCATCCCAAGGATCGCATTGCGGCTTGGATTGACTTTGTCGATGGCTACAAAAACCCCCGGGACCCGTATGGACATGGCACCCACATTGCCGGTATCATCGCTAACAGCCAAAATGGCAGCGATGAAGAGTGGAATGGCATTGCTCCGGGTGTTAACTTGGTTGGTGTAAGAGTACTGGATGAACAAGGTTCTGGGTCTTACGAGCGAGTAATCCAAGGCATCCAATGGGTTATCCAACATAAAGATGACTACAACATCAAAGTGATGAACTTGTCTCTCGTGTCCCAAGTGAGTTCTCCTTATTGGGCAGATCCTCTCGATCAAGCCGTGATGAGAGCGTGGGCAGAGGGCATCACCGTCGTCGTTGCAGCTGGAAATGACGGCCCCGATCCCATGTCGATAGGCGTTCCTGGTAATACCCCTTATGTAATCACTGTCGGCGCTTTTACTGATAACTTCACACCTTATGATTGGAGCGATGATTACATCACTCCATTCTCTGCTGCCGGTCCAACCCTGGATGGTTTTGTCAAGCCAGATTTAGTCGCGCCGGGTGCCCATATGGTTTCGACTATGTCCCCAGGTAGCGAACTCGTAAAAAGCCACCAGGCTAACCGGATAAATTCCCATTATTTTTCGATGGCCGGAACCTCTCAGGCGACCGCCGTAGTATCTGGTGTTGCTGCTCTAATGCTTTCTCACGATCCAGACCTCACACCTGACGAAGTAAAATTTCGCTTGATGTTTACTGCCTTCCCTTGGTTGAATCTAGAAACCACCGATGCACTCTATAGTATGTGGCAGCAAGGGGCTGGCAGGGTCAATGCCTACGATGCAGTAAATGCGGATCTTATAGGGAAAGCTAACGATGGGATGGATATCTGGAGCGACCTTTCCGGTGACCAGCATTATGAGGGTTTTTCCTACTACGACGAAGAGATTGGCGAGTTTCGCCTCAAAGGGATTCTTAACGATTGGGCCGGCGGCTACGGCAACTGGGCCGGCGGCTACGGCAACTGGGCCGGCGGTTACGGCAACTGGGCCGGCGGTTATGGCAACTGGGCCGGCGGCTACGGCAACTGGGCCGGTGGCTACGGCAACTGGGCCGGTGGCTACGGCAACTGGGCTGGCGGTTATGGCAACTGGGCTGGCGGTTATGGCAACTGGGCTGGTTCATATGGTGATCCCAGCTTTGCGGAGTTTTTTACAAATTGGCAAGATGCATTCAATAGTTGGGCAGGGACAATCCCTTGGATAGGAACCTGGATAGATTTTGACGGCTAACTACAAATTAACGGTTTCTTTAAGGTTAGTGGTTACTTTTCTAATCAAAAGAGCGAGAACCGGCCGGTTCTCGCTCTTTTGATTCGTTATTCTCGGACGAATCGCTTCAAACCAATTGCTCGAGAGTTTTTTCGGCGAGCTTTAAATACTTTTCTGCTCCAAATTGGTAGAAGAGCAAACGAGCTTCCTGAAAGTGTTGTCGCGCTTCTAGAATATTATCCTGACAATAGGCTAGATTACCAAGTTCAAGTACGGTTTTCGCTGCTTCCAATCTTTCATAGGAAGCGGAAAAAATATTAGCACTCTCATTCAGGAGTTCTTCAGCCGATTGATATTCACCTTGAACACGCGCGATCGCGCCTCGCAATCGCAATAATCTGCCACGTTGTACAGAGGCACCCAGACCTTCCTTGTCAATGTCTTTCATCATTTCAAGAGACTCGTTGATCCAGCTGAGAGCACAATCTAAATCTACCTGGGCGAAACAATTCTCTGCCGCATAGTAACCCGCGTCAACCAGATCATCTTGGGCACCCAGTTCTTCCAGGATCTGGATGCTCTCGCTGAGCAACTTTTCCGCCTGTCCAAAATTCCCCTGAGCTGTCCTCAGTCGTCCCAGGTACATCAGCGCTCTACCTCTATAAAAGCGGTGACCTATTTGCTCGGTTACCGCCAAGCTTTTATTGAGGTTAGCTTCGGCTGAATCGAAATCGCCACGATCGTACTGAACCAGACCGAGATTTGTAAATGAGAGCGCGATCCCCTCTGCATCCCCTATCCGTTCCAGGATTTCAATACTCCGTGTGAAATTTGTTTCCGAATCCCGCAAGTCACCGCGGATCAAACCCAGCAATCCCAGATTATTGTAAAGCCTTGCCACTCCGGACATATCTCCAATTGTCTCGCGTAATGCCAGACTTTTCCGAACATGAGCAGAAGCCTTATCGTATTTACGTTGATGGTAAGCAACCGCGCCTAATCGATTGTGAATCGAAGCAATCACATCATATTTCCTGCACGTTTCAACCAGTTCGAGGGCATCCATAAGGTTTTTTCCCGCTTTGTCAAAGTTCCCCCGCAAGAATTGTATCCACCCCATTTCGTTTAATACCTCTGCTTTCTCAACCTGGGGCGAAGGCTGGATATTCTCTATCGATGCCCAAGCATCCGTAAGATGCACCAAGGCCCGTTCAAAATCTCCTTGACGTTCAAAAGTAGTGCCTATCTTACGTTGAAGAATGCTCCGTTCTGTGACAAATCGATCTGAATCCGAATTTCCGATAACAGCTAGAGCAATTTGGAAATGTTCTCTTGCAGATTGGTACTCACCTACAAAAACGAGCACGTCTCCCAATCCCTGATGAACTTGATATGATTGACTTGCAGAGGGAGAAGCCTGCGAAAATAAACTCAAAGCCGTCTCGTAATGACGCCTTGCTTGCTCGTTAGCATAGTCACGGGCAGCTTTTTGTCCTGCCAATATCAAATAAAGCAAAGCCCTATCGAGTTTTGTGCTACGCAAATAATGATCGGCGAGCACCTCGATCTGGCTTTCAAGATGATCGGCATATATATTCTCGATGGCTTCTGCAGCGCTTCCATGCAATTCTCTACGATGGCGTTTCAACAAGGTGCTGTATATAGCATCTGAGGTGAGCACATGGCGGAATGAGAAATCACTTGTCGATATACCAGATGGGTGCAGGATAAAACCGCGGCCAACTAAATCTGCAAGAAGTTGTTGAAGATGGTCTGCCTTGATCGTATGGAGGATTTCAGCCAACAAATGTAGGTTGAATTGCTTCCCAATTACCGCAGCAGCCTGCAATACTTTGCGGTGTTCTGGCCCTAATCGATCGAACCGGGTCAAGATCAATCCACGCAGATTATCTGGCACCCCCATGCCTATAAAATCCTTACCAGGTGCCAGCTGCCATTGCCCATCTTCGTGCTTTATGACCTGCTCTTCAATTAACATACGCAGAATCTCTTCCAAATAGAAGGGAATCCCGGCTGAGCGCTGCAACACATCCGTACGTAATTCATCCGGCAAGTTGGGTATTGCCAGCAGTTCAAATAGTAAACGCTCGCTCTGATCCTGAGACAAACTTTTAAGATGGATTGGGATGAACCGCTCCTTCAATCCGGCTTGTGCATGAGAGGCTATCTCCCCCAAAATGCCCCCTTGGAAAGGGCGAGTGATGGCATACACCAGCAGAGGGGCTTGTTTGATTGCATCGATCAAGAAGAGAAGTAGCTCGAGGGAGGTATCGTCTGCCCAATGCAGATCTTCGAGTATAAGCATTAACGGGCGCTGGCGTGCCTCTGCCAGCAGTAAATCTCTTACAGCTATAAATATTCGTTGGCGAAGCTGGCTGGCATCTAGGTAAGACAGACGCTCTGCTGCTTTAACATCGAAATGCTCTAAGGAAAATAAGTGTTCCAAATATGGCAGCACCTCCGCTGCCTGTCCCCCAAGAGCATCATACACTTTAGTGACCAATCTCTCCCTTACCACATTTGGAGGAGTCTGGTCGGTAACATCAATATAATTACGCAAGAGACCAAGGAATATCCAATAGGAAACAGAACGTCTGTAAGTCAAACTTTGGCCTTCAATAATCCGGACAGGAGTATGCTCGATTTGCGCTTTCAATTCCGAAGTTAGCCGGCTTTTACCAATACCGGCTTCACCGGTAATCAAAACAAACTGTCCTTCTCTCTGGTTGAGGAGAGATTGAACTACATTTTTAAGGCATTGAAGTTCAACATCGCGGCCGACCAGGGGAGCCCTTAAACCCTCCAACCCTCGCACACTGCCTTGTCTGGATTTAATTCCGAGCAATCGATAGCCTGGAACTTCCTTTGAAATCCCTTTTAATATCAACGATGGAATTAAATGGAAATCAAATAAAGCTTTGCAGCTGCGAAATACACTCTCGCTGACCAGCACCATGCCAGCTTCAGCGACCTCTTCGAGACGATTCGCTAAATTAACTGTATCCCCTATTGCAGTATAATCCATCAACATATTGGACCCAACGCTTCCCACTACCACTGTTCCAGAGTTTAGTCCAACATGTAGCTGCAAACCAAAATTAACACCTTCTTTCAGGTATTGATTATAGTTTGCGATCTCCGCTTGCATGTCCATTGCAGCTCTCACAGCTCTTTCCGCATCGTTTTCATGAGCGATAGGCGCGCCGAAAAGTGCCATCAAGCCGTCACCTAAAATCTTATCTACTGTACCTTCATATTCATAAACTTTCTCTACCAGCATGCGGATGACTTTTTGAACGAGATCGAATAAGTCCTCGCTGTCCATTTCCTCAGCCAGGACGGTATAATCACAGATGTCAACAAATAAGACGGTTACATTGCGGCGCTGACCAGCAGCTTCTAACCCAGCTTGCTTGAAGCGCTCGATCAGATCAGCACCAATCATCACCCCAATGGGCTCAGAGGTATTGGGTATTTCAGGAACCGTTTGGACAGGAAATTTTATTTCAGCCTCTTCCAGGCGTGTACCACAATTTCCGCAAAAACGCATCCCTGGAGGATTATTAAAGCCGCATTGAGGACATTGAAGAGACATCCAAAAACCTTAAATGTGACGAGTTCTACTCGTCTTAACTAAAATCTTAATCGCATCTATTTGATAAAAATATACCATGCTAATTGGATCTTACCCCTATCAAAACCGTTACGACGTATTCGGATTCATTGCAATAACATAATATCTACAACTACCATCAATTGACCATCAATTAACGTTGACAGCTTAACCTAACCTTATTATAATAATGTTAGCCCCGGCTAAGGACGCTGGGGCAAAATATTGTAATTCCCAACTTCCCCGCACCTCAGCGCCAAGAATTCTTGAAATTATATGCGCAGATCGTGTGGCGAAGCGAAGATTGGAGAAGAATCCATGAAATATGCTATTGTAGAAGATGGTGGCAAGCAATATAAAGCCGTCGAAGGCAATACCATCGCAGTTGATCACTACAATTCAGAACCTGGTGAAAAAATCGATTTGGACCATGTGCTATTAATTTCCTCTGAGGATGAGATAAGCATTGGCACTCCCTTTATTGAAGGTGCCAAAGTGGAAGCGACAGTTGAAGACCATTTCAAGGGTCCCAAAATCGTAGTTTTCAAATACAAGCCAAAAATCCGTTATCGAGTCAAGCGAGGCCATCGACAGAGGTATACCCGATTGAGAATAGATGCAATCGTAACGGATTCAGGAGGTAATCATGGCTCATAAAAAAGGTGGCGGTTCAAGCCGTAACAATCGAGATAGCAAATCGAAACGATTGGGCGTAAAGAAATTTGGTGGCGAGTATGTTCTATCTGGCAATATCTTGGTCCGCCAACGAGGTACCCGCATAAAGCCTGGTCAAAATGTAGGCAGAGGATCTGATGACACACTCTTTGCTACGATTGAAGGGATCGTAATTTACGAAACCATTCGCGACGGACAGAAACGTGTAAATGTAGCGCCCGTTGAAGAAGATAAATAGAATGTGACCCTAAGTGATTTCCTGTTCAAGGAAACACACTGATTGCTGGTTTCACAAATATCTAAGAGATTTATAGAGGTCATTTATTATGAAAGAAGGTATTCATCCAACTTATTATCCAGATGCACAAGTTATTTGCGCGTGCGGAAATACCTGGACAACCGGATCGACACAAAAAATTATTCGCACAGACATGTGTTCCCAGTGCCATCCATTTTATACCGGTGAGCAGCGTATCGTAGACACTGAGGGTCAAGTAGACCGCTTTTATAAGAAATTACAGGCTCGGCAGCAATACCTAGAGGAGGTCGAAGCCCGCGAGGCATCCCGCACTTCTCCAGAAAGACCTATCGAGGAGTTGGAGCTTGGAAGCCGTGCGGTTGAGGCTCTCGCTAAGGCCGGCATCATAAAAGTCGGTCAAGCTCTTGACCGTCTGGCTATGGGTGAAAGTGCTTTACTCGCCATTGATGGGTTCGGGCGGAAATCTTTAGCAGATCTAAAGAAGCGTCTTCGACAATTTGGTTATCAATTACCCGAGGCCGCTCAAGAGATCCAAACTTAATATCTATCCTTCTTTATGAAAACTCCTTTGATATACCAGGGAAATCTGAGCTATCCAATAAACTAGATTCCTGAGGTTGATCAAAATACCCAGACCCCATCCCATCGGGCGTTGCCTTATTCACTTTGAGTTCAAATTCCCCAAGGGAGGGGTCAAAGTTTAACTGATAAGGGCAGGCAGATCGCGATCTGCCTGCCCCGATTCAGAATTGTCTCTCCTTATTTTCCAAATCAGCCTGGTATCTTGTTGCTAAGTCAACCCATGAGTAGCGTTCGACTCAAAGATCGGGGGAGGTTTTTCGTTGGCTGGCGTTCGTTTAACTATAGGATCAAGTCTTTTCTCCATGATTTATAATTAATCATCAAGTCTTCCTGGATTAAATGCTTCAAAAATGTTTCGGAGGAAACATGATTCATCGCTCTGGCTCAGTCGAGGTTATCGTAGGATCAATGTTCAGCGGTAAAACAGACGAACTCATCCGGCGTTTACGCAGAGCAACCATTGCACGGCAAAAAGTCCAGGTCTTTAAACCCGCAATAGATAATCGCTATAATGAAGAAAAGGTTACATCACATGCTGGTACGGATTTTATTGCTTTACCTATTTCTACTGCTAATGATATCCTGTTAAATTTGGATGAAGATACCACCGTGGTCGCCATCGATGAGGCTCAATTTTTTGACGCAGAGATTGTCACTATCGTTCAGCAATTAGCTGATCGTGGTTTACGCGTTATCGTTGCAGGACTGGATACAGACTTCCGAGGAGAGCCATTTGCCATGATGCCAGTCTTAATGGCTCAGGCTGAACATGTTGATAAATTACACGCCATTTGTATGGTATGCGGTGAGCCTGCTTCACGGACCCAACGGCTCGTCAATGGAAGCCCGGCTCACTTCGATGACCCAATCGTAATAATTGGCGCATCTGAGCTCTACGAAGCTCGCTGCCGCGCCCATCACAAAGTTCCAAGAGATTAGCGATGCAAGATTATCATGAGTTTCTGGATAAAATCATCATATCGGAAAGTGTTTTACAGCAAAGAATCGCTGAATTGGGAAAGGAGATCAGCCGCGATTATCAAGATCATAATTTACATCTTATCTGCGTCTTACGGGGAGGAGTCCTCTTCTTAGCGGACTTAATGCGCCAAATATCAGTCAACCACACGATTGATTTCATGGCGATCTCCTCTTACGGTGTTGGTGAACGGCAATCTACTGGTCAAGTACGGATTACTTTAGATTTACAGGAAGATATCCACGATAGGGATGTCTTGCTGGTTGAAGACATCGTAGATAGCGGATTTACCATCGCATCTGTCTTAGAGTTCCTCAGTACCCGCCATCCGCGCAGTTTACGCGTCTGTGCTTTGCTGGACAAAGTAGAACGCCGAGAAATCGCTGTCCCTATCCACTATCGCGGTTTTGCTATACCCAATAAATTTGTCTTCGGTTTCGGATTAGATATTGATGAATACTACCGAAATTTGCCATTCATTGGTGCTGTAAATCTAGACCACTACCA
>Ga0315551_10000386_pt1 | contig 35660 bp, 19 predicted proteins | sample SalMarSW160290MG_FD_203678 | JGI IMG/M metagenome (GOLD analysis project Ga0315551, IMG submission 203678) | Salt marsh sediment microbial communities from the Plum Island Ecosystem LTER, Massachusetts, United States - Salt Marsh Sediment SW1602-90 ...
CTGGAATATTTCATCCTGAATTACAGGAAAGTCTTTCCGCGAATTTCCAAAAACTATGCTCAACTGAGCATGGACAATTTCTCCACTCCCGCCATGAAATGCCTGCTCTGTCCAGAACTCGAGAGTTGTGCTGTCTGTCCTGTAAACGCCTCCTTCTCTGGCCGCCCCTTAGGAGAGATACCATCATATCTCTGCCAAATCCAGAGGGTAAAGATCAGGAATTTTAAAATGTTCAGAAAAGATATATAATCCTCAGTCTTTAGCAAAAACGCAATTTTTACCTCTATCAAGAAAGGTATTATTACCAAAAGGAGTTTGCCATGCTTCGAAGCAGCCTGAACATTCCCGAAGGATACAGCCCTTCCCTGGATCTCAAAGAGACAGAAAAAGCGATAAAGTTTATTAAAAGTGTTTTCCAGGACAGACTGGCCGATGAGTTGAACCTGACGCGAATATCCGCACCTCTTATAGTCTTAAGAAAAACCGGTGTAAATGATTATCTCACCGGCAAAGAGAAGCCAATCAGGTTCACTATCACAGACATAAATGAGGAGGCTGAGATCATCCAATCGCTTGCCAAATGGAAGAGAGTGGCGCTCGCTGATTATAGCTTTTCTTACGGAGAGGGGCTCTACACGGATATGAATGCCATCAGGCCCGATGAAATACTGGATAACCTCCATTCCGTTTACGTGGACCAGTGGGATTGGGAAAGGGTCGTCAGCAAGGATGAAAGAATCCTTGATTTTCTCAAGCTCATGGTAAGGAAGATCTACAAGGTCATAAAGGAAATGGAAAATCTCGTCTGTGACAAGTTTAAAAAGCTGGGGAGATCTTTCCTCCCCGAGGAGATTCACTTCATTCACAGCGAAGATCTGCTAGAAAAGTATCCTGATCTGACGCCTGAAGAACGGGAAGACAAGATCTGCAGGGAAAAGGGAGCTGTGTTTGTGATAGGAATCGGAGCCGAACTCAAGGATGGAAGACCCCATGATGAGAGGGCAGCCGATTATGACGACTGGTCCACGGAAACCGGGAAAGGCAGGAAAGGATTGAACGGCGATATCCTTATCTGGTATCCCTTGCTTCAGAGGGCGTTCGAGCTTTCCTCGATGGGAATAAGAGTCAACAAGGAGTCATTATTGAAGCAGCTTCAGATCAAAGGGGAAGAGAAGAATATCGGTTTATATTTTCACCAGAGACTGTTGGAGGGGACGCTTCCCTTGACCATAGGAGGGGGGATCGGACAATCGCGGCTGTGCATGTTCTTCCTCAGGAAAGCCCATGTTGGTGAAGTTCAATCAAGCATATGGCCTGATGAAATGACGAAAAAATGCGAGGAGAATAAAATACCTTTACTTTGATTCGTAGAACTTTATCTCAATCCAAAAACAGAAAGCATTTGTCGTTCGCTCTAAAAAATGAGCAGAGATGGAATATTCACTCGATTTTGGGATTCTCTTCCAGCAGTTGCTGAAACCTAGGATGATTGCGCAGAGGATCCCATATGGGATCCAGCCGTAAGATAGGAACGGAAATAACGTTTCCAGAGGGAATAGAAAGCAAGTATACAAGCTGGCTTATAGCTTCCTCATACTCGCCCACCACTGTATAAATCATGGCTAATTTCAGGATGTATTGAGTCCCCTCAAAGGCATCCTTGGAGACGGGATACAGATTCACAGCCCGATTTCCCTCCCGAATGGCGTTTTCCTTTTGTCCCAGGAATGCGTAGGCAAGGCCAAGGGCAGCGTAAAGCCTTGTGTCCTCAGGACGCTCTTCAATGGCGCTTTCCAGCTGGATTCGCACTGCATCAGCATGTGTCTTCATCATTGTGTTATCGCCCATGGCGCTGTAGACTGTTGCATAGGCCAAATCTTTGGGTATGTAAAAATGGGCTTCCTGAAAGACTTCATAAGGAGAGCTGGCGATCAGATCCAGCGCTCCTTGATAATTCCGTTCGTATAAGTTAAGGTAAAATAAATTGTAATCCGTGAGCACATGCGGCCTTAATTTTTCCAGCAGGATTCGCTCTTGCTTTGTGTCACCTTCTGAAAGAAGGGGAAGCCGAGCCAACCCTAATTTGGAATAATAAAGATCCGGATAGATGGAAAGAGCACGGTCAAACCACTGCTCTGATTCACCGTATCTTCCTAACCAAGCATAATACCTGCCTAATGTATGTGCAATATCAGAAGAACGTGGGTTGAGTTTAAACGTCCTCTCCATATTCTGTAAACCCTGTTCCCATTTCCCAAGTCTTATCTGATAATACCCTAGATGATAAGGCGAGATGTTGGGTCGGGCCCTCTGAACAGATTCGAATATTTGTAATGCCCGGTCATAGTCTTGTAAGGCCACGACATAGTACTGCGCCAATTGTAATTGAGCCTCAGGCAGATCAGGAGCAATTTCCAGAGCTCTATCTATGTCTCTTTTTGCTTTTTGCAGTCGCTCATCACTACGATCCACTCCGACTGTATACATGTGCCTATGAATACTAGCTCTATAGATAAAGGCAAGGGTGAATTCAGGGTCTTGCTCAACGGCTTTATCAAACAGCTCAAGAGTTTTCTCATATTCCTTCGCATCCTGAGAAAGATAAGCATTGGTAAATTGTTTGATGGCCTGGAGGTAATAATCATAGGCTCTTAGATTTTCCGTAGGTTTAGCGAATAAAGCCTTGCGTTCCGGTTCTAGAACCGTGATGTCCAATTGTTTGATAACCTGTTCGGCAATCTCAGACTGAACAGAAAAGATATCCTCGATAACACTGTCATAGCGTTCAGACCAGAGATGAGTATCGTCTGAGACCCGGATGAGCTGTGGTATGACCCGCACCCGGCCTTTTCCATCCGGACCTCGATCCCAGCGAACTGTCCCCTCCAGTACATAATCCACACCCAGCTCTTCACCTATCTGTTTAATTGTCTTCTCTGTGCTCTTATACTGGAAGGAACTGGTACGAGAGATGACACCAAGTCCGTGCAAGGCTGCCAATCGGCTGGTTATCTCTTCTGTCAGCCCATCGGCAAAATATTCATCCTCAGAAGGGCCCAGGTTCTCAAACGGAATAACAACCAGCATCTTTTGCTGCGATGAAGGCAGAGCTGGCTCTTCTTTCCTAGAAAGAAGAAAAGAAATTCCAGCTATGACGATCACAGCAAACAGTGCAGCAATGAGCACCCAGCGTTTCTTGGAAGTTACCAAAACATTTCTTAATGCGGTCGGCTTTATGGCAGGAACTTTTCTCTCCACAGCGGGCACGGCTTTCTCTAACTTTTCCAATTCAGAAAGAAGCTCTTCTGCACTCTGGTATCTGAGCTGCCTTTCCTTCTCCATGCATTTCAGGATGACCAAGCTGAGATTCTTCGGAATCTGAGGATTTAACCGCCGAGGATCAGCTGGTGTCTGGGTCTTGTGCTTCAGAGCGATGCTCAATGAACTCTCCCCTGAAAATGGGACCCTCCCTGTGGCCATCTCATACATGATGACTCCCAGAGAATAGATGTCTGATTGCTCGTCCGCCTTCTTGCCGTCCACTTGCTCAGGAGATATATACTCAGGTGTACCGACCATCACACCTCTTTCTGTTATTCCTTCCGATTTTATGGAGCGTGCTATGCCGAAATCCATAATCCGGGGTTGCCCGTGCCTGTCGATCATAATGTTGCTCGACTTTAAATCACGATGGATGACTCCCAATCTGTGTGCTTCAACCAGCCCCTCACATACCTGCTTTCCAATCGATATGACCTGTCCTGTACTCATCTGTCCCATCATCCTGATCATGTTCCTAAGGTTCTCCCCAGGTACGTACTCCATGGTGATGTAGTGCGTCTTCCCCTCTTCCCCGAGATCATACATCTTGCAAACACTCCTGTGAGCGATCCTTCGGGCATATTTCAATTCATTGCTAAACCTCTCTATGGTCCTCTTGTCAGCAGCGATCTCGGTCCTGATGAGTTTAAGAGCCACTTCCTCATGTATTTTCTTGTCTTCTACTCTGTAAACCTTTCCCATCCCTCCCTCTCCCAGCTCTTCGATAATTTCGTATCTTCCGGCAAAAATACTTCCCCTGGTCAATTTCTCCTCGGGTGAGTCCATGGTCTTTGTAGGAATGGCAGAGATGTCACCGGGGACAGGAAGGGGGGTTGCACACCTGTTGCAGTATTTTGACTCTTCAGGATTTCCAAAATGGCATTTGGGGCATTCTATGGCCACTTTTTTCCTCTTATCTTGTAGACAAGAATAGAATAATGGTTGATGAATGAAGTGTCAAACAGAACCTATTCTCTGCTAGCATCTTCAAATTCTCGACAATCGGGCAAGCTGATGAGGAATGCCATCCGCAGGCGAAGCGGGCACGGTTCCTCTTCATCCTCGCTGGGGAAAATCCGCGTGCTGACGATTCAGCTTGCCTGACTGTCCTCAAAATCATCATGGGAATGGAGATGCTCTATTATCCGGTTCCCTTGAGCAGGATGTTACTGGGAAGATTCCTCACCTTGGCCTGCATTCATCTGAAGCAAGCTCTGAAATCCTGGGCGGTTACGCAGCGGATCCCACATAGGGTCGATTTTTAATAGAGGAACAGAAACAAGTTGCCAAAGGTATTCAGAAGAGGGGATGGAGAGCAGATACTCCAGCTGCAGGATTGCCTGATCATATTCTCCTACTAAGGCATAAATCCTGGCTAAGTCAAGTATATAAATAGGGCCTGCGGCTGCATCTTTTGATACAGGATGTAATGTTACTGCCAGATTGCCCTCCCGAACCGCTTCATCCTTTCGTCCCATATAGGCATAAGCAAGGCCGAGAGCAGCGTGATGTCTCGGATCTCCGCTGTGTTCTCTAATAATTTTCTCTATCTTCTGGCGAGCTGATTCGGCATGAATCCTCTGGCGTGCAGGATCTTTCAACATATGATAAACAGAGGCGTAGAGCAGATCCTTGTTGAAGTAGAATTGCTGCCCTTGATAAGAATCATAAGACAAGGAAGCAAGCCGGTCCAACACTTCTTGATAGTTATGATCAATCATTCCAATAGTAAACCACATATAATCCGTCAAAGGGTGTGAGGGCAACGTTTTCAATAAAGTCCGGGCTCCCTGGGTATCTCCTTTGGAAAGGACACAGATCCCAGCTTTGCCTAATTGAGGTGACAGTCGATCCGGAGAGATGGAGAGGGCCTTGTCGAACCACTCCTCAGCCTGTTTGTATTGACGCATACCCAAGTAAGACAGGCCAATTTCATAAGCGAGTTGAGAAAAACGCGGATTGAGCTTAAATGCCTCTTTCATTAACCTTAAGGATTCTTCCCACTTGCCCTGCCTTCTTTTGATGTACCCTACCAGTTCTGGCGATATGTTGGGTCTGGCCTTTCGAAGAGATTCGAAGATTTCGAGAGCTTTGTCGTAATCAAGAAAACCCCAGTAGTAATAGAATGCCAGTGCAATATGCGCATCAGGAAGATCGGGTCGAAGCTCAAAAGCCTTCTCAATATAAGCTCTTGCCTCGGCCAATCTCCCTTCGTCATTGCTTTTTCCAAAGAAATGCATCCTAGAATTGATTAAAGACAATCTGATGTAGGCATGGGCAAAGTCAGGGTCTAATTCAATGGCTTTCTTATACATGACGATAGCCCGTTCGAATTCCTTATCATCTGAATAAGCCCATCCCTTATCCTCTTGTTTAATGCCTTTGAGATAACAATCATAGGCTTCGAGGCTGTCAGTCGGTTTGGTATCCAGAGATTTGAGTTCGGGTCCTAACAATGTGATTTCTAGTTTCCGAGCCACTTGTTCAGCGATTTCTGATTGTATGGAAAAAATATCTTCGATGACTCGATCATATCGCTCAGACCAGAGATGCGTATCATCAGAGACCCTGATGAGCTGAGGTGTGATTCGCACCTGTCCTTTGCCATTTGAGTCCCGATCCCAGCGGACAGCTCCTTCCAACACATAATCTGCACCCAATTCATCTCCGATCTGTTTGACAGTCTTACCTGTATCCTTGTATTTAAGCGCGCTGGTACGGGAGATGACACTCAACCCATGTAAAGCTGCCAGGCGGCTGGTAAGCTCTTCTGTCATACCATCGGCAAAATACTCATCTTCAGGCGGACCCAAATTTTCTAAAGGCAGCACCACCAGCATCTTCATCGCAGAAGGAGATGCCGGACCTTGTCTGCCAACGAGGAAATATCCTAAACTCACCATGACAATCAAAACAAGCAAGGTTACGACCGATATTCCAATCCTGCTGTATCTTTTCCTTATTTTCTTCGAAGCTGTAGGAGTTTTCTCTGGCAACCTCAACTCAGTTGTTGTTATCTCTTTCTTTACTCCCTCCAACTCTGAGAGAAGCTCTTCTCCACTTTGATATCTACGTTCACTGTCCTTCTCCATACATTTAAGGATGATCCGGCTGAGGTTATGAGGAATCTGGCGGTTGAACTGTCCAGGATCAGGAGGCATCTCTGACTTGTGCTTCAAAGCAATGCTAAGCGAACTCTCCCCAGAAAAAGGAAGCCTGCTTGTGATCATCTCATAGAGTATCACTCCAAGGGAATAGATATCAGAACGCCTGTCTGCTTCTTTGCCGTCTACCTGCTCAGGAGACATGTACTCGGGTGTGCCGACCACTGTTCCCCTCTCTGTTATCCCTCTTGTCTCCAGAGCACGTGCTATTCCGAAGTCCATAATGCGAGCATTCCCGTTCTTGTCGATCATGATGTTACTGGACTTCAGATCACGATGGATGACCCCAAGCCTGTGTGCTTCAGCTAAACCCTCACATATTTGCCTGGCAATGGACACAGCCTGTCCTGCACTCAGTTGACCTATCATCCTTATCATGGCTTTTAGATTTCTGCCAGGTACATATTCCATAGTGATATAGGGAGTCTTCCCTTCTTCACCGAGATCGTACATCTTGCACACATTCCTGTGGGCTACTTTGCGGGCGAACTTCAGCTCGTTTCCGAATCTCTCGATTGTTCTCTTATCTGCAGCAATCTCAGGTCTTATGAGCTTAAGCGCCACTTCCTCACGGATCTTCTTATCCTCAACCCTGTAGACTCTGCCCATTCCTCCCTCGCCAAGTTCTTCGATGATCTCGTATCTTCCTGCAAAAACAGTTCCTCTGGTCATTCTTCCAAAATTCGTGTTCAAGGTTCTTGTGGGTAAAGCAGAGATATCATTACGTCCAGGAAGGGGTGTGGCACATTGTCCGCAGAAACGCGAATCTTCGGTGTTTCCAAAATGACATTTGGGACATTCTACTGCCACTGTCAATCCTCTTTTTTCAGATTCTCTCCAAAAATCTTTCGCTTATAATATTATCACCTGCCAAAACCCCGCCATCCGACAAAGATGGGATTTTTGTTGGAGATTTTACTAACCTTATACGGAGCTTCAATAAACCTGGATATCCCTTTGGCCCGAAGAGTTGGCTGAGTTGCATTTTCATCATCTCCTCTTTTCGTCCGCTCCACTTCTTAATACGCATTATGAATCAAAAATGTTGCATCATCAAAAAAAAATTCTTCAGCATGCTGGTGAATCTTTAATGTGAAAAGGAATTTAATCTCCATTCATTATTTTAATAAGCAAAAAATATGCCAGGATTTTCTTATGGGGTTTTCTAACGCTTGAAAAAAAATATGTCCGTTCTTGAACAATTTATTTCCGTATCCGAACAGTAATTAAGCCAGCATTTGTATAAAAAATCCCCCCTATTAACTTCATGAAAGAGCATATTCTGGATTTTGTTAAGTGATTTTTGTGTTTAATATGGTGAATACAGGTTTAAAAAGAACTTAAAAATGAGTAAAATAAAAGAGAACCAAAAACCATGGCTTATCTGATCTTAAAGCAGGCCGGCTCCAAGGATCAAACTTTCCCTCTCACCAAGGCTGTCACCACAGCCGGCAGAAGATCCAACAACGATATATTCATCACAGACCAAAGTGTGTCTCGCGATCACGCCAAGATCATTGCCCTCAAAGAGAGTGGCTTCGAAATACATGACCTGGGTGCCAAGCATCCTACCAGGATTAACGGAAAAATCATTTCACGTCTCAGATTAAATGATGGTGACGAGATCGCTTTAGGCGATACTTTACTCGTTTTCAGATCAGAGGATATCTGTTCTCCTGCGCGAGTTAAATTCCTGCCCTCCGAAGATATGAACCAAGACACAGTGGAAATTGCTTCCTGGGATGCAAAAAAGACCGCACTTTTCTCTGTTGACACTATGGACCTGGTATCACTCCAGAAAGACCATCAGAGGCTCATGCTTCTCTATGAGTTCGGTAAGAACGTCAATTTGCTTTTGGAAGATACTTCCCAATTGCTGAGTGAAATAATGAATACGGCCTTCAGAACCTTCGATGCAGAAAGAGGCTTTATTGCCTTGATCGACGAAAATTCCGGGGAATTGACTTGTGAGTTTGTCCAGGATACCTCAAGCGAACAAAAACCAGAAAAGCTGGAAGTCAGCAAGACCATAATGCATAAGGTGCTCAGAGAGAGAGTCTCCCTCCTCACTGCCAATGCCTTAAAAGACAGAGAATTTAAAGATGTGAAGAGTGTCAAGGAATACAGTATAAGATCTGCCATCTGTGCTCCTTTGCTCTTCCGAGGAGATGTCTTGGGAGTTATATATCTGGATAACAGAGCCTCTGAGGGAAGCTTCTCCCAGGACGACCTGATGTTTTTGTCCGCACTGTCTCATCAGGCTGGCATAGCATTAGGAAATTCTAGCCTCCACAGGCAGGTAATCCAAGAAAACATTCGTCTGGAGAATGCCCTTAAGCCCAGGTTCCAAATCATCGGAGATTCTGAAAAGATGAAGAAGGTCTTCAGCACCATAAAAAAAGTCGCCCCTTCAGATGTGACAGTCCTCATCCAAGGTGATACTGGGACCGGAAAGGAACTTGTGGCCAAAGCCATTCACTCTCTATCTCCTCGCAACGATAATCCTTTTGTTGCAGTAAACTGTGCTGCCATCCCCAAGGAATTAATCGAGAGTGAATTGTTCGGTCACGAAAAGGGCGCTTTCACCGGGGCAAGCAGCGCCCGAGTGGGAAGATTCCAGTTGGCTCATACAGGCACCATTTTCCTCGATGAGATCGGTGACATGAGCCTCGATATGCAGGCAAAGGTGTTGCGGACACTGGAGGAAAAAGAATTTCAGCGTGTGGGGGGAACCAAGAATATCGAAGTGGATGTCCGGGTCATCACGGCGACGAACAAGGATCTTAAAAAAGCCGTCGAGGAAGGCAAATTCCGGGAAGACCTCTATTACCGTCTGAATGTGATATCGATTGAGCTCCCTCCTTTAAGAGAACGGAAGAAAGATATCATCCCGCTGGTGGATTATTTCACAGCGAGAAGAGTGAAAAGGATTTCCTCTAAAGCCCAACAGCTGTTGCTGTCCTACCATTGGCCTGGAAATGTCAGAGAGCTCAAGAATGTCGTAGACAGAGCCGTGGTTCTGGGAGATGGAAAAGTCTTGCAGCCAGAAGATCTTCCTCATACCATGCGCAGAAAGGGAGAGATAATTCCAGCTCCCCTGGACACTCTGGAAGAAGTGGAAGCAGATCACATCATCAGGGTCTTGAGACACACTAACCGGAACAAAAGTGACGCAGCCAGGATATTGGGAGTGACCCGTCAGACCCTGGATAATAAAATAAAAAAATACAAAATCATGCTGTAATTCATAGCTGCAAGTTTTGAGAATTTGACTTGGCTCCATTGTCTATAAGAAATTCCACTATCTCTTAGTGCCCTATCTTTGTGGCGTTATCCAGTGGGGTCTGTCCTTTATTGTTCTTTACATTCACCTCAGCTCCATTTTTTATCAAAAGATGAACCACATCTTTATGGCCACGCAACGAGGAAAGATGAAGAGGAGTCCAGCCGTTATCGTTCTTGGCATCTATCAACTCAGGCCTCTTTAGAAGAAACTCTTTGACACGAGAAAGATCACCTTGTCGAATTGCATCATGTATCTCTCCCTCCCCTCCGAAGGAGAAAGAAGTATAAAAAACGGGAATAAAGACATCAACGATGACAAAAGGTATGAATATATCATTTCCAAGGACACCCACGAACCATGAAAATAGCTGATTTGTTGCAAACATTGAAGTTACAAGGCTACTTCCTAGGTAAATACGCTGCGGATTCAGTCAGCGGTTTCAGACCAAGTGCATTCTGTGGTGGGCTGCTTGCGGAAATGGATATTATACTTCTTTACTTTTTGATGTAAGGTGGTGTGTTTTAACCCCAAATATCTGGCTGTATGCCTTTGATTCCCGTTGAACCTGGATAAAGCCTTGACAATGATGTTCCGCTCTAAATTTTCTAAAAATTCTTTAAGATCCACATCGCTTTTCAGGCAAAAATAATCAACGAAGAAATTGAGCGCCTTTTCCCTGAATTTCTTTTCAACCGATCTGAATCGATCTCCAATATATGGCCCTCGAAATCCAAAGTTTTCTTGGGTGATAATTTGATTATTGTGTCTCGCCTGACTCATCTCAACCAAGCTTTCAGCAAGAAATATGCCAGTTAACAGGAGAGAAATGCCGGATACTCTTTCCTAAAATAAAGGAATGACTTTCACTTTGCCTCTATTCTGGCTGGAGTGTTGCTGATCAGTCTAAGCATAAGAAAATAAAGAAAATAAGCCCAAAAAAGGAAAACCTGATATGTTTCATCTACAAAGTTGGATAATGAAACTAAATAAAATCCTTTGGAGGAAAATGGGGATAAATCCATCTTAAATTGGATGAAAATTAGACAAATCCTGCTTTCATAATCTATTTCATTTACTTTCAATAAATTAGAATTTCCATTCTCATCAGCACGTCTAAAAATTAGACATCTCAATTCCGATCTTTAAATCTTATCAGCTCATACAAAAAAGTATTGCCCAGAAAAAAAAATAAATAATAGTTCCTTAACTCAATCATTTTTAATCTTTTACATGTAAAGGATGTTCTCTTCGGGCATTTTTCTTCGGCTGGTAGTATGGAAAGTTACCTGTGGCATGTTTTTTGCTCAATAACAAGACGATGACTTTTGAAAAGAGGAGAAGACTGGAACAGCTGACTGTATCAACAGAGGCTGTCCAACGCTTAGAGGTGCACTCAGAAGCGCTCATCAAGCTGTCATTCTCGGGACAGATTGATCCTTAGATATCCGTGGCTTAAGGAGCATCTTGAATGAGCCAACAAACGAAAGGAGGTGAGAAACGGCGCAAATGGAGAAAAGATTGTGGGAAATGGTGGAGTGAAGCTTTTCGCTCCAGGTTAATGGTTTACAAAGACTATCGAGGAAGGAGGTAAATGTGAAAAAAGTCATAGTTTTTGTGGTGGTTTTTCTGTGGTTCCTTTTTCTGACTGGAATTTTTGCCGAAGGCCAGGAATTCGGATCCATCAAGGGAGTCGTGAAGGATACTGAAGGCACTCCCCTACCAGGTGTGAACGTAACTCTGAACAGCTCCAAGATACCTCAAATGACAGACATCAGCTCTCAAGGAGGGCACTTCCGTTTTTTGAAGCTGCCGGTGGCTGATGATTATGTGTTGAAACTCGAGCTTCCAGGATTTAAAACCATCACCCGGGAAAAGCTGGTTGTCTCATTCGGAAGAGACCTTAACCTGAACATCACCATGGAAATGGCAGCAATACACGAAGAGGTGACTGTCGTGGGCAAAGCGCCTGTTATCGACATAAAAAGGGCGCAGGTCGGTGTGAATGTTACCGACGATATGATCATGAAACTGCCCACAGCCAGGAATCCCTGGGTGATGATGGACGTCATTCCCGGTATGCTGGTGGATAAATCGGATGTCGGAGGAAACGAAGCCGGACAGCAATCCAGCTATACCGGCCATGGCTCAGCCGATGAGGACAACACCTGGAATATCGACGGAGCAAACATCACGGACAATTCTGCTCTGGGAGCAGCTCCTGCTTATCTCAACATAGCCAGCTACGAGGAAGTTCAAGTCAATTACGGAAACAATGACATCAAATCTCAGACAGGTGGTGTCCAGATCAACCTCGTTTCCAAACGGGGAGGAAACAGATATTCGGGAACATTCTATCTGGATGTGGAACGCAACGCCTGGCAATCCGATAATGTCCCTCAAGAGTTAAAAAATATCGGCTACTCTGCAGCAGGGATTAACAGGCTTTATCTCTATGGAGCCAACTTTGGTGGACCAATCTTAAAAGACAAAGCCTGGTTCTATGCGTCCTGGGGTATCCAGGATATAGATGGCTTAAGTCTGGCAGGGACATCGGATAAGACCTGGCTGGCCTCTGGATACGCCCGGTTGGATTTCCAATTGACTCCATCCACAAGAGCCAACTTCTTTGTCGAATATGACAACAAGCAGAAATGGGGAAGAGCGTGGGTTGGTTATACCCAGCAGGATACTGACTCCCTCTGGAATCAAGAAGGACCCACCTACCTCTGGAAGGGTGAAGTGGACCAGATATTTGGAAATCTGCTCCTCAACGCGAAATTCATCTACACCAACGGAGGATTCTTCTTACGTCCGGTTAACGAGCATACCTCTGACGGTTCCGGAGAATACATGGTCTGGTCTTACTACCCATCCTTCTATATGTCCGGAAACACCCTGGACTATGGGACAAACAGAAACCAGATTAATGCCAACCTCAACGGCATCTATTTTTCTGAGAATCTTTTGGGTGCAGATCATGAATTCAAGTTTGGAGTGGACTACGTGAGTGCAACCACCTCATCATATTCCACATTTGAAGGTGGTGTGTGGCTTGGCTACTCTGGCCCTGATGAAACCCTGCCCACAGGAGAATGGTGGGAAGGGTGGCTGGTTAGAGACTACATAGTAAACTACTACTTCAACCGATTCTCAGCGTTTCTCCAGGACACAATAACTTTAGGCCGACTGACATTAAATCTAGGAGTCCGGTACGACCGGGAAAAATCCACAGTTAAAGATGTCAGCATCCCTGCTCATATGTTGTTTCCTCAGTACATGCCGGCAATCAGCGTCGACGAGTTTGACCCGGGTGTTTCATGGAATGTGATTTCCCCGCGCATAAGTCTGACCTATGACCTGTTCGGCAATGGAAAGGATGTCATCAAGCTGGCCATCGCCCGTTATGGATCTCAATCTGGAAACAATATAGCTAACGATATCAATCCCCTGGGTTGGACCGAGATCGATCTCCTCTGGCAGGACCTCAATGGAGATGGCCGCGTGAGTTCGGATGAGCTTTTCGGGTATGATTGGGCAACAGGCGAGCTGAAAAACCCTAACGATCCCAATTACTGGCTGGATTACAGCAGCGCTGTTAATCCTGATGACCCGACAGCCATCGTGGCCTTGAACAGGTATGATCCGGACTACAACTCTCCCCTTCTGGATGAAATCAGTATCTCCTATGAGAAAGAGTTGTTCACTGATTTTGCCGCTCGGTTAGAGTTCTTCTACAAGAAGAGGCATCGACAGACCTGGATCAAGAGCATGAAGGCTGACGGCACACTGGAGACCGAGGATAACTACTATCTCGCTGGCCAAGACGAGACAACCGGATACGATTACTACGGCCGCCATGAGCTTTTCCCTTACTGGTACATCACAAATCACAAGAAGGCCTTTGACCGTTACCTTGCCGGACAGATCGTTATCACCAAGAGACTTTCCAGCAGATGGATGCTGAACAGCTCGTTCACACTGTCTGATTGGAGGAGATACTTCAAAGGTGAATTTCTGGGTGTTTTCGACTACGACATCTTTGCTGAAGAAATGGCATTGGGAGTAAACAATGAGGGATACTTTGAAGGAGGCGTGGTTGCCGTAGAGAGCAGCGGTTCAGGCATCGAAGACCTTTTCCCCAATTCCAGATGGCAGTTTAAGCTCTCCGGCCTCTATCAGTTACCTTATGGTTTCAGCTTCAGCGGTGTTTTTACTGCCCGGGAAGGATATGTCAGACCCACCCACGTTCTTGTCCAGATGCCAGGCATAGGTCAAGAAGAAGTGTACGGAAGCCCGGACGGCGGTAGAGGGAAATACGGAGACGAGCGGCTGCCGGCATTCTATGTGCTCAACCTGAGAGTGGAGAAGACTTTTCAAGTTTCTGACACTTCATCGGTCACGGTAGCTGCCGATGCCTTTAACATCCTCGATTCTGCTACTGCCCTGAAGAAAGAAAACCGCATCACAGCGGATAACTTCGGACAGGATCTGAGAATCCTCAATCCCAGAGTGTTCAGATTAGGTATCAGGTTCAACTTCTAAGCTTTTGTTAGCTTCTTAATCTCAAAGCCCCTTCCTGTTCTCCGGCGGAAGGGGCTTCCTCCCTCTCTCCGGCGGCTGGAAAATCCGGTGGATAAAGGATGGCCAAGAATTGAGCTTCAGTTTTGGAGCTTTCAAACGGATGCTATAAGGAAAAAGAAGATGAGAAGAAAATGCAGATGCAAAATCCTGTACATTTTCTTGTTATGTTTGGTTACAGTCCTGCACCCGCTTGCTCAGGCAGATTCGAGAAGTACCAAATTCAATTTATGCCTGATTACTATAGACACCTTGCGTCCGGACAGGTTGAGCTGTTACAGCAAAGACCACGCAATCACTCCCAACATAGATAAGCTGGCAGAAAGAGGAGTTCTCTTCACCAGAGCCTTTGCCCACACGCCGACCACTTTGCCCTCCCATACTAATATTTTCCTCGGCACAACTCCCCTGCATCACGGAGTTCACGACAACTCCAATTTCGTCGTTGACGAAGATTTCTTAACCCTGGCCGAACACTTGAAAAAACGCGGCTATTCTACGGCCGCCTTCGTGGGCGCCTTTCCTCTGGACTCAAGATTTGGGCTCACCCAAGGTTTCGATCTCTATGATGACAACTACGGGGGCAAAAGCAATCAGGAATTTTCTTATGTGGAGAGAAGAGCCGAAGTTGTAGTGGAAAAAGCTTTGCGCTGGCTCAAAGCACAGAAAAATCCCTGGTTTGTTTGGGTTCATTGCTTTGATCCTCACCAGAGGTATGACCCTCCTGAGCCTTTCAAAACCCAATACGGCGGCCATTCATATGATGGTGAAATCGCATATACGGACTTTGCTCTTGGCAAATTTTTCGACTATCTTGGAAGTGAAAATCTTCTTGACAATACTGTTATCATTTTCACCGCAGATCATGGCGAATCCTTGGGGCAGCATGGAGAAAAGACCCATGGCTATTTTGCCTACAATGCAACCATCCGGGTCCCCTTGATTATCTCTTATCCAGGAATAAAACCAGATAGAATAGAGCAACCCGTCTGTCATACGGATATTTTCCCTTCTGTCTGCGATATTATAGAAGTGGACAAGCCTTCCCATCTTCAAGGGCTCTCGCTCCTGCCACTATTAAAGGGTAAAAAATTGCCCGAAAGATTGATCTATTTTGAATCTTTGTATCCATTTTACACCAGAGGATGGGCCCCTCTGAGGGGATTCATCCAAAATAATAGAAAATTTATAGACTCACCGATTCCAGAATTCTATGATCTGGAAAAAGATTTTGATGAGCTGGAAAATCTTGCTCTGACTAAGGACATAAAAATATATGAGAACAGCCTTGAAAGACTCATCGAAGAGCAGAGTTACGCTGACAAGAAAGAGAGGAGGAAGAGTATAAATAGAGAAACCCTCCAGAAGCTAAGAAGTCTGGGTTATATCACCGATCATCAGGCGCCAGAAAAAACGGTCTTCACCGAAAAAGATGACTTGAAGACCCTGCTTCCCTACCAGGACAAACTGATGGCGGCCATAAAAGCTTATGATGGAGGGCGTTTAGAGGAGAGCATAAAGCTTCTGGAAGAAATCATCGCCGAAAGGAAAGACCTCTCTCAAGCCTATTCTTATCTGGCCACGGTCTACAAAGAACAGAGGAAATTGAAGGAGGCCTTAGAAATTCTCAGGAAAGGGCTGACAAACAATCCCTCAGACTATAAAATCATGGAAACTTACGGCATTGTACTGACAGAGGTGGGTGAATACCATAAAGCTGTGGAGATTCTAAAAAATGCCTTAAGTTATATAGATTATGACCCTGAAATATGGAATTATCTGGGTGTGGCTTATTGGAAAAAAGGAGATTTCGAGCACGCCCGTGACGCCTTCACAAAAGTTCTGTCCATAGACGGGAATTATCCCATTGCTTTCCACAATCTTGGTTCTCTTTATCTCTCCCAATATATAAAGTCAAAAAATGACAAGAATTTTTGGAATGCTATCCTGAACTTCAAGAAGGCCTTGGAGCTCGACCCCAATTATGCCGAGGCTTATAATGGATTAGGGACAGCCTATGGACAAGCGGGACGGATGGAAGCAGCCATCCACTGCTGGGAAAGGGCTGTGGAGCTCAACCCAGATTACGGCTTTCCCCTTTATAACTTAGGCCTGGCCTACCTCATACAAGGGGATAAGGGAAAAGCCCTGATGTGTCTCAATAAATACAAGCGAGAGCATTATGGTTATCTATCTGGCAAGGATAAAGCGAAGCTTGATGACCTGATCGAAAAGGTCAATAAAATTACAGGAAACCACGATTGAAAGGCAAATTTGACCAACAGGATGTATCCATGAAAGTTTACAGAAGACTTTTCATTCTTACTTTCCTTATATCGAGCTTAATCGTCTACTCAAATGGGAAAAACAGAGAAAGAGATCTCCCGCAAAAATACAAGGGTTGGCTCAAGCTGACCCACTATATCATCCTTCCCCAAGAAAAAGAAACTTTCATGCAACTTATTACAGAAAGAGACAGGGATATCTTCATCGAAGCCTTCTGGCAGCAGAGAGACCCCACTCCAGGAACTCCTCAAAATGAATACAAAGAAGAGCATTTGAGGCGGTTCCTGTACGCCAACAAGTTTCTGAAGCGAGACAGTCCTCGCGAAGGATGGATGACTGACATGGGAAGGATGCATATCATCCTCGGCCCCCCACACAGCATTGAAAGATTCGACGGAACGGCTGGTATCCATCCGTGTCAGGTTTGGTACTACTATGGAGACAAGAGGAAGGGCCTTCCCACCTATTTTGTTCTTGTGTTTTACCAAAGGGGCGGATCCGGAGAATATAAACTGTATAATCCAATCTCTGATGGCCCTGCCAGTCTTCTGATTGAGGCCGGAGGCATGAATTATTCCGATTATCGACAGGTCTATCAGAAAATCAAGGAACTCGCCCCCAGCCTGGCTGGAGTGGCCATCTCCATGATCCCCGGTCAACTCCCTCAAAATTATCAACCATCGCCCCAGAGCAACATCATTTTAGCTGCTATCTTCGAATCCCCGAAAAAGGATGTAGCCGCTGCCTATGCCACCCACTTCTTAAACTATAAGGGGGTGGTCAGCACAGAATATCTAACCAATTACATCGAAAGTTCAGGTCATGTTGCCTTGATCCACGATCCTTTACTGAACATGAATTTCGTTCATCTCTCTATCAGTCCTAAAAGTGTGTCCATAGATTATTTTGAACCGAAAGATCAGTATTACTGCAATTTTCAACTTAACGTCAGCGTAAGAGACAATGAGAATCTTATCTTTCAATACTCAAAGGATTTCCCTTTTTATTTTGATCCTCAGGATATGGACAGGATCAAAGCTAACGGCATTTCCATTCAGGATTCTTTTCCTTTAATCGAAGGAAGATACCGAATAGATGTTCTTGTCCAAAATTCTGTGGGTAAAGAGTTCAGTGTTTTTGAGAAAGATATTTCTATTCCTGATATTTCAGAGAATCCACAGATAAACGGTCCCCTAATCGGCTACAAAATAGATGAATACACCGGCCATTTCCATGAACCTTTTAAAGTTATGAATAGAAAATTACTGGTTGATCCGCAAAACACCATTTCCTTAAAAGAAGAATTGGCCATCTTTTTTAATCTGGTGAACATGAATAGTGATTTATGGGAAAGCGGACAGGTAATTCTCTCTGTGAAACGGTTTGATGATCAAAATCCCTCCCCCAAGACTTATGTTCTAAAGACCAAAGACTATCCTTATAATGAAATCCTGGCCATCACTCATTCTCTATCCGCTCGAGAGTTCTCACCTGATTATTATGAAATTCATTTGATTCTAGAGGATGGAAAAGGAAACGCCATCGACGAAAAAAAATTGAATTTCATCCTCTCCCCTCAAGAAGAAATCCCCCATCCTGTCACTTTGGCTAAGTCTTTCCCCGCTTCTAATAATTATCTCTATTTTTACGCCATAGCCAATCAATACGATAAGGCAAAGGATTTCGACAAGGCGGAAACATGTTACGAAAAGGCACTCAGGCTGAGGCCGACATATAATCAAGGAATAGTCGAATATTCATACTTTCTCTTTAAAATCAAAAAGTTTTCGAGAAGTATGGAACTGATCGAGAACATAAAAGACGACCAAAAGCTGAAATTCCAGTATTTTCTGATTAAGGGAAAATCTTTAGCCGGAATGAAAAGGTATTCTGAAGCGATCAAGTATCTGCTTGAAGGTAACAGAATCTACAACAGCGAGACAAGCCTCCTCAACTCACTCGGTTTCTGTTATTACAGAATCGGAGAGAAAGATAAGGCGCTTAAGGTTCTGAAGTCGTCGCTCAACCTCAACTCCCGTCAACAGAATATCAGTCAGCTCATCGATAATATCGAGAAAAGTCGTCGTTAACCCTTCTTCGATATTGCTTACACCAGAAATTCAGAGGATCTGACAATTCATATTTATGGTTCAAATATCCAGCAGTTTCGGGACAAAGCCTGAAAATGAATTCATGAAAGAAGGTGAGGATCTTCTGTAGAAGTCGATGAGTATGGCACCTTTCTGTGCTTAATGCCTGTCCATTCCATAATCTTCTGCTTCAACTTATTCGGTTGAACGGGCTGGGTAAGAAAGTCATTCATCCCTGCCTTAAGACATTGCTCTTTACCTTCTTTAACCGCAGCGGCTGTAAGAGCGATAATGGGAAGAGTCGAGTTTCCTTTTTTCCTGATCTTCTTGGTGGCTTCAATCCCATTCATGACTGGCATATGCATGTCCATCAAGCAAACATCATACTCATTCGCCATCGCCTTCTCTACTGCCTCTTTTCCGTTAGAAACGATCTCTGCTTCACAGCCGATTTTCTGCAGCAAGATTTTTACCAGCTTTTGGTTAACAGGATTATCATCTGCCACAAGCACCTTAACCTTAGCCTTGGCCAACTCCTCGGCCATATGAGTGGTGACGATCTGTCCTTGAAGCCGTTTATCTCCCAACACGGTCTTGATGACATTGATGAATCCTCTCTCTGTCACAGGTTTTGCTATGAATGCATCGAACCCCGAATCTTTGGCCTCTCTGGCCGATCCTGGCCTTGCGTCCGACGAGATGGCAACCAGCTTTATCGCTTTGAATCTGGGATTATCTTTTATTCTGTGGGCGAATTCATACCCATCCATCTCCGGCATCATGATATCAGAGATGATCAGATCGGGTAACTCTTCCTTAGAATTCAGCTCACGCAAACCATCGATGGCTGAGGGCAATTCAGCGATTATTTTCATCTCAACTTTCTGGCAGAAAGACCTCATGAGGCGGCGAGCATTCACATTGTCATCGACGACAAACACGGTTTTATCTCTAAGTTCATCTGCTTGAATCGGTGAAATGTGGGCAAAGGCAGAAGGATCTGCTTTCTTGAGCTTCAAGGTAAAAGTGAATATACTCCCTTCTCCTTGTTCAGACTCCACCTGCATTTTACCCTCCATTTTATTCACCAAAGCCTTGCATATGGCCAGTCCCAATCCCGTTCCTCCAAATTGTCGGGTTGTGGAGGAGTCGGCTTGGGTGAAGGCATCGAATATTATTTTCTGCTTTTCCGGTGGTATCCCGATCCCTGTATCTCTCACCGATATCTGGACAGTATAGTAACCATCTTTCACATCAGAGTCGGATGCTTTTATCTCCGCAGGAAGCACAATCACTCCTATCTCACCCTCTTCAGTAAACTTTATGGCATTGTTCAAAAGATTCAGGATGATTTGCCTCACCCGTGTGGGGTCTCCCCTGAAGAAGATGGGCACTTCATCGTGGTAAAAGTAGTACAGCTCAATTCTCTTGCTGGTCACCCTTGGCCTGGCTATCTTCAAGACATCCTCAACCAGCTTTTTTAAGTTGAAGTCGATATATTCCAGTTGAATTTCCTTTGCTTCGATCTTGGAAAAGTCCAAAATATCGCTGATAAGAGCGAGAAGCAGGTTCCCACTTTCCCGTATCGTATCCACATAATCTTTTTGGATTCCACTCAACTGAGTGTCTGATAACACATCAGAAAATCCTATCACTGCGGTCAGAGGTGTCCTTATTTCATGAGACATGTTGGCCAGGAACTCGCTCTTGGCTTGATTGGCCCGCTCTGCAGATTCCTTGGCCAGTCTTAACTCTCGCTCTTCTCTTTTACGCTCTGTGATATCTGTGGCAACATAGACAATCCCTGCTGGCTCCCCATTTTTATCTGTGATCACAGAGGCAGAGACACTCATCAACACCATGGTCTGATCCTTCTTCTTCCATTCCATCTCCTCGTTGTGGAGAGTCCAGTCGGGATCAGGAGCAGCAGGAAAGTTCTTTTTTTCCGTGTCAAATAGGAGAGATATCTTCTTATCCTTGAGTTCTCTTTCCCTGTAGCCTAAGAGCTTGCACAATGCTTTGTTTATCACAGAAATGCGGCCCTCCAGATCAACTACCGCTACCAGACCCTCCATGGTATCCAGGATACGACTGGCAGCAAAGGACGGTGTCAGATCGACCAACCTAAAGCGTATGATGGTCTGTCCCAAAATCAATGTGCAAAAAAAAACAGGAATGTAGCCGATGGGGTAGACTTTCAATCCGAATGTAGGGACAAAATCGACAGCACCTAACAATCCCACTGTGATTCCCAGAAAAATACCCTTGAGTCTGCTTCGCTCCCGATCTGATGTGCTCTGGATGTATTCAATCCAGAGTAAATCTAAGCTGATCAACATAAAAAAGCCGAAATAGAGGATCAGACTGAACCCGTAGGGACCGTATTGGACATTATATCCCCAAGGCATGAGCGAAACGCCTTCAATCAGAAAAGGAGAAAATACGAGCCCTACACAAAACATCCCAGAGATGGCAATGGTGGCCCAACCAAAATATATGTATTTTTTTAAGCGACGGAGTATATTCAGTGTGAAAAGAAAGAAGAAACTGGGAACAAAAGCCACTCCGAAATGCCCTATCCTTGCCCAGAAGAGCGCTCCGTGTTCGCTCGAGGAAGAGTATAGCAATGTCAGTGACCCCAACCACACAAAAATGCTTAAAGTAACTATAAAAAATGATGAACTGACCTTTGATGCTCTCTCCTTGAACAAGGTTACTGCACCCAGCACCAGCATCAAGACTCCGACGATCATGGGAGGGATGGTGTTGATATTCAGCTTGAAGAAAAATGATTCAAGAGATTGCATTATGCTCGCTCTATCCTTGCTTTATTCAATTTATGGCTGTAGACATCTCTCAAATATTTCTTTGCTCTACCTTGGCCACGATAAATTGAGATTGCTGTTCCTTCTGCTTTTTTAGTCTATTAATTATGGTATCTCCTTGGCTTTTATTACAGACTTAATAAAGATATAGCCTTCGCGTACTTTTATTCTTACTTATCTGTCTGGTTAGCTGTCAATCATCCTTTGGGGTGATTTTCATGGTGATTTTTTCTATTTAGAGAAGAGGGATTTTTCTCCTCTTTAAGAAATTTTTTTCAATGCCTGTATGAGACAAGGAAAGGTTTAAAGTTAAATGAGATGTTCCTGAGTATATTAAAGACTTATCTAACCATAAAAAGTCTTTCTAATGATGTGATCAAAAAACGTCTAATCGATTTGTTGAAGCTTCACCTGAGTTCTCTGCCGTTTTTCATCGCGAATATATTCCACACTCACCATCTCACCGATTTTGCACTGCTCGAGGGCGTAGGCCAATGCATCGTAATTCTCCACCTCCATCCCTTTGACCGCCACGATAACATCTCCAAGGATGAACTCCCCTCTCTGGTTACGGGAGAGCCCTTTCAGTCCGGCCTTATTAGCCGCACTTCCAGGGGAAACGTTGAGGATAATGACACCTTTAATCCCCAAGCGTTGAGCGATAGAATCCTCTACCACTGATATCCCCATCCCTGGTCTTATCACTTTTCCGTACTGGATAAGTTGAGGAACAATACTCTTCACAATATCAACAGGGACAGCAAAACCGATGCCGGCATTAGCTCCGCTGGGTGCGATGATGGCTGTGTTTACACCGATAAGGCGGCCCTGAGAATCAATCAAAGGACCTCCAGAATTGCCGGGATTAATAGCGGCATCGGTCTGGATAACATTGCGAATCTTCCGGTTGGCAACCGATGTGATTTCTCGTCCCAAAGCACTAACCACTCCAACCGTAAGGGTCTGGTCCAGACCAAAGGGATTCCCGATGGCCATCACTTTCTGCCCGACTCGAAGATTTACCGATGAACCAACAGGTACGGTTTTCAAAATTCTCGAGGGGACATCTACCTTGATGACTGCGAGGTCTTTGCTGGGTTCGACGCCGACAACCTCAGCCTGATATGTAGAATGGTCGGAGAAGGTGACATTGACGATATTGGCACCCTGGACAACATGGAAGTTGGTGACGATGTGCCCCTTTTCATCCCATACAAATCCGCTTCCCGAACCCTGAGGAATCTCGAAGACATCCATGGAGAAGAAATCTCTGCGGATCACCTTAGTGGTGATGAAGACAACAGATGGAGCTGTTTTCTCGAAAACAGAGATGGTGTTTCGTTCATCTTCCAGCAAATCCTGCTGGCAGCCCCAAAGTATTTCTGAACATCCAAAGAAAACAGAGACGAATAAAAATGATAAAGTTACGATCGCTTTTCTATCCATCTTTTTTTTCCTTTTCTGATTAATGATCAAAAGTAAAGCCTATTTTATGATAATACTTTTTTCTAAGATAAGAAACCTAGATTATTCATGAATCATCCAGGGAAATTTTTTTCCCTCCCGAATTTTTGGGGTGCACTTAGATTCGTCCTCAACCTGAATTTTTAAATTTGCTTTTTGCTTCGGCGGTCTAATTAGTCAATCCTGCCCATTTGAAATATATAAGACAACATAAGCCAAAAACAACTTTAGCTAAAAAATGCACCCACCATGTCCAGCTTGTATATGTCATCGGAACAACTTGAGGAAGAAGGATCAATATTCCCATGATTGTAGCTAAGATTATCCTTCCCTTCATCTCCGCCTTGATAAACGCTAATACGAATGCCGCAACGACAATTATATTAAGAATGATCCCATAAGGCATGGCACTCTTTTCTTATTTATACATCAATGAAGGGAGTTGTGTACACTCGCTATTGAATTTTGGCGCTATTATATCCCTGGTCGGGTCGTTTCTTTTTGACAACCGAGAGGCCCGAAATAGATGAAAATTATATACAGCTGATTCTTCAGCTTCCAGTCAAGCAGCCTGCAACAACCAAAAGTTCTGGACGGAATCTTCCGTCTTTTTCGAGGTTTCTGTAAAGGAATTGAATCTACGCTTCCCAGATATAGCAGTGATTGCAGCGGTTTTCAATTTTTATATCACAGCAATAAGGCCGGTTTAAAAATAGAGGATGAACCCAGTAGGATTGGAGAGGTTTGAACCCCGGCCTTTTATTCGAAGTCAGTCAATTCATCTCTCGATTGACTGTGTTAACTCTATTGTGATATTTTAGCAAACCACATCAGGAAGCGAAAATCGCACAGAGCATGCATTATCTGCTGTAAATACAAAGGGAAATTCACATATTTTCTGATTATGAAGTGTTCGATATATAACTCGGTTTTCCCGCAAGATGAGTGAATGAAGTGAAGAAGGAGAGAAGAGGCAAAAAAATCAGAAAATTCTGTTTTCATTCCTCATAGTTCTTATATTGGCTATTTCTCTCACATACATATATAAAAGAATAGTAATAACAGAAAAAAGCAAATCTTCCTTATCAAAACTGTATACTCTCCCTTATTTATCTGGCTATCACAAAGCACCTAAAAAAGACAGTATCACCCAATTTAATGCCAAAAAAGCATACAAGGGGTTCAACCTCTATAACTCAGGCCATGCACCATCTGCTTTTTTAATGGATATGAATGGAAAGCAATTGCACAGATGGCACTTTAAATTTAAAGATGCTTTCCCTGATGTTGAAGACATTGATATCTGGTATAACCAAGAACATTGGAGATATTTCTGGAGAAGAGTGTATCTGTTCACCAACGGAGATCTCCTGGCAATTTATGAAGGAAATGGCATCATCAAGATAGACAAACACTCCAACTTGATCTGGGCAATAAAAGGAGGATTTCATCATGATTTTGAAGTTGTGGATGATAAAATTTATGCCCTGAATAGAAGACTGGTGACACTTCCTCGAATCAACCAGAAAGACCCCATCCTGGAGGGTCTTATAACTATCCTCAATGCAGATGGTGAGATAATAAAGAATATCTCCATTCTTGAACTCTTTGAACATTCAGAATTCGCTCACCTGATGGAGGGCATGCCTCCCGCAGGAGATCTTTTCCACACAAATACACTTGAGATTTTGGATGGAAAATTTGCCCATAAATCTCCCATATTCAAAAAAGGAAACGCCCTTCTATCCATGCGTACGTTGGATACTATAGCTATCGCAGATTTAGAAGAGAATAAGATTGTCTGGGCCAAAAAGCCAGACATCTGGAAAACACAGCATCAACCGGTAATGCTAAATAACGGAAATATGCTTGTTTTTAACAATCTTTTTATATGGAAGAGAAAAGATAAAGCCAAATATGAACGATTATCTCAAACCAATGGATATAAACTTGTCAGACAGAAAATCTATAAAGATAACATGTCAAGTTTCATAGAATTTGACCCGTTAACCATGGAAATAATATGGGAATACAGAGGAGAAGAAAAAGACGAATTCTTCTCCTTAGCATCGGGTTCAAACCAGAGGCTGCCCAATGGGAACACATTAATCACTGAGTCAGATCAGGGAAGAGCACTTTAAGTAACTCCTGAAGGTGAAATCGTCTGGGAATATATAAACACTCATCGAACCGGGAAGCACAAAGATAAGATAGCTGCAATTTTTGAGCTCATGCGCTTTCGACTCGATTCAAATTTTTTTCTCAAAAAGGGGACATGATACCTATTTCCCTTTTTTTGAGATCGAGGATTGGGCCTTTTATTTGAGAGAGGTAGTTACGGAAGAAAACTTCCGGCTTTTTCAGCAGCATGAGAGATACGGCTATCCTCTCGGATCAGAGAGTTCCATCCGAAAAATGGAGCAAATAACTGGAAAAGTGCTGGTCAGAAGGAAACCAGGAAGACCCAGAAAGAAAAAATAGGAAATAGGTATCATGTCCCCTATTTTTGTCCCCTATTTTAATCCCCTATTTTATCTTTTATTATTTGTATTCTTTCATTGTAAAAATAGAATAGTTATGTACATGTGTGATATCCTACTGAATAAATTCATGAAATAAGGGGAACATACAATGAAAAAAACAGTATGGATGACTCTTGCATGTCTCTTCATTCTCAATCAATCTGTTTCTGCTGCATTGAGCAAACATATTGTCGACTATCGGATTAAGGCTAGGCTCGTTCCCGAAGAGAAGGCTGTCGCAGCTTCCGAGACTCTGACATGGCTGAACGACTCAAAGGTTTCCATTTCTGAGCTTCAATTCCATCTCTATCTCAATGCTTTTAAGAATAACCGCTCAACCTTCATGAAAGAAAGTGGCCATCTCAGTCGTGACTTTAAAAAAGATAAAGAGAATTGGGGTTATAACGAGATCCGAAAGATTGGTATAAAAGATGGTGTTGACTTAACAGCAGCCATCGAATATATCCAACCGGACGATGGGAATAAAGACGACCAGACAGTGATGCGGATCTCCCTCCCCGAGCCGGTTCCACCTCAGGAAAAGATTACACTTGAAATCGAATTTTATGCAAAGCTGCCAAAAGTGATTGCCCGCTCAGGATTTTTCAATGACTTTTTTATGGTCGCTCAATGGTATCCCAAAACCGGTGTTCTTCAGGATGGTAAATGGAACTGCCATCAGTACCACAGATCCAGTGAATTCTTTGCTGATTTCGGTGTCTATGAAGTCGAAATCACTGTCCCCAGGGAATATGTGGTGGGTGCAACCGGAAAAAGAATAAAAGAAGTCGATAACAGTAACGGTACCAAAACCTACATCCACTATCAGGAAGATATTCATGATTTTGCCTGGACAGCCTGTCCAGATTTTGTGGAATTCCACGAGCTATATACTTTAGAGAATCCGCCCGTTAAAACCGAAATCATTCTGCTTGTCCATCGCAGCCACCTGAAGCTGAAGGATAGATACCTGAGCTCACTTAAGAACGCTATTGAGTTTTACAGCCAGAATTACGGAGCTTATCCTTACCCCACAGTTACTCTTGTTGACCCTCCTCTGAAAGGCTTGGCAGCCGGAGGAATGGAATACCCAACCCTCTTCACAACCTTTGGTGCCTCCTTCCTTCCCAAGGGATTGTTGCTTTCGGAAATGGTCACCATCCATGAGTTCGGGCATAACTACTGGTATGGGATGGTGGCTTCCAATGAATTCGAGGAAGCCTGGCTGGATGAGGGGCTAAACTCTTATTCTGAAATAAAAGCGATGGCCAGGTATTATGGCGAGGATCAATCGATGATAAAAATGGGGCCGCTAAAAATCAGTGATCTCGATCTGTCCAGACTTCAGGTGATGGCAACCGCTCAGCTCGATCCGATCGTCAAGAATAGCTGGGAGTTCTATAGTGGCGGAAGTTACGCTACCAATACTTATCAGAAAGCGGCCTTGACACTTTTGACTCTGGAAAATTATCTCGGACAAAATGTCATGGCCAAGATTATGAGGACATATTTCGAAAGATGGAAATTCAAACATCCAACAACCGAGGATTTTATTGCAGTAGCCGAAGATGTAAGCGGCCATGATCTCGACTGGTTTTTCGACCAATTCTTGTGGAGCCCCGATAAACTGGATTATGCCATCGGAGCGCTCAGGTCAGAAGAGGTCAAAGAACAGGAGGGAATTTTCAACGGCCAGTTCAAAACCAGCGAAGAGAAAAAAGAAAAAGATAAGGAAAAAGTATTCAAGAATGAAGTCAATATTGTGAGGAAAGGAGAGCTGATCTTTCCCCAGGAGATTCTCATCATATTTGAAAATGGAGAAAAAATCCGTGAGAAATGGGATGGGAGAACGAGGTGGAAGAGATTCGTCTATTATAGGCCTTATAAGCTCGAATCGGCCTGCGTCGATCCTGAACATAAAGTTGTCGTCGATGTCAACTACATGAATAATTCCCGGCACTTAAAGCCCAACAAAATCTCACCATTGAAATGGACTCTGGAATTGATGCTCGACTTTCAAAAAATTCTCACCTTGATTTCTCTGTGACGAAGGAGGAGAAAATGAGAGTATTGAGAAGCTATGGATACGGGATAAGAGAGGCGACATTACAGCCAAAGATGATTTCTGTTTTATGGCTGATAAACCTTCTGTTTGCTACAGTGTTTTTCTACACTGTTTTTAACTTTTTGGCCAGGACAATAGGGAAAAGTCAAGCCTCGGATACTCTACTTCAAAGACTTGACTTCAACTTCATTTTTGAGTTGCTCGTCCACCATGGAGGAGCTGTTCATACAATGCTGTGTCTCTTTCTTATTTTGACTTTTACTTACTCGCTGGCATCCATTTTTCTAAACGGCGGCATCCTGTTCACTATAGCCCACCCCATGAGAATGACCGCAGCTAAGGGAGAGAAGGAGCGCTTTGCAGGGATGTTTTTTCAAGGAGCTGGAAAATTCTTCGGCCGATTCTTCCGGCTTTGCATCTATTCTCTCCTCCTCTGGGTGCTTTTTATCATCCTCCATGTGCTGCTGAATCTTGCTTTTCGTCCCCTCACCGCAAGCGGCACCAATGAACAGATAATGCTCTATCTTTTCTGGGTGCGATTGGCCATTGGTTTGTTTCTCATCTTCCTGATAAGAATGATTCTTGATTACACACGCATTAAAATCGTCCTTGAAGATACACGTTATGTCTTCCGTTCTCTTCTGCAAACAATGGTTTTTATCTTCCGGAATTTCGGAAAAACTTTAGCTTTATACTATCTGCTGATAATAACAGCCATTATCTTGTTCCTGATTTATTGGGGTCTGAAATCTTTGATAACATCAGGTTCTCTATTCCCGATTCTCACGGCCTTCATCATCGGGCAGATCTTTATTATAAGTCGCGGTTGGCTTAAGATTGCCCTGCAGGCGGCCCAGATGGAATTCTATTCCCAATAAGGGCCAGGCGAGAAGATCCCTGCAATCACCAAAAAAGCAGCCTCCCCAAAAGAGGGATAGAATTAATTGACATATGTTTTTTATTTAGTATAAATTAGGAAGCAGATTTTCGGAAAAAACCACAATGTGCCACAGTGGCTGAAAATTCTTCAAACCACCGCAACCTGAGATGGATAAAACAAGTATTTTTGTTTGCCGGAATGCTCCTCGGCCTTGTCCTCATCTTTCTGCCGCCTCCCTCAGGCCTGAGTGAATCAGGGATTAAATGTCTGGGAGTGGCCACCATCTGCATCACGCTCTGGATTTTCACGCCCATTCCCCTGGCTGCGACCAGCCTTGTGGCAATCATCCTCCTCCCAGCTCTAGAGATACTGGATAAAAACCTCGTCTTTTCCTTCTTCGGAAACAGCGCTGTTTTCTTTCTTCTGGGCGTTTTCATCCTGGCTGGGGCAATGATGCACACCGGGCTCTCCAAAAGAATAGCCCTGTTCTTTCTGACACGCTTCGACAAAAACCCTCAATTCGTCATCTTCGGCATTCTCTTCACAAGCTCATTCCTTTCTTTCTTTATGCCCGAGCACGCTGTAGCGGCGATGATGTTTCCTGTGGTCATGGAAATCGCCCAGAGCCTCAAGCTGTCAAAGGGAAAAAGTCCTTTTGCGATCGCTCTTTTTCTGGCGATGGCCTGGGGGGCCGTAATCGGCGGAATAGGAACTTTTCTGGGAGGAGCCCGGGCGCCGCTTGCAGTGGAGCTGCTCAAGGAAACCTATGAGCGGGATATCTCCTTCACTTCCTGGGCAATAGCTGCTGTGCCTATAGCTCTCCTCCTGACTTTTGTAGCCTATTTCATCTTATCAATCTATTTTAAACCCGAGATCAAGGATATCAGCCCGGCGCGCAGACTCCTCCAGCAAGAGCTTCACCGCATAGGCCGCATCAGCCGCAATGAACTAAAGATAGGAATTCTCCTTCTGGTAACCATATTTTTCTGGATATACGGCGGCCATCATATGGGTTTGGCTGTGATTTCGCTGGCAGCAGCGATTATGGTCTTTGTTCTCAACATCGCCAAGTGGGTTGACGTCATAGATTATGTGAACTGGGGTGTTATTATCATGTACGGCGGTGCCATAGCTCTGGGAAAAGCTTTGGCCGAGACCAGAGCCATCGACTGGTTAGCAGGACAGATTCTGCATTCCTTCTTGCTCTCTTCTTTCTTGCTGATTATCGTGCTCTCTGCTCTGGCGAAGATTGTGACCGAACTCATTAGCAATGCCGCGGCCGTGGTTATTCTGGTTCCATTCTCTTTTGGTTTTGTCTCAACACTCAACGTCTCACCAGAGCTTCTTGTGCTTGCTGTCACTATTCCCGCAGGGCTAGCTTTCTGTCTGCCTGTAGGCACTCCGCCCAACGCCATAGCTTATGCGTCCGGATATTTCAAAATCCGAAACATCCTAAAGCCGGCACTCTTCATAAGTGCCGTCTCATGGATGCTGTTCCTGCTGTTTGTAAAATTTTACTGGCCTCTGATAATGAAATGATAAATGCAGCTTGCGAAAATTCTGTTGAGATGATAATTTTTAATAGGATTTTTTCCTTGCCTAATTGAGAATGTACTTGATGACAGATTGAAAATAAATCATAAGTGAGTTTCCATGACAAAAGACACTAGAAGCAAGAACATTTCGGCGGGCTTTACGATCTGGATCACTGGCCTTCCTTTCTCCGGAAAAAAGGAAACAGGCAAGGTTCTCGCCGAGAGATTGAAGATGCTCGGATACAAGACATCTGTTCTGATAGGGGGGCAGATTCGACGTCAGTATGAAAAAAAACTGGGGTTCAGCAAAGAAGAAATCTACAAGAATATCCGTCGTATAGCTTTCGAATGCAAATTACTCACCGATAACGGAGTGATTGCTATTGCTGTTACCATATCTCCTTACCGCGAGCTCCGTGAGGAATGCCGTCAACTGATCGGCAGGTTTATCGAAGTCTACCATAAATGCCCTCTGGAGGTATTGAAAAAGAGAGACATAAAAGGCCTTTTCGAGAAAGCTGACCAGGGAAAGCTCCAGAATGTGGCCGGCATTTCCACACCTTACGAGGAATCGGAGAACCCAGAAGTTATCATCCATGCAGACAAGGAATCTCCTTTTGATGCGACCGGCAAGATCCTGACAAAGCTGAAAGAGCTTGGTTTCCTGGAAAAAGCCGACCACAGTGTTCTGCTTAAACAGGAAGAAAAGGATATTCGGAAAATTCTCAGGGAAACCTGGTTCAAGTGAATTAAACAAGCAATCCCCTTTCTTAACCTGGGCAAACCCACCTTCAGTGTTATCTTCCCGCAATCAAAATTATCACCTTTATGAGTTAGAAAAAAACAGAATATATCACCTCCAAATTCATCCTGATAGGTGATTGAATGATGCTATCAACTCTGCAAAGATTACACATAAAAGTACACATCCCAGTTAAACTTTTGAGAGGACCGCAAATGAAAACATCTTCAAAGATCAAACACCCGAGAGGAAGAATCCTTTCTCTGTGTAAAAGAAATTCATATCAATTCAAGAAGGTGAAGAATATGATATTTCAAGCACTCTCACGGAGCTTTCTATTACAATCCGTAGCCCTGATAGCACTTGTAGCCCTCTTTTTTCCTTCAGACCTGAATGCCCAACAGCAGAATATAAAATTTGAGAATATTTCCATCGAACAGGGACTCTCCCAAAGCACGGGAAATTGTATACTCCAAGACAGTAAAGGATTCATATGGTTTGGCACAGAGGACGGGCTGAACAAATATGATGGATACAGTTTCGTTGTCTATAATGATATCCCGCTGGATCCAACCTCATTATCCGATGATTATGTCCTCTCAATTTACGAAGACAGGGCTGGGGTGATCTGGGTTGGAACTTATAGTGGAGGACTTAACCGTTTTGATCGGGAAAAAGAAAAATTTACTCATTATATGCATGATCCGGATAGCCCTGAAAGCTTGAGTCATAACTGTGTCCTGTCAATCTATGAAGATTCGTCTGGTGTGCTCTGGATCGGGACGAGGAGAGGATTAGATAAATTTAACCGCAAAAACGGACAATTCGAACATTTCGCGCCTTACTCCAACAACCTTAATAGCCAGAATCAAAATTATGTCAGCACGATCTATGAGGACAAAACTGGCACGCTCTGGATCGGAACCGACGGCGGAGGACTCAATAGTTTTGACCGGGAAAAGGAAAAATTCACACAGTTCTGTCATGACCCAGATAATCCTGAAAGCTTGAGCGATAATGTTGTCAGTGCAATCTTTGAAGACAGGACTGGGGTGCTCTGGATCGGAACTGATAATGGATTGGATAAATTTGATCCAGAAAAGAAGAAATTTTTTCATTTCAGGAATGATCCCAACAACCCTAATAGCCTGAGTAACAATTATGTCAAATCAATCTTTGAAGACAGTGCGGCCGTGCTCTGGGTCGGGACCTATGGCGGAGGGCTCAATCGTTTTGACCGGGAAAAAGGAGAGTTTCTATACTGGGCAAATGATCCGGGAAGCCCTTACAGCTTGAGCAGCAATTTTATCCTGTTAATTTATGAAGACCGGACAGGTGTACTCTGGGTTGGAACCTTTGGAGGAGGCTTCAACCGGTTCTCCAGAGAAAAAGAGAGATTTTTGCGTTACAGTCACAACCCCCAAAATCCCTTTAGTCTGAACAAAGGTGATATCTTTTCTTTATATGAAGATCGATCTGGCGTGCTCTGGGTCGGGACCTACGGTGGAGGGCTCAATCGTTTTGACCGGAAAAAGGGAGAGTTTCAACACTGGGTTAATGATCCAGGAAATCCTAACAGCTTGAGTAACAATTTTGTCAGGTCAATCCTCGAAGACAGTGCAGGCATGCTCTGGATTGGAACCTATGATGGATTGAATAAATTTGATCGAGAAAATGGGAAATTTACCCATTACCGTCATGATCCTGATAATCCCGGTAGCCTAAGTGCAAATTATGTCCGGTCAGTTTATGAAGACAGTAGGGGTGTGCTCTGGATTGGCACTTTTGGAGGAGGGCTCAACCGTTTCGACCGAAAAAGGGATGAATTTATTCATTACATACATGACCCTGAAAATCCCAACAGCCTATGCAGTGATCGGGTTGCATCCATCCTTGAAGACAGTGCAGGCATGCTCTGGATTGGAACCGGTGAGGGACTGAATAAATTTGATCAGGAAAAGGAAGAATTTACACAATTTAAACATGATCCCAACGATCTTTATAGCTTAAGCAATGATCGGGTTATTTCCATCTATGAAGACAGCACGGGCATGATCTGGGTTGGAACCTATGGGGGAGGGCTCAATCGTTATGACCGGAAGGAAGGAAAATTTACCCATTACACCAAAGAAGATGGACTGCCAAACAATGTGATTTACGGTATACTGGAAGACAATCAAGGATATCTCTGGCTCAGTACAAATAGAGGGATCTCAAGGTTTAATCCGCGAACTGAAGAGTTCAGAAACTACGATGTGAGAGACGGACTTCAGAGCAATGAATTTAATACAGGAGCTTATTACAAAAGTAAGAGTGGCGAGATGTTTTTCGGAGGCGTTAACGGATTCAACGTCTTTCATCCTGAACACATCAAAGATAATCCTTATATTCCTCCAGTTATGATAACGGATTTCCAGATTTTCAATAAATCGGTCCCGATCAGTAAAGGAGAAGATGAGCATTCAATCCTGAGTAAATCCATTTTAGAGACCGAAGAGATAGAGCTTTCTTATAAAGATCGAGTTTTTTCCTTCCAGTTTGCAGCACTTCATTATGTCTCACCGGAGAAGAACCAGTATGCCTATATGATGGAAGGGTTTGAGAAAGACTGGAATTATGTAGGGAACAGGCGTTTTGCAACCTACACCAATCTCCCGCCAGGTGACTACGTCTTCAGAGTCAAAGGCTCGAATAACGATGGCCTCTGGAATGAAGAAGGGGTATCATTAAAAATAAAGATTACACCTCCGTTCTGGCAGACCTGGTGGTTTAGAGGTTTTGTCGGTATAGTCATTTTATTCCTAATTGTCACAATTTTTAATGTTAGAACGCATACTATCAGAGAGAGAGCCAAACAACTGGAAAAGCGGGTGCAAGAACGCACCAATGAGTTAAGAGTTGCCAACGATGAACTCCAACAGGAAATTAATGTCCGCAAGCAGACCGAGGCAGCACTCAAGGAGAGAGAACGGCAGATCAAGGCTTCACTCAAAGAGAAAGAGGTTCTGCTCAAGGAGATTCACCATCGGGTTAAGAACAATATGCAGATAATATCAAGTCTCCTCAGACTTCAGTCAAGGCAAATCGAAGATGAGGAGATCGTTGACATGTTCACACAAAGCCAGAATCGTATAAGATCCATGGCTCTCATCCACGAAGAGCTCTACCAATCCAAGGATCTGGCAAATATCGACTTCTCAGATTATATAAAGAGGCTGACTAACCATCTATTCTCTGCATACAGTGTAGGGAAGGAACCGATTGATTTCAAGGTAGATGTAAAAGATGTTTATCTTGATATTAACAAAGCAATTCCATGTGGTCTGATTGTAAGTGAGATTGCATCGAATTCCCTGAAGCATGCTTTTCCTGATGGAAAAGGTGGAGAGATATTAGTAAGGATGCGCTCGAACAAAAACGGAAAGTATACATTAACGATGAGAGATACAGGAATTGGACTGCCAGAAGGATTAGACATTCATAAGACAGAAACATTAGGCATGCAGCTAGTCCTGGATCTAGTTCACCAGATTGAAGGCACTGTAGAACTTAAAAGAGATAAGGGGACAGAATTTAATATTGTCTTCTAGTTAATACAGATATTATATTTTTTTTCCAGATCAAACAGGCTAACATTTCCCAAACTAAAATCTAAGGTTCCTCTCCATCCTCGCTGGGGAAAATTCGCGGGCTGACGAATCAGCTTACCTGACAGTTCCCAAAATTATCACGGAAACGCTATCTATCTGTCTCTTTATCTTGACTACATATGCACCCTGTGATACATGAAATGAGTGAAAACTTTTCTCGGATTCGATGTCTCTTTTTGTGTTAGATTATTCAAATTTTCTAAAGGATAGGTATCAAAATGATAACAGGAGCTTTTACTCTATTAATAACGCCCTTTGATAAAAACTTGAATCTGGATGAGGAAGGATTAAGAAATCTGGTCCGACGCCAGGTTCAAAGCGGTATCCACGGCATAGCCCCTCTTGGCGTAACCGGCGAAAATCCAGCGTTGACAGAGTCGGAAATACAAAAGCTCATTGAAATCGTTGTCGATGAGTCTGGAGGCAAATGCAAAATAGCTCCGGACACCTGTTCGAACAATCTGGAACAGACCATAAACCGAATAAAGCTCTATCAGGATATGGGCTGTGACTACGCAGTGGTTTTTGTTCCCTTCCTCGTTTTACCCAGCCAATCCGGAGTTGTCGAATTTTATGAGCGAGTCGCTTCGAGCTCTGAAATTCCCATCATCATCCACAATGCTCCAGCCAGGGTAGGTATCAACATCGAACCCGAAACATATGTCAAACTGGCTCAAATCGATAATATCATTGCCACAAAGGATGGCAATAAGGCTATGGATCATTTGGCAAAAATTCTGCATCTTACCAGAGGGCAAGAGTTTGTAGTTTTTACCGGAAAGGACACGACTGCATATCCATTCCTCTCTTTCGGCGGAAGCGGTGTCTTTACTGTTGCAGGAAATATCGTTCCAGAGGTCATGAGGAATTTGGTCGACCATTGCCTTAAAGGTGAGTTTGATAAAGCCAAAGAAATCCATCACAGATATTACAGTCTTTTCGAGGCCTTGAGGATGGAAACCAACCCCATGGCTGCCAAGGAAGCTCTGTCCCTTATGGGTTTACCTGGAGGAGGATTGAGGATTCCTCTCACCAGGCTGAGTGAACCGAAAAGAGAAATCCTGAAGAAAATCATGAAAGAAGAGGGTCTGATTTGAAAAAAGTTACGGTCAAAGCTCCTGCTACCATTGCCAATTTTGGGCCTGGTTTCGACATCTTTGCCATAGCCCTAGAAAACCCCTGCGATATTATTACAACAGAATTGAACGATACAGGTGCCATAAACATCAATATCGTGGGAAGGGACGAGGGG
>Ga0315551_10000387_pt1 | contig 35646 bp, 27 predicted proteins | sample SalMarSW160290MG_FD_203678 | JGI IMG/M metagenome (GOLD analysis project Ga0315551, IMG submission 203678) | Salt marsh sediment microbial communities from the Plum Island Ecosystem LTER, Massachusetts, United States - Salt Marsh Sediment SW1602-90 ...
GTTCAAAGCCGGGACTCTTTCTGGCGCAAACACTATCTTCAAACCGATGACGTCGATCCCCAGTGGAAACAGGTTCTTCTAGAATGCCATATCGAACCTCGCTATGCGCTCTCACCTCAGGCCAAAGGTAAGATCGAACGACCTTATAGCTGGCTGCAAGACAGACTGATCCGAACATGCGCCCGAGAAAACATAAAGACAATCGGTGAAGCCAGAGAAGTCCTCCGCCTCTCAAATAGCCATTTAAAGAGCTTGTTCAGGCATAAACCCAAGAAAAAGATAGTCACATACATAACAAGTACCTTTTATACATTGTTTTATATAGATCATGGCTGTATGAGCCGTACACGTGCAAATTAAGGCATATCGCGGGCAGCCTTGAGGGGTACCCACTCACTATATTTTTCAAAAAAGATTGTTTATGGGATAGGTCAGAAAATAGCTTTTTTTCTTGCGCGATAAGTAATTGTTGCGGTTCCGTATATAGGTTGCCTGGATTGCCTATCCCCCCGGCGAGAATCAGCATGAGATAATCCCTCTTGGAAGTGCAGTACGGATTGAAGCATTTACTCCAAGGATATTGAATAAAATCTTATATTGACCTAAGATTAAATCAAAGAAAGCTTAAGGAAAGAGGGAATATTGCTTAGATTTTCTTTCTTAATTTTATTATCCATTTCTCTACTCGGTAATCCTGGGGAATATGGTCTCTCTATGAATGTTAGAAAGGGGGCGAATCTTGAAAATGAAGAAAAAAATTTAAGAGCAAATGAAATGTTTAAGATAAGTTTGGAGGGATATCAACACTGCTCAAGAAGGGGGGTAAAGAAAATTTTTAAGAGTATAGAAGAAGCTGAAGAATATCTTAAATGCCTCTTAAAAGAAAAAGAAGTCCTTGTGGGAGATTTCTATGGAGTAAATCTAACTGCATACAGATATGTAAATATTTTTGATCGCCTAGGCTATATTCGTTTTAAAATTGCGGAAATTGACATAAAAATTAAAAGAGCAAAATTCGCAATTTCAAAATTAGAGAAAAAATTGGAAAATTAAATTCATTTTTTCCATTAGTTTCATTTTCTACCTTTTAGGATTAAAGGAGGATAGGGTGATGACAAAAATAAGAATTGATAGTTATACAAAAATCATTCTCACTATTATTGCTCTTTGTCTTATATGGATTTGCCTCAGAGACATAAAGATATTTCCTAATCTATATGCAGCCAGCTCGGAAATTGTGGATGTGCGAATTAAGGCGGTTGAGAGAACGCCAGGCGAAAATTGGGAACCTTTAGTGATAGAAATTTTTGATAATTTACCTGTTGAGGTGAAAAATATTGTAGCCATTCCAGTTGAGGTAAAAAATGAACTTTTACCCGTAGATGTGAAGAATGTTGCTGTGAAAAGTGTTCTAGTGCCAATAGAAGTGAAAAAATAGCCATAGGGAATTTAGTCCAATTTTATAGATTTACATAAAAACAACTGAAGATTAAGTTGATGCGAGTGGAAGCCAAAGATCCTAAAGCCCTGGCTTCCCGATTCAGGCTTGACAGCTAAGCGTGATTCGCCTCATAGGGATAGACGTTTAAGGGGAGGGGGAATTCTCATAAAGAAGCATCTTCAAAAAAAATCATAAAGTTAAAATTGACAAGTCATTTAAATAAAATTAAGCTATTGCCATAAAAAAAAGAGAGGTTTAAATGAAGAAAGCCATAAGTATTTTCGTGATCATTTCGTTTTTTTTATTATCATCAAGCTGTGCCACGCTTTTTAAAGGAACATCACAGGAAGTGAATTTTAACAGCGATCCCCAAAAAGCAGAGGTTTGGGTGAATGGAACCAAAATGGGCGTAACTCCATTGGCCTTAAAACTAGAAAGCAAGAAGACTTATACGATCGAATTTAAAAAGGAAGGGTATGAAACGAAATCTTATAATATCACAAATCATGTTGGAGCAGGGTGGATTATTCTCGATGTTCTAGCCGGTTTAGTAGGTGTAATTGTAGACGCTGCTACAGGTGCATGGTATTCCTTGGATCAAAAGAATGTTAACGCAATTTTAGAAAATCAACAGCCACAAAATTAAGGTAATATAACTTAAGTTTAATTTTCTCAACCAATAAGAATAACAGACATCAGAAGACACAAAAGGAGTCAGTTCACAAGTCTCTGATTCCAGAATTACGTCAATATCTACTTTAAAATAGACAGATTGAGGCGAGTGGATTTATAATGAGTATCTTCAATTCAATAAGATTTATTTCAAAATTCTTCTTCAAGTTTCGAAACACGTCATAAAGAGGAGCCAATTTTTAACACACCTCTGATACATGGGGAGTAGTTTATCCTCTTCTCATTGAATCCCCCCTTCTCTTTATGATATAAGTCTTAGAGTAACAGCTTGAGGGCAATATGAACCCAGAGAAAGCTTGCAATTGGGGGTTGTAAATGATTTTAAGACTACAAAAATTTTCATACAGATTTGACGAGCAAGTTTTAAATAGCAAGCTTGTTCTAAAAGAAGAAATATAAAGCATTTTGACTGATCCAAGTATTGATCTTGCTCCTTTATCACGCCCTCACTTTAATGAACTTTTGAAGGGAAAATTTGTTGAGAAGGGTTGGGAAAGTCAGCCATCTGTGTTTGATGAACGTGGTGATCCATCAGCAAAAATGGATTTCATGAAAGAAAGGCTAGGCATCGAGGTTGGATTTGGACATGCCTCATTTATAGGCATAGACCTTCTCAAGTTTCAGATTGCCTCTTATTCAGGTTTAGATAAAATTGATGTTGGGGTATATATTGTTACAACCAAAAATTTCCAGAAGAAGATGAAAAACGAATATAAACAGAATTGGGAGGGATCTTTATCATTTGAGAAAAATTCTCAAAATGAAGAATTGTTGCGTATTTGTTACACGGATAAAGAAAGAACAGCAGAAGAGTCTTTACAAAGGCTTTCAAATCATTTATTTTCTATGAACTAGCAACATGGTGCGCCCGTAGCTCAGCGGATAGAGCGGTGGACTTCGAATCCAAAGGTCGGGGGTTCAAATCCCTCCGGGCGCGCCACTTATTTACAAGGATGCTTTATATAATCTTGCCTTATGAACAAGAACCTCAAGGTTTGTCTTGAATCCTTTATCACAAATCCCGTCAAAAGGAATAGTCAAGGCAGGAATTCCTGATTCTCTGTGAATTCTTTCAAGATAACACTGAAGTGCACTCCCGGCCATACAGTGGGCGGGAATCAAATTACAAATGCCGTGAATTCTGCCTGAGCTACCAAACAAAGACGCAGTGCCAATTCCTTCAACAGCTTCACTAGCGGCTTCAGGGTCCATGAACTTAGCTGCCTCATCAATCACCTGTCCTGCTCCAGCTTCAGGAAAAACTAAAAAAGGATCTACTTTTTTTACCATATTGTGTTCAATATGTTGCTGAATGTATTTAATACACTTCAGAAACCATTTGCCTTTGCTTCTTGTCGCATTCTCCATAGAATAATTCAAGAAAGAAGATGACAACGGAAGGACAGTCACAGCTCCTAATTCCTCAAGATGCCTTATTGAATATTGATTGCTAGGCTCATGGATTCTGACATAGCCTTCTCCTACTATGCCAATGTTTACTTTGTCCTGATTCTTATTGACCGGAACCTTCATGATCCTCTGGAAAAAGTCATGCGCTCCATTCTTGATATTTCCATCAACGACAGTTTTACAGAATTCTTGCAGACCAGCTTGATAAGCTTTATCCATTGTGCCTTTTTCAACCTCATAAGGCCTCCTGGAAAGCACGAGCTGTCTTATTTTCTCGTTGGCTGTGATACCCTGCCAGAATCTGTAAAAGAATTTGGCAATTTTTATCCTGGTCAGCTTTTGTCCGCCATTGATCAATTCCAGTTTGCTTATATATCCTGTGGTATCGCCAGGAGTAGGAGTAATCACAGGAATAGTGTCAAATCCTAACCTCCGGAAAACGAGTTCCTGTAACAGAGAGTACACCTTCTGTCGGCAAGCTCCATCTGCCTGATGATTGAAGAAAGCAACATTTTGTGGATCCACATCTGAATTCATCAAAAAGTAAAGATAATCTCCTGCAGTCATTCTCGCAGGAAGACATGTTTTCTCAGGAATGTACCGGTTCGCCATGGCGAGTGATTCCGGTGTTGACGCCTTTAAGGCTCGCGCTTCAATTCCCAACAATTTAAGAGATTCAGTGAAAATGGGAACATCATCGTCCATCTCAGGAACATAGAGTGTCCTTTTTTTCCGCGGGATGTGAATAACAAGTCCGGTTTTCTCATATATTTTTCCTGAATGTATCTTTTCTTTTATGCTATCCATCAATGCTTCCACCCGGGTCTGGATATGGGCAGGTGCGGTTGTCTTTCCTACTTCAATCCCCAGAAAAGGTTTCCCGCCAAGAGCTTCCCGATAGAATTCTTCAAGAAAAGAATCCGGACCGCAGGAGAATACCGAAAAAAATATGCTGTTGAGCCTGGGGTTTGTCCTTATGATTTCAGCAGCCCTCATTACTTTGTGATAGTAATTCCAGTTGGCAAGACTCTGGACATCACTTATATCGACCTCTTCCAGAGGAAGAAAGTCAAGGGGAATGGGAAAACCTCCAGCCTCTTGTATCATTTTAGGCAGGTCGACACTGATCGCGGAGTCTGCTAATGTGTATGATCTCCCCACTACAACAACAGGAAATCTGTAATTTTTAATGTTCAACAAGACATCCTGACCGCGCTCTTTCAGTTTCTTATTGAACCGGCACAAGGCTTCAAGGCCTGCGCCAAGCGCCTGCTTTGTTTCTTTTCTCGTCTTTCCCAGCTTCTCGGCAACTTTTATCATCTCCTCTTCAAGATTACATCTTTGTTCATGCAGATGGATAGCTGGCCGGAGCATAATTCCAGCAATATCCGAAAGCTCTGTTGATGTGCTTGTTACTGCAAACGGCATGTTCTGGGATAATGTGCAAAAAAAGGTTTTTCTTTCTTTCCATTTGGTTTGAGGGCCATCAATTAAACAGGGGAAAAATATGTAATCTACACTTTTCTCAAGCAAGTCTTTCAGGTGGCCGTAGGCGATCTCGGCAGGGAAACATGTTTCAGCGACAACATGGTCAAGGCCTTTGGCAACAATTTTTCTGTTGGTCTTTCCTGATATCACTACCTCACACCCGAGTTCTTGGAAAAACGTTTTCCACAGCGGTAAGAATTCATAATAATGAGAGAAGAGACGCGGAATGCCTATCCTGAACCTGGATTCTCCGTTCTTTTTTTCAGACCTTAAGTAATCTGCTTTGAGGAGTTGCTCTCTTTCTCTGAAAAGATCCGGTACTTCTTTTTTTGTCTTCGTTTTCTGCTCAGTTGAAAGGGAATATTTTTCGCATCTATCCCCTCCATGGAGAACCGCCCCGTCATTTGTGGTGACCCTGGATACATTACAAAGGTTTGTACATCCCTCACATTGAAAAGAATCGATGGCATATTTTCTTTTTTTGATCTTTTCAAGACCTATGAAGTTTGTTTTGCCAGTATGATGCCTTCTTGCGTGAATGGCCGCACCAATTGCCCCCATAACTTCATTATGCTCAGGGACAATGACATTCGCTTGTGTGAAGTATTGGAGAGCCGCGACAACAGCTTCATTAAGGGCAACTCCTCCTTGAAAGAAGATTGTTTTTCTGCTTCTGTCTCCTATCTTGAATTGGTTCAAATAATTTTCAGCCACTGCATAGGCTGCACTCGCAAGAAGATCCTCTAAAGATTTATATTCTTGACGTGCAGCAAGCTCTTCCGCAATGAAAACGGTACATTTTTTGTTCCCGAAAGAGACAGGAGACTCTGCACGCAAGGCATATGATGCAAAATCCTTAATTTTTACGCCTAGCTGTTTTGCCTGCTCCTCGATAAACGATCCTGTTCCTGCGGCACAGGACTTGTTCATGTCAAACTGTTCTATTCCTTTGATATACTTTGAGTCATGTCCACCGATCTCGATTATCTCATCAACTGAAATTCCCATTCTCTCTGCAATTGTCTGGGCGCCTGTCCTGTGGGCGGTTATCTCATTGACATCCATGACACCACCGAGATAATTAGCAGTCAGCTTTCTGCCAGAACCTGTGACCGCCACATCCAGAACTCTAATTTTTTCTCCAAGCTCCGCATTTATCTCTTTTAAGGCATGAGTCACAACACCAAGAGGATTGCTCTGGGTAAGAAGGTATTTTTTTGCCAGCAATTTCCAGTTCCTGTCATCAGCATTCTTATCGAAATGAAGAACTGCCACATTGGTACTGATAGAGCCCACATCAACACCGACGTATACAGGTATTCTTTCATCAGAAACAGGAGTCTCATCAACGATGCCTCTTCTTATCGTAATCTTATCGTTCAATGCCAAAGGAGGTAATTTAACATCCTGGAAGGGAGGAAGCCCTTGCATTTTAAGATAAGTTTTATTCACACTTTCCGGCGAGGGAGCCTCTTGCGTTAAATATCGTTCTTCGCCAATCCTTTCTCCAGTAAGTATGGCTGCACCGATCGCAGACATAGACCTGTGATATGCGGGGATGAACAATTTGACATGATTTCCTGATGAATGCAGAAAATCTTCAAGAGCTTTAACCATTCCGATGTTTTCGGCTACTCCTCCCTGAAAAGAATAGGGGCTTTCGAGTTTTTTCCCTCTGCCAAGTGTTCCGAGCAAGTTCCTTACCAGGGCATAATGAAGCCCTGCAGCTATATCCTCCTTACAGGCTCCCTTCTGTTGTTTGTCAATCATATCCGAGCAGGCAAATACTGCACATGTTCCTGATATGTTTTCAGGATTCTTTGACTTCAGGGCAGTCTTTCCGAATTCTTCTATTGAATAGCCAAATCTGGAAGCAGACTGGTTGAGGAACGAACCTGTCCCTGCAGAGCAATGGGGTGGAAGGATAATGTCATCCAGTTCAGGATTTCCCTCTTTGTTTTCTCTGATTATTATAAGAGACGACGATGAGGCGCCTATGTTGAAGATTGTTCTCAAATGAGGGTAAAGCCTCATATTTGCTTCTGCTGAAGCGAGATGAGGATTTACATAATGAGCATTGAGCAGTTTAGCAAAGTACTCTCCATGATTTCCTGTAAATGCTATTTTGAATATCTTCCGGTCTGATAATAACTTCTTTATTAAATAAAGAACTCTTTGAACTGGTTGCCTTTGATGATCAACGATTTCAAGTTCTCTCACTTCTCTACTCAGCGGATCATATGTTGCAGCTTTGATAGTGAGAGAACCAACATCTATGCCTAAAATCTCTGGCATGTCCAGTTCCCCTCCTCGAAATTTTTATTCTAACTCAATTATAGAGAAATTCAAACATAGCCTGACAACGGTATGTGAAAGCAGAAGAGAATATCCCGGATTTTAATTTCAGATAAAAAGGAAGCACATACCACGATATTGCGGCTGGGCCAGTTGACTAATTTACTCTCTCGGATTATCTTATTATCTGCTCAACAGTAAGGCTAAATCCCATGAAATGCCCTCAGTGCCATTCGGACAATCCCGACACTTCCCGATATTGTAGCGAGTGCGGGACACAATTGATCCCTTCTGAAGATGTCCCTTTATCACACACCGAAACCTTAACAACACCCAAAGAAAAACTCAAGCGAGGGACTGTATTCGCTGGAAGGTATGAAGTCATTGACGAACTCGGAAAAGGTGGGATGGGCGAAGTCTACAGAGTATTCGACAACAAGATAGGAGAAGAAGTAACTCTGAAGCTCGTAAGACCTGAGATTGCTGCTGATAGGAAGACGATTGAGAGGTTCCGGAACGAATTGAAATATGCCCGCAAAATCTCTCACAAGAATGTGTGCCGCATGTATGATCTTCATGATGAAGAAGGGACTCCATACATCACCATGGAATATGTTCCTGGTGAGGATTTAAAGAGTATGATGGCCATGACAAAGCAATTAAGTGCAGAAACGACAGTTTTTATTGCCAAGCAGATATGTGGTGGATTGGCAGAAGCTCACAGGCTGGGAGTCGTGCATCGTGATTTGAAGCCGAGCAACATCATGATAGATAAAGAAGGAAATGCCCGGATTATGGATTTTGGAATAGCACGCTCCCTTGAAGCAGAAGGGATAACTGGAGATGGTGTGATAATAGGAACTCCTGAATACATGTCTCCTGAGCAGGTGGAGGGCAGGGAGGCTGATCACCGTTCGGACATCTATTCGCTCGGAGTGATTTTATATGAAATGGTGACGGGGAAAGTTCCTTTTGAAGGAGACACGCCTTTAAGCATTGCTTTGAAGCACAAGACAGAGATTCCTCATGATCCCGGAAAGTATAACGCACAGGTGCCTTCAGAGCTGAGCTTGTTGATACTTAAATGCATGGAGAAAGATAAGGAGAAGAGATTCCAGGGCGCAGAGGAGATGCTTGCTGAATTGAACAAGATGGAAGTAGGAATTTCCACCATGGAGAAAATTTTACCCAAGAGAAAAATCATCGTTCCCAAGGAGAAAAAAATTACTTCCAGGAAGCAGTGGATGATAGTTTCTGCGCTGTTTGCGATATTAATAATAATCGGAATAAGCTTTCTGTATTTCATGGGGAAAAAGCCAGTAATTTCTTCAGAGAGAAATATGTTGGTCGTTCTGCCTTTTGGGAATCTAGGCTCTTCTCAAGATGAGTATTTTGCCGATGGGATGACCGATGAGATTACCAGTCGACTGGCAGCATTGCAGGGTCTTGGGGTTATTTCCCGGACGAGTGCTATCCAGTACAAAAAGACCGATAAAACAATCAGGCAAATAGGAGAAGAGCTGAGTGTCGATTTTGTTCTTGAGGGCAGCGTACGCTGGAACAGGAGTCCAGAGGGGAAAGGCCGTGTGCGTGTGACACCTCAACTCGTCCGGGTTGCAGACGACACTCACATCTGGTCTGAGAGCTATGATCGGGATATCGAGGACATCTTTTCAGTCCAGTCTGAGATTGCAGAGAATGTCGCTCAGCAACTGGATCTCACTGTGCTGGAACCGGAACGCAGAGCTCTTAGAGCCAATCCTACTGAAAACCTCAAGGCCTATGACTGTTACCTACAAGGAAGAGAGCATGAAAATAAAGGATGGGCACATTCAGATCCTCAGGAGTTCGAACTTGCTATAGAGATGTTAGAGAAAGCGGCAGAGTTAGATCCCGGCTTTGCTCTGGCATACGTCAGAATGTCTTATATCCATTCCAGAATGTATTTTTTTGGAGTTGACCGCACAGAAGAACGCTTGGCAAGATCAAAGGCTGCTGTGGACAGAGCGCTGGAGTTACAACCAGATCTTCCTGAGGCACATCGCTCATTGGCGTTTTATTATTACTGGGGCCTCTCTGATTATGATCAGGCCGCCAAGATATTTGAATCTGTCCAAAAAGCTCGTCCTAACTTCGACCCGCAGGTGCTTGGCTATATCCAGAGGCGGCAGGGCAAGTGGGAACAATGTTTGGAAACGCTTGAAAGAGCCTTCAGAATCAGCCCTCTTGATACGCAGATAGCCTATGAGTTAGGCGGGGCCAACATCAGTATGGGCCGGTACGATGAGGCTGAGAAGTGGTTCAATCGAGTTCTAACCGTATATCCAGATCATCTTCCTGCTCAATTAGGTAAGGTTGCAATCTATGTCCTCTCAAAAGGGAATACAGAAAGAGCTCGCGCCTTGTTAGAGACATTGCCTCAACACCGATTAAAAGATTACATGTGGTTCACTCTTAATATGCTTGAACGAAACTACAAAGATGTGCTGGACTGGCTTTCCTCTCTATCTTATGATTTTTTTGAGGATCAACATTTCTATTTTCAGAAGAATCTGGCCTATGCCTCCGTATATTACGCGATGAAAGATCTGTCTCTGATGAAGACTCGTGCCGAATCTGCTCGCATCCTGCTGGAGAAAACTGTTAATGAGCGTGCTGAGGATCCGAGGTTTCACGCGGCGCTTGGTTTAGCTTATGCTTACCTTGGCCGCAAGGAGGAGGCCATTCAAGAAGGAAACCTTGCCGCCAGACTTCATCCCGTATCAAAAGACGCTGCCCAGGGGCCAATATATCTCCTGAACTTAGCCAGGATTTATACTGTGGTCGGTGAATACGAGAGGGCTATCGATCAGTTGGAATACCTCCTTTCTATTCCTCATGCAGAATATCTTTGGCAACTTGTTTCTATTCCTCAATTACGGCTCGATCCGCAGTGGGATTCGCTGCGTGATCATCCAAGGTTTGAGCGTTTACTGGAAGGGAAGTAAGAAAGGCATTCCTTCCTCCCCCAATTCTTTTTCAACGAAAGTATTGTTTTATCTGGAATATTTGGTATTATTAACCATTCGAATCGAATGAGGAGGTAAAGGTGCTTAAGAGATATCAAGTTCTTCTACCAGATTGGCTCGAGGATAACATCAAGCTTTTTGCCGACAGATATGACCTCAGTTTTTCCGAGGTCATCAGAGCGAAAATATGCGTTGCCATATTAGCTGCAATGCCTAAGGTTTATCCTGAGTATGAGCCAGGTTTAACCCTTGAAGAAATCATGAACATGTTCACAGGAACGAATGCAGTCAAGATGGAACGAGAAGAAGTGCACCGGATGTTATCCAAAATCTATTTTGAGGCAAGGAAGGCAGTAGAATACAGGATGGTCAAAGAAACGGGGCAAAAAAAGAAATAGCCTTCAAAGTAATCTTTTCAGGCGGTTCCGCCTTTTAATTAATTTTTTAATTGACTTGCTTCTTTTCATTTGATATAAAGCTGGTGCGGGAAATTGAAAGGAAGAGGAAGAATACACGGCATCACACAAAATTCCAAAAAAAATCTTTCCGCACCAAGCTCCAAATTTATCAGTCCTCACACCCGTACATAAACCGGCCTCTTTTCATGTTTTCTCCGATTAGGGCCATGCCGATTGAAAGACGCAACTTGAAAGATCGACGACAAAAGCCTACAAGGCCCATAAGCCGCTATGCCTTTCTAGGCCGCCGCAAAGAGACTCGACGCTCTGATGAGCTGGATAATTATTATATTGACAGATATGAATGGCAGTTGCTGGCTTTAACCTCCCTGATACTTCTCTTCTGCGTTCTTGACGCTTTCTTAACATACAAAATAAGCCAAATGGGGGGATCGGAGTGGAATCGTTTGATGACTTCTTTTATGGAAAAGAATTTGACTTTATCGCTGGCTGCAAAGTTCCTGATTACCGCTGTTTGTTCAGTCTTTCTTCTTGTTCATAAGAATTTCAGAATTTTCGGCCTGATAAGAACCCAGGTGGCTATTTACATCATTTTCTTCGTGTATTTCACCTTGATTCTTTATGAATCTTCTGCGCTTGTCTTTTTGAATTGGCTTTAATCTTTTGACCCGCTTGTTCGAGGGGCCCGGATCCAGGTTCCGTTCCAGTTTATCAGGTCCTTCTTGAAATCGTCCATGGTGCTCACTTTAAACATGCCGGCTTCTCGATTATCGGTATCAAAGGTGAAGTCCTCAGGCTGACCATAGCGCCCAAAGGATATAATGAGGAAGTCTCCCTCTTCCACCATATCCTCAGAAAAGCCGGAAAAATTGGCAACCGATGTGCCGCTGTAGACAACCAGAGGATTCCCCCAATGGTCGTTGATAGGACAGGTGGTGAGGTATTTTTCGGTGAGGGCTTTGATAAAGGCATTGTTGGTGGCAAGAGGGCCATTCTGAATCCCGGCTGCAGGCGCCACATCGTTTTCGGCAACATATTCGAGGCAAGCGTTGGCGATAGTTTTGATATCGCTCATGGTTCCTATCTGTTTTCCGTTCTGGAGTTTCTGGATGACATTGGGAGTAATGAGTGCGATCAGGATGCCGATGATAGAGACTACGATAATCAGCTCGATGAGAGTGAAACCCCTTTGTTTTTCAGACATTTTGCCTCTCCTTTCTTATCCAACAGGCCAGAAGAGAGAATTTGGACCCTCACTGATGGGTGTTTCAATTATAGCATATATACCTGTAAAGGAGAACCTCAAACATGTTTTGGTGAGAGCAGTCGTTTCAGAAATGGAGGTTCTTAGAGGAGGCGAAAAAAGGAAGATTTTAAGCCGGATTTGAGGTAAAATAGAAAATTAAAAGATCGCCGCAGTCGTCTTACAATGAATAAGATTATGTATGCCATAAAAGTCGAAAACTTAACCAAAAAATTCAACGGCCTTGTGGCTGTCGATCACCTCTCCTTTTCTGTAAAGAGTGGAGAACTCTTTGGCCTCTTAGGACCCAATGGAGCCGGAAAGACCACAATCATCAATGTACTCTCCACTCTTCTCGACTCAACATCCGGATACGGTGAGGTTGCCTCGTTCGACATTTCCAAGCATAAAGACGACGTGCGGAAAAGCATCGGGATTGTCTTTCAGGAGCCGGCCCTTGATGTCAAATTAACCGGAAAGGAAAACCTCGAATTCCACGGCATGATGTATGGAATCGGAAAAGAGTTGAGAAGAGAAAGAATAAAAGAGGTTCTTCGGCTTGTGGACCTGACCGACAAGGCCGATGTTCTGGTCGAGAACTACTCCGGCGGGATGAAAAGGAGGCTGGAGATTGCCAGAGGTTTGATTCACAGGCCAAAGGTCTTGTTTCTCGATGAACCAACCCTGGGTCTTGATACGCAGACAAGGCGCCACATCTGGGATTACATCAGAGACCTGAACCAAAAAAGCGATGTGACCATCATCTTAACCACCCATTATATGGAAGAGGCAGATTACCTGTGTGAAAGAGTGGCCATCATCGACTACGGTAAGATCGTGGCCATGGACTCTCCCTCAAAGCTCAAGGATATCCTCGGAGGCGATGTGGTCTCCCTGGAGATAGAGGGAAGGAGCGATGCGCTGCTGAGCCATTTAAGAGAGCTGGACTGGATCAAGACCATGGCCTCCCATAACAACAATCTGAGCCTGACCATGGAGAAAGGAGAGCGAAGAATTCCCGAGCTTATCAATATGGCCCATAAGGATGGAGTCGATGTCGTTTGTGTAAGCCTGAGAAAGCCGAGCCTTGAGGATGTGTTCCTCCACTATACAGGAAGGATGATCCGGGAGCAGGAGCTCAGCCAGAACGAACGGAAAAGAGAGATGCTGCGAAGGAGGATGGGAAGAAGGAGAAGATGATTAACGCGACAGCGGTCTATGTGTTGTGGCTGCGGGAGATGAAAAGATTTCTGCGCGCCAAATCGCGCATCGCCGGTGCTGTGGCCATGCCTTTATTCTTCCTGGCATTCCTGGGATTGGGATTTCGAAGAATTTCCCTTCCCGGTATCTCTGCCGGTGTGAATTACATCCGGTTTCTGGTTCCCGGAATCCTGGGGATGAGCTTGCTCTTTTCCTCCACCTTTGCCGGGCTTTCGGTCTTGTGGGACAGAGAGTTCGGGTTTTTGAAAGAAATCATGGTTGCTCCTGTTAACCGCGTCTCCATTGTGCTTGGAAGAATGGCCGGGGGAATGACCACAGCCCTGATTCAGGCGGTTGTCATCTTAGGGATTTCCTTTATCATGGGATTTAAGGTTTCCACCGTGATTTCGATTCCGCTGTCTCTTATTTTTATGATCCTGATCACGGCAACTTTTATCGGGCTGGGATTGGTCTTTGCCTCCAAGATGAAGGATATGCAGGGTTTCAGCATCATTATGAATTTTGTGATCTTCCCTCTTTTCTTCCTCTCGGGCGCACTTTATCCTCTGGAGAATTTCCCCCTCTGGCTGAGATGTCTTTCTTATCTTGATCCTTTGACTTATGGTGTGGACGGCCTGAGGGGTACGCTGATAGGAGTCTCCTCTTACGCAGTTGTGTTAGACGTCGTTGTTCTCTTGGCATTCTCCTTAACCATGATTTTTCTGGGGGCCTACTTTTTTGAAAAGAGTGAAAGTGTGTGATTTGTGCTTTCTTATTATTGCCAGAGCTGTGATTATTTTTTATAATCAGACGAAATCCGGCAAATGTGAGTTAATCGGCTGGAGAATGAGATCTTATCAACCAGCTCTCCTTTTTAAGGATAACCGAGAAAATTCATGAAAAGCAGAAAAAGAATTTACCTCTCCCTTACAGTCTTTATAGCCGTCTTCATCATCGGTGTAGCAGGATTTAAGATTATCGGAGGGCCTGAGTGGTCTCTGCTTGACAGCCTTTACATGACGGTCATCACGCTCTCCACGGTTGGTTATGAGGAAGTCGTCGATATAAGCGCCAACCCCGCGGCCCGCATATTTGCCATCGTCTTTATCGTTACCTGTTTGGGGACCATTGCCTTTGCCGTCTCTTCCATCACCAGTTTCATCGTTGAGGGAGAGCTTAAAAATGTCCTGGGGAGAAAAAGAATGGAAAAAGAAATAGCCAAGCTTAAGGATCATTATATTGTCTGCGGCACAGATGAGACAGCCCAGACCATCATCCAGGAACTCATCCTGACCAAGAAGAAGCTTGTGGTTATTGAACCCTTGAAAGAGAAGATTGATAGATTTTCTACTGAGGAAAGTATTCTTTTTGTCAATGGGGATCCGACCGAAGACGATGTCCTCCTCTCGGCAGGGATTGAGAAAGCCAGAGGAATCCTGCTCTCTCTTCCCACCGACGAGGCCAATCTTTTCGTGACTTTGACCGCACGAAGCCTCAACCCCAGGATAAGAATCGTCACCAAAGGCATCGATTTAAAATCCCACAAGAAGATGGTCAAGGCCGGTTCCGATTCAGTGATCTCTCCCACTTTTATCGGCGGGATGCGTATGGTCTCCGAGATGATCCGGCCTGCTGTGGCCACCTTCCTGGATATGATGCTCCGTGAGAGGGAGAGAGTGCTGCGGTTTGAAGAGGTTTTGGTAAAAAAAGAATCCCCACTTATTGGGAAGACCATAGAGGAGGCCAGGCTGGAAGAGAAAACGAACGCCCTTTTGGTAGCAGTCCGCCGGGCAGGCAGAAAGGATTATGAATTCAACCCATCCAGGGATACAGCCATCCAGGAAAACGATACCCTCATTCTCATCGCAACACCTGAGATGGTCAAAGAATTGGAAAAGCTGGCTTCTTAAGGGGGGAGGATTTTTCTCTAACCTGTGTCTTCAGGAAGACTCTTGGTCTCTTCTCCGCCGACAAGCTCCAGCTTGTCTGAGAATCGTTCCAGCCGCTTTTCTGCATCATCAAATTTGCTCTTTGCGTTTCCCAGGTGGGTGCCGAGTATCTGGAATTCTTTTTTAAATCGGTCTAAATCTCCCTGTAGTCTGGCCAGAGCCTGGAAAATGGACCGGGCCGATTTTTCAATCTGGAGGCCCTTGAGTCCGAGGACGATCACTTGCAGGTAAGCAAAGAATGAGTTGGGGGAGACTGGGATCACCCTTTTCTGGATGGCGTAGGAAAAGATGCTTCTATCTTCACCAAAGCTTTCATCCTTGAGGATGGTCTCGTAGTAGACGTTTTCTGCGGGAATGTACATCAGGGCGAAGTCGAATGTTCCTTCGTCGGGAAGGATGTATTTTTCAGAGATCACATCGATGTGTTTTTTTACATCGGAGATGAATTTTTTCCTTAGGTCTTCCTTTGCCTTATCGTTTTCCTCATCCAGGTATTTCTTGAAGTTTTCCAGAGGAAATTTGGAGTCGATGGGGACGATGCTCTTCCCTGTCTTGAGGATGGCATCCACGGTCTCTCCACTTTTAAATCTATGTTGGAGGGAGTAGTGAGCGGGAGGGAAGAATTCTCCCAGCAAATCTCCCAGAAAAAGCTCTCCGAATCCGCCCCGGAATTTAGGGGCTCGCAGCAGATTTTCAAGGCCTGCGATGTCTTTCGCTTTTTCCAGCACCTCGCGGGTGACCTCCTCCATTTTACCCAGGTCTTTCTTGACATCGCCGAGTGTGGTACCCATGTCTCCGGTTGTCTTCTGAAATTGGCTGCTCATGTTCTGAAGGTTCTGGTTGAGGCTCTGGGTGAGCTGGCCGATTTGCTGCTGCATGAGGGAGAGGGCCGGATTTTCTACTTGTGAGCGCTTGACTTCATCGATTTTGGAGGTGGTGCTTTTCAATGTCCAGAGGAGGAGGATGAAGAGGATAAGGAGTGCAGTAGCGAAGATGATCAGGAAGACACTCAGGTTCATAGAATATAAGTCCTCTTTCTTGTTTCTCATTATAGAAGAAAATCCCCCTTGTGTCCAAATCATAGATTTTAAAATGCAGGGCCCGTTTCCCGAACAGGTGGATTACTTTAAGCTATTTGCTTGCTTGAGTAACTATTGTCAGCATGTTCCCTTGATTTATTCAGACTATTATGAGCAGGGAAATCGGAAACCACATGAAGAGCTGCTAACCGAAAATACCTCTCTGAGATAAAATATTCTTATCCTGACTTCCGAGCCTTTCTCACATAAAATCTATGAAATAGTGCGCCAGTTACAACAACAGAAAAGCCGACAAACCATGATAAATGAGGAAGGGTAAACATCAGAACCATACAGAATAGGAAGCCCAGGAGGGTCACGAATCTTATGTATCCGCTGAATAACTTCAACGCGCTTAAATTAACGGCTGAATAATATAGAAGAAGCGAGAAACTGCTGATGTAGGCGATATGCGGTAGATCAGCAAAGAGAGCCAGAAGCAGCATGATGAGGCCACTGAGAAGAATAGCATTCTTGGGTACTGAATTTTTTTGACTCACCTTTTCTAGAAAAGCAGGAAGTTCTCCATCGGCCGACATGGTATGTGCCAGTCTGGAAACACCGAGGATTGAGGCGAGTATCACCGTGCTGGTAGCTATGAGCGCCCCAGCGCCAACAAGACTAGACCCATAACTTAGGCTTTCCACTTTTATGGCATCAGCAAGAGGAGATCCGGATTTGGCAAGCACTTTATAACCAGCTATACCCACTGCGGCTATGGCTACGAAAACATAGATGAGCGTAGAAATAAATATGGAAGCAAGAGTCGCACGAGGTACATTCTGCGAGGGATTTTTGATCTCATCCGCGATTATGGCAACCCTGGCAAAGCCGGCGTAGGCAAAGAAAATCGTCGCGGCGCCTGCCAATACGCCCTTGACGCCAAAAGGCATCAGCGGGATAAAGTTTGGTTTTTTAAAGAAGAATACCGCACTTCCTATAATAAACAGCAGCACGAGTATTTTAAGCATGACCAACACATTATTCAGCCAACTGGACTCCTTTGTGCCGAGTAGATGAATGAACGTTGCCACGAAAATGACAACGGCAGCGCCGATTTTCGTCGAAATCGAAGGAATAAAAAAAGCAAGATAATAGCCAAAACCTACGGCAACAGTGGCCCCTGTGACTATGTTGGAAAAAAGCCACACCCAGCCAACAACGAAACCTACAAAATCAGACAGGGCTTCCTTAGCAAAAGTATAAGCGCCACCACTTCTTGGGTATCTTCGGCTTAGCTCTGCGGTGGAGAGACCGGTTAAGCCAGATATTATTCCAGCAATAATCACAGAGATAAAAATTGCCGGGCCGGCGAGGGCGGCAGCGGCTCCGATGATAACAAAGATGCCTGCTCCGATGATTGATCCCAAGGCAATATTGATGGCATCAAAGAGTGACAGGTTCTGTCTTAATTTTTCCATCTTTATGCATGATCCTTCAAGAAGTTCTTGATCCTGAACCATACTTTTTTTCTCTTCTCCAAAAACACAATGGTTTCGGGTATGATACATTCATCTCGTTATGTCATCAGGTTCAAAGGACAGGGAATGGAGGCGGAATCGTCACATGAATAAAACAGCGATTCCCTATAATTCAAATAAATATGGAAATTGAGCTGTTAGGTGGTTGGGATACGTGGAAAATCACGGGCTCTGCATTTAGTCGTTGTCGATGCAATGTTTTATTCCTCGAACAGGCCTGAATATTCTGCCTCATTTGCTTTCATATTTTTTATAAGGAACGGGTATGTATTGCACAGAGGGTCGCTCTTGCATGGCCGCTCCTCCATTTTTTCCTGATAAGAATTCTCAAAAGCCGGGCTGGAAGGAAAATTCAAAATACCATCCCTTCTTGTACGGACGGTTAAAAGGATGGACAAAATCGACACCGGCGATGACATAGCCAAATAGGTTCATACGCAGACCAATGCCCGTACTATAAACGGGCTTGCGTTGTCCTCCTTTCAGGAACCAGGCCTTATCCTCGCTCGACCAGGCAAGCCCGGCGTCAAAAAATGAGAGAAATTCGATCGGCAAAATCCCGTAGAAACCGCGGCCCACTCCAAGCACCTTGAACAGGGGGAAACGAAGCTCGGCGTTGGCCACGATTACCTTGCTTCCCAACAGCCTGTTGAAGAGATCGCCGTTGTCGGAAGAGACTTCCTGGGCGCTGAAGGAACTCGTGTTGTAGCCGCGTACGAGCGTGTCGTATCCGATAAAAAGAGGATACAAGCGCTGGTCTTCAGCATTCTTTCCGTAGCGGCCGTAATGAAGGATGCGGAAGGCAAGGGTAAATGGCTGGACGGGCATAAAATAACGGCGATAATCCGCAAGAACTGTGTAAAAAGAGATGTTTCCTATCTGAGGGGAAACCTGAAGGCGGTAGCTCTGCCCAAGGAGGGGGCTGGTGGCCCCGAAAAAGGAACTGTCATAGACAAATGCCGGACTGATGTAGGCAAAATGAAGACTATCCGGCGCGGGAAGGTGTTGAGTTGAATCATCAATCAGAGTGCCATCAAAGAGGGAGTAGGACCTCGTCCGAATATCCGAGCTGAAATCGCTGTATTGATAGCCAGCGGAAATTTCGAAACGCCTAAACGTATTAAAAGGATAAGCGACGATTCCACCCAGCTGGTAATCATATTCTGCGAAGATATATTCCTGGTCGATTTCCGCCGGTTCCCCTGAAACGGTTCCGTAGCCAGTGGCAAAGCCTCCTATGATGTAAGGGATGCGCTCAGCAATCAGTCCCCAGTTCAAGCGATGTTTATCATTGAGAAAGCTCACCATTGCTGCTGTATCCTTCAGCCTGCTGCTGGTTTGAACGGCTGTTGTGAGATCATAGTAGCCGAGCAGGTCGCTCCAGACCAGCCCGACTCCTCCCCCCACATAAGTGCCAAACTGATCCACACCGATGCCCAACTGAGGCGGGCTGACGTAATCCAGCCTTAATTTGGCGCGGTAATCGGTGAACTTGTAACTCGTCTCTGTTTGGAGTCCAAACAACGGATTCTCGAGGAGAGCGAGGAGTTCACTCTGTAACGTCGCCCCTCTTGCCGACGCCGTTAAGTATTTTTCCTACTTGGGCGTCGCCCTCCTTCCCGACGATGTACGCCCAGAGGGCCTGGCCATACCGGTAGGGAAAGTACTTGGAATTTTCAAGTTTTTTAATTGCGGGCAAGTCCTTTCTGTACAGCGCATCGTGCATCCACATCGCTGTATTCGGGTCAACAGGACCCAGAGAGAGGTATTCGGCCATGCCTTCCATGAACCAAAGGGGCAGGTTCAGAGCGGAAGGGGAGCCGATGATTTCGGTGGGATGGTCCTGTCCGGTTATGTCGAATTGAAAGGCGTGAACCAGCTCATGTCCTATGACATGGTCAGTTTCTGCCAGTGATGCGCCAAGTGGAAGGACGATCTGGCGATGAGTGGAGAGGGTCACACCCCCTGTCCCTTCGCCAAGGAAACCCGGCACCGCTGTGGTCTGCTGGAAATGTGTCGCGCTTGAGTAGAGGATGATGGGTTGCGATCCTCGAAGAGCATGATTGAGTAGCCTGGAATACCGGCTATACCATCGCTCGGCCATTCGAGCAGCTATCATGGCAGCCTCTTCCTCTTGAGGATAAAAATAGATGGTGAAATGTTCCGTGTGCATAACCTTGAAGTCGAAAGTTTCATACTGAACCTTGTTGCGTCCAAAGTATTGGGCATTGAGTGAGGAAACCACCAAAATGAATGCGATAATAAATAGAAAAATTTTTGATTCTTTCATGCTAATTTCCTGATTTTGTTCTTTCTCCAAATAGTGTTGTCATCACATATCAAGCAAAAAACATGCCAAAAAATAAGGGGCCTAAAAGATTCTGTTTTTCTCGGGAATTGAAACTGGCTGGATGGTATTCTTGGCTCAAAGAACCCTGATTTCATCCGATGAAACAGGACAAAGTTCTATGAGACAGGACTGGTCGATATACTGGTGTTAAACTTCCCAGCGCCAATTGAGAATCTCTGGTAAGTCCGCACCGTGGTCCTGGATGTAGGAGCGATGCGCGGCAAGGCGCTCCTCGAAAAGATCAATAATGCCGCCGACCCGGACACCTAGGCGTGTCGCACGCTGCAAAGCGGCTATGGCCAGATGATAGCGGCTCATCCTGTTGAGCACGAGCATGTCAAATGGTGTCGTCGTTCGTCCTTCCTCGATATAGCCATGGACGTGAAAACGGCCGGGGCTGGGCCGGTGGTGGACTAACTCATGTATGACTCTCGGGTAGCCGTGGAAGGCAAATATGACGGGTTGGTTATCCGTAAAAAGATCAGTAAACGCTGTTTTGTCCAGACCGTGAGGATGATCATCATGCGAAATAAGGGTGAAAAGATCGACCACGTTCACGACTCTAACCCGGAGTTGGGGAATCTCGCGGCGCAAAAGCCATGCTGCGGCCAGCACTTCTTCAGTGGGGACGTCGCCAGCAGCAGCCAGAACGATGTCTGGATTCCCTTCATCATTGCTGGCCCATTCCCACACAGAGGCGCCTTGGGAGCAATGTTTGCCAGCGGCGTTCATATCCAGCCATTGAGGAATCATTTGTTTGGAGGCTACGATCAGGTTCACGTAATTCAGGCTCTTCAGACAATGATTCGCAACCGAAAGCAGGCAGTTTGCGTCGGGCGGAAGGTAGATGCGGGCCACAGAACTCTTCTTGTTTACCACATTATTGATGAAGCTCGGGACTTGATGAGTGTAGCCATTGTGATCCTGCCTCCAGACGTGGGAGGTGAGGAGGTAGTTGAGCGAGGCCAGTGGTTTTCGCCAGGGCACCTCCCGTGAAACCTTCAACCACTTGGCATACTGGTTCAGCATCGAATCAACAATAGGAATAAACGCCTCGTAGCAGGCAAACAAGCCGTGTCGGCCGGTGAGTAAATAACCCTCCAGCCATCCCTGGCAGGTGTGTTCACTGAGGATTTCCATGACCCGTCCACCTTTAGAAAGGAACTCGTCAGTTTTAACCAGAGGCCACATAAAAGCCCGTTCTGTGGCCTCAAAAACATGTTCCATGCGGTTGGAGGTGGTCTCATCCGGACAGAAGAAACGGAAGTTCCGCGTCTCTTCATTAGCGAGAAAAATATCCCGCACGTATTTACCGAGTTCCCTTGTTCCTTCAGCCTTCACTTCACCCGGTGTCGGCACGGCCACGGCATAGTCTGTATATTCTGGTAGTTTTAAAGAGGCCAAGAGCTGCCCTCCGTTGGCGTGAGGATTCATCCCGATCCGCAGATCTCCGTTGGGACAGATGGCTGTGACTTCGGGGATAGGCAGTCCGCTGGCGTCGAACAGTTTCTCAGGGTGGTAGCTGCTTAGCCACTGTTCCAAGGCCTTGAGGTGTTCAGGATTTGTAGCCGGGTCCATGATCGGAACCTGGTGAGAATGAAAAGTGCCCTCTATGGGGATTCCATCCAGTTCTTTAGGGCCTGTCCAGCCTTTCGGAGTCCGCAGGATGATCATCGGCCAGGCCGGTCGTACAGAAGGTTCCTCGCTTCGCGCAAGTTCTTGAATGGAGCGGATTTGAGAATAAGCCCAGTCCACTGCTTTCCACATGGCTACATGCACCAATTCAGGATTATCCCCTTTCACAGTGCGTACTTGGTAGCCGTAGCCAGTAAACAGGTTCTCCAGTTCCTCTTCTGTCATGCGGCCTAAGAGGGTTGGGCCGGAGAGCTTGTATCCATTAAGGTGAAGGATGGGCAGCACCGCACCGCAGGTTGCGGGATTGACGTATTTGTTAGAATGCCACGATGTCGCCAAGGGGCCTGTTTCAGCCTCTCCGTCACCCACGATACAGACAGCTATTTGATCAGGATTATCGAGTACCGCTCCAAAGGCGTGTGCTAAACAGTAGCCCAATTCGCCTCCCTCGTGGATCATCCCTGGCGTTCCGGGAAACAGGTGGCTGGGATTGCCTCGGGGCCAGCAAAAGCTGCGAAAAAGATGCCTTAATCCTGACAGACTGAAGCTAAACTCAGGATAATATTCATAAAGCGTGCCCTCCAGATACAGGTTGGCGAGGATAGCCGGCGCGCCATGACCGGGACCGACGACGAGCAGCACAGAGGCTTCCGTATCTTGTACCAAGCGGTTCAAGTGGGTATAAATAAGGTTAAGCCCTGGCTGAGTCCCCCAGTGTCCCAGGAGACGAGGCTTGATGTGATCAGGCTTCAGCGGCTCCTTCAACAAGGGATTTTCTTTCAGGTAGAGTTGTGCTGCACCTAAATAATTGGCAGCACTCCAATAGGATTGAAGTTGAGCTAACCGGCGTTGTGGTATCTGAGTCATTTTATTCTCCTTTTTTCTAAACTTTGCCTTGGATCTCTCCGCTTCCTTTGTAGCAGATTGAATGTATGTCTTGTAATCATCAATTCTTCATTGGTCTTCATCACTCGCACGGTGATCAGGCTGTTGTCTTGGGATATGACAGGAACATTGGAGTCATTGCGGCTGGAATTGAGATGGATGCCCAAGAATTCAAGATCTTTACAGATACGCCAACGAATGGAGGGCGCATTTTCCCCGATGCCGCCGGTAAATATAAGCGTATCCAATCCCCCTAATACCGCCACAAGAGACCCAAAGTATTTTTTTGCCTGATAACAAAAGAGATCGACAGCCTCGGCCACATGGAGGTTTTCTGCCTCTTTATCCAGCAGCTCTCTCATGCTTGAACTGACACCTGATACTCCCAACAAACCACTCTGATGGTTTATCAGAGCATTCATTGTAACAGGGTCAACACCTTTTTCTTCAAGAAGATAAAGAATAATCCCTGGATCTAGGTCGCCTGAACGTGTGCTCATCACCAGGCCGCCAGCAGGTGTAAATCCCATTGTTGTATCAACGCTTTTTCCGTAATGAACAGCGGCCATGCTCGCCCCATTGCCCAGATGAGCTATGATCAACCTTTTGTTTGCTGCCTCCATGCCCGTCTCTTTGGTCAGCTCTTGCAGGATGTATTCGTAGGACAAGCCGTGAAAGCCGTATCGTATGACTCCTTGGTGCCACAAATATCTGGGTAGAGCATACACCTTGGCGAGTTGGGGCATAGGCTGGTGAAAAGCTGTATCAAAACAGGCCACCTGGATCAAATCCGGATAGATTCTGTGGATTGCTTTGATGGCTCTGAGTTCATGGGGAAGATGTTCAGGAGCAAGCGGAACAAGTTCCTTGAGTGCTGCGACCAATTCCGTAGTGATCAGATGTGGCTGGCTGTACCGGATTCCTCCATGGACAATCCGGTGACCTACTGCGTCCAACTCCTGATCAGGGGAATGGAGTTTCAGCCATTCAAAAAGCCTTTTCAAGGCCGCGTCATGATCAGGAAAGTCGAGATATTCTTCAATCAAGGTCTCCATCTTGGCGTCCGTGACATGAAAAAGCCCTGTTCTCAGTCCAATTCTCTCCAGGCTCCCTGTAAACACCAGGGCCTCAGATTGCCCCATATGATACAGGGCAAACTTAAGACTGGAAGAGCCGCTGTTGATAGTCAGTATCCGAAAGAATTGTTTCTCCATCGCTTCACTTCTCTTCCAGAACCACCGGAGACCCGCCATATTCGGCTACGAATCAATCTTCATGGATGGATCCGAGTCTTTAATCAGCTTGAGGACTTCTTCTCTTTTTTCCTCCAGAGTGGCTGAGTCATTGGCTTCTAAATTCAATCTGATGACGGGTTCTGTGTTGGAGGGCCTCAGGTTGAACCACCAGGACTCGTATTCCACAGTCAAGCCGTCCAGGTGATCCATGCCCGTATCCTTATACTGGGCTTCAAGTGCAGCAAAAATTCTTTCTCTGTTTCCTACCCGTATATTGATCTCTCCGGTGGAGGAATATTTCTTGAGGGGAAGAATTAAATTGGAGAGAGGCGTCTTTTTAAAAGACAAAAAATTGAGCATTTGAATCATCGCCATAAGAGCATTGTCGGTAAATCCCGTATCCCTGAAGTAATAATGCCCGGAAAGCTCACCGGCAAACAGGGCATTTTCCTCTCTCATCTTGGCCTTAATAAAGGCATGTCCGACTCGACTTCTGAGGGCCTTTCCTCCCAGACCGAGAATCGTTTCGGGAACAGTCCGGCTGGAACGCAAATCGTAGAGGATGGTTGCTCCCGGTTTTTTATCGAGATAAAATTCGGAAATGAGCGCTGTAACAAGATCTTCGGAAATTCTCTCCCCTTTCTCGTCGATAAAACCGCATCTATCCGCATCGCCATCAAAGGCAACACCCAGGTCCGCTTTTTCCTTCACCACTCTAGCCTGCAAATCCCTGGTGGTGGATGGAAGGAGAGGATTAGCCACATGATGAGGAAAGCTTCCGTCAGGTTCCATGTACATGGGAATCAATGTCCACATCGGAAATTTCTTGAACAGGAGAAGCACTTCCGGGCCGGCCATGCCATTTCCAGCATCGGCCACAATTCTCAAGGGGACAGGATTATGGACAAAATTGGTGAGTTTATGGATATATTCATCCAGAAAATTGAGTTCCTGGTAAGAAGCCCCGGATAAAGGGGGCCTGTTGACAGACGGATTTTCCCTGACCATACGCTCCAAGGCAGGAAGTCCTTGGTCACCGCTCAACGGGATCGCCTTTTCGCGACATAACTTGAAGCCATTCATTTCAGCCGTCAGATGAGACGCCGTCACCATGACTCCACCGTCAAACTTGCCCTCGATAATGGCATCATAGAGCAGAGGGGCTGTAGTCATCCCCACATCTATAACCTGTGCCCCGGTTGAGTCGGCTCCCTCTATGAATGCTTTAGCCAGAGACGGGGAGGAAAGCCGCATATCGCGCCCGATCACAATTCTCCGTGCTTTGAGCAAGACGACGAAACAGCTCCCGATTTTTCTGGCTTCGCTTTCGTCCAGTTCATCGGGATAAGAGCCTCGAATATCGTAAGCCTTGAAAATGCCACTCATCTTTCTTCCTGCCTATATGTGCTTTAAAGCATTGGAATAAAATTTCTGGATATATTCTTTAATCATCCGGCGGGCGGAAAACTTGGGGCCGTTGCTCTTCATGGATTCCTTCATGACCTTCACCCACTCATGCGGTATGCCATCGTCTGCAACCTTATAATAAAGAGGAATGAGCTCTCTCTCCAGAATCTGATAGATGGCCTCAGCATCTGACTGGTCTCTGTTTCCGGTCACCTCTTCTCCGCCAAAGGCCCAGCCGTTTTTTCCGTTAAACCCCTCTATCCACCAGCCATCCCTGATGCTCAGGTGAGGCACACCGTTCAACGCAGCTTTCATCCCGCTGGTACCGCAGGCCTCCAATGGAGGCAAAGGATTGTTGAGCCAGACATCCACTCCATGGACCAGGTATTGAGCAAATTGTTCTCCATAATCTTCGATAAAAGCTATCCGCCCTCCCAGTTCTGGATTGCGAGCCGCGTTAAAGACTTTTTGAAGAATTCTCTTTCCTGGATCATCAGCCGGGTGAGCTTTACCTGCAAATATGAGCTGTACGGGGTGCCAACGATCATTCAGTATCTTTTTCAACCTCTCCAAATTGAAGAGGACAAGATCTGCTCTTTTATAGGTTGCGAAACGCCTGGCAAAACCGATGGTTAAAGCGGATGGATCTAGAAAAACACCTCCTGTGAGTGCATGAGAAGGACTGTCTTGATTCCTTGCCCAGCGCTTTCGAGATTGTTCCCGGATGGCATTGATCAATTTGTTTTTTAGCCAGTAATGGGTCGTCCATAACTCCTCATCGGGAATATCATCGATCAGTTCCCACAGGGCAGGATTATCGTTATCTGTCATCCAATCAGGACCCAGATATTTGTTAAAAAGCTGTTGTATTTTTGGCTCGATCCAGGTGGGGACATGCACGCCGTTGGTCACATGATCGATGGGGATTTTCTCCTCCGGCAGGTCAGGCCAGAGCGGCTGCCACATCTTGCGGGCGACTTCACCATGTCTTTGGCTGACTGCATTACAGTATCCAGACATCCTGAGGGCGAAGGCCGTCATGTTGAATCCTGCATACGGCTCTTTGGGATTGACTCCTAATTGGAGAAAGTTTTCCCGGTTCAGCCCCAAAGCCGGCCAGTAAGAGCGGAAGTATTTTTCTACCAGTCCGAAAGAAAACACGTCATGTCCCGCAGGGACAGGAGTGTGGGTTGTAAAAACGGATGTGTTACGAACTTGTTGCACAGCTTCCTCATACTTCAACCCCCCCTGTACGCGTTCCCGTATTCTTTCTAATAGGGCAAAAGCCGCATGTCCCTCATTGAGATGGAGAATAGAATGTTTGATGCCGAGGCGATTGAGTACTTGAGAACCTCCGATACCCAAGACGATTTCCTGGCGCAACCTCTGTTCGACATCTCCAACATAGAGGTGTTGCGCTATTTTTCGGTTCCAAGGATCATTGTTTGCGATATCCGTGTCCATGAGGAATAGAGGCGCCAGGCCGACTTCTGTTTTCCAAACAGCGACAAAAATAGGGGGCTTGATAAGGGGGACCTCAACCACGATCTGTTCTCCACTCTCATCGAGAACCCTGGAAATAGAAGTGGCATCCCGGTCTAAGGCTTCATCTATGCTGTCCTGCCAGCCATCTTCGCGGATTTGCTGTCGGAGATAGCCATCGGGATACATAAACCCCACGGCCACGACTGGCACTCTGGAGTCGCTGCATTCTTTCAGATAATCACCTGCCAAAAACCCCAGCCCACCGGCATAAAAGGGTAATGAATGATGCAATCCATATTCTGCAGAAAAGTAAGCGATAGGATAGTGTTTAGGATCAACATCGTTCTCTAAAGACCAGCCACCCTTGGGATCCATATCTTTCTTGAACTGAGCCAGCACCAGATCATAGTGGCGCATATATTCGGGATCTCGTGCTGCAGACTCAAAAAATTCCCGAGGCAGCTCCTGGAGCATCTTGACCGAGTTGTGACTGCTCTCTTTCCAAGCCTGGCGTTCCAGCATTTTGAAGAGCATTCTTGCGGCCGGATGCCAGCTCCACCAGAGATTGCTGGCCAGGCCGGGGAGTCCGATCAGCTGTTCTGGTATGTTGCGAAAGACCTTTTGTTCCATGGTACAAAAATCAATTCTTTTGAAACATAGACCGTCTCTCTACCCAAATCGGTTTGTTCATAACAGATCCTTCAATGAAAGTTTGTTGTCATTCCTCTTTTTTCTCACAGTTATTTTGCTGCCGCCCAAGAAGGACAAACAGCGAATTGATCTATCCTAGATGATATATTATTCTGTTTTTTTGATCAACGGCTCGGGCCAAATAGCTCTACTGGATTTTAATAGCGCTGAAGAAGGTGTCCGGACCTTGCCTCACGAGCATGGCGACAACATCACCGCTTTTGAGGCTCTTTACTTCCCTCTCAAAATCCCGGGTGGAGCGGACCTCTTTCCGGTTGACCTCTTTTATCAAGTCACCCCTCTGCAAGCCCGCATCATCGGCCGGACTCCCGGGCTGGACATCAGCCACAACGACTCCATGATCATCCTGGTATCCAAGCTGCTGAGCAATATCCGGTGTGAGCGTTTGGATGCTGAGACCGAGTTTCCGGCTGGACAGCTCTTCTGGTTGTGGCTCCTGCTGCTCCTGTCCACCTTTTAGATCTTTCGGTCTCTCTGCTAATGTTACACGCACTTTCAGCTCATGGCCGTTCCGGAGAAGATCGAACTCAACCTGCTTCTTTGGACCTGCCATGGCCACCATATTCTTCAGCTCTGTACCGTTCTCGATTTTCTTGCCATCAACGGCAGTAATGACATCTCCACGCTTAATCCCTGCATGGTCGGCAGGCCCATCCTGAACGACATCAGCAACAAGCGCCCCTTCAGTTCCTTTAAGGCCTAAAGCCTTGGCAAGATTTTCGTCGATATCCTGCAGGAGCAGGCCCACGTATCCTCTGACGACTTTGCCTTTTGAAATGAGATCATTCATCACCTGCTTGGCCATGTTAATCGGGATCGCAAATCCGATGCCAATGTTTCCGCCCGAAGGGCTGGTGATCGCCGTGTTGACTCCTATGACGCGACCTTCCAGGTCAGCCAGCGCACCTCCGCTGTTTCCGGGATTGATTGAGGCATCTGTCTGGATGAAATCCTCATAGTCCGCCAGGCCAACAGAGGATCTTCCCTTTGCACTAATGATTCCGGCGGTGACTGTATGCATCAATTGGAAAGGATTGCCGACCGCGATGACCCACTGGCCGACTTTGAGCCTGTCAGAATCCCCAAGAGAGGCAACAGGCAAGTTATGTGCATCGATTTTTATCACTGCCACATCGGTTGGAGGATCTGTCCCGACTACCTTTGCCTGGTAGGTTTTTTTGTCACCGATAACCACAGACAATTTTTGCGCTTTATCAACCACATGGTTATTGGTTAAGATATAGCCGTCCTTTGTTACGATCACACCTGAACCCAAGCTCCGAACGGTACGCCTCTCTTCCTGCTCCTGGGGTGTGCCAAAAAATCGTTTAAAGAAATCCTCTCCAAAGAAATCCTTAAACGGGTCATCAGGCATGCCAAATGGACTTTGAACTTGAACAACCTGTTTAGCAAAGATGGGGACAACCGATGAACTAACCCGGGCAGAGGCGGTCTCGAATGCGCCGCTGATCTGTTGCATCAATTCATGGACCTGCAGGTCAGCTGCAGACTCGATAGATGTTTTCGATTTTTCCTGGATCAGAAATTTGGAAGTGGAATTCCGACTTGACGCAAGCACATAGATCCCAGTGAAAACAAAAGCAAGAACGACTGTCCAAAAAACTAGCTTTTTTCTTGCGTTGACCATGTCAACACCTCCTTTTAAAATTTGAAAACATTTTGAATTTTCCCATTTTCTTTATTCAAATGTTTTCTCTTTTCTCCAAAAAATTGTGTGAGATGCTCAATTGAATGTTTGGCAAGAAACATGCCAAATTGGTTTAAAAATGTTTTTCTGTTTTCCTCTCGGAGAATTGCCCTTTTTACAGCTGGTTAGGATGGAAAGCTTCCATAAAATGTCCTGCGAATTTGGACAAAATCCTTCGAAACAGGACTGTTTACCAACCTAGGTTATTCATGAACCGACTCAACTTACCCCGGGGCTCTTCATGGATAGAAGCCCCTTTCATTTAACTCAATGGAGGTCAGTCCGGGCTTCAAGCCCGAATATCTTAAAAAGTGTGATGTGTTTCCCTAACATTGCTTTCTTCCATGTATGATATTTCGAATTTTCTTCGCTCTTTCCCCAATTTTCCGAAAAAGAAGCTTTCTTGCCGATGAGGAAGAACAGTAATACCGGATTTATCCATATAGTAACGGGATGAATCCTGTTTCCTGTCGTATCCGATTCTCTCTCCTTCCTGTACGATGTTCCCGTGGTCTATGATGGCCCTGTGAACCCGTACCTGTTCTTTTATGATCACATTACCAAGAATTACTGAATCTCTCACCTCGGCACCGCTTCCAATATAGACGTTATGGCCTATCACTGAATTTCTGACATGGCCTCCTGAAACAACAACTGAACCTCCCAGTATGGAATTCTCCACACGGCCCAGCCTTCCGGAGAGGTCCTTTATTATTTTTGCGGGCATAACATGGTGCTTAACCGAACGGACAGGCCAGAGGGAATTGTATAGGTTCAAATGAGAAAAGGGATTATTCATCTCCATGTTGGCTCGATAATAGCTCTCGATAGTCCCCACATCGCGCCAGTAATCACAGGGATTTTCCGCTCCAGGAATCACATTCCTACGGAAATCAAAGGCGTACACACGTCTTGTCCTGCATATTTTTGGAAGGATATCATTGCCGAAATCATGAGTGCTCGCCCTGTCCGCAGAATCATCGTTCAGCTCTTCAACCAGAACTCGGCTGTCAAAAACATAATTGCCCATGGAAACCAGTGCCTGATCAGGCTCCTCAGGGATCGGCGTGGGATGACTGGTTTTTTCCTCAAAACGTGTGATCCTCCAATCTTGATTTACACTGGCCGTTCCGAATTGGCTGCATTCTGAAACCGGCCTGGGAATTGTCGCCACTGTTACATCTGCTTTCTTGTCCAGATGGTACTGGATCATGCGCCGGATATCCATGGAATAGATATGATCCGAACCGAACACAAGGACCAGGTCGGGCTTTTTTTTGGTGATCAGACCCATATTCTGGAAAGCAGCATCCGCTGTGCCCAGGTACCAAGTCTCTCTTCCCTGCATCTGGGGAGGAACAGGCATCAGCAGGTAGCCGTTCATGGGGTGAGTAATTGCCCAACCTTGCTGAAGGTGGTTTAGCAGTGAATTGGATTTATATTGGGTAAGGATATAGATCTCCTTGATGTGAGAATTGACCATGTTGCTCAGCACAAAATCGATAAGCCTGTAGTTTCCCCCGAAAGGAACTGCGGGTTTGGCACGGTGTTCAGTCAACGGATAAAGCCTCCTCCCTCTTCCGCCGGCAAGGACCATGGCAATCACATTCGTTTCTATCAAAGATTTCTGGCTATAGACTGTATGAAGGCTATCTTCTTCCCAAGCTTTGTGCTGAAAATCGCTGACAAACATTTTTACCTCTCTGTTGTTGATAAAAAGGTCTTATTCTCTCTTGTCAACCAGGATGTCTTATTTGCTCTTAAGTATTTTCTCCAGCACAGCCTCAATCTCTTTAGCATTGCTGTCAAGATAAGTTAAAAAATTGGGGCGCAGGCGATGACCCAGGGCAACGGTTTCCTCTGCGGCGTCAGGAAGGATGAGGATGAGACGGAAACCGAACAGAAGGTCTCGAAAAGAAAGAATGTCGATAAGTTCGTCTTTTGTGGAGATCAGGATGACTAGTATGGGTTGATTTTTTTGCAGCTTTTGAAGTCTGTGAGACAGGTCAACCAGAGTCCGGCAAATCGCCACTTGACCTGCAGGCAGGAGTTTTTCGATTAAATCCTGGATGATCTTTCCTTCTCTGTTTAGCATCGAAGAATAAAAAAGTATACTCGTTTGATGACTCTCTTGAAGATTTCGTTCGGAGTCCATTTTTTCTATTCATGGTGTTGAATAACAAGAATCATGCCAAATTGACCAAATCCCAAAAATCAATGATTTCAGGAGGAAAACCAGAAAAAATTTGTTGATTGAGAATCAAAGCCTGGAAAAAAGTTCTACCGCACAGGACGAGTTTCGTTAAACAGGATTTTTCCGGTCTTGATGGAGTTCATTCCGGGCAAAGAAATGAGAAGAGGTATCAGTGAGCTGACAGGATGTTATATTTTTTCAAAAGTGTATATAAACGGGATCTGGAAAGACCGGAGATTTCGCAGGCCTCTTTGATGTCTTTTCCAGTAATGGATATCAGGTCGACTAAATATTTTTTTTCTGCTTCAGAGATAGCGGTTTCACGGATATCCTGGATCTGGGGAAGTGTTTTTAAAGGATCTGAGTTTTTGATCAACCTGCCTTTTACCGCCATTTTCTGATTCAATGATTCCCGAACCACCTTGATGCGAATGTAATTAGGGAGATGTTTTGGGAAGAGAGTGGGTTCGTCTTGGGCAGCGATGACCGCCCTTTCTAAGGCCTGGGTTAATTCTCTCACATTCCCGGGCCAGTCATACTGGATGAGAACATCCCAGAACTCTGGCGAGAATCCTTTTATATTCTTGCCGTACTTCACGCAAAGCATATTCATGTAGTACAACACCAACTCCTTTATATCTTCACGGATCTCTCTCAGGGGAGGCAGGTTGATGACAAGAGTTCTTAGCCGGAAGAGAAGGTCCTCTCGGAACTTCCCTTGTTTCACCATGCTGTCTAAATTACGGTTAGTAGCCGTGATAAGCCTGAAATTACTGCTCAGCTCCTGATTTCCGCCAACAGGCCGGAACCGCCTCTCCTGAAGAACCCTGAGGAAAGATTTCTGGATAGAGACGGGAAGCTCTCCCACCTCGTCGAGAAAAAGGGTTCCTTTATCAGCCTGTTTGATCAATCCGTCCTTGCTTCTGTCCGCTCCAGTGAAGGCCCCTTTTATGTGTCCGAAAAGAACACTTTCGATGAGTGTCTCGGGAAGGGCAGCGCAATCAACAACGACAAAGTTTCTGTTGGCGCGCGAGCTGTTGTTGTGGATAGTCCAGGCAAAAAGCTCTTTTCCTGTTCCGGTCTCGCCCGTGAGAAGGACATTGGCCTCGCTGTTTGCGGCCTGGGCCAGGATGTCAAGGCAGGCGATGATTTGAGGGCTCTTTCCGATGATGCGTTCTCGCTTCAAGGCCACCGATGCCTTAAACTTCTTCTTCTCCTCCCGGTACTGGAGAGCTCGGGTAAAAGGGAGTCTCATCTGTCGGACTGAAAGGGGCTTCTCTATATAGTCCCAGGCCCCGTTTTTAATAGCAAGCTCGGCCCCATCAGGATCACCAAATCCCGTGATGATGATGACTTCAGGTGAGGAGGCCGTCTTTTGAATATCCAGCAAGATGTCTAAACCAGAACCGTCAGGCATGCGAACATCGAGAAAAACGACATCAAAAGCTCCTGACCGGGCCTTTGTTAGACCGTCTTGGAGATTGAAAGCATGGCTGGTACTGTGTCCCAAACTCGTGACGACATTCGAAATCGAATCGCAAACCAATTTATCGTCATCGATGATCAAGACGTTTGCCATTGCTCTTCCTTGTAAGATTTATTCATTCAATCTTTTCCATCAAAGATGCGACGTATGAGCTGGGCGATTTTTCTTGTGTTTATTGGCTTGACCACATAATCGCGAATCCCTATTTTTATGGCCTCATCCCTGCTGATCTCATTACTGAACCCGGTACACAGGATCACCGGCATATCGGGTCTGATGCTAATCACTTCTTTTGCTAGATCCGAACCCAGCATGTCAGGCATGGTCTGGTCTGTTAGGACAAGGTCGAATGAATCTGGCTTATCATAAAAAATTCTTAAAGCCTCCCGGCTGTCCTTGACAGCGGTGATCCTGTATCCGAGATACTTCAACACATTTTGTAAGCTGAGAAGTACAGATTCTTCGTCCTCGACTAACAGAATGCGCTCTTCTCCTTTAGGTATCTGCCAAGATAAATCTTCTTTCTCTCTGATTTCTCCCTCGATTCGGGGAAGGAAAACATTAAAAGTTGTTCCTTTTCCCACCTCGCTTCTTAAAGAAATGGCCCCCCCATGGCTTTCTACGATTCCATGGACGATGGCAAGTCCCAGCCCTGTCCCCTCGCCTGGATTCTTAGTCGTAAAAAATGGATTGAAAATATGTTCGATAATATCTTGTGGAATTCCGCAGCCTGAATCGCTCACCGTAAGTTGAAGACATGCCCCACTGTTCAGTCCAGGGTATCTGGCCAATGTTTTGGAATCCATATCGACCTCATCCAGACTTACTTTCAACATACCGCCCTTTTCTTTCATCGCATAAGCCGCATTGTTGCAAAGATTTATCAAGACCTGCTCAATCTGGACCGGGTCAGCCAACACTATACTTTCTTCGGCTCGGATGTCCGGGCAAATTTTGATACTCGAAGGGAGAGTTGCCTTGAGGAAATCAAGGGATTCTTTGATGGCAGGAGCGATTTTTATAGGTCTTCTCTTTTGCTTGCTGGGTCGGCTGAAAGAAATGATCTGTTTCACTAAGTCTTTGCCTCGATCAGCAACTTCAAGAGCAAGCTTCAAATAGCTTTGGACCGGGCTGTTTTCTGGGATTTCCCAGAGGGCCAGCTCTGTGTTAATGATGACCGGCATAAGGATATTGTTGAAATCATGGGCAATTCCCCCAGCCAGGGTCCCAAGAGCCTCCATTTTCTGTGTCTGACGAAGGTGCTGTTGGAGTCTGATTTCATCGGTAATGTCGCGCTCGATGATCACATAATGAGTGACAATTCCCTTGCTGTCCGGTATCGGAGAGAGGGTCATCTCCACATCGTAGAGAGTACTATCCTTCTTTTTTCTTGTGATCTTTCCCCTCCAAACCTCTCCTCTCCTGATGACATCTCTTATCGGCTTGTAAAATTCTTCATCATGTTTGTCGCCCATTAAGAGATAGGCACTCTTTCCCACAAGTTCTTCCTTTGTATAACCACAGGTACGGAGAAAAGCTGGATTTGCATATTTTATAATGGCTTGTTTATCTGTTATCATGACTCCTTCACTCGCATTTTCAAGGGCTGCGGCCAGCCGGATGCGCTCCATTTCAGCTGTCTTGCGGGATGTGACGTCAACCAGACTTAATATCAAGCTATCAACCTTGCCTCTCTCATCTTTAAGAGGCTGAAGAGTCCAATCCCAATAAGTCACACCACGTTCAGGCTGATCCGGATATTCGAAAGGCCTTTCAAAAGTTGTATAGGGTTCACCCGTTTCAACAACTTTGCGGAAAATCTTTTCATTCTCCTCATTAGGGTAAAGATCGAAATGATTCTTGCCGATGAAAAAATCGGGGTCATGTCTGCCATGCTTGGCATAAGCATGATTGACCCTGATAAAGTTAAAGTCAGTGTCCATGTAGGCGACTAAAAAATGGATATTCGAGAAGATGTTTTCCAGCAGTTCGCGGCTTTCTTCTAGCTCCATCTCCGCTTTCTTTTCCAGTCGAGAGAGATCTACTTCTCTCATGGCGTGCTTGATTATGTTCACAAGCATAAAAAGCCTATTTCTTCTTATATAATCATGAGCGCCTGCTTTTATACATTCTACCGCGGCTTTTTCACTACCTTTGTTTGAAATGATGATGACAGGCAGGTCATAATCATTTTTTTTGATGAGCCTCAATGCCTCCAGGCCGCTGAATCGTCGTAAACTGTAATCCGCGACGACAACATCCCATGCTTCCTTGCTGAGAGCTGATTTTAACGTCTGAGCTGCCTTCACACGCTTAAAAACCGGATTATAGCCGCCCTTGCGCAGCTCTTTAAGGAGAAGACGGGCATCCTTCTCAGAATCCCCTATGATTAGAAGCCTAAGGGGAATACTTGTTTTTTTTCTTGGCTTTGCCATGGAATCAGCCGCCCTCCCTCTTTCCTCTTTTTTAATTTATTATTTTATTCTTAAGAACTGAAAAAAACAACTTCAAAAGCATCCTTTTTTCCTTCTCCTTTCCTCAAGATCCGGAAAATCAAGCGCATCAAGGAGATCTTTGAGCCCGAGGGCATGAGCAGCCAGAATCATGTATATAAGTGGTAATAAAGGTTTCAAAATATGATAAAATATCAATCTCTCTTAAATGGAAAAATATTCTCCTCATTTCCAAACCATTTGACTGAACATATACATATGTACGAAGGAGGCTGACATGATTCTTGGAGATTTTTTAATTGCTTTTGTTATTGCCTTATTTTTCACAATAGTCTTGGTGGCTTCCGGACAAAAACACAGATCATGGAAAAGAATCATAACAATTTTTCTG
>Ga0315551_10000391_pt1 | contig 35542 bp, 34 predicted proteins | sample SalMarSW160290MG_FD_203678 | JGI IMG/M metagenome (GOLD analysis project Ga0315551, IMG submission 203678) | Salt marsh sediment microbial communities from the Plum Island Ecosystem LTER, Massachusetts, United States - Salt Marsh Sediment SW1602-90 ...
CCTACAGAGGTTGCACCTCTAAAAACTCCTTAAAAGAGGGGGGTTTCTTTAAATGGCGGCGGGATATTTATTTCTCTCCCCCGCTGGGGGTGGGGTAAAAAGGGCTTTAGCCCTTCCATAAGGGCGGTGGGCGGGAAAAGATATAAACGGGTGGGGCTACCTGTAGGTTAAGTTTCAATCTTCTCCGCTTTTATTGCCCGCCTCAACGTGCGGGTCATGAAGAACCCCGGTAGGCCAACAGGCACTGCAAAACATAATGTAAGACCAACAATGTTCCATAGTGAGTTCCCACTCGGACTTAATAACTCAGGTATAACAGCTGCTGCAACGACTGCCGAAGCGGCAGCATAATAAAACCCCAAACCGATTAGCGACACTACCCTGCCTGCCGCAACTGTGCGCCGTATTAGCAGGAGTATTATTCCAGCAAGACAAACCAGGAATCCAACCGCCGGTGTTAATAAGCCAACCACAACAGCGATACCGCCGATGTCATAAGCAATGCCGCTCGGGGGGTGCATAGCTAGGTTCAAGCTCATGGCAAGTGAAAGGAAGACCAGCAGGAATCCTATCCCAAGCGCATAAAGCAGGACCCAGAGCCACATTAGGCGCATCTTTTGCCACCTCTCGTTGTGTTAAGTTTCAATAGTTTCCGCTTCTTGTAAGCGCCTAAATTTCCGTATAATAAAGAATGCCGGCAGTGCAACAATCACTGCCATGACGAGTATATAAATAGCAATAGCAATAACAATATCCCAGGGCGAGCCTACAGACATAGCACTTTGCATAGCACCTGCCAGAACAACTCCCAAAGCGGCAAGATGATACAGCCCTATACCGATTAACGACACTACCCTGCCCGCCGAAAATTTACGGCGTATTAGTAAGAGTATAGTTCCCGGAATAAAGACCAAAAATCCACAAACCGGTGCAATGAAAGCTACCATGGCAGCGATTAGCCAGATATCATAAGCAGTGCCATTTTGAGTTATTACAATGCCACTTGGAGTTTCTACCTCGCCGCAACATAGTGCCGTAAAAAGTCCTATTATGAAGAGTATTAATCCTATCCCAAGCGCATAAAGCAGGACCCAGAGCCACATTAGGCGCATCTTTTGCCACCTCCCACCGTCTTAATGTGCCCCAATATAAGTGATTCCTTACAGCGTGTCAATACCCCTGATGAGGGGGTTTAAGGGGGTGTTTTATTTCCCACCCTCCCACCCTACAGAGGTTGCACCTCTAAAAACTCCTTAAAAGAGGGGGGTTTCTTTAAATGGCGGCGGGATATTTATTTCTCTCCCCCGCTGGGGGTGGGGTAAAAAGGGCTTTAGCCCTTCCATAAGGGCGGCGGGTGGGTAAAGATATAAAATAAATGGGGGTGGGGTTGATAAAGCTCGAAGCTGCGGTTGTCATCGGGGGAGGCAATCGGTATAATCAGATTATGAAGGTACACCACCTGCACAGATGGAACCTTAACACCACCCAGGCGCGGGAAGTGCAATTAAAGCTGGCATCAAGGGTATCCAGAACTAGTGAGATTAGTAACGCCAAGTTTATCGCCGGGGTGGATATTTCAGTAGACCGAATCCGGGGGGTGGTGAGGGGGGCGGTGGTGGTCTTGAGCTACCCCGAGCTTGAAGTAGCTGAAACCCGGGTGGTGGAGGGTAAAGTGGATTTTCCCTATGTTCCCGGTCTTTTAACCTTCCGTGAGGCGCCGCTTACCCTTGCCGCCTTTGAACGGCTTGATATTGCCCCCGACCTTATCCTGTTTGACGGGCAGGGCATCGCCCACCCGAGGCGTCTGGGGCTGGCTTCGCACCTGGGGCTTTTTCTGGATGTGCCGACCATCGGCTGCGCCAAGTCCCGGCTGTGCGGAAGTCACCAGATACCTGATTTAGAGCCGGGCAGCTACGCCGAGCTGCGGGACGGGGATGAAATTATCGGCGCCGCCCTGCGGACTAAAGCGGGGGTAAAGCCGGTATATGTATCAATCGGGCACAGGATAAGCCTGGAGAGCGCCCTTTACTGGGTGATGCAGTGCTGCCGGGGTTATCGTTTACCGGAGCCCACCCGGCTGGCGCACCTGGCGGCGGGGGGAAAAGGGGTGGGGGCTAAAAAAGAAGTTCTGGTCTAGAGTATTAAGGGGAGGCTTTTTTAAATAGATGCAGGAGTTAAGGGATAAGCTAGAGGATTTGCAGTCCAGAGTCTCTATGGCGATGGTGCATCTTTGACATTGCCGCCAGAGAAAAGGAGATTGCCAGGCTGGAGAAGCAGTCCGCCGAGCCCGATTTCTGGCAGGAGCAGGAGAAGGCGCAGAGGGTGATGCGCCGGCTTGCCGACCAGAAGAAGGTGGTAGACCGCTGGCGGGGGATGGAGAAGAGGACGTCTGAAGTTGCCGAGCTGATAGCTTTAGAGGATGATTCGTTACAGGGCGATATCGAGTCTGAGGTGGCAGAACTGGCTTCCAATCTTGATGAGATGGAGCTGGAGGCTGCCTTCAGCAGTGAGTATGATTCCAGGAACGCTATCTTATCCATACACGCCGGCGCGGGGGGAACCGAATCGCAGGACTGGGCGCAGATGCTGATGAGAATGTACCTGCGCTGGGCGGAACGGCGCCGCTATAGAGCCGAGGTGCTGGACCTTTCCCCGGGGGAGGAGGCGGGCATAAAGAGCGTGGTCATCGGGGTTAACGGAGATTACGCCAACGGCTACTTGAGGTCGGAGCACGGCGTGCACCGGCTGGTAAGGCTTTCCCCCTTTGACGCCGACCATGCCCGGCACACCTCCTTTGCCCTGGTGGAGGTGATGCCCGAAGCCGAAGCCGATGCTGACGTCAGTATAGAGCCGGAGGACTTGAAGGTGGATACCTTCCGTTCCAGCGGGCCGGGGGGACAGCACATGCAGAAGACGAGCAGCGCGGTGAGGCTGACCCATCTGCCCAGCGGGCTAACTGTTTCCTGCCAGAGCGAGCGCTCCCAGCACCAGAACAAGGAAATCGCCATGAAGATACTCCTTTCCCGCCTGCTGGAGCTGGAGCTGGTCAAAAGAGCTGAGAAGAGAGCTAAATTAAAGGGCAAGCACGTTGCCGCGGGGTGGGGCAACCAGATACGGAGCTATGTCCTCCACCCCTATAAGATGGTCAAAGACCACCGAACTGACTACCAGACTGGCGATACCGATGCCGTGCTCGACGGGGAGCTGGACGGCTTTATCACCGCTTACCTGCGGTCAACGGTGGGCGAGGAGTAAAAGAGGAGGGGATTGCCCGGTTTTTAAAGTTGGTTCTGCGTCCCACCCACCCGCCCTCATAAGCTACGCTTCTAAAACTTTCTGCCCAGCCCCTCCAATTGGGGTGGGGTTAGAGAGTTTAAGAGGGTAAAACCCTTTTGGGTGGGAGGGTATGGGAAAATACAGTACCATTAAAAATGGGTGGGGCAAAAAGGGCTTAAAGCCCGTTTCCTTAAAGGGCGGCGGGCGGGAAAAGATATAAATGGGGGTGGGGAAAGGTAAATAATATAATGATTAAGAAAATTGGCGCATTAGCTTTAGTATTTTGTTTATTGCTGACCATATTAAGTCCGACCCTTGTCCAGGCACAGAGCGGGCTGACCGTACTGGAAAGCTCGGCGGAGGCTGAGTTCCCCAGCCGGCTGAACTTTAGTCTAACCGCCCGCAGCGATGCCGATATCACCGATATCCGTCTGTGCTACGTCGTTGACCGTGTGGGGTTTGCCAGGGTTATCAGCGAAGCCTATGTGGAGTTTGCGCCCGCTGCCACCGTTGATATCGGCTCGTCTCTGGAGATGGTAAAGCTCGGCGGGCTTCCGCCCGGCTCCACCGTGGAATACTGGTGGAAAATAGCCGATGACAGCGGGGACCGCCTGGCAACCGAGCCTGAGCAGGTACATTTTGACGACACCCGCTATGACTGGCAGACTCTTACCGAGGGGAAGGTTACCCTTTACTGGTACAGCGGCAGTAATAATTTTGCCCAGGAACTTATGGAGACTACCCAGGCTGCCCTGGCTAAGCTTGCCGGGGACACCGGCGCCGAGCTGGAGAGACCGGCCCGGCTCTATATCTACGCCAGCTCCGGGGACCTGCAGGGTTCGATGATTTATCCCCAGGAGTGGACGGGTGGGGTTGCCTTTACCCGCCACGGCACCATGGCTATCGGCATATCGCCCAGTAATATCAACTGGGGCAAGGACGCCATCGCCCACGAGCTGACCCACCTGGTTATTCACCAGATAACCCTCAACCCCTATAACAGCCTGCCGGTGTGGCTGGATGAGGGGCTTGCCATGCGCAGCGAGGGACTGCTGGAGCCGCAGTTCAGCACGGCTCTCCGGGAGGCTATAGTCACCGACAGCCTTATCTCGGTGCAGAGCCTCTGTAGCCCCTTTTCGGCTTACTCCGATGAGGCCGTTCTCTCCTATGCCCAGAGCCACAGCCTGGTCGAGTTCCTTATCACCGACTACGGGCAGGAAAAGATGTTCGAGCTACTTACTACCTTTAAGCAGGGCAGCGGCTACGACGACGCCCTGGAAGCGGTCTACGGCTTTGATATGGACGAACTGGACAGCCTCTGGCAGGTATATGTCATCGATAAATACCAGGCGGCGGTGGGCTCTTGAAAACGGGTAAAGTGAAGAAGTCTTTTACCATCCGCGACCTGCCGCTTGCCGAGCGGCCCAGGGAGAGGCTGCAGAGGTTCGGGGCGGAGGCATTATCAGCCCAGGAAATCCTGGCGGTGCTGCTGGGGCGGGGCGTTTCCGGTGAATCGGTGATGGTCACCGCCCAGAGATTGCTATCACAGTTCGGCAGCCTTAAGGGTATTGCCGATGCCTCGGTGGAGGAGCTGTCCGGGGTGAAGGGAATCGGTTTAGCCAAGGCGGCCCAGATTAAAGCCGCTTTTGAGCTTTCCGGCCGTCTGGGCAGCTACGCTGAAACCCAGGACAAGCCGGTGGTGGAGACCCCGGAGGCGGTTGCCGCCCTGGTAAGGGGGAGGCTGGGGAGTAAGAAGAAGGAGCATTTTCTGGCGCTGCTGCTGGATAGCAGAAATAAGCTGATAAAGATAGCCGAAATCTCCATCGGCAGCCTGGATGCCAGTATCGTCCACCCCCGGGAGGTTTACAAGGAGGCCATCTCAGCCAGCGCCTCCGCCGTTATCTTTGTCCACAATCACCCCTCGGGCGACCCCACCGCCTCGGAGGATGACATAAGGCTGACCAGGGGGCTGGTTGAGGCGGGGGAGATTATCGGCATAGAGGTGTTAGACCACATCATCATCGGGGACAAAAAGCACTTCAGCCTGAAGCGGGAGGGTTTATTCGGCGGCTGGCAGGGGTGAAGGGGTCAGGATGCTGTTTCCTGTTTGATTGATGGTTTTGCCGGGGTGGTCTTTGCCTGTTCCACCCGGGCGTTTTTCCCCCAGGCGATATCCACCAGCTTCATCGCCATGTTCTTGGCGGCTCTCTCGCCGGCTTCGGTCAGGGGGAAAGTGTGAATAAGGTATTCAACCCCTTTGTCGGAGCGGAAAATGACTGCCCAATCCCGCGTGCGCTTTATCGCCGCCCACCGCCCCGGTGCCGAATCCCCGGGCGGTGTCTTCCCTGCTTCCCACTCGTAGCCGAGCTTGGGTTTGCCGAGTCCTAGCTCCTGTGCAGTATTGACCTCTTCCATATTGACCCTTTAGTACTGCCCCTATTGTACTATATCCGTCCCAATATTTTACCATACTTTAGGATTAATTTTTGTCACGAATTTGTCTATTTTCTTTGCCTATTTTCGTGATAGCGTGCTATTATTAACGGGAATAGCCAAGCTGGGGGAACGGTGTATTACTTTGCTTACGCCTCTAATTTAAACAAGCAGCAGATGCATGAACGCTGCCCGGCAGCCAAGCCGGCGGCTATCGTTACCCTGCATCACTACAAGCTGGTCTTCCGGGGCTGGTCCCGGAAGTGGCGGGGCGGGTTAGCCACCATACAGCCTTTCCGGGGGGAGAGGGTGCTGGGGGCTACCTACGAGGTTTCCGAGGAGGACATGAGGCGTCTGGACAAATTTGAGGACTGCCCCGCCAGCTATAGCCGGATTAATGTGGGGGTTAACGACGATTTCGGTGAGCTGATAGAAGCGGTTGCCTATATCAGAGCTAAGCGCGCCGACGAGGCAAAGCCTTCTGAAGAATACCTGGCGGTTATTCAGCAGGGCTACCGGGACTGGGGGATTATTTAAGATGAATAGAAAAAGGACTATATATATACTCGTTGCGGCAATCCTGTTATGCAGCCTGATTGTTATCGTCTACCAGTGCGGGCAGCAGCCCCCCGCCGATGTAGTTCTTAACCTCTATGGCATTGACCCCTATACCCTCGACCCGGCGCTCTCCGGTGAGATGACCTCCCACGTTTTTTTGATGCAGCTCTTCAGCGGGCTGGTGCGATTTGACGAAAACATGGAGCTGGTGCCGGACATCGCTGAGCGGTGGGAGATAACCGGCGGTACCACCTACACCTTTTACCTCAGGCAGGATGTTAAATTTCACGACGGGCGGCAGCTCACCGCCGCCGATTTCAGGTATTCCTGGGAGCGCGCCTGCTCCCCCCAGGTCGGCTCGATGACGGCGGCTACCTACCTGGGCGATATCGTCGGGGTTGCCGAGGTGCTTGCCGGGCAGACCACCGAAATCAGCGGGGTAAAAATTATTGATGATTACACCCTGGAAGTGACCATAGACACCCCCAAGTCCTATTTCCTTTCCAAGCTGACCTACCCCACCGCCTTCGTCGTCGATGTGGGTCAAGCGATGGCGGGCGGGAATTGGTGGCGCTCTCCCAACGGCACCGGGCCCTTTACCCTCCAGCAGTGGCAGCAGGGTGAAACGCTTATCCTGAAGAGAAACGAGCTTTATTACGGGGGGGTGGCTAAGGTCAGCCATGTTGTCTTTGAGCTGTGGGGTGGTGTCCCCATGAACATGTATGAGACCGGCGAGATTGATGTCACCGGCGTGAGCATTAATTATATCGAGAAGGTTACCGATGAAGTCGGGCCCTTTTATGCCGATTTGAGGGTTGTTCCTGAGCTGAGCTTTTTTTATATCGCCTTTAATGCCACCCAGCCGCCCTTTGACGATGTCAACATACGCCGCGCTTTCTCCATGGCTATTGACAAGGAAAAGCTGATTTCGCTGATATTCAAGGGCACCATGGAGCCGGCGGACGGCATCCTGCCCCCCGGTATGCCCGGCTATAACGAAGCCCTGGACGGGCTGGAATACGATGTGGAGGGGGCTAAAGAGCTGATTGGCGGTTCCAGCTACGGCGATGTTTCCCAGCTGCCGCCTATCACCATTACCGCCCCGGGTCGGGGAGGTGGTATCTCCAGTGAACTGGAGGCGGTGGTCTACCAGTGGCGGGAGAATCTGGGGGTGGAGGTAACGGTTAGGCAGCTGGAGCCGGAGCGGTTCTTCTATCACCTCGCCGAGGAGAAGGACGAGATGTTCTATACCGGCTGGATTGCCGACTACCCGCACCCGCAGGACTTTCTGGATATCCTCTTTCACAGCGGCACTGATAATAACTACGGTGAATACAGCAACCCCGAGGTGGATGCCCTGCTGGAGGCGGCGGGGGTGGAGCCGGACATGAGCTCAAGCCTGGAATTGTACCAGCAGGCAGAGCAGGTGCTGGTTGATGACGCCGCCTGTATCCCCCTTTCTTTCGGGCGGAACTATCTGCTGGTTAAGCCCTACGTTAAGGGGTATGAACTGAACCCGATGGGTTTTGCCATGCTGAACGAGGTCTCGATTGAGCCTCATTAGGTGTTTAAGGGTCAATCTTTTATAAATCTGGTAAAATGCGGGGAGATAACTGAATAAAGGTGGCGGAGGGGGTGGGATTCGAACCCACGGCCCCGGTTACCCGGAGCAACGGTTTTCAAGACCGTCTCAATAGTCCACTCTGACACCCCTCCGCGGCTTTAGATAGTATAGATTTTTAGACCGATAGCGTCAAATAAAGGAGGAAAGATGTCTTTTGAAGGGAAGGTTGCTTTTGTAAGCGGCTCTTCGAGGCCGCATGGAATCGGGAGGGCTACCGCCCTTGCCCTGGCGCGGGACGGCGCCGATGTCGCCGTCAGCGGGTGGGGGCACTTTGAGGGGGCGGAGGCGGTTGCCGATGAGATAAAGAAGCTGGGGCGGAAGTCAATTGCCGTCAAAATGGACGTCCGCGACGCCGCCGATGTAGCCGGGGGGCTGGCTAAAGTTAAAAAGGAACTGGGGCCGGTTAACATCTTGGTCAACAACGCCGCCCAGATGGGGCACTTTGTGCCCATCTATAAAGCCACCGTCGAGGAGTTCGACAACGAGGTCAAAATCTGCCTCAATTCCGCTTTTTACTGCATCAAGGCGGTCTGGGCGGATATGTGCGCCGACAAGTGGGGGCGGGTTATCAATATAAGCTCGGTGGCGGGGGTGCTGGGGGGCTACGGGCAAGCCAGCTACGGCGCCTCCAAGGCGGGGTTAATCAACATGGCTAAAACAGTTGCCATCGAGGGAGCTAAATTTAACATCACCGGCAACGCGGTGATTGTGGGCATAGCCCAGACGGATGCGCCGCTGACCGACGAGGCAAAAGAGAAGCTGGGCAGTAGAATACTTACCCGGCGGCTTGCCGAGCCGGCGGAGATTGCCGACGCCGTCGCCTACCTGGCATCTGAAGAATCCAAGTATATGAGCGGGGCGACCATGAATATGATGGGCGGGCTGGATTTGTTTGTGATTTAGGGGGATTACTTGATAAACCTCTCCCCCACAAAATCCTGCAATACCTCCGGCACTAAAATAGTGCCGTCGCGCTGCTGGTAGTTTTCCATTAAAGCAATCAGGACGCGGGGAAGGGCAAGCCCGGAGCCGTTTAGGGTGTGGACGAAGCGGGGCTTTTCCTCCGGGGAGGGGCGGTAGCGTATGTTAGCCCGGCGCGCCTGAAAGTCCCCGCAGTTGGAGCAGGAGCTTACCTCCAGCCACTCCTCACAGCCGGGAGCCCACATCTCGATATCGTAGGACTGCCGGGAGGCAAAGCCCAGTTCAGCGGTGCAGAGCTTTTTGATGCGGTAGGGCAGCTCCAGCTTCTGGCAGACATCTTCGGCATCGCTTAAGAGTTTTTCCAGCTCATCATCGGAGGTTTCCGGTTCGGTAAATTTATAGAGCTCCACCTTATCGAACTGGTGTCCCCGTTTAATGCCGCGGGTATCTTTCCCAGCTGACATCTTCTCCCGGCGGAAGCAGGCGGTGTAGGCGGCATAGTAAACGGGTAGAGTCCCCGGGGGGATAATCTCGCCGCGGTGGAGGTTGGTGAGGGGTACCTCGGCGGTGGGCACGAACCAGAGGTCGTCGTCTTCATCGTGGTAGAGGTTATCGGCGAACTTGGGCAGGTTGCCCGAACCGACCATGCAGTCCCGCTTGACCATGAAGGGCGGGTATATCTCTTTATAGCCGTGCTCCCGGGTGTGCAGGTCTAGCATGAAGGCGATAATAGCCCGCTGCAGGCGGGCGCCCAGCCCTTTGAGTACGTAGAAGCGGGTGCCGGAGAGCTTTACCCCCCGTTCGAAGTCTATAATATCCAGCGATTCACCCAGCTTCCAGTGGGGGGCGGGGGTGAAATCAAAGCCCTTCGGCTCCCCCCAGGAGCGCTCCACGATGCTGTCGTCTTCGTCGGCGCCGACGGGGACAGAGGGGTGGGGGATATTTGGCACCCGGAGCAAAAGCTCTTCCAGCTGGTTGTCCAGGTCTCTAACCTCGTCTTCCAGGCCCCTTATCATGGTGCGCAGGTCGCGGCCTTCCTCTATGGTTACCTTGTCCGACTGCCTCTTCTGGGCGGTCTGCTTTTTCTGGTGCCTTAAGCCCTCCAGCTCTAACAGCTTCTGGCGGCGCTCACTGTCCAGTTCCATGATTTCGTCCAGTGGGGCGGCGTCCTGGCGGTCTTCTACCGCCTTGCGCACCTGTTCGGTGTTTTCCCGTATGAATTTAAGGTCAAGCATTATCCTTCCTCTATTCTTTTATCCTTAGGAGCAGCCTGGGAAAACCCGGATTTTATTTCCAATGGGTCGGCTATATACAGGTACGGGTCAGTATCCGGTTCCCATGCTGGCCAGTCAATCAGTCCTTTAACGCTTGGATTCCCCGTTCTGGCAAACTGGGCCCACATCGCCATCATCGCCTCGGAGACCTTTCTATCTATATCGGTAAGCCCCGGGTCTGGTGATTTAGCCCCGGACTGGCTGGCGAGAAAATATAATATTGGCCAGTTACCAGCCTTGTTATCCCAATCGCCGAAAACGTAGCTCAGCTCCATGGCGTGGGTGGAGATACAGCCCTCCCGCTTCCAGCCCGCCGGAACGTGGTCAAAAATAGCGGCGTAGCCCTTTTGACCAGCCTGGCTCACACTGGAAAGCATATCCACGTAACCCTGAATTAAGAGGGGAAACACCAGTACCCCGGGACCGGTCACTTCCCCTAAGTTGGCGCACACGATAAGGGGGACGGTATTCTGTTTGCCTGTCTTGAAGATGCTGATTGGCATATCGGGCAGGAACCAGCCGTCCACTCCTGCGTCCCAGAGACCCTCCGGGTCAAACATAGCCAGCTCCCGGGTCAGGGTGTTATCGGTTTCTAAAATTTTCTCCCAGGGAAGAGCGCGAGCCGCCGCCAGCGGGTCTTTTTCCTTATTTACGCCGAGCTTGGCGAAGAATTTATCCCCCATGGCTTCCAGCTCTTTAAGGGGTTTGCCGGTTGAGAACGCCCTGATAGATGTTCCACTTTCACAGATAGCCCTCTGGAAGAGCCCCCTGGCAAGGGGTGAGGCCATCAGGTTGGCTACCTTGGCTCCGCCCCCGGATTCGCCAAAGATGGTGACATTTTTGGGGTCGCCGCCGAAGAAGGCGATGTTCTTCTGCACCCAATGGAGGGCGGCCAGCATGTCCCAGAACATGTAGTTTCCCGAAACACCTTTTGGTGATTCCTCAGAGAGTAAGGGGTGAGCCAGCAGACCAAACGTGTTGAGCCTCATGTTAACGTTAACCACCACGACGCCGTGCCCGGGCAGGCGTGGGGTATTGTTGAGCGGGTCACTGCCACTGCCCAGCTGATAGCCGCCGCCGTGCAGCCAGACCATTACCGGTAATTTGTCCGTGGCCTTTTCCGCCGGCGTCAGGATGTTGAGGTAGAGGCAGTCTTCGTTTGACGGTAAGGTCTCAGGGAAAGGGGGTAAATCGCCCAGCATTGCCTGCGGTGCTATGGGCTTAAATTCGGTGCACTGGCGGTTTCCCGACCAGGGAGCAACCGGCTGCGGCGGCTTCCAGCGCAGTTCTCCCAGTGGTGGAGCGGCGTAGGGGATTCCCCGATAGATACACACCTCCTTGCCGGGTTCGCCAATTACTGTCCCGGTAACGTATCCCGCTTCTGTCTTTGCTGGCTCCATGAATGTAATCCCCTTTCTCCCCTTCTACTTAAAGAGCGGGTGAGCTTCCCTTCCTAATAAGGGCGGTCGGGCGTGAATAGATATATTCTTACGACCTTTCTTTAAGCCATGCCCTGGTGCCTATCTCTTTCCGGCGCCTGAGGTCCTGCTGTCTTTTGTACAGAGACTGCTCTGCCTCCTCATCGCTCAAGGAGGGGTCGCGGAGTGAGATGAATGCCTTGCAGGGGAACTCGGTGCACAGACCGCAGTGCTCCAGATATTTCTGGTTGACGCAGCAGTTGTAGAGGGGGCATACTTCAATATCAAAAAGGGGCGCCCAGAACGGCTTGCCCTGCACCTGATTGCAGCCTCCCTGACACTTATCGGCGAGGTACTCACAGTCTCCACAGTACAGTCCGCAGGCGGCGGCCAGAGCCACGTCCTGCATTTTCTATTTCTCTTTCTCCCTCAGCTGGGGGAAGAGGATAACCTCGCGGATTGCCGGCTGGTCGGTAAGGAGCATGACCAGACGGTCTATGCCGACGCCCAGACCCCCGGTGGGGGGCATGCCGTACTCCAGCGCCAGCAGGAAGTCTTCGTCAATGCTCCAGCGCTCCTCGTCTTCTGCCTGCCTGTCCTTGAGCTGTTCCTCAAAGCGCTCCCTCTGTTCCAGAGGGTCGTTGAGCTCAGAGTAGGCGTTGGCAATCTCCAGTCCGCCGGCGATTGCCTGGAAGCGCTCCACCACCCGCTCTTCGCCGGGCTTGGTCTTTGCCAGCGGCGACATGGAGAGGGGGTAGTCAAAGATTATAGTGGGCTGGATGAGCTTGGGCCTGACGAAATCCTTGATAAGCTCGTCGACCAGCTTTGCCCAGTTCTTCTTCGGGTCGACCTCTATTTTAAGCGAGCGCATCTTCTCCCGCAAGCCGTCGGCGGTGGGGTGGGTAACGAAATCAATGCCGCTGTATTCTTTAACGGCATCGCGCAGGGTGATGCGCTGCCAGGGCGGCTTGAAATTGATTTTATCTTTGCCGAACTGGATTTTGGTTGTGCCCAAAACCTCCTGGCTGACCGATGATATCATCTCTTCCAGCATTGCCATGACATCGTTATAGTTGGCGTAGGCTTCGTAGGTTTCCAGCATGGTGAACTCGGGGTGGTGCTGGGTGGAGACGCCCTCGTTACGGAAGATGCGTCCCAGCTCGTAGACCTTATCGAAGCCGCCGACAATCAGCCTTTTCAGGTGAAGCTCCAGAGCGATGCGCAGGTAGAAGTCCTGGTCCAGGGTGTTATGGTGGGTGGTGAAGGGGTTGGCTAAAGCCCCGCCGGCTGCCGGCTGTAAGACCGGCGTTTCGACCTCCATGAAGCCGCGCTTATTTAAAAACTGGCGGATGGCGGCTATTACCTGGCTGCGCACCTGAAAGACCTCCCTTGCCGTGGCGTTGGCGATGAGGTCTAAATAGCGCTGGCGGTAGCGGGTGTCCACGTCGACCAGGCCGTGCCATTTTTCCGGCAGGGGCTGGAGGGACTTTGCCAGTATGGTGAAATCTTCTACATCGAGGGTGGGCTCTTCGGTCTTGGTGCGGAAGAGCTTGCCGCTTGCCCCGATGATATCGCCGATATCTAAATCCTGAAAGAGCTCCAGGGTCTTTTCGTCGAGGCGGTCTTTATAGAAGCAGAGCTGGAGCTTGCCGAAGCCGTCACGCAGGTCGGCGAAGGAGGTCTTGCCCATTTTTCTCATTGCCGTAAGACGCCCGGCGAGGCTGACCCCGGTTGCCCTCTTGGTGCCTTTTTTCTCCTGCTTTTCGAGCAGCTCCAGAGCCTGCCGGGTGGTGTGGCTGCGGCTGTAGCCGGAGGGATAGGGGTCTATGCCCCGCTTGCGGAGCCGCTCAAGTTTTTGCCGGCGTTGTTGGGCTATATGGTCTAATCTGGTTGTCATCAATCTGTCCCCTCAAAGAGTCCAGCCAGGCGGTTGATTTTACCTCTCTCTCCAGCAGATAGCGGAGATAGTTTCTCATCACCATCTCCAGCCGGCGAGATAGCTCCCGTTCAATTTCCAGCCCGCTTACCTCGCCGTACCCGCTGTGTTGCAGTAATAGTAGCACTTTTCGTGCCTTTTCGGAAAGGGGGTAAGTCAGCTGGTTCCGGTGGCACCCGGGGCAGAGCATGCCGCCGGCGGCGGGGGAGAATAGATTGGTGGTGTCTTTTAATGCCGATTTGCAGGTGACGCAGCGTTCGAGCTGGGGGCGGTAGCCTACCATGTCCAGCAGGTGAAGCTCGAAGTAGCGCAGTAGCAGGTCGTTATCGCCGCCCTGGGTTAAGCCCTGCAGGGTCTCTATCAGCAGGGAGAAAACGGGCTGGTCTTCCACGTTATCGGCGGCGAACTGGTTAACCAGTTCGGTGGTGTAGAGGGCATACGATGTTAAGTCGAGGTCTGTTTTGAGGGGTAAAAAGCTGTTGATGGTCTGGGCGCCGATTATGGTGTCCAGGTTGCGTCCGCGCGCCAGTGACAGCTGGCTGTGGGTGAGCAGCTCCAGGTGCCCTGCCATCTTGCTCTTCGGTTTGCGGAGGCTCCTGGCGAAGCCCTGGATTTTGCCCAGGTTTGGGGTGTAGAGGGTGAGGATACTGTCGGCTTCCCCCAGCTTGGTCTTTTTGATGATTACGGCTTCGGTTTTATAGGTTCTCGGTTTGGACATTTTAATAAATCAAGGTATGCTTTTGCTACTAATTGCTGTAGGCTCAGATTTTTTTGAGTTCTTCTAGCATTTCAGTTGGAGTCAATACCTTGAGTTCGCTAATCTGGTTTTGCATTTCCTTGAAATGCTTTTTGTTCCATGTAACAAAATAAGGAATCTCGTATCCAGCTATTGTTTGTGCGTGAATGGTATCTGCGGATGGGGTGCGAAATTTAATTGCAGATTCTATAAAAGTCTCAACTAATTCAATGAATTCAGCCCGCTTTTTTCCTGGTATTGGTGGTAAAGGTTTTATGAATTTCTTCCATGAGTTTCTAATTTGATAGAGTAAGGAATAGGCTTTATCTTTATTATTGGTGCGTCTAATCATTGCTGAAGCTAGTTCCGAAAAGGTGAAAATGGAAGTAAAAAAGACAGTATCAGTGCCTTTACTTGCTAGGACATATTCCATGAACTCCTTGGATTTCTGGTGGTGGTCTTCTTCTGCGATTTCTGAGGCTACTATGACATTGGAATCGATATAGATCTCTATCATTTGTTATTTCTCTTTTTTCTTTGCATAAAAGGTTACCCTGGCTCTTCTTTTGGCAGGTACATTCGCCATGAAGGAAACCTTTTTACCGTGGGCCTTAAAAGAAACTCTCTTTTTAGTTGCTGTTTTTGCTAAGAAGCTAATTTTTTTTCTTCTAGCCATATTGCCACCTAATAATAAAAGAAGTTACCTAACCTAAGTTTACCTTATTTAGTTTTAACCTCACCCTTAATTAAAGGGTGGGGGAAGTACCCTTCCTTATAAGGGCGGCCGGGCGGGTATAGATAATTAAATGGGGTGGGGTTCCCCGTAAATCCTAAAGTTCTTGCCTTCCCTCTATAGCCCGGGTGAGGGTGACGTCGTCGGCGTATTCCAGCTCGGTGCCGAAGGGCAGCCCCCGCGCCAGGCGGGTGACCACGATGCCGAGTGGGGAGATGAGCTTGTTGAGGTACATGGCGGTGGTTTCCCCCTCCAGGTTGGGGTTGGTTGCCATAATGACTTCGGTTACCGAGCCGTCTTTCAAGCGTTCCATAAGCTCTTTGACCCTTATATCGTCGGCGCCGACGCCTTCGGTGGGGGAGATGGCGCCGTGGAGGACGTGGTAGAGCCCGTTATATTTCCTGGTGTGTTCCATTGCCAGGATGTCCTGCGGCTGCTCAACGATGCAAACCTTGCCCCGCTCCCGCTGGGGGTTGCGGCAGATGGGGCAGGGGTCGGTATCGGTGATATTAAAGCAGGTTGAGCACAGTTTGGTCTGCTGCTTTACCGAAATTATTGCCTCCGCCAGCATTTTGGTCTGTTCTTCCGGTGCCCGGAGCAGGTTGTAAGCCAGACGCTGGGCGCTCTTTGCCCCGATGCCGGGCAGCTTGTTCAGTTCCTGTATCAGCCGGGATACCGCTCCCGAGGTGGGTGTGAAATTTGAGTCCAACCTTATCTCCTTAACTTCAGGTTAAGCCCGGGATATTGAGCCCTCCGGTTAGCTTGCCCATGCGCTTTGCCGCCATCTCCTGGGATTTGGTGATGGCTTCGTTTGCCGCCGCCAGCACCAGGTCTTCCAGCATCTCCACGTCACCGGACTCCAGAGCTTCCGGCGATATCTTTACCGACTGTATCTGCTGTTGACCATTGACAGTGACCTTGACGGCGCCGCCTCCCGCCGAGCCTTCAATAATAGCCTCGGCAAGCTCCTGCTGGGCTTTAGCCAGCTTTGCCTGAAGCTCCTGTGCCTGACGCATAAAAGCCCTGTTCACTTTTCCTCCACGCTGGTAATCTGGGCGCCGTACTTTTTAGCCGCTTCCACCAGGTGGTTATCTTCCGGCTGGTGGATACAGCGCACCTGGCAGGGGCGCCCCAGGAAATTGCTGATGACGGCTCTGGCGGCCTGCTGATTTTCCGCCGTTTCCATCTTTTCCTTGTGAATGGGGTATCTGAAAGCCAGAATCACGGTGTCTTCTTCTATGGCTACCGGGGTGACCCCGGCGCTGCGTAAAATGGCGATTGCCGAGGTTCTTTTGACCTCGTCCGGCGCCTGCTCCATGACATCTCTCCAGTTCATCCGCAGGCGCTCAATTTCATTATTAAGCTCGGGTGGGGTGGGGGTGGGAGTTTCCGCCGGCTCCGCCTTTGCCTTAACCGGTTCCGGCTTGGGCTCTGGTGCGGGTTCAGGCTCGGCTTTAATCGCCTTGGGCAGGTCTGCCTCGGCTTCAGCTGCCGGTTCGGGCGCGGGCTCAGCTTTAGCCGCCGGCGGTTTGGCTGTCGGCTTAACTTTAACCGGCGGGGGAGGTTCTTGCTTTGCCTGGGGGGGCGGGCTTTGGCTTTCACCAGGCGTTGGCTGGATGCAGTCTACAAGCGCCAGCTCCAGGGGCAGGGTGGAGTAATTGTCAAAGCCGAGCTCGAGTTGGCCGAAGAGCTTGATTGCTTTTGATATCTGGGCTAGAGAAGTCTTTGCCGCCAGCTGTTTTAGTTCGGCTTTATCTTCGGCGGTGAGGTCTACGGCATCTTCCGAGCCGGTCTTGACCAGCAGCAGCTGCCGGAGGTATTCCACCACCTCCCGGTTGAACTGGCGCAGGTCGAGCCCGTCGCTGTTGACGCTGTTTATGGTGGCTACCCCGCCGGCGATGTCACCGTCTACTATTTTCCCCACCAGCTCCTTTGCCCGCTGGTCTCCGGTAATGCCCAGGATAGCCTGGACCTGGTTGAGGCCGATTTCGGTGCCGTAGTAGGTGGTCAGCTGTTCCAGCAGGTTTTCGGCGTCGCGCAGGCTGCCGGTGGCGCTCTTGGCAATTAGATTAAATCCCTCCGGTTCCAGCTTGATGCCTTCGGTTTCACAGATTCGGGACAGCTTGGAGATTACGTCCACACGGGAGATGCGCCGGAAGTCGAAGCGCTGGCACCGGGACATGATTGTGGGCAGCATTTTATGAATTTCAGTGGTCGCCAGTATGAATATGACCTGCGGCGGCGGCTCTTCCAGAGTCTTGAGCAGGGCGTTGGAGGCACTGTTGCTGAGCATATGGACTTCGTCGATGATGTAGACCTTATAGCGTGCCTGGTTGGGGGCATAGTTTACCTTCTCGCGCAGGCTGCGAATATCGTCAACACCGGTGTTGGAGGCGGCATCGACTTCAATTACGTCCAGGGCTCTGCCTTCGGTTATTGCCATGCACATATCACAGCTGTTGCACGGTTCGCCCTTGCCGTCGCTTAAGCAGTTGAGCGCTTTTGCCAGGATGCGCCCGGTGCTGGTTTTGCCGGTTCCCCGGGGGCCGTAGAAGAGATAGGCGTGGGATACGCGCCCGCTGCTTAAGGCGTTGCTTAATGTTTGAGTCACCTGTTCCTGACCGACTATTTCGGCCAGGGTCTGGGGGCGCCACTTGCGATAAAAGACCTGGGATGTCATATTAGCTTGTTCTTATTATACCCTAATATTGCCCTCTTGCCCAAGGGGTTTTAGCCTTAAATAAGCGCCGATTTTTTATTTTAATAAGAGAAAGCCAGCTTTACCAGTGTGCACCAGTAAAGCTGGCTTGGGTGAACTACTATTTTAAGCTATAGCAGCGAGGGCAGGTCTTTTGATGCGTCTTCGATTTCCTTGAGCTTGCCCTCGAACTCATCCCGTCTGCCCTTAAGTTCGTGGATAACGCCACTGGCTTTGGTGTAGTAGCCCTTGACCTTTTCCACGGCATTAAGCTCGGACAGGAGCAGGGTGATGTCAATCAGGCTTCTCTCCCTGGGATAGTCACCATTCCTTATCACCGCTTCCGGACTGATGGTCCTGAGATAATCTCCCAGCTCTTTAACCAGGTCCATGTTCATTTCCTTGGCTGGCGCCGAGACCAGGTAGATAGCCCTGCCCGAGTCTGCCGGATTGCATTTGAGCGACAGCTCGCTTAAGGCTTCGTCCATAGCCTGGATGCCGCGGTGAGTTTCGGTGCTCTTCTTTATGAAGCTGTTGGATAAGAAGGAGAACCATTTGAAAGCTGGCACCGGTGTTTTGCCGTAGCCGATTACAGTCCAGCCGGCCAGGCTCTGGATGATGTCACCGGCATCGACTATCTTGGCTCCGATGTGCTTGGGTTTCTTCTCCTCACCGGCGCAGAGCAGGTTGTAGAACGGCTCAACGATCAGGGCGTTAATCTGGGTCAGGTTGTTCCTGAGTGAGAAGTCCTTCCTGACATACCTCTGGTTGTCAATCAGGAAAATAGCGTCGACCGTCGGATATAGGGACTTAAGACAGGTGGCGGTATTATAAACGGTTCTTTCTTCAGTTTCCTCTTCATGGGAGAAGGGGAGAACTGCCATGGCGTAGATGGGTTTGTCCAGATAGCGCTCTCTGAGCATCTGGGCGACTATCGGAATTGCCCCTGAGCCGGTACCGCCGGCGACACCGGCGATGAGCAGGAAGGCATCAGTTTCGAAGAAGTGCCTTGCCGTCCTGATGGCGTCTACGACTTTATCGCTGTCCTCTTTAGCCACTTCGGCGCCCAGCTCGTTTATCTTGCCGACGCCGTGGCCACCGGTCCTCCGGCCTCCGATGAGGATTCGGTGCTGGTAGTCACCGCTTATGGTTTGCAGCCCGCTTAAGTCGGCGGCATCGGTGTTTACGGCGAAAGCGCCAGTAATTATCTCAATGCCGCGCTGACTGCGCGCCCTTTTATTTAACCTTGCAAACTCATCGGCGAGCCTACCGCCGCATTGCCCTAACCCCACAACCACTAGTTTCATATTTCACCTCAAAGTTCAGAATACTGTCATTTTAACATGTTATTTAGTCTTGTCAACATATCTAATCCAGAGTAGGGAGCTCGTCACCTGTGTGATGCATTTCTTTCACTTGCTCCTGGGTTTCTTTGTCTATTTCCACCTGCTTGTCGAATAGTTCCGTGGCATGGCTGAATAGAGTTTCCACCCGTCCTACCCTAGCTAAGCCGGAAGCCAGTAATGTTAGCGAGACTTCCTTCCCTCTTCGGGGGTAGTCACCCATTCTGACTACTGCTTTGGGGGCTCGCTCTTGCAACAGAGTCGCCACTTCTTCTATGGCGCTCAGGGTAATAGTGCCTCTGGGGGCGGTGAGTAAGACCAGGATTCTCCTGGCCTCTTCCAGGTCAATCGCTACCGACAGGTTGCTTATGGCTTTGTCTAAAGCACCGGCTACGGTGCCGTGTTCCTTGGCTTCTTCCCGGAAGTGCGATTTGTCCAGGCGGCGGAAGGTGCCCAGTTTAATTTGCCCCCTGCCGATGGCGGTGATGCCATCCAGGGTTTGTTTGATATCGCCGGCATCGAGCACTTTGCTTCCCAGGTATTTTAGACTTTTCTCCTCGCCGGCGCAGAAAAGGTCGTAGAAATTGTTAACGAACTCGTGGTTTATCTGGTGTAGATTTCGGGAGAAGCTGTTGTCCCGCCGGGCGAACCGTTCGTTGTCCACCAGAAAAACGGCGTCAGCATACTGGTTGACCGTTTTTAGACAGGTGGCGGTGTTGGTCACGGCATAGGAGGTGAGCCCGTTTTCTTCGTAGCCGAAGGGGAGCACTAAGGCGGCGTAGACCGGCTTATCTATCCTTTCCTTGAGTTTCTTGACCACCCAGCCGATGGAGCCGGAGCCGGTGCCCCCGCCGCCGCTGGCTATTGCCAGAATGGCATCGGTTTCGTGGAAGTTTCTGGAGTCTATGATGTTATCGGTGATGACCGAGTGGCTTTCCCGGATAATCTTGGCGGCATCGACATTCATCTTGCCCACGCCGTGGCCGAAAGTCCTCACCCCGCCGACGACAATCCGGTGGTGCCGGTCGGTGGGGATATGGCGGAAGCCGCCTAAATCGGCTTCATCGGTGTTAACGGCGAAGGCATCGGTTAGAATTTCAATCCGCCGGGTAAAGAGTGACCGAGCGTGACTGTTTAGGGCGTAAAACTGGTCAGCGATATTACAACCACACTGACCAAAACCTACAACGACTATTTTCATCATTCACCTCGCAAAGGGGAATAGTGTTCTATTTTAGACTTGGTTAGCCTATATTGTCAATTCCTACCTTGGTACTGCTACCTAACTTTTCCCACCACATATCGTGCCAGGTCGGCCAGACGGCAGCTGTAGCCCCATTCATTATCATACCATGACAGCACCTTGACCATGTTTCCGGCGATGACCATGGTGTTCGGGGCATCAACTATTGAGCTTGCCGGGTTGCCCTTGAAGTCCATGCTGACCAGCTCTTCCTGGCAGTATTCCAGTATGCCTTTTAGGCTTCCGGCGGCGGCTTTTTGGAACGCCTGGTTGACCTGTTCCGCGGTGACCTCTTTTTTGAGGTCACAGACTAAATCGACCACCGAGACGGTTGCCGTGGGCACCCGGAAAGCCAGGCCGTGGAGTTTGCCTTTTAGCTCCGGGATGACCTGGGTTACCGCCCGGGCGGCGCCGGTGGTGGTGGGGACAATGTTAATGGCGGCCGACCGCGCACGGCGGGGGTCACTGTGAAAAGTGTCCAGCAGCCGCTGGTCGTTGGTGTAGGCATGTATGGTGGTCATCAAGCCTTTCTCAAAGCCGAAGCTCTGGTGCAGGACTTTGACCACCGGGGCGATGCAGTTGGTGGTGCAGGAGGCGTTGGAGATAATATTATGTTTTTCGGGGTTATACTGCTCTTCGTTGACGCCGAGGACGATGGTGATATCCTCGTTTTTAGCCGGCGCCGAGATGAGCACCTTTTTGGCTCCCCCTTTAAGGTGCGCCGCCGCTTTGGTGGCGTCGGTGAACAGCCCGGTTGATTCTATGACTACCTCTATGCCTAAATCCCCCCAGTTGATATTAGCCGGGTCGCGTTCCGCGAGCACCTTTACCGGCTTGCCGTCAACTATAATACTGTCATCGGCGGCTTTGACCTCGCCGGGGTAGGGGCCGTAGGTGCTGTCCCATTTAAGCAGGTGGGCGTTGATTTTGGCATCAGCCAGGTCGTTAACGGCGGCTACCTCCAGCTTGCCTTTGTGGTACTGGTTAACCGCCCTGAGGGTTAATCGTCCCACCCGCCCGAAGCCGTTAATGCCGATTCTGGTTGCCATGTCTATACCTCCTGGAGCGTTTTATTCCTCCGCCGACTGCGCTGGAGCATATCGAGGAAGGCTTCGACCCTGGTCTTGAGGTGATGGGTCAGCGAGAATTCGTCGTTGCCTTCCAGTGTCAGGATGGGCAATTTTAACATGTCTCTAAATATAATATCACCGATGCCGCGGTGGCAGAAAGCCTGGACGTAGTGGATTACCCCGTCCACACGGCGCTTTTTTATTTCGGCGGTGATGTCTTCTAGTCTATCATATATTGAGTAGGGATAGGTATAGTTTGAATATTGTTCAGCCAGTGAGTTGCCGGGGCGGGGCATGGCGAACTGGCGCTGGACCTCGTTGAAGACCACCCTTGCCCCCTTTGTCTCCAGATATCTGTAGAGGTCCTGCCCGTAGACCGAGGGCACCCCGATGTAGGCTATCCGCAGCCAGTCCGCCGGATAGGGCGGGCGCTTGATGCACTGGTCTACCAGTTCTTTCAGCTCTTTTTTATATTTGTTATAGTCCTGGTTGAAGTCCGAGGCGGATACCAGCCAGAGGTGGTTTTCCAGCCCGCTTGCCACACCCTGCTTCCAGGTAAGTTCGTCCAGTTTGAGCGCCAGGCGGCGGCAGGGTTTTAGCTCCTGCCTGACCCTTTCGGCGGCGGGCAGGGTGGTGTTTAAACTTTCTGCCAGTTCTTCCAGAGCGCCTTGCATTTTGTGGGCATCCGGTCTATCCGGGTAGGCGAAGGGTATGGTCCTGATGCCCTTAAGTTTTAGCACCTCCATGAGCATGACGGTGTTAGAGCAGTCGCCGGTGGTGACACAGAGGACGGTATCGATTTTATGCTCCATGCATGCCCCGTAGATGCCCTTAATCCAGCTGCAGCAGTTTAAGGGGAAGCCGGCGCGTTCGGCGATGTTGATGAGCTTTTCCGGGGCGGGGTCGGTGATAAAGACATTATTGAGGTCTACCGGCTGGTAGCCGGCGGCTAATAATATTTCTATTGGCACGGTGGTGGTGATGCCTATTTTATTCATTCTTCTTTTTCTGAAGCAGGTGGTAGTAGCGGACATCGTCCCGGTTGAACCTTTCCAGCTCTCCCTTAGCCCTCATCGCTTCCAGGTGCGACGCCGTTTCCAGTATGGCTATTCTTTTGTCCCAGCTGCCCAGCTTGTGCCAGCCGACCCCTTTGACATCGTGGAGCCAGGTAATCTCGGTAGCTAGCTGGAAAGCCGTCTTGGATTCGTAGCCGAGGGCGCCCATAATTTCGGCGTTTCTTAATCTGTGGTGCAGGATAATGCTCTCGATTCTGTCCTTGAATTCGGTGAAGGGCTGTTCGTGGCCGGGCAGGACTAAATCTACCTCCAGCTTTTTCAGCCGGTTTAGCGAATCGAGGTAGTCGCCCAGCGGGTTGGAGCCCGACTGGGGGTGCATGCCGACGTGGGGAGTGATTCTGGGCAGGATGTGGTCTCCCGAAAACAGTATTTTCTTATCAGGCTCATAGAGGCAGATGTGCCCCGGTGCGTGCCCCGGCGTGGGTATGACCTCGAAGTTGAAATCGCCGACAGTTATGGTCTCGCCGCCGTGGAGGGTGGTATCGGGCAGGGTGGGGGTGACGAACTTCAGCATCGGCACTGAGGCTTTCTGGAGCTCAGCCAGCCGGTCCGGCGGCACCCCGTTAATGTGCAGCCACTGGCCTAATTCCTGGAGGAGCTCGTCCATGTTGACGTACCTGGTCTCGATAAAGTCCTTTTCCAGCTGGTGGAAAGCCAGGGTGGCGCCGAATAGTTTTTTAAGCTCTCCTGCCAGCCCGTAGTGGTCGGGGTGGGCATGGGTGACCACTATCTGGTTAATCTCTTTGCCGTTGACACCGCCGTCGGCAAGCTGTTTTTTGAGGGAGTTAAAGGCATCTTTGGTGTTCCAGCCGGTGTCGATGAGGAGATAGCCGTCATCCCCTTTGACCAGGTAGGTATTGATATGGCTTAAGAAGGCGATGGGCAGCGGCAACGGCATACGATGGATACCCGGTGTGACCTCAATCATATCTCACCTGCGGTTCTAGCGGTCAAAGGCTTTCGTGCCGGCGAAGGAGGCATCGTCCCCCAGCTCTTCTTCAATACGGAGCAGACGGTTGTACTTGGCGGTGCGCTCGGAGCGGCAGGGGGCGCCGGCTTTGATTAAGCCGGTATTTAAGCCCACCGCCAGGTCGGCGATGGTGGTGTCTTCGGTTTCGCCGGAGCGGTGGCTTACCACCGCCTTCCAGCCGGCAAGCTGCGCCATCTCGACGGCGGCGATGGTTTCGGTAAGGGTACCTATCTGGTTGGGCTTGATGAGAATGGCGTTGGACGCCTTTAGCTTGATGCCCTTGCTCAGGCGGTTGACATTGGTGACATAGAGGTCATCGCCCACCAGCAGGACTTTATCGCCCAGCTTTTCCGTCATCAGCTGCCAGCCGTCCCAGTCGTCCTCCGCCATGCCGTCCTCAATGCTGATAATAGGGTACTGCGAAACCCATTTGACATAATATTCAACCATCTCTTTGCTGGCGAGGGAGACGCCTTCTTTAGCCAGGACGTATTTCTTGTTCTTATAGAATTCGCTGGCGGCGGGGTCCAGGGCGATGAAGCAGTCTTTGCCCGGCTTATATCCCGCCTTTTCTATGGCGGCCAGCACCGCTTCCACCGCCTGGTTGGTGGAGGGTAGGGCGGGGGCAAAGCCCCCCTCGTCGCCGACATTGGTATTAAGCCCCCTGTCTTTGAGGACTTTTTTGAGCGCCTGATAGACCTCGGCGCCCATCTGCATTGCCTGGCTGAAGCTGGCGGCTCCGGCCGGCACCACCATGAACTCCTGCAAATCGGTTGAGTTGGCGGCGTGCCTGCCGCCGTTTAATATATTTAGCATTGGCACGGGCAGGGTGAAATTTTCCCCGCCCAGGTGGCGGTAGAGGGGCATATTGAGCAGGTTGGCGGCGGCGTGAGCCACGGCTAAAGACGCTCCCAGTATGGCATTTGCCCCCAGCCGCGATTTGTTATCGGTGCCGTCAAGCTGTATGAGGTTGTGGTCTATCGTTGTCTGGTCGGTGGCCGGCGTATCGATTAGTTCCGAGGCGATAACCTCGTTGACATTGGCTACCGCTTTGAGCACCCCCTTGCCGCCGAAGCGGGACTTATCGCCGTCCCTGAGCTCCACCGCCTCGTGTTTGCCGGTGCTTGCCCCGGAGGGCACCGCCGCCATTCCTATAGTGCCACAAGCCAGCTCGACTTCGACCTCCAGGGTGGGATTGCCCCGGGAGTCCAGAATTTCCCTGCCGGTGACCCTTTCTATGGTTGACACTTTATTCCCTCCCCTTTTTGGAGGCTAGTTTAAGGGCTTTTTCTACTGCCTCGGCGGGGCTCTGCGCCGGAATTATGGCGCCGTCCTCTTTGCCGTTGCGGGATATCGTCCAGGTGCCCAGACCGATAACCGGGGTGCCGCCGTGCAGGGCGTAGCTTATTTCGGAGAGGGTGCCGTAGCTGCCGCCGACGGCGATAACCGCCCCTGCCGACCTGACCACGGTGATATTACGGGCATAGCCCATGCCGGTGGCGATGGGAATCTGCACGTGGGGGTTGGCGGCACGGCTGTCATCGCCGGGGAGGATGCCTATGGTGGTTCCGCCTTCCGAGCTTGCCCCGCGGCAGGCGGCTTCCATGACTCCGCCCAGCCCGCCGCATACCAGCACGGCGCCGCGCTTTGCCAGCTCCCTGCCGACCTCTTCAGCCAGCCCGGCTTCTTTTTTGGTGCACTGCCCGCCGCCGATGACGGCGATGGTTTTCTTATCCGCCATGTATAGCGATTATAGCACCTGAGGCTGAAGTGGGCAAAGGGGGTTTGAGGGGGTTTTTAAGAGGTTGTTTTGCGTCCCACCCTCCCGCCCTTCAGAGGCTTTGCCTCTAAAAACTTTGAATGGGGGAGTAGTTTCCCACCCCTGACCTGTTTTGCGGGTGTTTTTCTTCCCACCCTCCCGCCCTATAGAGGTGAGACCTCTCTGACTCGCTTTTAGGGGGTTTAAGGGGGACGAAGTCCCCCTTTTCTATACTCAATTCCCCCTCTCCAAGAGTGGAGAGGGGGATTAAGGGGGTGAGGTTGCTATAAATGATACCTAATTAAACCTGTTCATGGCAGGTTCCAGCCCCTCGGTGAGCAGGCAGACAATTGCCTCACTGACTCTGGGGATAATATCAGAGATTGCCTCTTTTTCTTCAGTGGTAAAATCACTGAGCACATAGGCGATAATATCGTCTTCGGTGGGGTTGGGCTTAGCCGGGCGGCCGATGCCCACCCTAATGCGGGTGAACTCCCGGGTGCCCATCTCCTGGATAATGGAGTTAATGCCCTTGTGCCCGCCGGAGCCGCTGCCAGAACTTATACGGATTTTAGCCGGGGGCAGGTCAAGGTCGTCATGGATGACCAGCAGGTCTTTGGGGCTGACCTTAAAGCTGCGCAGCAGGCGGCTTACCGATTTGCCGCTGTTGTTCATAAAGGTCTGGGGGCGCGCCAGCACCACCTTATTTCCCGCCACAGTGCCGGTGCCGATGCGCGCCAGGGCTTTTTTGCGGTCGAACTTTATCCCCTGAGCGCGGGCGAAATATCTCAGGCAGATAAAGCCGATATTGTGGCGGTTACCGGCGTAAGACCGCCCCGGGTTGCCTAATCCGACGATTAGTTTCATTTCAGGCTTTACGCTCCAGGAGACGGAGGAGTTCCTTTTCATCGATTTGACTGGTGCCCAGCTCCTGAGCACGTGTGAGCTTATTGCCGCCGGGGTTGGCGCCGACGACAAGATAGTTTGTTTTTTTGGTGATGTTATCCTTGGTAGTGCCGCCCAGAGCTTTTATCCTGTTTTCCGCCTCCTGGCGTGAGAAGGCTTCCAGCCGGCCGGTAACGACGAACTCCTGCCCGGCCAGCGGTAGTTTTTCGGTTTTGACCTCTTCTTCCAGCCTGACGCCGGCGCCCTTTAAGCGCTTGATGATTTTCTTGTTTGTCTCTTCATGGAAGAAGGCGACGATGCTATCGGCAATCTTGGGACCAATAGCGTCAATCTCCATGAGCCCTTCCCTGGAGGCTTGAGCCAGCGCTTCGATGCCGTGAAAGCGGCGGGCTAAAATCTCGGCGGTCTCCGAGCCGACGTGGCGAATCCCTAAGGCAAAGATGACCCTGTCCAGCGGCCTGCTTTTGCTCTTTTCGATGGCATTGAGCATGTTGTTTGCGCTTAGCTCCGCCATACGCTCTATGTTGAGCAGCTGGTCTTCCTTATTTTTAAGGTCATAGAGGTCAGCCACGTTTTTGACCAGCCCCTTTTCAAACAGCATGGCGCTCTGCGATTCGCCGATGCCCCTGATATCCATCGCCCCTCTTGAGGCGAAGTGCTCCAGCCGCTCGTGCACCTGGGCGGGGCAGGCAGCGTTGGAGCAGTAGTACATAACCTCGCCTTCGGGGCGGATGATGCTTTCCTGCCGGCACGACGGGCAGACGGTATTGCCTTTATCGTTTTTGGGCAGTTTTTCCAGCAGGCTGAACTCCTTTTCCCTGCCGCTGCGCTTGGACTTGATTGGCCCCACCACCTCCGGTATGACCTCTCCCGCCCGCCGCACGATGACGGTATCACCAATGCGGATGTCCTTGCGGCGGATATCGTCCTCGTTGTGCAGGGCGGCCTGCTTTATAGTTACCCCGCCGACGGACACCGGCTCCAGGATGGCGTAGGGGTTGAGGGTGCCGGTACGCCCCACGCTGATTTCAATGTTTTTTAAGGTGGTGGTGGCTTCGACGGCGGCGAACTTGTAGGCGATAGACCACCTCGGCTCGCGGCCGACGTCCCCCAGCCTTTCCTGAAGAGCCAGCCGGTTGACCTTGACTACGATGCCGTCGGCTTCGTAGCGCAGGCTCTCCCTTTTTTCCTCCGAGGTGTGGTGAAATTCGGCGACCTGCTCGATGCTGTCGAGCAGGCGGTTATTGGGGTTAATTTTAAAGCCGAGGGACTTTAGATATTCCATGGTTTCCCAGTGGGTGGGTGGGGTGGCTTTGCCCTCCGCCCAGCCCAGCATGTAGATATAGATATCCAGCGGGCGTCTGGCGGTAACGCGTGGGTCAAGCTGGCGCACCGAGCCGGCGGCGGCGTTGCGGGGGTTGGCAAAGAGGGGCAGCCCTTCCTTGGCGCGCTCACGATTGAGTTTTTCAAAGCCGGCTCTGGGCAGAAAGACCTCGCCGCGGACCTCAAAGCGGGGTGGGGCGTCCCTGGGCACGGAAAGCGGGATGCTCCGGACAGTTCTAAGGTTCTGGGTGATATCCTCGCCGCGCATGCCGTCTCCGCGGGTAGCCCCGGTGGCGAGCTTGCCATCAGTATAGGTCAGCGCTACCGCCAGACCGTCAATCTTGTGCTCGCAGGCAAAATTGAACTTCTTGCCGTCGAGCAGCTTTGAGATGCGGTTATACCATGCCACTAGTTCTTCGTTGGAAAAGGCGTTGCCCAGCGACAGGAGGGGGAGGGGGTGTTCAACAACGCCGAAGGCTTCCACCGGCGCTGCCCCCACCCGCTGGGTGGGGGAATCGGGGGTCAAAAACCGGGGGTATTTTTCCTCCAGCCCTTGCAGCTCCCTCATTAAGGCATCATATTCGGCATCGGCGACCTCGGGGTCGTCCAGAACATAATAGCGGTAGTTGTGGTGGTTGATTTCCACCTTTAGCTTTTCGATTCTCTGTTTGGCTGGTTCCATAATGCTTGATTGCTATTATATTACATTTGGGCGGGTCTAACTACTATGGCTTAAGTATAGCAAAGCTGGTGGCTGGGCAAAAAGGGCTTTAGCCCGCTTACCTTAAAGGGTGGTGGGTGGGAAAAGATTTAAAACGGGGGTGGGGCCTTTCTTTCCGTTGATAGCTCATATGGCCAGGCGGCAATGCTGCCGTCCATGAATTTGACGTTTTTGAAGCCGGCGCCGTCCAGTATCCGCTGTGCCTGGTAGGCGCGCACGCTGCTGTGGCAGAAGATGACTATTTCGGCATCTCTGGGTAGTTTATCAAGCTTCCGCCGGAGCTCCCTGAGGGGTAGCAGTCTGGTCTGAGGCGCTTCGATACGTTGCGTATCCCATTCAGCCGGCGAGCGCACGTCCAGGAAGATGAAATCGACCCCGCTTCTGAACTTACTCTCTACCTCCATAGGGGTCAGCGCTCTGGCATAGCCAGCCTGCTTGTTGCGGATAACATTGGCGGCGTTGTGCAGCGGGTCCAGGGCGCTGTTGTAGGGCGGGGCGTAGGACAGGTCGGTGTTAGCCAGATCGTCAACGGTGGCGCTAAAAGTGAGGGCGGTGGCCAGCACGTCAACCCGTTTGGCCGTATCGCCCGGCCCCACTACCTGTCCGCCCAGCAGCCTTTTGGTGGCTTTTTCCGCCACCAGTTTTACCATAATCTCCTTACCCTTGGGGTAATACGTTGCGTGTTCGTAGCCGGGGACGAGAGAGGTTATTACCTCATAGCCGGCTTTTTCCGCCTGCCACTGGCTCAAGCCCACCCGCCCCACGTTGTAGTCGAAGACCTTGGCGATGGAGGTGCCCAGCACGCCGGGGAAGGTCTCATCGCCGCTGGTGATATTGGTGCCGATTACCCGGCCGTGTTTGTTAGCCGTGGAGCCCAGCGGCGCCAGCATCTTCTGCCCGGTTACCAGGTGGACGTTTTCCACGCAGTCCCCGCCGGCGTAGATAGCGGGGTCGCTGGTCTGGAGGTGGGCATTTACGGCGATGCCGCCAGTGGCGCCTATGTCAAGCCCGGCGGCTTCAGCCAGCCCGGTATTGGGCTTTACCCCGATAGCCAGCAGCGCCAGGTCAGCTTCCAGCTCTGTTTTTTTAGTGATGACACGGCTTACCCTGCCTTCTTTATCCCCCTCAAAGCCGGTTAAACTCTGCCCGAGGTGGAGCTTTACCCCCTTTTCCTGCAGGTGTTTTTCCACGTAGGCGGCTGATTCAAAGTCTAGGAGGGAGGGCAGTACCCAGTCCAGGGCTTCGACCACGCTGACCTCTATTCCCTGGGTGACCAGCGCCTCCGCCATCTCCAGGCCGATTAGACCGGCGCCGATGATAACCGCCTTCTTGATTTTGCGGGGTGCGACTAAATTGCGGATGGCGTGTGCCTCCTCGATTTTGGAAAGGGTGAAGATTCCCTTTAAGTCCTTACCTTTCAGGTCGGGCACTATAGGGGTGCTGCCCGTAGCCAGCACCAGCTTATCGTATTCAACAGTTGAAGCCCGGTCTGTTTCCAGGTTGAGAATCTCGACCCGGCGGTTTTTACGGTCTATAGCTACCGCCCGGGTGCGGGTGAGCACTTCTATATTCATCACCTCTTTGAAGAAATCGGAGCCGCGCTGTACCAGTTGCTGGCGGCTATCGATCACCCCCGAAACATAGTAGGGGAGGCCGCAGGTAGCCACCGACAGGTTTCCCCCCTGCTCTATTATGGTTATCTGAGCCTGCTGGTCGCAGCGGCGGGCTCTGGCGGCGGCTTTGGGGCCGCAGGCGGTGCCGCCGATGACAACTATTTTCTTCTTTTTCTCCATTTTTACTCTTCTCCCTTGTCTTTTTAAGTATAGCAGAGCTTGTAGCCGGGTAAAAGATAAAAGGTTATAATACATCTTGATAAAAACGGGGGAAGTAAAATGAACTGGTTAAAATGGGTTATCGTGTCACTGGCTATCGCCGCTTTTGTAATTGCCGGCGGTTACGGCGTTTACTACTTCTCTTATGTCTGGGGTGATGCCTCGGGGTATGACCGGGGGTATTCAACGGGTCATGATATTGGCTATAGCGCGGGGGAGCAGGACGGCTACGGCGAGGGCTATAGCTCCGGCGAAGACGAGGGCTACAGGGAAGGCTATGACCAGGGGCAGGCCGACGGCTACGAAGAGGGCTATGACGAGGGCAGGGAAGCCGGCTTTGGCCACGGTTACACACTGAGAAATCCCACCTACGAAGAGGCGGTTGACTTTATGAAAGAAGACAAGACCAGTGACAATAAATATAACGATGATGACTACGGGATTTATGTCTGCGCCCACTTTGCCCGGGATGTGTGTAATAACGCCGAGGCCGCAGGGCTGCGTTGTGCTATCGTTCATCTGGTATTTCCCGGGACTACGGGGCATGCCATAATAGCCTTTGACACCATCGATGAGGGGCTGGTCTGCTTTGAAGCCATAACCGATGAGAGGGTTAACCCGGAAATCGGCAAACGCTACTATGCGTGTATAGAGGCCAAGCCCGGTTACTATTACCTGACCCCCGGGTATGATGACACCATAATGGACATTCTGGTTACCTGGTAGTTAAACTTGTCCCTTACTAGATTATAAGTTAAACTTAGCTTAGCTAAAATCCCCTGTGTAGAAAGAGGCAACCTTGGCTGAAATCCGTCCCTTCCGTGGAGTGCGTTATAACCAGGGGCTGGCTGGAGAGCTGGCTGACCTTATCTGCCCCCCCTATGACATTATTACCCCACAGCTGCAGCAGGAGCTATATCACCGCAGCCCCTATAACTTCGTCCGCATTGAAGCCGGGCGGGAGTTGCCGCAGGACACCGGTACCGATAGTAAATATACCCGTTCCGCGGCTACCCTGGAGCGGTGGCTTGCCGATGGCGTGCTGGCAGCCGACCCGGCGCCGGCGGTGTATATCCACGACCACTATTTTAATCATGAGGGCAGGGAGTTCCGGCGCCGCGCCGTAATCGCCGGGGTCAGGCTGGAGGAGTGGGATAAGAAGGTAGTCCGCCCTCACGAGGGGGTGCTTGCCGAGCACAAGGGCGACCGTTTCAGCCTGCTCTGGGCGCTTAAAGCCAATACCAGCCCCATCCTTGCCCTGTTCGAGGACCGGGGGCAGCAGGTAGCCAAGCTGCTGACTAAAGCCGGGGAGAGCCGGCCGTTAGCTGATTTTAGCGAATCCAATGGCGAGAGGCATGAACTGCGGGCTATCACTCAGCCCGAGATAATCAGCCAGCTTGCCGGATGTTTTGCCGATTCGCCGCTGTATATTGCCGACGGGCACCACCGCTACGAGAGCGCGCTTGCCTTTAAGCGGGAGAAGCGCGCCGGCTCTTCGTCATCGGGGGATGAAGCCTGCGATTTCGTTATGATGGCGCTGGTGGACTTTGCCGACCCCGGTGTCCTCATCCTGCCGCCGCACCGGCTGGTGGGGGGCATACCCAGGGCCGCTTTGAGCCAGTTATTAACCAAGCTGGAGTCTTTATTTGATATTGAAGAGCTGCCGCTCAATGTGCCCGATGTCTGGGGTAAAGTTGACCAGTTGCTTGCCGCCGGCAAAGACGAGGTCAGGTTTGCCCTTTTCGGGCTGGACGAAGACCGCCTGCTGATATTAAAGCTGCGCGATTTTGCCGCCGCCAGCCAGATGATGCCCTACTTCCATTCGGCGCTGTATAAGAAGCTGGACGTCAGCGTGCTGGACCACGTGATACTGGAGGAGTTGCTGGGGCTGGGCAGCGGTGGGGAGGGAGCGGTACTTGCCTACAGCTACGAGGGAAGGGAAGCCGTTAACCGGGTGCAGGAGCAGGAGTACCAGCTTGCCTTTCTGTTGAGGCCGATTAAGCCGGAGGTAATCAAGGCGGTTGCCGACGCCGACGACCGGATGCCGAGAAAATCCACCTATTTTTACCCCAAGGCGCCGGCGGGACTGGTGTTATATAAGCTGGGGTAGCGTTATCTAGCGGGCGTTAAGTAGACTTTATATAATGTCGCTTGCCCGCTCTTATAATATCACCTTTTTGAACAGTATAATTTGCGTCTTTAGCTCTTTCATCATTGACATATACACCACCCTGATCAATGAGACGCCTAGCTTCACTCTTACTTTTAGCCAGTTGGTTTTCCACGAGATAATCCTGAAGACTCTTGCCTGACTTGGTGCCCAGGGCTATTTCATCGGGCACCTCTTTCCTCTGTACCGTTCTTTCAAAGTGCTCTTCGGCTTTGGCGGTGGTTTTGAGGTTATAGAGCTGGGTGATAATTTCCCGCGCCAGCCGTTTTTTGAGCGTCATGGGGTTGGCGGCGGGGTCATCGAGTTCCTGCTTGAACTCCTTTAGCTCCGCATTGGGGACATCGGTAAGAAGTTCAAAGTAGTTCATCAGCAGGCTATCGGGGACGGACATCACCTTGCCGTATATCTGTTCCGGGGCTTCGGCGACGCCGATATAGTTGCCCAGGCTCTTGCTCATCTTCTGGCTGCCGTCGGTGCCCACCAGCAGGGGGACCATAAAGCACTGCTGGGGAGGCTGGCCGACCATGGACTGGAGTTCCCGGCCTACCAGGAAGTTAAATTTCTGGTCGGTGCCGCCGAACTCGACATCGGCTTTAATTGCCACCGAATCATATGCCTGGAGGAGGGGGTAGAGCAGCTCGGTGATGGCGATGGGTTTTTCGGCTTTATAGCGGGCGCTGAAGTCATCTCTGGCCAGAAATTGAGCCACGGTGAACTTGCTGGTGAGCTTGATTATATCGCTTAAGTCGAATTTGCCGAACCACTCGCTCTGCCACCTGATTTCGGTCTTTTTCTTATCGACTATCTTGAAGAACTGCTGCATGTAGGTTTCGGCGTTAGCCTTGACCTGCTCCAGGGTCAGCATGGGGCGGGTGACCGACATGCCGCTGGGGTCGCCGATCTGCGCCGTCCAGTCGGCGACGATGAGGACAATCTGATGCCCCAGCTCCTGGAACTGGCGCAGCTTGCGCAGGGCTACCATGTGGCCCAGATGGATATCGGGGAAGCTGGGGTCAAAGCCCTCCTTCAGGCGCAGTTTCTTGCCGGAGCGCAAGAGCGCCCTCATCTCTTCTTCGACGATGATTTCCGCCACCCCGCGTTTCAGCACAAAATCGATATCTGAATTGGTCATGGCTTAACTTTCACCTCTGGTTTTTAACATGGCTTTGCCCTGTTTTATGTCTTGGGCTATCTGTTCCTTTAATTGTTCTGCCGTATCGAACTTTTTCTCGTCACGGAGGCGCCCGATGATATCTATTGCCAGCTCGTGACCGTAGAGGTCGCCGTTATAGTCGAGAAGGTAGGCCTCTATCAATTGCTCGCCGCCGCCAAAGGTGGGGCGGCTGCCGATGTTGGTCATTGCCGAGTATGCTTTGCCTTCGATATAAGCCCGGCAGGCATAGACGCCCCCGGCGGGGAGAGCCTGCCCCGGCGCTACCTCCAGATTAGCGGTGGGGAAGCCCAACTCCCAGCCGCGACCGTTGCCGGTAACCACCTTTCCCTGCAGTCTAAAGGGGCGCCCCAGGAGCTTGCGCGCCTGTTTCATATCGCCTTCAGCTAACGCTTTTCTGATGGCGGTGCTGCTGACAATCTCGCCGTCTATGGTCATCGGGGGCACCACCGTCACGCTGAAGCCCATCTCTTTGCCCAGCCGGCGCAGGGCATCAATATCGCCCTGGCGGTCTTTGCCCAAAGCGAAGTCGGGCCCGACCACCAGCCCCTTCATCTTGAGGAATTCTTTGAGTAACTTTAGAAATTGTTTCGGGCTCAAATCAGCCAGCTGGGGGGTAAAGGGGAGGGGTATGACAATATCAACGCCTTCATCCTGAAGCAGGGCGAGCCTCTGTTCAATGCCGGTAAGGGAGGGCAGTCTGGTTCGGGGGGAAAGCACCTCTTGGGGGTGCTGGCTGAAGGTTATCACCCCGCTTAAATAACCCTGCTTGCGGGCGAGCTCTTTTAGCCTGGAAATAAGGTGTTTGTGCCCCAGGTGCACCCCGTCGAAGACGCCGATGGTTAATAGTATGTCCTTTTGGGGGGTAAGCCTGCCCATCTCTTGCTCTATCGACATAGCTTTTTATACTAGCATACCCCTATATTAGCGTCAAACGAGGTAGGGGGATTGCCTGGTTTTTAGAGGGCGTTTTGCTTCCCATCCTCCCGCCCTACAGAGGTTAGACCTCTTTTAATTTTCCTTCCTGGGGAGGAGTTTCCTTAAAGGGTGGTGGGTGGGAAAAGATATAAAACGGGGGTGGGGTGAGGTTAATAGAAAATTAAATTTTATGCTATACTTGGCTTGAGCCAGCGTAGCTCAGGGGTAGAGCAGCGGTTTCGTAAACCGCCGGTCGACAGTTCGAATCTGTCCGCTGGCTCCAGTTTTTAAAGCTAAAAACCCAGATTTGTTGACGCGTAAATTAGCACTGACAACCCGCCAGGCTCAGCGACGTGTAAACCCCGGTCTAAGAATTTCGAGTGTGAAAGCCAGGTTAGCAGTGTTAATGTTTGCACCCCGTTTAGCTTTTTGCTAACGTTGCTTTAACATGCTGGTAAACACCCTCGGGCGCGGGGGCCAGTCAGATATGGAACACAGCTTGACGCCAGATCAAAAGAGGCACTATGCTATCTGAGGCCACACTCATTCAGCGGCGGGTGAAAATCTACCTCGGAAGAGTTGCCTAGGGCGATAGCTGAACTTAAGGAAGAAGGAGAACAGTATGGAGAAAACGCCTGAAGAACTGTTCCAAGAAAGAACTAGGCGGGTTGAAGATGCTGTCCAGTTGAAGGTGCCTGATAGGGTTCCCTTCCTGCCAGCTTTCAGCTTCTTTCCGGCAAAATATGCTGGAATAAGCTTTGAAGAAGCCATGTATGATTACGACAAACTGGCTGAGGTTTCCAAAAAGGCAATTATGGATTTTGAACTAGACATGTACATGAACCCGTTCAGCCAGTTGGCATTGGGGCCGTTAATGGAAATCCTTGACTATAGACAACTTAAGTGGCCCGGGCATGGCGTTTCCCCCAATTATACATACCAGTTCGTCGAAGAGGAATACATGAAGGCAGATGAATACGATGCCTTCCTCTTTGACCCCACTGATTATATCCTGAGAACCTACCTGCCGCGTATATGTGGAGCCTTAGAGCCGCTAGAAAAGCTACCTTCAATAATGGGGCAACAGTACTTTAGATTGCTCATCGGTACGGCGGTGCTTAGTGAGCCAGAAGTTACTGGCGCCATCGAGTCCCTCTTGAAAGCTGGGGCTGAAGCCAACCGGATGCGGACTAAAATGATTTCATTTGTTAAGGAGATGGCGGAGCTGGGGTTTCCCACCCAGTTCGGTGCTGTAGCCTATGCCCCCTTTGACTGCATCGGAGACTACTTCCGGGGTACACGTGGCGTAATGCTGGACATGTACCGAAACCCGGATAAACTCATTGCCGCCACCGAAAAAATATTACCGGTGCTGGCGAAGTCGGTGACCGCCACTGCCAAAAGCTCTGGAATTTCTGGAGTATTTATGCCTC
>Ga0315551_10000394_pt1 | contig 35443 bp, 28 predicted proteins | sample SalMarSW160290MG_FD_203678 | JGI IMG/M metagenome (GOLD analysis project Ga0315551, IMG submission 203678) | Salt marsh sediment microbial communities from the Plum Island Ecosystem LTER, Massachusetts, United States - Salt Marsh Sediment SW1602-90 ...
TTTGTGATCCCAATGTGTCCATACCAGTCAGCATTCCTTACGCATTCCCCTCTGTCTCTTCCACAACCCTGGCTATCATACAGGAGCAAGTTAAAGCCACTCCCTGTCAGATCATGTCAGTCTGTTTTTAGAGCGATGATCTTTTTAGTCAGTTTTAGGCGACAGTGCTACAATGTCAGAGATCGTGTATTAACGAGGTCTGCACATGGACAAAAGACTTGCTCTCACATGATGCCATTACATTATTGTTCGCTGTGTTGAGAATAAAGGTTTGTATAGTGTGTACGGGCCCCCTTTCAAGTTCCACGTGTGCCCCCGAGTTCTCATCAAACATCAATTCTAAAAAACTATCCCCCTCTGCCTGTTGCGAGCCCCTTGCTCTCTAGCGCATTAGAAGTAGACCCCCCCCTATAACTACTATCGGTCTTTTCGGTGTGACCTTAACGGCTCATGCACACTTTTATCCACAATATTATTCGCGTTGAAACGGTTAATGTCAAATGCTGTCGGTCTTTTTTTGAGGGATGTTGGGATTCTGTTTGGGTGTGTGTGAATTAATGAACGGCTATGAATGGTTAGTACAAATGCGGTGGATGAGTAGAGGTTATCCTAAAAGGTAGTTCCGTCAGGTCTTGGCGCAGACGGAGTTGGCGATGTGACCTGACGGCTGTTCTGGAAGTGTAGAATGCGCAAAAGTTTCTGCCCACTGTCGGTTCACACGTTTGGCAAGCCAAACGCAAGAACCGACAGAACGGACAACTTATGGGACAGCCTCAGTACATCCGCCGTCCGGTATCACCAACAGATCGGTTCCGGCCCGCCTCGGAATAAATAATCCACTAAGTAAGTCAGGTCGGAGATATTTACTCCATTCTCACCATCGATGTTTGCTGCTTGCCAGACCGGAGGTGGGGGGCCCGCTTTGAAAAGATAGTCCACAAGGTAGGTCAGGTCAGCAATATTGGCAACGCCACCTGAGCCGTTTACATCGCCGCAGATTGTGTTTAACACTGTCATCGAACCGTCTGTGACGATTACTCTGGTGGTATCCAGGTATGCAAGCGAATCCCAATGGATTTCCATGGAGTCTGCCGGTGGGCCGGAAACCTGCTCCCAATTGAGACAGATGCTGTCGGGTTCTGACCATTGAGTACAAACGAACCAGTTTGTGTCAAGAATTGAGTCATATGCGATACCAATGCTGTTGCCGTCTTGATCAGAGAAATTGAAGTGGCCAATGAATTCAGTATTTATGTATATAGCGGCTGTCCGTTCGGTCATTGTATCTGGAATGTCATATACATTTGCAACAACTTTTACCAGCGGGATCTCGCCCAACTGAGGATAGCCTATACCGGGCATGTTGGGCGGTGTCGGCAAGTTAGCTAATCCTACGACCAGGATATCATAGCCATGACCACCCAATGAGTTGACATCAACATACTCCCAGCCTGAAATCAAAGTGCCGCTGATGTCAAAAACTTCCTGAAACTGCATAATGTCAGGCCGGTCGAGTTGCAGCCATAGCATAAATCCTGCCACCGTATCAGAGTAGTTCTTCATGTAAATAGGAATGACAACGTTTTGCTCCCCCGGCAAGGCCTCATGGTCCTCAACATAGACTTCCAGGAGTGTGTCACCTTGTGCCCGTGATGACAGCGGCTGAAATAAGACTGTCAAGAAAACTAGGGGAAAACCCAAAAGAAGTTTCCCCGCTTGGGAACAAATACTCATTTGTTTTCCTCCTTATGTCAGGTTCAAAAAATGTTCGGGTGCGCTTTAGCTGTTTTGTTTATCGATAAGAACAACCTTTAGAGATCAGAGTTTTCTTCAACCAAGAGGTCATGTGGCGACTCCTCGGAAGGACCTACACAAAAGTATACCAAATTCCCCTTGTATGTCAAGGGGAAACATGCATTGATTGATCAAACGATTTCTGAAGTAACGGGTATATGCTTGGCAGGAAAGAGGTTGGTGCCATCTTTAGATTAACCTGGCACACCAGAGTTTTTCTACAAACTAACGGGGTTTCGGTTACCTACCTGTTCATTCATGCTTCTCGCGAGAATCATAAATGACGTTCCCCTGCTCATCCTGCACCTCCACAGAAACGTCAATGCCGCCGCGGATACTCTGGGTGACAATGCAGTAATCCTCGAACAAATCCATGCAGCGGCCAAGGCGGCTCTGACCTTCGGGATCAAAGCTAAGAGTGATGATAACGTGGCTGGAACCAACCCGGAGACGCTTTCTCTCGTTTCGTACCATCTTCGTCTTTACAGTTGTCTTCATGGATTTCGTTTTGACCCGAATTTTATACAGGCAAAACAGCAGACTGGCGCTGAGACAGTTACCGATGGCTGCCGAGAGCACTTTTGAGGCACTGGGACCGTTCCCTGAACCAAGCGGCGGGGGTTCATCCATCAACAACTCCGGCAGACTTTCGTCAAAAGTCACCTTGAATTCGTAGTCCTTGATAAGCTCCACGCTCACCGACAGTTCTTTGTCTTCCATGTTCTCTCCGGCGTAAACAACGATTTATTTGTGACCAAGTTATAAGACTGACCCTGCTCACGCCAGAAAAAAAGGATATAGGGTAGCGCTATGAGCACACACTGCTTATCATGTGGATAGGTTAGGGCAGTGATCTTACGGGTACAAATGACTCCCCCGGTGCCGGAAAAGTATGCGATCAATGGCTCCAAATGTGATTAGAATCAGTATGGTGAATAACACTATGTCCGGTCGCACCCCCAAACTTGCCAGGGTTACCTTAAACGATTCAACAAGCGGCAAGCCGAATTCGACCGCCGTTGCGAACAAGCTGGCCAGCGTCTCGGCGAGAGCTTTTGCCTCAAGGAAATAGAGCGTCAGACACGCAGCGGCAGTGGTCCCGAAACAAATAAGAATCAAGCCAACAAGACTGCCTCTTGAGCTTTTTACGGGGACTGTGGTCAGTCGGGTTATGACCGTTTCGGCGAAGCCGGGTGCCAGTTCGAAGTCGGCATCCTGCTGGAGGCCTTGGTATACTTTCCGGTATATCTGAAGCTGCCGCTGACATATTGGACACTCTTGCAGATGATATACTGCCTCACTGTCGAGGGACATGTCTCCTTCCAGATAGCGCTGGATTTGCTCGTCGCTCAGATGTTTCACCGCCATATATCCTCCAGTTGATATTTTTCTTTCAATCTCTCTTTCAAGAGCTTTCGTGCCCGAAAAAGATAGCTTTTAACCGTTCCGAGCGGCATATCGGTCACCTCGGCGATTTCCTCATACGACATCTCGTCCAGATGATACAGAGTCACAACGGTGCGAAAATGGACCGGCATTCTATCTATCTCTGAGCGCACCCGAGCCATAATGTCCTGTCTCTCCATATAGCAGTCTGGGGTTTCCCCATCACCTGAATACTTTTCCAGTATATCTTGTTCCGAGCCCAGATCATCCAGAAGCGGGACGTGCTTTTTCTCAAGATGGTTAAGGCAGGCATTATAGGCTATACGGGCGATCCATGTGGACAACTTAGACTCAAAGTTAAAGCGGTCAAGATTTTGATATACCTTGATAAAGACCTCTTGGCATACATCCTCACGATCCGCCTTATTAGCAATCATTCTGAAGACTACGTGGCTTACCAGTTTTTTATTGCGCTCAATAAGTGTTGCAAAAGCCGCCGAGTTTCCGTTGAGCACCTCGTTAATCAGCCGTCGGCTTTCGGAGCAATCACTCTCCATACACTGATATACGACAGGCGAAGCTGAAAGATGTTGCAAATTTCCCAGAGGGAAGTGCAACTTTTTAGGGCTCAAAGCTGTCGTATGCAGTAGCTAAGCTTAGAAACGGAAGGAGATCGATATGTTAGAGAACATCTTAATTCCAGCAGTGGTGTTCGCGGCAATAATCGCCATAGTTAAGATCATTACCGACACCATGACTCGGCACCGGCTGATCAACAAAGGAATGGTAGATGAAAGGGTGAAAAATCTTTTTGTTAAAGATGCGCAACTTCAGCGGTTGTCGTCGCTTAAGTGGGGTATGGTTCTGATTGGTATCGGGCTGGCTCTATTTCTCAGCCAGATTGCGGATGAATACATTTCCGATCAAAGTATCTTCGGCTTGATATTTCTCTTTGCCGGAATCGCTTTTCTCATCTACTACGGCATTGCCCGAAAGTATATCAATGGCACCAACGAGCCTCGCTAAACTTTCAGCAAGGGTCATCGGTTTCGTTGCCATGCTGAGGCTTCATTGCCATTTCGATTCTTGTTAAAACTCTCGTGCACGGTGAACCAGTGTTTCGTCAGGTCTTATATGATTTTCTGAATGTAGTAGAACAAACCGTGCGGTATGTTTCGCGACACCTATGACTCACAGGCAGATTTAGTGCGCGAATTCTCAGCACACAATCGTTGTAATGAGTGTTTTATTGCTATTCGAGTTAACACAGAAAAAGCGCACTATCGGTTATTTGTAGATACCATCTGAGTGGTACGTAAACACTGGATGAACCACTGCTCCTGGTTTCTACCCATAGTTGGCAGGTCTCTCCGAGACTTGCTTTACTATCTGTCAATTGACTGGCAAAAGCCTGGACAATTCTCAGTTATGACCAGCTACCGCTTCCTGTTTGCTGGCCCCCTACGTATGTCCACCACTGACCACTACCATCGGCTTGCCAGACCGCTCTAAATGTGAGTAGATAGATCTCGCCAACCTTCGTATAGAGCTCGAGTTCTCCTGAGTCATCGGGATTAACGGTAATCTCAAACTTAAAACCTTCCCCTTCATAAGAGGTCATGACCAACGTGTACACACCATCGGTGTCAACATTCCAAGACCACTCCAGGGAAACGTCGGTAGTCACAGGCTCATAGATGGTTAGCTGTCCACTGCTGTTGTCTTTCGCCAGTTCGGCATGGATAAACAACCAGTTGTCGTAAGTATACTCGCCATCGGTACCATCTAGGATGATGTCCCACACCCAGTTGGTGCCTTCTTCCGTTACTGTTAGTGTAATTGTCAGGTTCTCAACCGTCCAAGTGTACGTCCAGGGTGGACCCTCGCTGGTAGTGGGTGGAGAAAACCAGGAACCATAGGAGCCGAACATATTTGCCATCGTAATATACGCTACCGCCTGTTGTACCATAGGATCAGCTGACTGCGCCATGGCATCAGGGACGGTAACAGAATCGAAGCTGAAAGTCGGTTGTTGTGTTTCTCCGTTGTTATCGTTTGTCCCCTTGTCGTCATCAGAACAGCCAATGACCAGAACAAGTGCCAGCATTACAAAGTGGGACACCAAGAATTTCATGTGCCTCATTGGAAAACTCCTTTCTGTTGTAAATTGAGTTTCTCTTATGACATATTTACTTAACGCTGTCATTATCTTGGCCTTATCAAGATGCCTGGAGTATCATGGTGCTTAAAGTCGAAAACATTAATTTGGCTATAAAATAGAGATTAGAAGTATTTTGTCAATTATTTATAATTCCCCAAATGTTATTCGGAGTTGGGTTGAGCCGGCGCAGGTTCCGCACTCTGCAACCGTGGACGAGGCTTAGTTTAGTTAGTTATTCCTGAAGAATCGTCAAGAGGTGATGTTATAGTTGCTGGCACGCTGTACTGGTGGTATTAAATCGCCTGGGATTGACAAGAATCGTCCAAAACGTGTTGGTTTATGCAGCACGAGATAATGGCCAACCTCATCGGTGAAGTAGCGTCATCGTGTAGGTTCTGGAGGTATTGAGAAACTGCTTAAGGAGACGTTTGAAACAGCCAAACGCAACGGTCTTTGGCGTAAGCGGCATACCGACAGAGTCACTATAGGCATGAGCGACAGATCCAGGGGTACCGACAAGGAGACCAAGACGCTTAAGAACCATCTGGGTCGTGTTGTCGGAAATATTCGGCGGTTAGTATCACAGTCGGAGGAGCAGTTATCCGATCTAATTGACTGAATGATCTACTGCGGACAATGGCCTGGTGGAATATGGCCCCGGAACTACTTCTTAATACCAAACAGGTCGAGGATGAAGACATATCTGAAAGCCACGTCTTTCAAGTAGTCGTATCGCCCGGAAGCGCCGCCATGTCCGGCAGCCATCTTTGTTTTGAGCAGTAAGATATTATTATCCGTTTTCATGGCTCTTAATTTCGCCGTCATTTTTGCCGGTTCCCAGTATTTGACTCGCGGGTCATTCAGGCCACCGGTAATCAGCATGTTCGGGTAGTTCTTAGCTTTGACGTTATCATAAGGAGAGTACGACTTGATATAATCGTAATACTTTTTATCATGCGGATTGCCCCACTCCTCATACTCAGTGACAGTCAGGGGTAAAGAGGGATCTAACATGGTGTTGATAACATCCACAAAAGGCACACTTGCTATCGCAGCCTTAAAGAGATCCGGCCGCATGTTAACCACAGCTCCTATCAACAGGCCGCCGGCACTGGCACCGGAGATGACAAGTTTGTCGCGGGAGGTGTAGTTCTCATTAATAAGGTATTCAGCACAGACAATAAAATCAGTAAAGGTGTTCTTTTTGTTAAGAAGTTTACCCTGGTCATACCAGTAGCGACCCATCTCGCCACCGCCTCTGATATGAGCAATGGCAAATATAAAACCTCTGTCAAGCATGCTCAATCGGCTGGACGAAAAACCTGCATCCATGCTCATGCCGTATGCCCCATAGCCATACAGGTACAAGGGATTGCTGCCATTTTTGACCATCCCCTTCTTATATACCATCGATATGGGGATTTCGGTGCCGTCGGAAGCAGTGGCAAAGACTCTCTCAGACTGGTACTGGTTCGGATCATAGCCCCCCAGGACTTCGTATTGTTTCTTAAGCTCGCGGGTTTCGGTATCCATATTGTAGTCATACACCGACCGCGGCGTAATCAGGGACATGTATGTGAAGCGAAGAAGACTGGTGTTGTACTCTCTGTTGTCACCGGGCCAGAAAGTATAGGCAGGTTCGGGAAACTCAACGTAGTGACTTTGGTTGTTGGTAAAATCCACAACCCGCATCTGTTTCAACCCTTTCTCCCGCTCGTATACCACCATGTGATTCTTAAACGCATCGACGCCATCAATCTTGACAGAATCCCGATGAGGAATGACCTCTTTCCAGTTCTTATGGCTCGGATTTGAGACAGGAGCTTCCATCAACTTGAAGTTCTTGGCGTTGTCGTTCGTACAGATGTAAAACTTGTCGCCATGATGGCTGATGTAGTACTCCGTTTCATGCTGGCGAGGATGAATAACCTTGAATTCGCCCGCTGGATTGTCGGCTTTCAAGTAACGTACCTCCGTGGTGGTATTACTCCCCAGCGTCATCAGGAGGTAGGTTTTGCTTCTTGTCTTGGAGATATCAAGGTAATAAGCCTGATCCTTTTCATGATAGATAAGTTCGTCATCTATTGGATTGGAACCCAGCGTGTGCCGGAACAGCTTGTACGGACGTTTAGTTTCGTCAAGCGTGGAATAGTAAATTGTTTTATTGTCATTAGCCCATTCAAGAGATCCGGACATGTCGGGAATAGTATCCTTAAGCAGCTCACCAGTCTTCAGGTCTTTGATATACAATGTGTAAGTTTCTCCACCGGTAGTATCAACAGTGTAGGCCAACAATTGTTGGTTAGGACTGATCAGCAGAGCTGCAAGGGCGCAGTATTCATGGCCGACAGCCAGTTTGTTGACATCAACCAGGATCTCTTCTGCTGCTTCCAGATGGCCTTTTTTGCGGCAATAAATACGGTACTGCTTTCCTTCCTCGGTACTGGAATAGTAATAGTAATCGCCCTCGCGTGCCGGTACCGTCAGGTCCGTCTCTTTAATGCGGCCCAGCATTTCTTTATACAGTTTCTGCTGGAACTTCTCAGTATGCTGCATGATTGCTTTGGTGTAGTTGTTTTCATCTTCGAGGTACTTAATAACTTCCGGGTTGGATTTATCTCGAAGCCAGTAGTAATTATCAACTCGAATCTCCCCATTGAGCGTATCAACTTTGGGGATTACCTTAGCCACGGGAAGCGCCGGCGGCTGCTTTTTGACACACCCGAAAGCTGTTAGTATAACGAGACTGCTGAATATCAGCACGGCCTTTGGCTTAACTTTGGGTAGCATCTGAACATCTCCTCTTACTTTTTCAAACATTTAGGCTCACAAATACTCCACATCAATTTAAGCAAAAAAACATCCTCTGTCATCTGCTGACATCTTTTTTTTTATTGTCACGAATATGGGGGTACCGAGTTCTACTGTATGATTTGCTGTCCTACGCTAACCTTGGTAGTTTTCACACCGGCTAAAATTCAAGATGTTTCTCAGCAGGCTTGTAAAAAAGCGGCGAAGTTACCACCTCTGAAGGCCGATAATCCCTTGTGAAACATCGGTTAAGCTCATAAATACCAGTGAGCTCAATATAAAATGCCGGAGGCCGGACTCGAACCGGCACGGTATTGCTACCGGGGGATTTTGAGTCCCCTGCGTCTACCACTTTCACCACTCCGGCTGCCAACAACTTACGTAGGTTTTTGACCCAACACAAGGGACTTTTAGTCCCCTGTCACTAGAGCCGCAACCCATGTAAGTGTAGCTACGAGGACAAGGTAGCACTGGAAATCTGCTGTCCATATGGTGTCTATTAGAAGGCACTAGTTGGCCACAGGAGAGTCAGCACGGTCCTCATTGCCAATGGTATAACGATTCACAGATGTTCAGTTTGGGTACCGCTATCCCTCACTTATGAATCGCGCACACGAGTCTTCGTTCTCAATCCTGGCACGCTTCATGGTCAGGACCCGGATTACCTCTGTGTCTGATGATCTCTCCTTGCGCCATATAGATTACGTCTTCCGCGATATTGGTGGCATGATCGGCAACCCGCTCTAAGTGACGCGAGACGGATAGAAGATAAATAAGGCATTCCAACCTTTCGGGGTGTTTTCGAATCGCTTCCTGAATCCGCCGATGCATCTCCCGGTTGAGGGTATCGATCTTGTCATCAGCAGCACAAACTTTGTCTGCTAGACCAGTATCCATCTTTACGAGGGCATCAATGCTTTGCTTCAGCATCAACCGAGCTATCTCCACCATCCTGGGAAACTCGAACGAGATATCAAGGGGTTCTTTGGCACACAGGGCGATAGCCCGCTCAGCAATGTTGACTGCAAGGTCACCAATTCGCTCCAGATCGTTGTTTATTTTCAGAACAGCGATAATGAACCGAAGGTCAATTGCTACCGGCTGATGCAGAGCCAGTATTTTCAAACACTCCTCCTCGACATCAACCTCCATTTGGTCAATGTCTTCGTCTTTCTTAATGACTTGCCGAGCCAACTTCTCGTCTCTTTCCAGGAGGGACTTGATAGCTTTGTGCAGGCTCTCCTCAACCAGCGCGCCCAGTGCCAGGATACGTTTTTTTAACTTTTCTATTTCTCGGTGCAGATGTTGGGTCATGAACTTGCTCCTCTCGTTCTATCCGAAGCGTCCCGTAATGTAGTCCTCAGTCTTTTTCTTACCTGGTTTGGTGAACATCTGTTTAGTCGGACCGAATTCAATCAGGCGGCCTTCGTAGAAGAAACCGGTGAAATCTGAGATACGTGCTGCCTGTTGCATGTTGTGAGTAACAATGACAATAGTGTAGTCTTTTTTCAACTCGTTGATCAAGTCTTCAATCTTCGTAGTTGAGAGCGGATCAAGTGCCGAGGCCGGTTCGTCCATCAACAACACTTCTGGTCTGACCGCCAACGCTCGGGCGATGCACAACCGCTGCTGCTGACCTCCCGACAACATGTAGGCGCTGTGTTGCAGCTTGTCTTTCACTTCGTCCCACAGAAAGGCCTTCCTGAGGGTGCTCTCCACAGCCTCGGTAATAACTCTTTTGTTAGTAACACCGTTTACCTTCAGACTGTAGGCGACATTTTCGAAGATCGACTTGGGAAAGGGGTTCGATTTCTGAAAGACCATCCCGACCCGTCGTCTGACGACTGACACGTCCTTCACGTCTCGATAAATATCGACCTCATCAAGTTTCACCGTTCCCTCCAAGCGGGTTCCCGGAATGGTGTCGTTCATCCGGTTGAGCGTACGCAGGAAAGTGGACTTACCGCAGCCCGAGGGTCCGATGAGAGCGGTAACGCGGTTTTTCTCAACGTCCAGCGAAACATCATACAGGGCCTGATTGTCAACGTAGTAGAAGTCAAGTTTCTTAATAGTTATTTTCACCGGTAACCTAGCCTTATCCCTCTGGCCCCGCGAGGTGGTGTTATGAGGTTCGCTTACCTGCGGCTGGAGCGATTCCAGTTCAATATTGTCCTGTTGCTTATACATTGACACGCCTCGATCTTATTCTAGAACGGATCATTATGGCTGCCGAGTTTAACATAAACGTCAACACCAGCAGGACCAATACGGTGCCGTACAAGATCGGCTTGGTCGCCTCGACATCGGGCGACTGGGTCGCCATGACGTAGATGTGGTATCCCAGTTCCATAAACTGGTCATTGAGCTTGCTTGGCAGGTACGGCAGATAGTACGCCGCCCCGGTAAACATGATCGGCGCCACTTCCCCGGCGCCGCGGCTGACGGCTAAAATACCGCCGGTGAGAATTCCCGGAAGCGCCTGAGGGAGTATTACACGTCGAATCGTCTGTAGTTTCGTAGCTCCTAAAGCGTAGCTGGCGTCTTTAAGTTCCCTTGGTATTGTTCGTAACGCTTCCTCTGTGGAGATGATAACGACAGGTAGGGTCAGAAGTGCCAATGTCAGCGCCGCCCACACAATCGCTGGCTGACCCCAGACCGGTCTCCCGCCTTCAAAGAATAAGGAATCAATACCACCGCCAATCCACTGAATAAAAAAACCCAGGCCGAACAGTCCAAAGACTATCGAGGGTACCCCGGCAAGGTTATTGATGGCCAGACGTATCAACCGTATGCCTTTAGAATCAGGCCGGGTATATTCCTGCAGATAGATGGCGGTAAGAACCCCGATCGGAATAACGGCTATCGTCATCAGGATAACCAGTGCCACGGTGCCGAAAATGGCAGGGAAAATGCCACCGGCCTCCATCCCTCGCTCAGGCGGATGCGTCAGAAACTCCCATGAGATGACTCCGATTCCACCACAGACGATGTTGAACATGATTACTGCCAGTATGGCTATGATGATCAGCACTGCCAGGAAAGTCAAACTGCGCGGGAGCAGCCCGCTGCTTTTTGGCTTATACTGATACGTCGCCGAATACCCGATGGCAGCCGTGGGTCTTTTGTCTGCTGCAATATTCATCCCATCTTCCCCTGGAACCTTTCTTTCAGCTTGGCAAGAACAAGGTCGCCCGCAAGGTTGATCAGGAAGGTAAAGATGAACAGCAAGGTGCCAATGAAAAAGAGCACGTTGTAATGCGGGCTGCCAAAAACGACCTCGGCCAGTTCGGCGGCGATAGTTGCTGAGAAGGTTCGCATGGAGTCGGTGAGGCTTGTCGATATGACGGCCGCATTCCCAGAAGCCATCAGGACAATCATCGTCTCACCAATGGCTCGCCCAAACCCAAGAACCATTCCCGCGGCAATACCCGGCAGCGCTGCAGGCAGAACCATAGTGAACGATACCTGCCAGGGGTTGGCGCCTACGGCAAGGGCGGCATCGCGCAACGAATGAGGTACGGAAGTCATAGCGTCCTCAGCGACGGTAAATATGATCGGTATGACTGCAATACCCAAAGCGATACCAGCGTTGAGGGCATTCAATCTGAAGGTCAGGCCAAGCGTCTGCTGCAACGCTGTGGCCAGCACCAACAGAGCAAAAAAGCCCAGTACAACCGATGGGATCCCAGCCAGCAGCTCTACCACCGGCTTGATAAGTTCACGCATCCGTTTGGAGGCAAACTCAGACGCATAAATGGCTGCCCCAACGCCCAGCGGGACGGCGAAGAGCATAGCAACCAGCGCCGCCTTCAAGGTGCCGATAAACAACGGCAAAAGCGAAAACTTGGGAACCTCCGATTCGGGCTGCCATTTCCATTTTGCTGCACGGCCTTCGCGATAGACCTGCTTGAATGTCAGCTTGTTGAGGCTGGCCTCCTCCTGCACTTCCGGGCTGGTGAAGATAGGTGTTGCTTCTTTGAAAATGAATACGAAAATGAGTAGAATAGCCACCAAGGCTGTAAATGCCGTAACGGCGATAAGCTTCTCGCCGACAAACTCTCTGAACTTTGACTTGGGTTTGAAGTTATAGCATTCCACGTCTTCACCAAGCTATGAGGGGAGGGATTAGTCCCTCCCCTGGGGAAAGCAAGGGATGGAGAGCGGAGGGTGCATTGTTATTCGACAACGTTCGCCTCTGCCAATTCCTTTGGCAGCGGGATGTAGCCCATTTTCTCAGCCAACTTTTGCCCCTCAACAGATAGCACCCAATTCACCAGCACCTTCATTTCACCCTTCGGAACACCGTTAAAAAACCAGTACAGTTCCCGAGAGATTGGATAAGAGCCACTTGAAACCGTTTGAATATTGGGTTCAACCGCAGACGTTGTGTCATCCTTCTTGACTGCTGCGTACTTAACACCTTTAGCCCAGGCAATGCCGCCATAACCAATCCCATGCTTGTCCTTAGATACAGCATTGACGACCGCCGCCGTACCGGGAAGGGTCTGGGTGGCATCGGCATAGTCTTCCTTGTCAAGTACATGTTCTTTGAAAAAGGCGTAAGTGCCGGAGTTGTTCTCTCGACCGTACAGGATGATCCGGTGGTCTGGGGCACCTACTTCTTTCCAATTGGTGATCGAACCGGTGTAAACGCCTTTCAGCTGCGCCAGCGAAAGCTCAGTGACGGGATTCTCCTTGTTCAGATAGACAGCGATACCGTCGAGCGCGACCGAGACGCGGTAGGGTTTGATTCCTTTCTCTTCGGCCAGTTCGTACTCTTTCTTCTTCATGTCGCGCGAGGCTTCGCAGATGTCGGTGGTGCCATTGATCAAGGCTGCAATACCGGTTCCGGAACCGCCGCCGGAGACTTGAATGACAACACCCTTATTCTTTTTCATGTACTCCTCTGCCCAGCGTTGACCCAAGCGTACCAGCGTGTCGGAGCCTTTGATGGTGATGCTGCTTCCCGAGGCGATCCAACCACCAACCGCCAATAGCAACAGCAGCATTGTGATAATGATCCTTTTCATACGATCCTCCGTTTCATTTTTCGCCTTTTTGTAACAACCATTTTGTTAGGGTTTCATTAGCAAATTGTTTTTTCCTGTTTGGTTACTTGAATTTCAACTGCAAATCAACCTGCAACCGACTGAAATCCGATTCTTCCTTTTCCAGCCCCACAGTGTTTACAAAGTAGGTTACGTCGAATGCCGTGTTCTCGGCAACCTGTACCGAACCGCCGATCTCGTGACCCTTGGCGTCGGTGCCGCCGCCGCGGAAGTCAGAGTCAGTGAATGTGCCCATTACAGCATCTTTTTCAACCTCCCGGTAGATATAGCGGAAAGCCCACGATCCGGGCTTTGTCGTCTTGCCAACATGAATCCCTGCCAGACATCCGTTGTCCAGGTCGTCAGCAGCGGTATTGTTGACAAAATCAGTCATTATTGTAACAGGGATGTTCCCGAATTGATGGGTGGCTTCAGCATACAGTTCCAGAAGCTCGTAGTCGTTCACATAATACCCTGAATCATCAACCGTGTTGCCCATCGGCTCCTTAGGATCAAAGAAAGGCTCGAAGCCGGCCGTATTGACGTAGTTAAAGAAACCACCACCGACGGCAACACTGGATTTCTTATTATTCAAGTGGTATCTCAAAACCCCCTGGGCAGCAGCCAGCCATGAGTCATCGTCCGAGGAACGCTCTTCTATCCAGAGCCCGGCCCCGATCAGGGTGAGGGAAAGGTTCTGAAAGTCTCTTTGAAAAGTGGCCGCGCCACCTTCCGGGTTCCCATCTGAGTCCCAAAGAAGCTCCGATTCCCCCGGCTTGGAAAACGGATTTTTGAACTTGCCGCCTTTGATTTTCAGCCCCGGAACCGCCTCATGCTTCGTTTCAAAGTAGGCCAGGTCAAGCATAAGGTTCTTGGTGGAGAAGCCATTATCGAGGGTCTGGTTGGTGGAAACCGGATCGTCGGAGCCTGTGGCCAGTTACAGACCAATTTTTGTAAAGGGAGAAACGTTGGCTTCGATACCCACCCGGGCACGCAGGCGATGCCGGTGACGGACATCTTTGCCCTCCTTGTCGATCATCTCAAGCCGGTAGCGAAAGTCTCCCTTCACCCTGACGTTGTCCCACCACTCGCCAGCGGCTGCCGTGGTGGTCAGCATTGCCATAGTAACCAATGCCGTTAGTACTGCTCTCATTCGCACTTTTCCTCCTTTGATTCAAGGGGATTGGTCGTGCTGAATCCCGGTATAGCTCTTAGCAGAATCAGCCCGTATCTCCCACTCAGTATCGTGTTGACCACCGTTGTGAACCTTGTTGGGCTGAGTTACTGTAAGCTGTACGGATACCAGCACTCTTTCTCTCCCTTGATTGGTTTGTACGATCGCTTTGACCGTTCTTCGTATTCTAATGCTGTCATGTTTCTTTTGCTTTTGTTTCTTTGCAGGGAACAAACAGAAGTAGTATTAGGAAAATGTTAGGGTAGCGTTAGTTTTGTGTGATTTTTTTTGGCCAGGTGGCATTCAGATGATGCCCCTGGGAGATCACTATGGCAGGTGTATTGTGAAAACGCTCCCTTCACCAGGAGTACTTTCCGCACTCACCCGTCCGCCATGAGCCAGCGCGATATGTTTGACAATGGCCAGTCCCAATCCGGTACCACCAAGCTCACGGCTTCTGCCCTTGTCGACCCGGTAAAAGCGCTCAAACAGACGCGGCAGGTGCTCTTGAGAAATGCCACAACCGTGGTCACGCACGAAAATCCTGATTTCATTGTCTTGCTCAACCGTAACCACTTCGACTAGCTGGCCTTTTTCGCTGTACTTAATGGCATTGTCAATCAGATTGATGACTGCCTGTTCAAGCATGGGAGGATCCAACTTTGCCTGAAGAGCGTTATCACAATTTAGGTCAATCCTGATCGCCTTGGCCGATGCCTGTAATTCACAGGACTGAATGGCCGCCTGCAAAACCGGTTTTAGATAGTTATCATCGAGCGTGATCTCCGCCTGTTCGGAGACTCTTTCGATTCGCGAAAGATCGATGAGGTCCTCAACAATCTGATTTAACCGGTCGGCCTGGCGAGCCACTTTAGTGAGAAAACTTTCTGCATCCTGTGGGTTTTTCAACGCGCCATCAAGAAGCGTCTCCACGAAACCTTTAATGGAGGTGATGGGGGTCTTAAGTTCGTGGGAAACGTTGGCGACAAAATCACGCCGCAGATTCTCAAGTTTTCTTATCCGTGTGATGTCATTTAACACCAGCAATGCTCCAATGCTCGCTCCTTGAGCATCCTTCAGAATTGTGCCGCGCACTTGAAGGTACCGTTCTTCTGCTCCTGTCAGAACAATAGCCCCTTCGACCGATCGTCGCTCGGTCAGCGTTTGCGTTATCAGAGCCTGTAACTCTGTATTGCGCACCACTTCCTGGATATTTCGTCCCTTGGCCTCTTCGATTGATAGGTTAAGCAGATGAGCCACAGTCTGGTTAAGATTGATAACCCGTTCACTGCTATCGACCGCCAAAACGCCTTCGGCCATACTGGCCAGAATTGCTTCCCGCTCATTTCGCTGGTTGACGACAGTTCTCATGCGCTCGTCAAGTCGTGCGGCCATCTGGTTCATGGCCTCAGCCAACCGTCCCATTTCGTCTGTGTTTGGTACTGCCAACCGGTGGTCAAGGTCACCTCTAGCAAACCGGTCGGCGCCGATTCTCATTTCTTCCAAGGGACGACTGATACAACGGCTAACCCACAGGCTTACGAGAGCAGCCAGCACTGCAATCACCAGTCCGCCCAAAGCAATCCTAACGCTGACCCCGCGCATTGCGTCGTCGACCGATGTTATGGGCAGTGAGGTCCGAACAACACCCACAATTTCATCGTCGAGGGTCAAGGGGATAGCGACGTACATCATGGTCTTCTGTAGTGTATTACTATATCTGGTGGATACCCCTGGTACACCCGTCAGAGCTTCTGCAATTTCCGGCCTGCGGCCGTGGTTTTCCATCTGGGCCGGGTCTTCTTCGGAATCACTGACAACCTCGCCCCCAGGGCGTATCACTGTGATCCGAGTTGCGGTTTTGTGGCCTAGCTCTTTGCACAACAAATCCACCTGTGCAACGTCGCCGGAGGCAAACAGGATTGACACCTGCTTTTCTATGAGTTGGGCTCTGGCTTTGAGGCCGGCAGCAGTTTGCTCATGATAGAAGTGGCGCAAGGAGCGCGAAGCGTACCAGGTGATGGCCACAAGTGCAACAAGTGTGATCAGCAGATAAGATGGATATAATTGCCAGAGCATCCTCCTGCGAGACATAGCTACTCCCTGAACCTGTATCCGACACCGCGGACAGTTTCAATATACTTCCCGGCTAGGCCGAGCTTTTTACGCAGCCCAACGATCTGGACATCAACCGACCGGTCGGTGACAATGGTGTCTTCACCCCGAACTGCATTGACGATCTGATAGCGCGTAAAAACCCACCCCGGCTTCCTGATCAGAGTGTGAAGAATCTTGAATTCAGTGAACGTCAGCGTTACCGGTTTATTGCCGACCGACACCTCATGTCTTCCGGGAGTTATGACCAAATCATGTACTCTGATGGTGTCCATTTCGTTTACCGGCTCGGCTGCTGCCCTGCGAAGGAGGGCTCGCACTCTGGCGATCAATACTCTTGGGCTGAACGGCTTAGTGATGTAGTCGTCGGCGCCAAGCTCGAGGCCGGTCACGATATCGGTTTCTTCACCTCTGGCTGTCAGCATTACGATCGGGATATGCGCAGTCCTGTCATCGTGCTTTAGAATCTTGCACACCTCCAAACCGTCGATTCCGGGCAACATCAGATCAAGGACGATGAGGTTCGGCGGGGCGTTTTTGGCAGCTTTAAGACCATCCTCGCCGGAGGTCACGCCTGCCACCCGGTATCCCTCATTGGTGAGGTTGTAGGTAATAATCTCCAGTATTTCCTCTTCGTCTTCGATAACCAGGATTTGCTGTCCAGTCATTAGCTGCTCCTAAGTATCCATTTCTTGCATAACCACATTATGTGGGCTTGCCACCGACTTTCGCAAGAAGGAACTCAACCGCTGAGTTGGGCAAAGTTGACAGAATGCATAGTATAGTAAGGATAAGATACAAGGAGCTGAGTACCAAGCCAATCTCATACAAGACTAAATTCTCTAAGCAACTCCATATTAAGCCATTCTCCGGGTGTCCAAATAGTGTCCATTGATAATCCAAAATGCTCCAAAATGAGCCAAAGTGATACTTGCAACGATCTACTCCAAGCGTCTAAGTGGCAATAAATTGTGTTGATTCTCAATCACTTACATTTTCGTCATTTTGGGATTTTGAGTCCCCTGCGTCTACCACTTTCACCACTCCGGCCAGGCAAAGCCTGTTTTATTATTTTCAATGTTATGTAGCAATGCTGTGAGTGTCAAGCCCTATTGAGAGGACTTAGCCTGTGTGTTTAGAAATGGACCCGGTCGTCGGCAGTGTCTTTGGGTACCGGCCGTTTGTTCTGTGAGGAATTCGACAGGCGCAGCCCTTTCGACGGGTGCAAGTGGCAGGTTGTCGTTGGTTGGTTTTCGACCGTAAATACCTCGTTGCGGACATTTATGCAGCGGTCGGTAGCGATTTCGCCAGATTCCAGACAGACGTCAAGATGAACGATTCCCTCAGGTTCCTCGAAATTCAGAATCGTCAGTGAGTCATGCGCCTTCATCATGAACTCGGTCCAGATGGGCACGCCATTTTTAGCGCCGTCCTGATTTTTCCCCAGGGAGGTTTTGTCATCAAATCCAACCCAGGCGCCGGCAGTAATCTGGGGCGTGAAGCCAACGAACCAGTTGTCACAGAAGTTGTCCGAGGTGCCGGTTTTACCGCCGGCCGGTCGGGTAAAGCCCATCCACCGGGCTCTGTGCCCGGTACCGTTGTCGACCACTGAACGCAGCAAATCCACCATGATGTAAGCCGTCTTGGCGGAAAGCACTTCCTCTTTCTCTATTGCGCTGTTGTCTTCGAGTACACGGCCGTACCGGTCGATAATCTTGTGAATCATGCGATAAGGAATGTGAATACCTTTGTTGGGGAACGTCGATAACGCTGACACCAGCTCCAGTAGCCTCACCTCACTTACGCCCATGGCCAAGGAGGGCACATCTGCCAACGGACTCGTTATCCCCATCCGCTGGGCGTAAAAAATCGCTTGTTGGGGATGAATTTTCAAAAGCAGACGTATAGTCACTAGGTTGCGGGACAGCCGCAAGGCATCCCGCATCGTTATCGGTCCCATGAACTTGTCATCAAAATTGTGTGGTCGCCACTGCTTGGCGCCGGGAATGTCCAGGACAATTGGATTATCGTCCACAATATCGGTAGGACGGTATCCGTTGTCGATACAGGCTGTGTAAACGAAGGGCTTGAAGGCGGAGCCAGGTTGACGGAGCGCTTGAACGGCTCGGTTAAACTTGGTTTCCTCAAACGATCTACCCCCCACCATAGCCAGCACGTCACCGTTGGCGTTGTCTATTGCAACAAAAGCCCCCTGGACCTTTTTGTAGGCTCGGATTGAATCGCTGAATTCGTCAACGGTGTCAGGCAGAACTTCTGTGTAGTGTTTGTTTGTCAAATCGTATCGCTGTTCTGTGCGGGCGCGTAGGGAATCGACTTTGTGAGCAACGGCGTCTTCGGCAAGCTGTTGTAAACCAAAGTCGAGCGACGTGAAAACTTTCAGCCCGCCGGAGTACAGGACATTCTCGCCGTACCTGTCATGAATGTATTGCCGGATCCATTCGGTGAAGTACGGGGCAATCCCTGTCTTCTCTTGCGGTGGTGAAACATTTAGGGGTTCGTTTTTGAGTGAGTCATACTCAGCCACAGATATTTTCCCACACTGGTAATAAGAATATAAGACCCTGTTGCGAGCCTTGAGACATTTCTCAGGGTTGTTGAAAGGAGAATTAATATTGGGTGATTTGAGTACCCCAACCAGAATTGCACAGTTATTGAGATCAAGCTCCCCAACCGTTTTTGAAAAGAAACTGTGAGCCGCGGCCGCAATACCATAGGCACCCCGACCGAAGTAGTACTGGTTGACGTACATTTCGATAATTTCTTCTTTAGAGTAGGTTCTCTCCAGTTTAATGGCGGTAAGGGCCTCCTTGATTTTTCTCTCAAAGGTGCGCTTTCTGGTCAAGAAAAGCATTCGGGCCAGTTGCTGTGTGATGGTCGACGCTCCTGCTGCCTTCTCCCACTTCACCAAGTTAGATGCGGCGACAATGAAGACCCGACGAAGGTCTATTCCCCAGTGATCAAAAAACTGGCGGTCCTCCGATGCCAGAAGCATACTGACAAGCTGGGGGTATATATCCTTATACGGAGTAAGCACACGGTTTTCCGTGTAGAGCTCTTTTAAGAGAACGCCGTTGCGGTCATATATCCTGGTTTTGAGACTCGGTTCGATATTGTGGAGCTGCTCAAATGAGGGCAGTTCCGACTGGTACACCACGTAAGTTCTGTATGCAATCACGACTATAAGGACAAAACAGAGAACTGACAGCGCTATGGCTGAGTTTCTCAAGCGGTGACCCTTATACCGTTTTTGATCTACCGGAAATGTCATAAGCTAAATCTTGCTCCTCTCAGCACCTGAAGTCAAGGTTAAATCAAGTGATGGGCAGTGTCGGTTGATTTTAGACTCCTTTTTTGCTATTGTTTTCTCAATAGCTAACAGGCTCATAATATATCAACCTTCGATGATTATATGACGATATTTGCCGAAAGATTCAACATAACAGAAAAGTAGAACTGAACCTAAAAAATACGACTCTTGGCTGTATTCTGAAGTTCTATCCTGCAATCAAGGCTAATTTAGCAAAGTCAAAAGGCCAAGAATGGAAACTTATCGGAAACAGTTCGGTAATAGAAAATGAGAAGAAGATAACAGATTTTGGTAATCCAATCTAAGGGAGGGAGATGATAGGTTTTGAGAGTAGGGGAGAAGCTGATTTTCATGTGACATTGTCACCACAGCGTCAGTTGAAGTGTAACTTTAGACAATGGACGATGTTTTGAAGAAGCTGATCATATTCACGTTGTTACTTGCTTTTCTGGTCATTGGCTGCGCATCTGAGGCAGTGAAGCGGCAAGTTACTGAGACTAAAACTAAGCACGGGCAACTGTCTTCCCAATCCATGCTATTTGCGTCCCCTGCAGACAGAATAGACCCTCAGGCCTTTGCATACTATGTCAACGCATCTCTTTATGAACAGATGGGCGACCCATACCGCGCTGCCCTCAACTACCAGCGGGCGTTGGAGTTTTATCCTGACTCTTACCCGATACGCTTTTCTCTCGCAGAAAACCTTTACCGGATTCAGAAGTTTCAGGATGCCCTGACCGCTCTGGAAGTGATTACACCAAAGGACTCACATGTCTACGAGTTTCGAGGAGCGTTGTACCGTGCTACGGGAGTTGAGGACTCGGCCAGAATGGCATACTTGAACGTTGTACAACTGGATTCGACAAACTCTGCTGCCTATACCTACCTGGCCGGTGCCTACCGTAAGCAGGGAAACCTCGATTCTACCATCTGGGCATATCAAAATCTTGCCCGAATCAAGTCCGAAAACTACCGGCTCTGGACCGATCTGGCCAGACTGCAAGCGCAAAAGGGTGATTATGAGTCGGCCAAATCTTCGTTTTGGACTTCAATTAATCTGAATAGCGATCCCACTAATACTATGTCTTTGGTCGGCCTTGGGGAATTGTATGAGACTACAGAACAAATCGATTCAGCCCTAATAATGTATAACAGAGCGCTTGAAATAGAACCAGATAATATCCTTATACATAGAGACTTAGCTAACCTATACATACGTATGGACTTACTGGCACAGGCTCTTCCCCATGTCCGGAAAGAGGCTGAATTGGCGCCGCTTGATCGCCGAATCGTTAGGCGACTGGGCGTGCTCTACTCCTGGTTGGACTCACTGCGGGTGGCTGACTCGTTATTTACCTTTTTGATTGAAAGCGGGGAGCGTAATCCAGTAAACTACAGTTATTCAGGGCGGATCGCGCTTCGCAACAAAGACTTGGAACGAGCTTGCAAGCAGTTCACAATGGTTACCCAACTGGCTGATTCGGTCTATGAGGGCTGGCTTGATCTGGGCTACGTTTATCGGAAACTGGAACAACCTGATAAAGAAATCCAGACCTACCAAACAGGTCTGAATCATATGCGTGATGAGCAAAGCCGATTGAGGATGATATTCGCATTGGGAGTGGCGTATGAACAGCACGGTCATACAGAACAAGCCATTGCTACCTTTGAAGAGATAATTGCCCGTGCTCCTGACCACGGCCAGGCTTTAAATTATCTTGGGTACACGTTGGCTGATCGAGGGGAACGCCTTGAATACGCCCAAAAGCTGATTGAGCGGGCGGTAACCATTTCTCCGGATAACCCTGCCTACCTTGACAGCTACGGTTGGGTTCTTTATCGTTTGGGGAGCTATGACAAGGCGCTGGCGCCCTTGAAAAAGGCCGTTGCTCTTGATAAAGATCCGGTTATATTTGACCACCTCGGTGACGTCTATCGGGCGGTTGGTGACTTGAAACAGGCCCGTAACTGGTGGGAGAAGGCGCTTGAAATGGATCCTGACAATAGACAAATAAAGGAGAAACTGGGTTTTTGAGCCGTAGTAAAGCAAGGGACGTTATCTTTGTCTCACTTGTGGTTTACATTGGAGCGATTATGCTGGTGGGTCTGTTCGGGTGCGCTGAGGTGGCATCTCCACCCGGTGGTGAAGCTGATAAAATCAGCCCTTATCTCGTCGGTTCCGTACCTGAAAACGGAGCGGTCAATGTTAGTCTGAGCAATTCCGTCACTCTTTTTTTCTCTGAAAGAATAGTAATGCCTCCTTCCGGCAAAGCGGTGTTTGTTTCCCCTCGCCCTTCCCGCGACCCCAAAATTAAGTGGAAATCGAGCCGGATCGAGGTAGTCCTCCCTGACAGCTTTAGAGTCCCCCAGACATATATTGTCTCCTTGAGCTCAAGTATTGCGGACTTGCATGGTAACAGACTTGACAGTTCATCCATTGTAGCCTTTTCGACAGGACCGGCGATTGACTCGGGTGAGGTGGCCGGTCATATTTACAGTGGTAACCTTCCTGGTAGTGGTCTTATCGTGGCATTGTATAACGCTTCGACCTTTGAGGACAGCACAGTCGTTTTTGACTCACTTTATCCTGACTACGTAGCTCAGTCAAATAAAGAAGGTTTTTTTGCCTTTCAGTATCTGCCGGAGAGGGAATACAAGTTGGTAGCTTTTGATGATAAGAATCGCGATGAACGTTTTAATCCGGCACGGGAATCGTTTGCCCTTCCCGATCGGCCTATCATTATTGGCGGCCAAATACCATTAGACAACCTTCTGCTTTCACTTACTACTCAGGATACCGTGAGTGAGGAGATTATCTCTGCTGTCTTCACCACCGACAGGCTGTTGAAAGTACGGTTATCACGGAAAGTCCCGCTTAAGCTTTTGCGCCAAAGTCCGTCGAACTTGATGCTGTCAAACCAGAGTGACACCCTGAAAAAAGCTCCGCAGGTTTTCCCCTGCAATTCATTTCTTGAATCGGATGAAGACAGCACCTCCGTTCTCAACGGCTACTTCGGTTCGTTAAGGGATGGGATTTACAACTTAGAGTTGACATACGACATTTCAAAACCATCGCTTCGTTATCGTAACGTGGAGATGCGTAGTGTCAAGGATATAAACGCACCGACGGTGGTTCGTTTTAACCCCGGCAATGTTCCCCAGTTCATGGACCAGGTTAAGATTCAGGCTGTGTTTTCGGAACCTCTTGATACGACTAAAATGAGCGAAGGTACGTTCGAATTGTGGGAGAGTGCTGACACAAAAGTATCTTTATCGCGTGAATGGCTGGATGCTTTTCATCTTTTGTTGCATCCTGTCGAGTTAAAGGAAGGAACCAGGTATCGGTTTGCGGTCACGGAATTTGAAGTTGCTGACTTGGCTGGTAACATGCTTGGCGACAGTCTTCGTGAATATCCGTTTACCATCTTGGCTTCCGATTCGCTTGGCTCGGCGTCGGGGGAAGTAGTTATAGATATTACAGGCCAGGAAGACAGTCCCGTAGTGTTGTCGTTCAGACAGCTCGGTACCCAGCAGGTTTTTCACTCAGGAGCGTCGGGACGAGAGTTTAAGATGGACCTCCCGCGGGGGAAGTATCTGCTGTCGGGGTTTGTTGATTCTGATCTCGATGGGACAAAAGGCAACGGCTCCATTTACCCCTTCCAGCTAGCTGAGACCTCAGCCAGCTACCCTGATACTATTGCCGTCCGGGCGAGGTTTGAGACTACAGGCATAAGGTTTGTATTCAAGTAAGCGCCAAGGTGTCCTTTTACACAACGATTGTAAAGGACGAATCAGTGAGACTCAGGTGAGTCAGTGGCGGCACGGTCATGTTAAAAGGATTTGGACGGGAGGATATTTGTTACTCTCATCCTCGTTATGATTATGTAACAACCCTGAACTACAGGTCCTATGGACATGGTGGCGGTGAATCACCGCCTCGGAATAAGAAGTTGACTAGGTAAGTCAGGTCAGCCACGTTAATTCCGCCGATCCCGTCTACGTTTCCTTCTTCAGGACAGGGAGCGGGCGGCCCACCCTGGAAAAGGTAACCAACCAGATAGGTCAGATCGGCAACGTTAATATCACCATCGCCATCAACGTTTCCTCTGGTTTCACAACAACAGGCATCACCGATACCGTCTCCATCGGTATCTGCCTGGTTAGGATTGGGAACTGTCGGACAATTATCGTTAAGGTCAGCAATGCCATCGGAATCACTGTCGGTGTAAATTCTGCACGCTGGTTCCAGAGCGCCTATCAATTCGCCACACTGGTTTAATGGGTGGTTGGGAGCACAGGGAGAAAGGGAATCAATATGAAAATCACTGCCGGTCGTGTCGCAAAACAACGGATCGAGGGATAAGTTGCCAAACTCATCCCCATGTCCGACGATCGATGTGGAGACCCAGTCACCATCAGGATTACCGTATGAGTTGTTGCAGAGAACGTCATAGCCAAACTGATCCGGAGAAGCAAACAGATTTATCCCAAAGGATAGGTTAAACGCTGAGAGGTTGTTGTTAACCTTTGAGCTATCCGTCGAAGGGGACCTTGGCTGAGCCGGATTCCCCTTGGGGAAATCCCAGTCGGCAACGAAGCCTTGTTGGTTGCCCACAAAAGTGCAGTTTGAGACGCAGATATTTTCCCACCCCATCATCTGGGTGATAAGCAGCCCAGCATAACCATTATCTCGGAAAAGTGAATGCGATACTACGGTTGGCACGTAATATGTGGAATAAATGAATGCTCCATAACCATCGTTGGATGTGATTTCCGAGCCGGTTATGTAAGCCGGCGCCCAATCAACCCACACGCCAGCGAACCCTGTGTTAAATGATATGATACAGTCTATTATGCGTAGGGCCACCGTCTCGCCTACGCAATATATCCCGCAACAGGTGTTGTCGGTGATCGTACAGTTACGTATCGAAGGCGAGGAAGACTTGCAATAGACAGCAGCCTTATCGTAGTATGGATCAGGCTCGTCGTAAGCATTCGTAATTGTAAATCCATCGATTACGCAGGAGGAATCTTCACCATAATGCACGTAAAAGCCTCTGTGCTGCTCCAATAGGGTTCCCTGGCAGTCTATGATGGTTACCTCTGGACCGTTCTCCGACTCCAGAACAATATTCTTTCCCCAAAAATCAAGGTCGCGGTTGCCAGTGCCGGTGTAGGTCCCCTCCGCTACCCGCACGGTATCGCCAGTCAGAGAGGCGTCAATAGCGTCCTGAATTGTCGGTACATCGCCCGGCACGTGAATGACGAGGAATTGACCAACCTGAACAGCAAATCTACCTTCCACCCATGATCCCCAGTGGCTGCCGTTATCGAGCCGTATCCTGAAGTAGTACAATCCTCTGTCCTCCAATGGCAAGCCCCCGTATGTGGTGAATGTATCAGTAGAGGAAAGTTGCCCGGAGGCCCAAATTTCGGCTACATCCCAATTGCGATCAGTGCCGACTTCAATCTCGTAAGCCTGCTGGTTAGTTGCTGCCGTGTCGACATAGGACCACCAGAACGTAGGAATCACCGTGCCTGAATCGACCGTAATGTCCACCGCCACCGGAGGCTCAAAGACCCAGACAAGCGCTCCCATATCGCTGCGGGTGCCGTCAGCTTCATTAAATTGTGGATCGGGAACCCCAGCGTTGATACAAGGTGAAATGTACTGCAGATGGTAGTCATTTGTAGATGGATCAACGAAGCGTGGATCAACCGATATATCGTGCGACCCCGGGGGGGAACCAATTTGGTTTTCGAAGAGATTGTTGTAATCGATCCATGAGCCATCGAGCCCGGAACCACCTATTGCACGTTGCCCGGAGCCAATAACGATATTATTCAATACTATCGCGGTGTCGTGACTCACGATAATTCCAAAACGGCGTGAATCGATGATGGTATTATTGAAAAACCCAGCTCGACCTCCAATTGATGCGGTAGCAACCCCAGCGTTGTCGATAAATAGATTGTGGTGGATGTTCGGAGCAGCGTCCGGATAAATTCCCAGCGTTGATGGTCCACCCCAGCTTACATCTAAGTTGTTCTCAAGGAAAATGTTGTTTCTCACCGTTGGCGAGCTGCCGTTGATTTCCATAGCAGGGGAAGCACCACTGTATTGAATAGTAAAGCCAGCCAACTCAGCGTCCAGGCTTTCACCATTGATGAACTTGACCAACACCTCAGCGGATGTCAAGGGCTGCAAGAACGTTACCTCGGCACCACCGGAGCTAAGCACCTTGATGTCTGTGCCATTGAATACGATGTTTTCCGTATATGTCCCCGGAGCCACAAGTACCGTATCACCTTGCAGAGTGCCGTCAATACCAGCCTGAATAGTGGCAGAATCACCGGGAACATGAATTATCCTTCCTGAAGCGGTTGACGTTGCTATGACAACCAGTCCGGTAAGAGCCAGGGAAAGTATACTTTGCTTCATGGTTAAAACCTTTACTATGTTGCTGCTCGAGAGGTTTCTCTTTTCAGGACTAATTTACTAAAACACACTTCTGTTGTCAATGAAAAAATATCTAGTGTAGCGGTCATTGTTCGGTGTGTATCAGGTTACACCTCCATCAGAACAAAACTAAAAACAAAAAGGATACGTATAGTTTCCTGCACTAAGAGGGAGAAAAGATTGCAAATGGTCGGAAGAGAATCTGAGGTACTGGTGCCCGCGTTTATTAATACGGATGAGTCAAGGAATTTCGCAGGTCAAAGTACGCTCTCATAAGGATTACCAGCCGGTTGAGATCAGGCTTCGTTTTTGGTGTTTTCCATATCTGGTTCGTCATTGATTTGTGCTACAGGCAATTGACGTTGGGTTCGAAGCTCCTCTATACGATTGAGTGGTGTTTCGAGTTTTTGCCTTCTTGTTATAGTCAGACTCTGATAATCTTCTGAGGCGCCTTCGATTCGCTTGCCTAGCTGCTCCAGCTTCTTCAGAAACTCATTTCATTGCTTTTTAAAAGTCCCTAACAACGAGAGAATCTCATTTGAAGTCTTCTCAGGGGAATGATTCAGAAGAAGCTGATAAACAATGACTTCTCGTGATCTCCCAAAAACCCCTTGCCCTTCCGACCCCCGTTTACTATAGTTGTGAAAATATTCACACGCACAATGTGTGGATTATGGCTTTCGAGCGAGGAGGAGCACTAAAAGAACGTGATACAACCATGAGAGAGCTCTTATCAGGCAATGAAGCGGTGGCGCGGGGGGCTTTTGAAGCGGGTGTGAAGCTGGCCGCATCGTATCCCGGAACGCCGTCCACAGAAATACTGGAGACACTGGCAGCTCGGTATCGGTCGGTCTATTCGCAGTGGTCGCCCAATGAGAAAGTGGCGTTCGAGGTGGCGATTGGGGCGTCGCTCGGAGGTGCGCGGGCGCTGGTGACAATGAAGCATGTCGGCCTCAACGTTGCCGCTGATCCGTTCATGACCTTCGCTTACACCGGGGTCAACGGGGGGTTCGTGGTGGTTTCGGCTGATGATCCGGAGATGCACTCCTCGCAAAATGAACAGGACAATCGCTTCTATGCCCGCTTTGCTCAAATTCCCATGCTGGAGCCGTCCGACAGCCAGGAATCCAAGGATATGGTACTGATTGCTTATGAGCTGTCTGAAATTTTTGATACCCCTGTGATGTTGCGTATGAGTACGCGAGTCTCCCATTCCAAAGGGATTGTCGAATTGGGTGAACCGACCTCAGGTCCGGACAAGAAGTTTGTCAAGGACCCAGCCAAGTACGTTATGATTCCCGCCAACGCCCGCAAACGGCATGTGGTAGTTGTCGAGCGACTTGAAAAGTTGCGTCAGTTGGCAGAGGAAACGCCGCTTAATTTTGTCGAGGAAAATGGTTCCAAAATCGGAGTCATCTCCGGTGGGGTGGCATACCAGTACGCCAAAGAGATAGCGCCTGATTTTGATTATCTGAAGCTCGGTATGAGCTACCCACTGCCGCTTAAGAAAATAGCGGACTTTATCAAGAGTCATGACAAGGTGATTGTCGTGGAAGAGTTGGAACCGTTCTATGAAGATCAGATCAAGGCGGCCGGTTTTCCGATGGAGGGAAAGAAGTATTTTGGTTCCTTAGGTGAACTATCACCCTATCGGGTAGCGCAGGGGTTGAAAGAGGCCGGTGTTCTGGGTGAGATAGCCACAGTCGAAATCCCGCCCGAAAAAGATTTGTTTCCGCGTCCACCAGTGCTCTGCCCAGGTTGTCCGCATAGGGGGGTTTTCATGGCTCTCAAGAAGCTGAAGGTTACCGTCACCGGCGACATTGGCTGCTATACGCTGGGTGTTCTCCAGCCGCTCAATGCGCTGGATACCTGCATCTGCATGGGAGCTTCAATCGGTAGCGCTATCGGGATGGAAAAGGTCCAAGGATCTGAGAAGGGGACCGTAGCTGTGATCGGGGACTCGACTTTCCTCCATTCGGGCGTGACCGGTCTGATGGATGCGGTGTACAACAACAGTAATGTCACCATTATCATACTTGATAACCGCGCCACCGCCATGACCGGCGGCCAGCAGCATCCGGCGACAGGACTGACTTTGATGGGTGAGAAAGCCGGCCAGATTGATTTTGAGACTTTGGTCACGGCGATGGGAGTGAAGAACTTCCGCGAAATTGATCCGTATGACTACGAATTGACACTGAACACGATTAAAGAAGAGATAGCCAAGCCTGGCCCATCGGTGATTATTACCAATCGCCCGTGCGTGTTGATGCCGAAACGGATTATGGACGAGCCGTACGTGATCGATCTGGAGTTATGCAACGGTTGCTCGGCCTGTTTTCGTATTTCCTGTCCAGCCATCGCCGCTTCGAAGGAAACAAATGAACATGGGAGCCCGAAAGCTGAGATTGACACCACGATGTGCACCGGCTGTACCTTATGCGCTCAAATATGTCCCACCGAGGCCATCATCCTCAAAAGCCAATTTGTGAAAGTGTAGGTAGTATATGGCGGACAAAAACTACAACATCCTTATAGTTGGTGTTGGGGGGCAGGGTGTCCTTCTGGCGTCCGAGGTCATCTCCGACGTAGCGATGAACTCCGGGTATGATATAAAGAAATCTGAAGTGCATGGCATGTCCCAGCGCGGCGGTGTGGTCTCTTCTCACGTCAAGATTGCCCCCAAAGTGTATTCACCTACCATTGAGTACGGTCAGGTAGATGTCCTGATGGCTTTTGAGCAGGCTGAAGGGCTGCGCGCTATTGACTGGATGAAAAAGGATGGTGTAGCTATCGTTTCCACGACGGTCCTCGTACCGGCTATCGTGACCTCATCCAAGAATTTCAAATACCCTGAGGATGCCGTGGGAGAGATGAAGAATAAGTCTAAACATGTTATTGCTGTACCGGCTGACCAGATAGCCGGCGAGCTGGGTAACCCTCGAGTCGTGAATACGATATTACTGGGAGTGCTTTCAAACTACACACCATTTGAAGATAACTTGTGGATTGAGACGCTGAAGAAGAAGGTGAAGGCGAAATTTGTGGATGTAAACTTGCAGGCCTTCAAGCGTGGTCAGAATATCAGGCTGAGTCCGGTAGAGGCGTAGCGAGCGGGTATGTCATACCACATGCTGATTATTAATCCCGGTTCCACTTCGACGAAGATGGCACTGTTCGATGGTGACAAGAAAGTAGCTGAAGAAGTCATTCGGCACGATCCGAATGAACTCGCTCGCTTCGACAATGTCGCCGATCAGTTTGACTACCGGATGGAAGGTATCAATCGTTGGATAAACTTGTTGAATCTTAAGACTGGGCAGATCAAAGCTATTGTTGGACGCGGGGCGCCGCTCAAGCCGTTAGAGGGCGGATCATACGAAATTAATAAAGCTATGCTCAAGGCAGTGCGCACAATGCAGTATTCCAACCACGCCTCGAATCTTGGTGCCATCGTTGCCCATCACCTTGGCGAACGATATAGCGTTCGGGCTCTAATTTCCGACCCGATCACTGTGGATAATTTTACCGACATTGCCCGTGTTAGCGGCGTGCCGGAAATAGAACGCAAGTGCCGCTCGCATGCTTTGAATATTAAAGAGGTCTGCCGTCGAGAAGCGGAGAAGCTGAACAAGAAATTAGACGAAGTGAACTTCGTGGCGGTGCATATGGGCGGTGGCATTTCCGTGGCTGCTTTGCATGGTGGTCATATTGTCGATGTAAACGACGGTTTGCTTGGGATGGGGCCGTTTTCTCCCGATCGTGCCGGAGCGGTACCGATAGGCGGACTGGTCAAGATGTGTTATTCGGGCAAATTCACTGAGAAAGAGATGAATGACAAATTGTCCAAAAGGTCGGGGCTGGTAGCGTATCTTGGTGAATCCGATCTACGCGCGGTGGAGAAGAGAATCGCCGCTGGCGATGAAAAGGCGCGGCTTTACTTCAGTGCGATGGTTTACCAGATTGCCAAGGAGATTGGCATCGCAGCGGTTGTTCTGTGCGGAGACTACGAAGCAATTGTCCTGACCGGAGGGATGGCGCATTCCACGCTCCTGGTCAACGAGATTAAAAAGTACATCTCGTTTTTGGGCAAGGTAGTTGTCGTGCCGGGAGAGTTTGAAATGGAGGCACTGGCGATGGCCGGGTTGCGTTATCTGACCAAGCAGGAGCAACTTAATACGTATTAACACAAGCAGTTGCAGCATTGAGCTAAAGTATAACATTAGCCATGAAAAGCTCTGCCATACATTCATCAGACCAGCTCATTGAACGGGCAATCACTATCGCCGAAGAAGGACGCAAAAAGACTGTAGCTGTGGCGGCAGCTCAGGATGCGGATGTTATTGGCGCTGTCTCCCAGGCACAGGATGACGGGTTTCTCCAAGGTATACTTGTAGGCGATGAAATAACTATCAGAAAGCTGGCGGAAGAAAATAGGATCAATATTGATTCTCTTAAAGTAGTCGACATCAAAGACGTCAGTCTGGCGGCGCATCATGCGGCTAAGCTCGCCTCGGAGAAAAAGGCCGATGTTATTATGAAAGGTTTTCTCCCTACCTCGATGCTGCTCCGAGTTGTGCTGGATAAAAAGTATGAGTTGCGGGCAGAAAACACTCTGTCACACTGCGCTGTGCTGGATATACCGGGCTACCATAAGCTGCTGAATTTTACTGACGGTGGTATGGTCGTCAGGCCGGACAATGAAACGAAATTTCAGATCCTGGAGAACGCTGTCCTTGTCAGTCGGGCGCTGGGTATGTCGCCGGTGAAAATAGCGGTCTCGTCAGCGGTCAACCAAGTGTCGGTAAAGATACCGCATACTGTAAGCGATAAGGAGTCGCTTATCCCCCTGGCAAAAGAAAAGCTTGCCAACATCGTTATCGAGGGTCCGATGACGCTTGATGTGGCCACATCTAAGGGGGCTGCCGAATCATACGGTATCGGAGGAGCGGTGGCTGGCGATGCTGATATCTTCCTCGTTGATTCCATAGAAGAGTGCAATATCATTTGCAAATCACTTATACAGTTTGCCGAGGCGGTCTTTGCTGGAGTAATTGTCGGTGCTAAGGTACCGGTATCGTTGGTGTCACGCACCGACACCATCAAGAATAAGAAGGCCTCTCTGGCTGTCTCATGCGTGCTTGCAGATTACTATGCGGTGAACAATGTCTGGGGAGAATGAGGACACGAGATGACGATCGCACATGATCGCTCGGTTAACGAGAAAATAGACTCGTTTGAAAAAGTTATTGATCTTGCTCGTCAAAAGTGCGCTTTGGATAAAAAGCCCAAAGCCGCTCTCGTAATCCCCGATGAGGAAGCCATGCTGATGGCATTTGTGCAGGCGGTTGAAAATGACCTTATCGACCCGGTTATTATAGGCAGTGAAAAAGAAGTCAGTCGGATTGTGGCTAAAAACAGTAGCAGCCTAAATAAAGCTACGATTGTCGAGGTATCGTCGCCTGAACAGTCTGTAGCTACCGCGGTTCAGATGGCCTCTCGAAGCGAAATCGATTTGATTGTAAAGGGCGGTCTAGCAACATCTGATTTCCTGAAGCTGGTATTGCGGCGGGAAGCATCGTTCGTTCCCAAGGGAAAGATATTATGCCATATTGCGGTCATAAAACCGGCTCGTTACGAAAAGCTTCTACTGTTGACTGATGCCGCTGTTGTGGTACAGCCTGATTTGAAACAAAAGCTGGCGCTGATACAAAATGCAGCCGGTTTTGCTCGACAGATTGGTATTGTCTCGCCGCGAGTGGCGGTGCTGGCAGCCGTGGAGATGATTTATCCCCAGATGCCGGTGACAACGGAAGCGGCGGTGCTGGCTAAGATGTCGGACCGAGGTCAGATAAAAGGAGCTTTGGTAGACGGGCCGGTCTCTTTCGATTGTGCTATTGACAAATTAGCCGCTGAATCCAAAGGGCTAAAAAATTCACAAGTTGCCGGACAGGCCGACGTGCTTTTGGCGCCTAACATTGAAACCGCAGGCGGTATCTACCGGGCTATGGCTCTCTATGGCCGAGCGCAGATGGGTGGTGTGCTTGTTGGGGGGAAAGTTCCAGTAGCGCTTGGTGCCCATTCCGATTCGGTTGAAACGAAGTTCCATTCGATTGTGTTGGGAACGCTGGCGGCATAGTTTGCATAGTAGGTCAAAAACCCCGTGAGGGTGTGACAAAAGAGTGTTTCCCGTGTTTCGTCGGGTCTTTCCCACGACGAAGTCGGGGGTGTGACCCGACGAGTCATTTCGCAAGTGTTTGCATTCCAAAGGAGCACATTTTCGGTCGGGTCACACCTCGCCAAGGGCGAGCAAAGACCCAACCGAACGGCGGACTTATGGCACAGCCTCCCCGTGGTTTTGACGGAAAACTACAAAACCGCTGGCTTTATCTCGAAGGATATTGTCTATAACCCAGAAAGGATTCTATGATAAAGAAAATAGTCTATGTCTGCTTGTGTGGTACTGTCGTGGCCGTTATCGGGGTAGTTTCTCTCCAGTATAGATGTCCTCTTGGACCAGTCGTTTTAGGATTAACAATCATACCTTTGCTGGGGCTACTTTTGGCAAAAGTCTCCTTCAAGCGAGCTGTTCCTGATCTGATCTTTGGCGTGATCGATACCGGATTACTGACTATCCCGGCCATTTGGGGCGGTGTTGTATTTGGGGTGGCAGGGGCCATCGCCGGCGGAGTGATTGGAGATGCGTTAACAGATGGCATCGCTGGTTTTTTTGAGGGAGGAATAGCACAGTGGCTGCGAAAGAAAGGAATTGATGAGTCGCGTGAACCTATAACAACCGCCCTGGGTAAAATGGCTGGGTGTCTTTTGGGGAGCGGTTTGGTGTTATCTTTGGCGTTGCTTTTTGGAGTGCGAATGATTTCGAAATGACGGCATCGGTAGAACAATTTCTTGATGGGTTGACCACGGGGAGCTCTAATCACATAGCTTCCTAATCTTTGTCTTGACTGTCGTTTTCAATCCCCCCTTATTATCAAAAGATTATATAAATTCATAAAAGAGGTACTCAGGTGGTATACGGTGTAATCTTGGCTGGTGGAAAGGGTGAGCGGTTTTGGCCTCTGTCTCGGGCCGACAGACCCAAGCAGTTTTTGAAACTGACTTCTGGCAAGACCATGCTGGAGGAAACTATTGAACGGGTGTTGCCACTCATACCTATGGAAAATATCAGGATTGTCACCAGCGAACGGATGAGGGAAATCATTCTCAATTCTATTAGTTATATAAAGGACGAGAACATCCTGAGTGAACCGAGTGGGCGAAACACCTGTGTGGCCATCGGTTTGGCGGCGAGTCACTTGCTAAACAGCGACCCGCATGCCGTGATGGTAGTTCTGTCAGCTGACCATCTGATTCGCCCGGTTGAGAAACTGCTCAATATACTTCAGGCAGGCACTGCTATTGCCTCTGTAGAGGACCGTCTTATCACTATAGGTGTCACTCCCACCCGTCCCGAAACTGCCTACGGCTATATAAAACTTGGGGGTCTGTACAAACGTGAAGGTGACAGCGCGGTGTTCAATGTCTCCGGCTTCACGGAGAAGCCCAAAGTGACTGTTGCTCACGAGTACTATTATAGTCACAATTACCTATGGAACAGCGGGATGTTTATCTGGTCGGCAGAGTCAATTCTTAAAGCAATCGACATCTGTCGTCCGAACTTGAGCGAGCTGCTTTCCGCTTATACTCCTCAAATTGGCAGTGACAAGGAAACCGATTCCCGCGCTGAGCTGTATCAGAAGACTCCTTCCATTTCCATCGACTTTGCTGTGCTGGAAAAAGCCAGTAACGTCTTGACTATTAAAGCTGATATTGTCTGGGATGATATAGGGGGATGGCGAGCGCTGGAAAGGTATAAAGAAAAGGATTTAGAAAACAACATTATTATTGGAGATGGTCTGGCGGTAGACACGTATGAAACAACCATCTATAATGGTAGCGACGGCATTATTGCCTGTCTTGGTGTATCGGATTTGGTTGTCGTCAGAACTGACAACATCACTATGGTTGTGCACCGATCCAAAGCCGGGGAGATAAAAAAAATCCTCACAAAGCTGGATGAAAATGAGAAGACTCATCAATACTTATAGCATTGTCATTCTTGCGTGGTGTCTTGCTTTCGAATGTAGTTGTGTTGGCCTGAAAAAAACGAGGCATACAACCAAGGTGACTTCACCTGGTGAGTCAACTGAAGAGCGCCGTTTCGACTCACTTGATTTGACCCAGGACCAGGAGATCATCCCGCTGAAGTACCCTGTAAGCGGCAACATACAGGGTAAACAAGACACTGTTGAATCCGAACCTGCCCTCAGTGAGACGGCCACTGGCCAGAATGTCGAACTCCCCGGAGCCGTTGACACGCTCAACAGCCAAGCGTTCAGAATCCAGATCTTCACCAGCAAGTTGTACGGAGAAGCTCGTCGAGCTATGACGGTCGCCGAGGAAATATTTGACAGGCCGATTTTTCTTGACTATGAGGTGCCATACTTCAAAGTACGCGCAGGTAACTTTGCCCGTCGGGAAGACGCGGAAGACTATCTACAGAAGGTTAAAGCAGCCGGTTACCCGAACGCTTGGGTGGTGATGGTTAACGTGAACGTCAAGGAGCTACCCCCGCTTTATCCTGAGGGCACGCCGCAACTTTTGGAGGACAGTACCGATTACCAGGGGAATAAAGGACCTGATGACTGACCTCAATATCGTAGCGGTGGATTTTGACGGACCGGATTCCAGTGCAATCGAACGGGCGGTCGAGGTTTTGAAAGGTGGGGGATTGGTTGTGGCGCCAACCGAAACTCGCTATGGTCTCCTGGGACGCTCGGACAAAGCAGAGGTAGTTGAAGAAGTCTACCGGGTGAAAGGACGTCCTTTTGTACAGCCGATAGCCATCTTCGTGGCCAGCGTTGAAATGATTATGCATTATGCTATGATGAACCCGGTCGCTCAGTTTCTAGCCAAACTGTTTCTGCCCGGGCCCCTGACGCTGGTATTAAACGTGCTGCCTGAATGGAATAGTCCTGTGGCGCGCAACGGCAAAATAGGGATACGCATTTCGCCCGCTCCGGTGATTGAGGAGATAGTTGAACGGATTGGTTTTCCGTTCACGGCTACCTCGGCCAACCTCTCTGGCTCGCCTGAACGCAGCTCA